>Ga0070741_10005895_pt1 | contig 26736 bp, 16 predicted proteins | sample Coa_R1_4_FD_66440 | JGI IMG/M metagenome (GOLD analysis project Ga0070741, IMG submission 66440) | Surface soil microbial communities from Centralia Pennsylvania, which are recovering from an underground coalmine fire - Coalmine... | ecosystem: Environmental > Terrestrial > Soil > Unclassified ... | reverse complement strand
TGTTCGTCAAGGAGATCTTCCCCGACGCGCCGGTGCTGACCTACTTCGAGTTCTACTACCACGCGACCGGCGCCGACGTGGATTTCGACCCGGAATTCGTCTCGCTCTTCCACGGTCCGGAGAAGATCCGCGCGCGCAACGGCACCAATCTGCTCGCGTTCGACGCGACCGACTGGGGCAATGCACCGACGCAGTGGCAACGTAGCCTGATGCCGCCCGAGCTGCGCTCGCGCGTGACCGTTCTGCACGAAGGCGTCGACACGCGCGCCGTGCGCCCGAGCGCGCGAGCAAAGTTCGCAGTGAACAAGAAGCTCGAGCTGACGCGCAAGGACGAAGTCATCACTTACGTCGCGCGCAATCTCGAGCCGTATCGCGGCTTCCACGTGTTCATGCGCGCGCTGCCGGACATGCTGAAGCGCAGACCGAACGCTCACGTGCTCATCGTCGGCGGCGACCACGTCGTCTACGGACCGCCGATGGTCCCGGGCAAGACGCACCGTCAGCAGATGCTCGATGAGCTCGGCGATCGCATCGACCGCTCGCGCGTGCATTTCCTCGGACAGGTTCCATACGATCGATATCTGCAGCTGCTTCAGGTCTCGTCAGCGCACGTCTACCTGACCTACCCGTTCATCCTGTCGTGGTCGTTCATCGAGGCGATGGCGGCGGGTTGCCTGATCATCGGCTCGTCGACGGCGCCGGTGATGGAAGTGCTGCAGGACCGCGTGAACGGGCTCGCCGTGGATTTCTTCTCGCCCGATCAGATCGCCGAGCGCGTCGACGAAGTGTTCGCGCATCGCGATCGCATGCAGAAGCTGCGCGACGCGGCGCGAAGAACCGCGGTGGAGAAGTACGATCTGAAGACCCACATCCTGCCGCGCTGGCAGAAGCTCTTCGACGATCTGATCGCCGGCCGCGCGCCGGAGCTCGATCCCTGATTCGTCATTCCCGCGCAGGCGGGAATCCAGGTTTCTAGCTCCGCATCTTCGACGGCGGCTCGCCGTGATGCCGCTTGAACGCCTGGCTGAACGCCGTCTCCGACGCATAACCGACCTGCGCTGCGATCTGCGCGATCGATGCATCGCTGTGCGCGAGCTTCCACGCCGCGATGCGCATGCGATGGTCGGTGAGATACGACAACGGCGGCTGCCCGACGACCTGCGTGAAGCGATCGGCGAAGGCCGATCGCGACAAATGCGCGATCTCGGCGAGCTCGGGAACGGTCCAGTCGCGCTCGGGATTGCGATGCATCGCTGCCAGAGCGCTCGACAGCGCGGTGTCGCGCAACGCGAGGAGCCAGTTGCCGTCGCCTTCCGGCATCGATTGCACGTGATCGCGCAGCGCCTCGACCAGCAGGATGTCGGCGACGCGATTGAAGATCACCTGCTGGCCGGGCAGCGGCTTCGCCGCCTCCTCGGCGATGAACTGCAATCCGATGCGCAGCCATGCCGGCGGCGCGCCCGCCGATCGCAGATGGATCACCGCCGGCAGTGCAGCGATCAACGGTCGCGCGAGATTCACGTCGAACCGGAAATGTCCGCTCAGCAAGCGCGCGGGCGCGCCGGCGCCGCCGATCTTCAGCGCCGTCGCGTGCATGCGATCGAGCTCCGGCATCAGGTCGTACGGCGCAGCATGCGAAGCGATCGACTCCTGCACGCGATGCTCCACGCCGCCCGGCAGGATCGCGATGTCGCCCGTCTCTAGCTTCAGCGCCGGCGCGTCCTGTCGCAGCAGCCATACCGGGCCGAGGACGACGATGTGAAAACTGGTGAGGCCCGGGGTGGCGAGCCGCACGGCCCAGGGCGCCTTGAGCTCTGATTCGCGGAACACCGCGCCGTGCAGGCGGATGTCGTCGACGATGAGGGAGAGCGTGTCGCCGGTGTTTCGCATGGCTTTAGCGGCGTCTGGCGCGGCTCGAAGCGTTTGAAGGAGGTTTTCCGGCGGGCAGCTTATTCCGCCGGCGCGAAGCCGGACCGACTATAGCAGCGCCATTCACCCAGCCGAGGCGACCATGACCGCGACGACCCTTCCGACCGAGCAAGCCTGGATCGACGGCAAGCGCTATCTGTGGCTGCTCTCGCCGCTCGTCCCCATCCTCGCGACCATCGGCCTCGCGATCTTCCAGTTCACCGGCATCGCCGCGTTCGCCTGGTCGGGACCGCTGCTGCTCTACGGGATCATCCCGTTCTTCGACTGGCTGATCGGCACCGATCGCACGAATCCGCCGGAGTCGGCGGTCGAGCAGCTCGAGAATGATCGCTACTACCGCTACATCGTCTACGCCTACATCCCCGCGCAATTCGTGGTGACGATCTGGGGCGCCTGGGTCGCCGTGAACGGCAATCTGTCCGTGATCGAGATGGTCGGGCTCGTCATCACCGTCGGCGTGATCAACGGCATCGCGATCAACACCGCGCATGAGCTCGGCCACAAGCGCGGCGAGCTCGAGCGCATGCTCGCGAAGGTCACGCTCGCGCCGGTTGCTTACGGCCACTTCTTCGTCGAGCACAATCGCGGCCATCACAAGAACGTCGCGACGCCCGACGATCCGGCGAGCTCGAAGATGGGCGAGACGTTCTGGGCCTTCCTGCCGCGCACGATGGTCGGCAGCCTGCGCTCGGCGTGGAAGATCGAGAAGGAGCGCCTCGCGCGCAACCACAAGAAGACCTGGAGCCTTGACAACGACAACCTGCAGGCGTGGGCGATGACCATCGTCCTGTTCGGCGCGCTCACGCTGTGGCTCGGCCCGAAGGCGCTGCCGTTCCTTTTGCTGCAGGCGTTCTACGGCGCGTCGCTGCTCGAGGTCGTCAACTATCTCGAGCACTACGGCCTGCTCCGCCAGAAAGGCAAGGACGGTCGCTACGAGCGCTGCCGCCCCGAGCATTCCTGGAACAGCAACCACACCGTGACCAACGTGTTCCTCTACCAGCTGCAGCGGCATTCGGATCATCACGCCAACCCGACGCGTCGCTTCCAGGCGCTGCGCCATTTCGACGAGAGCCCGCAGCTGCCGTCGGGTTATGCGTCGATGATCCTGATCGCCTACGTGCCGTGGCTGTGGTTCAAGCAGATGGACCGTCGCGTGGTCGAGCACTATCGCGGCGATCTCACGCGCGCGAATCTGTATCCGCCCAAGCGCGCGGCGCTGCTCAAGAAGTGGAGCGGCATCGACATCGACGACGGCAAGCCCGAGTTGTTCCCGGGCGCGAATGAAGTCAAGGCGACGTCGGCCGCGGCGACGAGCCGCTATCAATGCACCGACTGCGGCTTCATCTATGACGAAGCCAAAGGCTGCGCGCGTGAAGGCTTCGCGCCGGGAACGAAGTGGTCGCAGATCCCGGACGATTGGGCCTGCCCCGACTGCGCGGTCCGCGAGAAGGTCGACTTCGTGCCGGTCAGCGCTTCTTGAGCTCGGCGTAGAACTCCGGCTGACCCTCCGGCTGCCGCCGGAACCGCTTGTAGCCCCACCAGTACTGCTCGGGACACGCGCGGACCATCTGCTCGAGGCAGCGGTTCATCGCGGTCGCGGATCCCAGGACGTCGTCTTGATAGAGATCGTCCGGCGCGTCGATGAAGTGTGCGACGTAGCCGCGCGCGTTCGGCAGCCGCTCGCCGAACATGAACACCACCGCGCAACCGGACTCGCGCAGCACGCGCGGGATCAGCGTCGGCGTGTGCGCCTGCTGACCGAAGAACGGCGCGAACACGCCGGAGCCCGGCGGCGGATCGTGATCGGGCATGTAGTACAAGCCTTCGTTCTGCGCGAGCGCCGGCAGCATCGCCTTGCGCACGCCGAACTGCGCCGCGAGCGGACGTCCGCCGAACCGGCAGCGCCCGCGCGTCGACAGCTCGTCGATCAGTCCGCCTTGCGGCTTGTACATCGCGTACCACTTGCCGACGTGATAGATCCCCGACATCGGGATCGCTGCGGCCTCGAACGCGCCCATGTGCAGCGTCAGCAGCAGCAGGCCCTTGCCGCGCGCGTAGGCGCGATCGAGCGCTTCGACGTTGCGGTACTCGCGGCACTGCGCCTTCACGCCGTTCGCAGGACCGATCCACAGCCGCGGCGATTCCACATAAGTCATGAACTCGTGCGCGAGCGATGCGCGCGCGATGCGGACGCGCTCGGCTTCGGAGAGCTCGGGCATGCAGCGCCGCAGGTTGAGCAGCGCGACGCGCTTGCGCGATGAGCCGGTGACCCAGAGAAGCCAGCCTGCGAATTTTCCGAGGGCTTGCAGCACCGGCAACGGCAGATAGGCCAGCAGATAAAGGAGGGCGCGCATGGGCGCGCATTCTAGAGCTTGCGAAAGCGTCGGCGAAAAGAGACAGCGCCAATCGCGCTGGAATCACGCGTTTACGCGCCGATCACATTTGCGGTGTCGCCATGCGACGACCCTTCGTGCAAACGCGCGCGCTGCAAGTCATTGACACTCCTCGAATCGAACGAGTGGCACCGGCGTTGCGTCGAATGGGGACGGATGGCGCAATGGGTGTGCCGTCCACATACGCGCTAAACGCGCATCTAGGAGGCAATCCATGAGAATTCACAAAATCCTCGCCATTGCCGGCATCGCGACCTTTGGCGCGGCGCTGGGCACCGCATTCGCCGCGCCGACCGGCGGCGGCTCGAGCGGCAGCAGCTCATCGAGCACTTCGACGACCGCGCCGACGACTCCGGCTCTGCCGGGTGCACCGGCTGGCGACAATCCGGCGACGCTGAATCCGCCGGGCGGCGACGACGGCACGGGCGCGACGCTGAAGGGCCCGAACGGCAGCCGCGCGGGCGCGAACGTCAACCAGACGACCAACCCGAACGGCACGACCACGACGAGCGCGAGCGCGTCGGGCAATGCCGGCACGCTGGACTTCAGCGGCGTCGACAAGAACACCGACGGCGCGATCACCAAGGCCGAGGCGCAGGCTTCGCAGAACAAGGATCTCGCGAAGCAGTTCAGCAAGCTCGACAAGAACCACGACGGCAAGCTGGACGCCGGCGAGTTCGCGCAGTTCTCGACGAGCGGCTCGCTGACGACGCCGACCCCGCCGTCGCCGACGACGACGCCGTCGACGACCACGCCGAAGTCGAAGTAAGTGATGAAGCACCTGCAGCCGGCGCGGACGTGGTCCGCGCCGGTTGTTCTATTTTTCTCGCTGCTGGCCGGAATGGCCGGCGCCGCCCAAGCGCCCGACGAAGAAGTGCGCCAGGCCACCGATCGCCTGCGCACGCTGATCCAGCAGCACCACGACGAATACAAGGCCAAGCCCGACGCCTTCTACAAGGTCGTCGATCGCGAGGTCGTCCCGCATTTCGATCAGCAGTACATCGGACAGATCGTGCTGGGGCGCTACTGGCGCAGCGCCTCGGAGCCGCAGCGCAGGCGCTTTATCAATGCGTTCAAGAACGCGCTCGTGCATTCGTATGCGGATGCGCTGCTCGACAACTACAACACCGTGGAAGCGACCTGGAAGCCGGTGCACGCGGCGCCGGATGCCACCGACGCCACCGTGGATGCCGAGCTCACGCGCCAAGGTGCACAACCGGTGCAGCTCGGCTTCTCGGTGCGCAAGGTCGGCGATCAGTGGAAGGTCTATGACGTCATCGTCGACGGCGTCAGCCTCGCCGCGAATTTCCGCAGCCAGTTCAGCCAGGAGATCAAACAAAACGGTCTCGACAGCCTGATCCGGCGCCTGGAGACCGGCGGCAAGCCGCTGCAGGACGCGAGCGCGCTCGGCAAGAAGAAACCGTAGGCGCGCGCCGTGCGCGCCGAGCCCAGCGCCGCGGATCCGATCATCGAGACCGATGTTCCCGCGCGCCTCGACGCGCTCGGCTGGGGCCGCTTCCATACGCTGGTGATCGCCGCGCTCGGGATCACCTGGATCCTGGACGGACTGGAAGTCACGCTCGCGGGCTCGATCGGCGCGACGCTGCAGACGAGCTCGCTGCATCTTTCCGAATCGCAGATCGGTCTGTCGGCGAGCTGTTACCTCGCGGGTGCCGTGCTCGGCGCGCTGATCTTCGGATGGCTGGCCGATCGCTTCGGCCGCAAGCGGTTGTTCTACGCGACGCTCGGCTTGTATCTCGCGGCGACTGCGGCGACGGCTTTCTCATTCGACGCGGCGAGCTTCGCGTTCTTCCGTTTCCTCACCGGCGCCGGCATCGGCGGCGAATACACCGCGATCAACTCCGCGATCCAGGAGCTGATCCCTGCACGCTATCGCGGACGCACCGACCTCGCCGTCAACGGCAGCTTCTGGCTCGGCGCCGCCGGCGGCGCGCTCGGCGCGCTGATCCTGCTGCAGGCCGGCTTGCTGCCGCCCGATCTCGGCTGGCGTCTCGCGTTCGGCATCGGCGCGGTGCTCGGGCTCGGCATCCTGTTCCTGCGGCGCTACCTGCCGGAGAGCCCGCGCTGGCTGCTCACGCACGGTCGCGCCGACGAAGCCGATCGGGTCCTGCTCGCGATCGAGCGCTCGATGCGCGCGATCCCACCGCCGGATCGTGCGCGCCTGCGGTTGCGCCCGCATTCAGCGCGACTGACCGACGTCGCCAAAAGCCTCGTGCGCGATTACCCGCAGCGCACGACCGTCGGCCTCGCGCTGATGGCGGCGCAGGCGTTCTTCTACAACGCGATCTTCTTCACCTACGCGCTCGTGCTCGCGCGCTTCTTCGACGTGCCCGCCGATCGCACCGGCCTGTACATCCTCCCGTTCGCGGCGGGAAACTTCCTTGGCCCGCTCGTGCTCGGCCGCGCCTTCGACCTGATCGGCCGGCGGGTGATGATCGCTAGCACGTATGCGATCTCCGGCGTTCTGCTCGCGATCACTGCGCTCTTGTTCGTGAACGGAATGCTGACCGCCGCCGGCCAGACCATCGCGTGGACCGTGGTGTTCTTCTTCGCGTCCGCAGCGGCGAGCTCCGCGTACCTCACCGTGTCCGAAAGCTTCCCGCTCGAGATCCGTGCGCTCGCCATCGCGCTGTTCTACGCCGTCGGCACGGGGCTCGGCGGCATCGCCGGTCCCTGGCTGTTCGGCACGCTGATCGGCACCGGCGCGCGCGAGCCGATCGCGATCGGCTATGGCGTGGGCGCCGCGTTGATGATCATCGCCGCCGTGATCGAAGCGAAGCTCGGTCCGGACGCGGAGCGCAAGGCTCTGGAAGACCTGGCGCCGCCGCTGTCGCGCGCAGCGTAGAGAATTCCTACCGCGCTCCCCGCAAAGCCCACCGGCAGTAGGAATAAACGAGGAGATCGCGCGGGCTGCAGCAGCTATCGTGCACGTCGCCAATCAAGGCAGGCCGTGGCCATCCCAGGGAACATGCTGCAAGCGCGCGGATTCCGCGATCGCTCGATCGCGTTCAAGCTGTCGACGATCGTCGTCGTCTACGTGGCGATCATCGTCGCGTTGCTCGCGGCGCTGGCCATGTCGTTGTCGATCAGCAACGGCGTGCGCGCCTATGTCGCAGGCGAAGGCCTGTGGTCGAAGGGCCAGAAGGACGCGCTCTATTACCTGATGCGCTACGCGCGCTCGCACGAGGTCGATCATTACGAGCACTACCGGCGCGCCATCGCGGTGCCGCTGGGCGATCACGTCGCGCGTCTGGAGCTGCAGAAGCCCGACTTCAACCCGGCGATCGCCGCGCAGGGCTTCGTCGCCGGCGGCAACGCGCCCGCCGACGTGACCTCGATGATCTCGCTGTTCCGCAATTTCCACGACCTGCGCTACATGGCGCAGGCGATCCAGATCTGGCAGCTGGCCGACGCGCAGATCGACGCGCTGGTGAAATGCGCGGACGAGCTGCATGCGGCAATCTCGGCCGGCACGCTGACGCCGGCGGAGGAGTCGCGCCTGCTCGCGGAGATCGAGCACATCAACTCGGCGGTGACGCCGCTCGAGCAGCGCTTCTCCGCGACGCTCGGCGAAGGCGCGCGCTGGATCCGCTCGCTGATGCTCGAATCGATCTTCCTGCTCGCCGCGGTGCTGCTCGCCGGCGGCCTGCTGATCTCCGCGCGCATCGCGCACGGCCTGCGCAGCCGCCTGCAGGCGATCCACGACGGCGCCGAGCGCGTCATCCAGGGCAACCTGTCGCAGCCGATCGCGGTGACCTCGCGCGACGAGGTCGGGCAGCTCGCCACCGTGTTCAACGACATGATCGGCACGCGCCGTCATGCCGAGGAGAGCCTCAATCGCGCGCTGTCGCTGCTCGGCGCGACGCTCGAGTCCACCGACGACGGCATCCTCGTCGTCGATCGCGAGGGCCGCATCGTCCGCTTCAATCGCCGCTTCGTCGAGCTGTGGAAGCTGCCCGACGACGTCGTCGCCTCCGGGGACGACGGCCGCGCGCTCGCCACGGTGCTGCCGCAGCTGGAGGATCCCGAGGGCTTCCTGCACAAGGTGCGTGAGCTCTACGCCGATCCTTCCGCGGAGAGCTCGGACATGCTCCAGCTCAAGGACGGCAAGGTGTTCGAGCGCTACTCGCGCCCGCAACAGGTCGACGGCGAGTACGTCGGCCGCGTGTGGAGCTTCCGCGACGTCACCCTGCGCAAGCAGGCCGAGGAGGATCTCAAGCGCGCGCGCGACCAGGCGCTGCAGGCATCGCGCGCCAAGAGCGAGTTCCTCGCCAACATGAGCCACGAGATCCGCACGCCGATGAACGGCGTGATCGGCATGACCGGCGCGCTGCTCGACACGCCGCTGTCGTCGGCGCAGAAGGAGATCGCCGAGACGATCCGCCTGTCCGCCGAGTCGCTGCTGACGATCATCAACGACATCCTCGATCTCTCCAAGATCGAGGCCGGCGCGATGCGCACGGAAGTTGTCGACCTCGCCGTGTCGCGCGTGGTCGAGCGTGCGGTGAGCGCGCTCGCCGAGCGCGCGCATCACAAGGGCCTCGAGCTGATCTCCGCGGTGGATCCCGCGATCGCGCCGATGCTGCGCGGCGATCCGGGCCGCGTGCAGCAGGTGCTGATGAACCTCGTGTCGAACGCCGTGAAGTTCACCGAGCGCGGCGAAGTGCTGGTGCGCGCGGCGATCGTGCGCGAAACCGATTCGACGCTGGTCGTGCGCTTCTCCGTGCGCGACACCGGCATCGGCATCTCCAAGGAAGAGCAGGATCGGCTGTTCCGCCCGTTCTCACAGGCCGACAGCTCGACCACGCGCCGCTTCGGCGGCACCGGTCTCGGGCTCGTCATCAGCAAGCAGCTCGTGGAATTGATGGGCGGCGAGATGGGCGTCGACAGCAAGCCCGGCGCCGGCTCGACGTTCTGGTTCACCGTGCCGCTGCAGCGCCAGGGCGCGGGCGACACGACCGGCGAAGCCGTTTCGCTGCCGCACATCGAAGGCCTGCGCGCGCTCGTCGTCGACGACAGCCAGTCGAGCCGCCGCTCGCTCGCCGAGCAGATGCAGTCCTGGGGCCTGGCCGTGGACGAAGCCGACAGCGGCGCGGTCGCGCTGAAGCGCCTGGAAAGCGCCGCGAGCTCGGGCCGTCCGTACAGCCTCGCGCTGATCGATCAGCAGATGCCGGGCATGGACGGCATGCAGCTCGCGCGCGAGATTCGCGCACGGCCGCGGCTCGCCGGCGTGCATCTGGTGCTGCTGCGCACGCTCGGCGCCGCGGAAGATCCGGAAGGTCTGCAAGCCGCCGGTGTGCGCACTGCGCTGTCGAAGCCGGTGCGCCAGTCGATGCTCTACAACACGCTGCTCGCGACCGCGGGCACGCGCCCCGAGAGCGCGCGCAAGACCAGCGACGAAGTCGCGCCGGTCGCCGACACCGCGCTGTCGCGCCAGTGGCGCATCCTCGTCGCCGAAGACAGCCCGATCAACCAGAAGGTCGCCAAGCACTATCTGCAGCGGCTCGGCCAGAAAGCCGACTTCGCCGCCAACGGCATCGAGGCGCTCGAAGCGCTGCGCCGCCAGCCTTACGACATCGTGCTGATGGATTGCCAGATGCCGGAGATGGACGGCTACGAAGCCACCGGCGAGATCCGCCGGTTCGAAGGCGCGCGCCGTCACGCGTGGATCATCGCGATGACCGCGCACGCGATGGCAGGCGATCGCGAGAAGTGCCTCGCCGCGGGCATGGACGACTACGTGCCGAAGCCGATCTCCGGCTCGGCGCTGCGCGACGCGCTCGAGCGCTTCGAGCGCCGCGACGCCAGCAACTCGATGGCGGGACTGGACGAAGCGCTCTCCGCGACGGGCATCGCCGACAAGATCGTCGCCGCGCCGATCAACGTGCAGCGCTTCTCCGAGTGGGCCAACAACGAGCCGCAGTTCATCCGCGAGCTCGCGGACCTGTTCGTCGATCAGACGACGCAGCAGCTCTCGCTGCTGCACAAGGCGGTCGACGAGGGTGCCCCGGCGTCGGTCGAGCAGATCGCGCATCGCTGCAAAGGCTCGAGCGCGACCTGCGGCGCGGAAACGCTGGCGCGCATGTTCAAGGAGCTCGAGTTCGCCGCGCACGACGGCCATCTGGAGAACGCCGGCGAGCGTATGCGCAACATCGATCGCGAATTCGCCCGCGCCCGGGACTTCCTGAAGACGATGCGCCCCTCGGCCCTGCCAGCGGCCGTGGCCTGAGCGGAACTACGTCACGTCCGGCCGGCGGCTGGCGACGTATACTTTCCGGACCCGGCGACCCTCGTCGCCGATCTCAGGGGATTCCATGAACAAGAAAGCACTGCTCCTGGTTCTGGGCGCGCTGATCTCTGGCTCGGCGATGGCTGCGGATACCGTCAACGTGAATTCCGCGCAAAGCGGCGCGATCGGCAAGACGCTCGGCGTCGGCGAGAACATCGCAGCGCGCATCGTCGCGGAGCGCGAAGAGAACGGTCCCTACAAGAGCACCGAAGACCTGACCAAGCGCGTGAAGAGCCTCGACGCCAAGACCGTCGAGAAGCACAAGGATCAGATCAAGCTTTAGGCCCGTCGGCCTTCAGGCCGACGACCGAAGGAAGTCCCGCGGGATCAAGCTGATTTCGCCAGCCGCTCGCGCCGGTGCGCAACCGCGCGGGCGAGCTCGCGCAGCACGCCGATGGTGTCGTCCCAGCCGATGCAGGCGTCGGTGACGCTCTGGCCGTAAGTCATCTGGTCGCGCGCGCGCAGTTCCTGCCGGCCTTCCTTCAGGTGCGACTCGACCATCACGCCGATCACGCGCGTCTCGCCGCCCATCAACTGTGTGGCGATGCTGCGCGCGACGTCGATCTGGCGGCGATGCTCCTTCTGGCTGTTCGCGTGCGAGCAGTCGATCATGATCCGCGCCGGCAAGCCAGCCTTGGTCAGCGCCGCGCTCGCCGCCTCGACGCTCTTGGCGTCGTAGTTGGTGCCGGTGGAGCCGCCGCGCAGGATGATGTGCGTGTCGGGATTGCCGGAGGTCTCGAAGATCGAGACTTCGCCGCCCGACGTCGCCGACAGGAATCGATGCGCCGCGCGTGACGCGAGCACCGCGTCGACCGCGACCTTCACGCTGCCGTCGGTGCCGTTCTTGAAGCCGACCGGGCACGACAAGCCGCTCGCCATCTCGCGGTGCAATTGCGATTCGGTCGTGCGCGCGCCGATCGCGCCCCACGACACGAGGTCGCTCAAGTACTGCGGCGTCAGCAAGTCGAGATACTCGACGCCGGCCGGAATCCCCATCTTGTTGAGATCGAGCAGCAGCGTGCGCGCGATGCGCAAGCCGCGATCGATGTCGTAGCTGTCGTCGAGGTGCGGGTCGTTGATCAGGCCCTTCCAGCCGACCGTGGTGCGCGGCTTCTCGAAGTACACGCGCATCACGATCAGCAGTTCCCTGCCGAGCTGCTCGCGCATCGCCTTGAGCTTCTGCGCGTACTCGAGCGCGGCGGCGGGATCGTGGATCGAGCAGGGACCGACGACGACCAGCAGCCGGTCGTCGCGCGCGGCGAGCACGTCCTGGATCTCGCGACGGGCGTGGATCGTGGTCGTCGCAGCGGCGTCGGAGAGTGGCAGCTCCGCCTGCACCTGCGCCGGCGTGGAGACCGCCCGCACCGAGGTGATGCGGAGGTTTTCGGTGACGTATTTCATGGGGGGCGGAATGCTAGCATCACGCATGATCTCCCGCACCCTCGCCGCCCCAGCCCTGCTCTGGTGCGCCGCCGCCGCGGCTGCCCCGATTTCCATGAACGAAGCCGCACTCGCGCGCGGGTTCGCGCTGCCGGCGCTCGGGCAGCCCGATATCCTAGAGCGCGGCCACTTCGCCAAGCAGGTCGATCTCGACCTGATCAACGAGTTCTTCCTCGGCGACAACGCGCACGAGACGCTGATCCTCGACGGTGAAGCCGCGCGGCTCGGCTTCCGCCTGCGCTACGGCGTGGCGCAGGACTGGGAAGTCGGCCTCGCGTTGCCCTACTACATCGTCGGCGGCGGCTTCCTCGATTCGACCATCGAGACCTGGCATCGCTGGTTCTCGCTGCCGAACGCCAATCGCGATCAGCGGCCGCACAATCAGCTCGACTATCGCTACGAGCGCGATGGCGAGACGCTGCTCGACGCGCACAGCTCCGCCAACGGCATCGGCGATCTGCGGCTGCAGGCGGGTCGCGCGCTGCTCGATGGTGTCGTCGCGCGCGCGGAGCTGAAGCTGCCCACCGGCAGCGCATCGCACCTCATGGGCAATCGCGCGGTCGGCGCTGCGCTGTGGGTCGATGCGGCAATTCCTTTCCCGGAGGACAGCCGCTTCGGCGGATTCGTCTCGGGCGGCCTGAGCTACACAGCACGCGGGGACATCCTCGAGGATCAGCAGAAGACGTTCGTGCCGTTCGCGGGACTCGGCTTGTCGGCGCGGCTCATCGGCAATTTCGGCGCCGAAGCGCAGATCGACGTTCACGGCGCGCTGTATCGCGATAGCGAGCTGCAGCCGCTGCACAACATCGGCGCGCCAGTTTCGTTCGGCGTGTTCTATGCGCCGGCGCGCTCTCCACGGATCGACCTGCTGATCCAGGAAGACGCGAGCGTGTACGTGTCACCCGACTTCGTGCTGAACCTGTCGTTGTCGATGCCTTAGTCCGGCGGCGCCGCGAGCTCGCGCTGCAAGGTCGCCGCATCGAGCTCGCGCTCCCAGCGCGACACCACCAGCGTCGCCACGCCATTACCGACCAGATTCGTGAGCGCGCGCGCTTCCGACATGAAGCGGTCGATGCCGAGGATCAGCGCGAGACCGGCCGGCGGCACGCCGGGCACGACCGACAGCGTCGCCGCGAGCGTGACGAATCCCGCACCGGTCACGCCTGATGCGCCCTTGCTGGTGAGCATCGCGACGCCGAGGATCGTCAGCTGCTGCGAGAGCGTGAGATCGACGTTGAGCGCCTGCGCGACGAAGATCGCGGCCATCGTGAGATAGATGTTGGTGCCGTCGAGATTGAACGAGTAGCCGCTCGGGATGACCAGGCCGACGACGCTGCGCGAGCACCCGAGGCGCTCGAGCTTCTCCATCATCGGCACCAGCACGCTCTCCGACGACGACGTGCCGAGCACGGTCAGCAGCTCGGCGCGGATGTAGCGGATGAAATGCAGGATGCGGATGCCGAGCAAGCGGCAGATCGCGCCGAGCACGATGGCGACGAACAGCACGCAGGTCAGATAGAAGCTGCCCATCAAGCGTGCGAGCGGCGCGAGGCTGGCGACGCCGTACTTGCCGATGGTGAACGCCATCGCACCGAAGGCGCCGATGGGCGCCGCGCGCATGACGATGCCGACCATGCCGAACAGCACTTTCGAGATACCTTCAATCGCTTCGGTGATGAACAGTCCGCGCTCGCCGAGCGCCGACAGGGCGAAGCCGAACAAGAGCGCGACGAGCAGCACCTGCAGGATGTCGCCCTTGGCGAACGCTTCGCCGAGCGTCGACGGAATGATGTTGAGGATGAAGTCGGTCGCGGACTGCTCGTGCGCGCGCGTGGCGTAGTCGGCGACTGCTTTTGCGTCGAGCGTCGAGGGATCGACGTTGAATCCCGCACCGGGCTTCAGCAGGTTGACGACGACGAGCCCGATCGCAAGCGCGATGGTCGAGACGACTTCGAAGTACAGCAGCGCCTTGGCGCCGACGCGCCCGACCTTCTTGGCGTCGCGCATGCCGGCGATGCCCGTCACGACCGTGCAGAAGATCACCGGCGCGATCAGCATCTTGATCAGCTTGATGAAGCCGTCGCCGAGCGGCTTCATCAACGTCGCGTGCGCGGGATCGACGATGCCGAAGAGCGCGCCGAGCACGATCGCGCACAGCACATAGACGTAGAGCCGGCGCGGCGTCGACGTCATGCGGCGACGCGCATCGTCGCGATCACCCCGGAGAACAGCACGAGGAAGCCGCCGATCTCGGCGAACATCAGAATCCACATGAAGCCGTGGATCATCACGCCGGGCATCGGCAGCTTGCCGACGTGGTACGGCTTCACGAACTGGTTGTCGGTGTCGCGCAGCAGGCCGTGGGTCACGTAGCCCGCGATTGCGGCACCGAAGAACGTGATCAGCGCTGCGCACGCGAGGAAGTTGACGCGTATGTCCCACGCGGACAGCACCGCGAACGGCGCGAGCAGCATCGACGCGAAACTGTAGAGCAGGCTCGTGCGATGCGCGATGTCGACGTAGACCGGCGCGGTGGCGGTCGGCGAGCGCGCGATGTGGAAGTACTTCCACGCGCCGGTCAGCAATCCGCTCAGGAAGAAAACACCGGCGGCGATGATGCACAGCCGGCCGGCAACGTTATCGATCAGTTGATGCATGTGGACTCCCCAAAGAAAAAGGCCGCGAGACCTTTGGGATCTCGCGGCCCGTGAAGACCGGATCGCTTAGCGCGTCGACGGCGGTGGCGGCGGCACCTGCACGATCGAGCACGCGTTGAACACGTCGAGCGTGGCGAGGGCCGAGGCGACCGACGGGCTGAACGTCAGGCGGATCGCGTCGAACGGCGCAGTCGTCTTGGTCGTGTGAAGCAGGATGCGCTCGTCCTCACCGATGCCCGGGCCGACGATCGCGGTGCCGAGCAGCTCGAGCACCAGCGGATCGGAGCCGGCGCCCGGCGAGCTGTGATCCGCAGCGATCACCTGACCGTTGCGCAGCGTGTCGATCGAGGTCTGCGCCAGCACTTCGGCCGACAGCAGGTCCGCGACCGGGCGGCCGACGAAGAAGCCGACCGGCGGGCCCGGATTGGCGGGCGTCGCCAGCGGATTCAGCACGACCGGGTTGCCGTGGCCATCCGTCGAGTTGACGGTGATGTTGATGAAGCCGAGCCCAAGCAGGTCGACCGCCGAGAGCGACACGTTCATGCGCGCAGCCGTCTCATCTGCGCTGAACGGATCGGCCGGCGGCGCGTCGATGACGTTGTCCGGATTCTCGACCGAGCAGGCGAGGCAGAGCGAGCCCTTGTCGACGTCGACCGTCGCGCCATTGGCGGCGAGCAGCGCCACCTGGCAGAACGGCTGATCGGTGACGGTCAGCGCGGCGCTCGCGGAGCGGCTCGCCGGCGACGGATCGCCGACGGTGTCCTTCAGCGTCGCGGTGATCAAAGTGTTGCCCTTGGCGACGCCGGTCGCGAGACCGTTCGCGTTCACCGTCGCGATCGCGTTGTCGCCCGACGTCCAGTTGAGATTGCTGTTCGCAATCGCGTGGCCGGCGGTCTCGGTGCGATCCGCGGTCGGATGCGCCGAGCACGGACCGGTCGAATCCTGCGTGTTGTCGGTGAACGTGCCGCACGCGACGAACTGCTGGCCGCTGCCGATGACGACCGTCGCCGTCGGCGGCTCGACGCGCAGCACGGTCTTCACCGTCGCCGTGGTCACGTTGATCTGGCCGCTCGCGGTGAGCGTCTGGCTCTGACTGTTCGTCGCGCTCGCCACGATGTTGGTGGTGCCGACGCCGACGCCGGTCGCGTTGATGCAGCTGCCGGTGTTTCCGGGCGCCGCGGGCACGGTGGCGACCGCGCCGCTTTGCGAAGTCCAGCTCACCGTGGTGTCGGTGATCTCACGAGGCGTCGACGAATCCGAGTAGACGCCGCGCGCGCAGTACTGCTGCGTGGTGCCGGACGGGATCGTCGCCGTGGTCGGCGTGACCTGGATGCTCTGCAGGACGACCGTCGACGGCGGGCAGTTCGAGCCGGTGCAGCTCGTCCCCGGAGTGATGGTGAACGGTCGGCAGCCGGAAATGCTTCCACCCTTCTGCTGCGCCTTGACGTAGACCGTCGCCGGGGCAAGGGCCGTGAGCAGGCCGGCGTCGTTGATGGTCGCGGCGTTAGAAACCGTGTTCGCATTCGAGCAAGCGACTTCAGGCGAAGAGCCCGAAGAGTTGGCCGGCACGTCGACCACGCGCCAATCGACGGCGGTGGTGATGTCGTCGGTCGCGACCGCGCCACCCGTCGAGGGCGGCGTCGTGAAATGGCCGAGCGCGCGGAACTGCGCCTGCGTGCCTGCGGCGCGCTGCGCGGGACCGTCGACGATGAGGTCGATCAGCTGCGCGTCGAAGTCAGGGCTGCGCACCCCGTTGTCGCCGCACGCGGCGAGAAGCATGGCGAGCGAGACGCTGGCCCAGGCTGACAGCTTTTTCATCGAATCCACTCCCATCGAAGATTTGGTCGCATCGGACGCGCGGCGACCCGTCCCGGTCGCCCGAATTGCTAGATCAAATATACTAGACACAGAAGCTTGCGCCAAACTTTTCAGGAGCCTGCTCTGGCGTCAGGGGGCTTACGCGGCGCCAGCGGGATTTGCTGTAATAGCCGGCAGCTCGCCGATCGGGCGATCCGGTTCACGTTTTTGCGTTGCGGCTGAATGCCGGACCCAGGGCCGGCGCAGGGAGAACGAAATGCTGAAACTTTTTGCCGGTGTTGGGCTTGCGCTGGTCTCGGCGACCGCGTTTGCGCAGGGAAACCAGACCTACAAGCCTTACGGCACTCAGCCGGCGCCGGGCTACGGCACGCAGCCGATGCCGGCTTATGGCGCCCAGCCGGCGCAGCCGGTCGAGGATCCGGCCACCGACCAGCCCGCCGATCAAGGCCAGTACGCGCAGGCGCAGGACGAGTACGAAGAGGATTTCGACGATCGCTGGTATCTCGAGCCGGGCGCGGGCCTGATCTTCTCGGACTCGAAGGACTTCGATAACGGCTACTACTTCAGCGGCGCGCTCGGCAAGCCGCTCGGCGAATGGTTCAACTTCGACGTCGAAGTGAACTACGCCAAGCTCAACGTCTCCGATCTGAAGAGCAGCGACGACTACAAGCGCCTCACGCTCGGCGCCGACGCCATGTTCTTCCCCTGGCGCAGCAATTGGGAGCCCTATCTGCTCGCGGGCGCCAACGGCCACAAGATCAACTTCATCGGCTCGGAGCTCAAGGGCTGGGGCCTCGGCGCCGGTGGCGGCCTGATGGTCAACATGGGCAGCCGCTTCGCGCTCGATTTCCGCATCAAGTACAACCTCGACTTCATCAACGAGGAAGGCGTCGTCCTCAACAACAAGTTCTACGTCTGGACCGGCAACGTCGGCTTGCTGTTCAAGCTTGGCCAGTGGCCGATCGACTCCGACGGCGACGGCGTGCCCGACAAGTTCGACAAATGTCCCAACACGCCGCATGGCGTGCAGGTCGACAAGGACGGCTGCCCGCTCGACTCCGACGGCGACGGCGTGCCCGACTACCTCGACAAGTGCCCGAACACGCCGCGCGGCGTGCTCGTGGACAAGGACGGCTGCCCGCTCGACTCCGACGGCGACGGCGTGCCGGATCGTCTCGACAAGTGCCCGGGCACACCGCCGGGCGTGACCGTCGACCGCGACGGCTGCCCGATCGACTCCGATCAGGACGGCGTGCCCGACTACCTCGACAAGTGCCCGAACACGCTGCGCGGCCTGCAGGTCGACAAGACCGGCTGCCCGATCCGCTCGCAGACGCTGCCGCTCGACGGCGTGCACTTCGAGTTCGACAAGGATCGCCTGACGCCGGATTCGCGCACGATCCTGGATCACGTCGCCGACACGCTGAAGGAATCGCCGAACCTCAAGTTCGAGATTGCCGGCCACACCTGCAACCTCGGCAAGGCGGCCTACAACCTGAACCTGTCGGATCGCCGCGCGAACTCGGTGCGCGAGTACCTCATCAGCAAGGGCATCCCGGCGGCGAACATCACCGCCAAGGGCTACGGCTTCACCCAGCCGCGCGTGCCCAACGACACTGAAGCGCATCGCGAGCTCAACCGCCGCGTCGAGCTCCGGATCCTCGAATAAGCGTTTGGGGGTGTAATTCAAAACGGCGCCGAAAGGCGCCGTTTTTTTTACGACCGAAGGAAGTCCCGCGGGATGCGCGCGACTTACTGATTGCCGATGTTGCGCGCCATGCGCAGCGCGAGCGCCATGATCGTCACGGTCGGATTGAAGCCGCCGGACGACGTGAACACCGAGCCGTCGGCGAGATAGAGATTGTCGAGCTCGTGCACGCGGCCGAACGCGTTGGTCACCGACGTCGCCGGATCATCGCCCATGCGCGCGGTGCCCATGATGTGCGCGGTCGACGCGGGACCCGCGAGCGGTCCGCCCGCGCCGGTGTCCTCCGCGAGCTCGCCGACGGGCAGCAGGAAGCTGCCGATCGCGCCCGGCGACGCCTGACAGATCGCCATCAATTGCGGTCCGATCACTTCGGAGGCGACGCGCTCGAACTTGTGCGCCGAGCGCGTGATGCGCGGCACCGGGAAGCCGTAGACGTCTTTCACGTCCGGATCGAGATCGACCTGGTTCGCGAGCTGCGGCATGTCCTCGCCGACGAGCGAGATCGCCGCGATGTGGCGGCGGATCATGCCCAAGCGCATCAGATTCTTGTGCAGCCGGCCCCAGGTGTTCGGCACCGCGTTGTAGATCTCGGCCTCTCCGAGCAGCGAATACGAGCCGCCGACTTCGCCGATGCCGCCTTTGAGGTACGGCAGGCCCGCGGCACGCGCAGCGAGCGCGTAGCGGTCCGGCCCGACGAAATCGTCGATCGTGTGCGTGCTCGCCGGCCCCATCCACGCGTGCATGTCCTCGGCGAACAGCGCAATGCCGAGCGTGAAGAAGTGGAACATCAGATTGCGACCGAGCTGCCCCGACGCGTTGCCGAGGCCCTGCGCGTGCGCACCGTTCGCCGACATCAAGAGCAATCGCGCAGTCTCGATCGCAGAGCCCGCGACGATGACGACGTCGGCGGAGATCGTTTTGTCCGCGCCGCTCGCATCGCGATAGGCGACGCCGGTCGCGCGCTTGCCGTCGGATGTCGTGTCGATGCGATAAACGAACGCACGCGGGATCAGCTGCGCGCCCGCGAGCATCGCGTCGTGAAGGAATGAAACCGCGGCACCGCCGCGCGCGTGGATCGGACAGCCGAAGCCGGTGCAGAAGCCGCACGAGTTGCAGCGCGGCCGCCCCGCGTAGGGCTGCGAGTTCACCGCCATCGGGAACGGATAGCACTGGAATCCCAGGCGCGCTGCGCCTTCGGCAATGCGCTGTCCGCCGATCATCGGCGGATTCGGCGGCAGCACGAACTGTCCGCTGCGCGGCGCTTGCGCGAGCGTCGACGCCGGCATCTTCGTGACGTCGCCCTGCACGCCCATCTTGGCTTCGACTTCGTCGTAGTACGGCGCGAGGTCTTCGTAGGTCAGCGGCCAGTCGGCGACGTTGGCGTTCGGCACCGGACCGTACGTCGACAGTCCCTTGAAGTCGTGCTTCCAGAACCGCGGCGTCTTCGCATCCCAGTGCACGGTGCCGCCGCCGACGCACGTCGGCAACGTGTTCACGTCGCCGGTGAACGAGCGCGCGGTGCCATTCGCGGCTTCGCGCTGCGAGCGCGCCGTGCGCGGCTCGAGCAGGACATCCTGATTCTCGAAGTAGCGGCCTTCCTTGATCTCGTCGTTGCCGAACTTCGTGCCGATCCCGCTCGCAGTGCCGAGTCCCGGCAGCAGATTGCGACCTTTCTCCAGGATCGTGACCGGATAGCCCGCGGTCGCGAGCGCCCACGCCGCGACGCTGCCACCTGCGCCGGAGCCGACGATGAGGACCGAAGGCTTGCTCATCGCCCAAACCCGCCGATGAATCTCTGCATCAGTGCGACCGCATCGGGCGCTGCGAGCTGCAGCGTGATCGGGCCGGGCGTTCCCACTTCCGCGTCGGTGAATCCGCGCGGCTGCGTGTCGCCGGGCCAGCCGGTGTAGATCCACCCGACGAGACCCTGATTGCCGCCGTACTCTGGCGGGCCGTACATGAACTCGACCGTATTCGCGAGCGCCGTGCCGACGAAGGTCTGCGTGTCGCCGTCGGTGAGATCGGCGAGCAGTAAATCCTGCTCGACCGATGAAGCCGAAACGAAATCGGAGCCGAAGCGCGACTGGGCCTGATCGTCGAGATGCTTCAAGCCCTCGCGATAGATCTGCTGCAGGCCGATCACGGGACCGGCGAACTCACGCTCCGGCAAGCCTTGCGAGCCTTCGATGCGGATGCGCCAGCCGAGCTCCGCGAGCGGATCGAGCGCGACGAAATCCGCGAAGTCGTTGTGCGTGCTGCCGGCGCGATCGGAATACGGGCCGCCCGCGTGGATCGGCGGCACCGCCATGTTGAAGGCACCGAGCATCAGATCGATCGCTTCCGCGCAGCGCGCTTCGATCGCACCCGGATCCGGATCATCGGGCGGACCGGGAACGAAGCGGCCGGTGACTGCGCGCAGCGTGTCGAGCTCGTGCGCGTCGAGGAAGCGTCCCGCCTCGCCGCGATCCGGCAAGGAGACGCCGTCGAGCGGCGTGCTCGATCCGCAGCCGGGAAGGAAGTTGAGAACGCCGATGGCGCCCGCCGCCTTGAGGAACGCGCGGCGGCCGTGATCGTGGGTCATGCGGACACCTTACGAAAAATCACCGTACAAAAAAACCCCGGCATGGAGCCGGGGCAAGACGCTTTCGAAGCAAAGTAGGAATGGTTCTGTGCGCTTCTCGCTCCCTCCCCCAATATCCTTCAGATGCGCGGCGTGGCGACGGTCTTCAGCGGCGCGCGCACCGTGTTCGCGTACGGCTCGCCGACGTTCTGCGGCGTCGCGGTCGGCACCAGGAACTGCCACTGCTGGCCGTCGACTTCGGTGCTCGTGATCGGCGAGAACGCATTGTCGGTGTCGCCCGTGAAGAAGAAGTGCACGCCGTGCTGGCCATACGCGCCCTGCTTGTCCGCGCAGGTGAGCTGCGCGTACGGCTTGCCCGCGTGCGCCGCGTAGCCCGCCATCACACGCGAGTCCGTGGTCGACTCGCCCGGATACGGACGCTGCACCGGATCGTCGCCGGTGCCGTCGTCGAGGCACGCGTCGTCGCGGTAGTACGGAACCACGAGCGCATTGACGAAGCTGGTGATGCCCTTGATCTCGAACGTGTAGACCAGCGAGCCGAGATCGCCCTTGGCCGACACCTGCTCCCAGTTCTCGATCGCGAGCGGCGGATTGAACGTCGGATCCGACGCGTCGAAGAACGCCGGCGAGCCGAGCGCGCTGTCGATGTTGCCGGCTTCGTCGTTGACGCCGTCGATCGGCACGCCTTGCGGACGCAGCGACGTGAAGTAGCGGCCGGCCTGCACGCCCGCGCCCTGCTCCTGCGCCGTCGGCAGCATCGCGCCGCGGTTGTAATCCCACGACGTGTAGAGCCCGTCGGGCGGGATCGGGTGCACGCGCAGGTGATAGCGATAGGAGATCGCGTCGCGATAGAACGTCTCGGTCTTGGTGACGTTGGTGCCCGAATCGGCGCCCCACACTTCGCGCATGCAGCGAACCGCGCCGCAACGCTCGCCGAGCAACGACGAGTTCGCTTCCCAGTTCACCTGCTCGTCCTCGAACCCGACCAGCGAGACGGTCGAATCCGGCGACTGCTGGAACGCGCGACCTTTCCAGCGATCGATCACGTCCTTGCCGTACACGCCCGGCTGATTCGGCTTGGCGATGTGCATCTCGCGCACCATCCAGCGGCCGCTCGCGTAGAACTGGTAGTCGGTGGTCGACACGGTGACGCCGTCGCGCGGGAAGCGATCGCTCGACGTGTAGTTCGCACGCGCGTGCTGGCCGTCGTCGCAGACCGTGCCCGACAGGTTCGGGCCGTAGCCGGTGTTGCTGGTGCCGATCTTCAGCGGGTCGTTGTCGGCGAAGAAAGTGCGATCGATCCACTGATCGGCGTTGGCGTCGCGCTGATAGTGCACGTAGCTGTTGGCGACGTTGAAGCTCGAGCCGCCCGGCTTGCGGAACAGGTAGACGTAGCGCGGCGCGCCGCCGAGCGGATCGGCGAGCGCGATCTGCTGCCCGTCGCCGACACCCGCGGGCTTCGCCGTGAGTGGAGCGAGATCGCCGGCGTCGGACGCCATGAAGGCGATCTCGTCGTCGTCGTCGAGACCCGCGATCGGATCCGGAACCGCGGCGGCGATGCCGTTGTTGGCGCCGTCGTCGTGACCGTTGGTGTCATAGGCGCGCGTGCACGTGCCCATGGTCATGCCCCACGACTCGACGCCGCTCGTGTGCGGATCGCCGTTGTCCCAGACGTAAGTCACTTCCTGATCGGTGCCGGAGTAGACGGAGAAATCCGAGTTCGCGTTGGCGAGGAAGTACGGCGCTTTCTCGTCGACCTGCACCGGAATCTCGACCCAGCCGCCGTGCCACGCGTACGCGGCGATCTCGCTCACCGGCACGCCGGTCGCGACCGCGACGCCGCCGGCGGGATAGAGCAGCTGGCCGTTGTGCGCGTTGCGGACCTGACCCGGAATGATGCCGAACGCGTCGTAGAGCTGACCGGAAATCGTCGCGCCCGACGGATACGGATACGGCACGCCGGCCGCGGGTCGCGAGCTCCAGCTCGGCACGTCGGCGCCGGTGATGACGACCGGCTCGACCTGACGATTCGCGCTCGCCGCCTGCTGACCCGCGGTCGCCGGATCGCTCGACAAGCCGATCACGAGACCGAGATCGCGGCCGCCCTGCCCGACGAGATCGGTCGGATCGCCGACGTTGTCGGCAGCGTGCGCGACGGTGATGTGCACGGAGCCGTCGTTCGGGCCGAAGATCAGCACACCCAGATCGTGCTGGACGTCGGCGAGCAGCTGACCGACGCCGTCGCCGGCGCCGGTGAAGTCGCCGCGCGCGAGCGACTGCAGCACCGTGTTGAGATTCTTCATCACGTCGCCGACGAGGCCCAGCAGACCACCATTGGTGGGCAACGCAGACAGATTGAAGCCGCGCTTCGCCACCGTCGGCACCGCGCCGAACGTCGCCACGCAGCTCGCGGCATCGAGCCCATTGGTCTTCGCCACGAAGCCGTCGCTGCGCAGGAAGTTCGACTTCTGGCACTGGCCGTCGGGCTGTGCGCGCGGGAAGCCGTGCGGATCCGGACCGGCGGACGGCGGCGTCTCGTCGATCGGCGGATTGGCGACCGTCGGATGCACGAACACGGTTTCGGCCGAGCCCGTCGCACGATTGTTGACGTAGTTGATCGCCGGGATATCGCGATACGGAACGACGTCCGGATGATGGATCCATCCCGCCGCGTCGACACGCGAGTGGTCGATCGCCACGTTGCCCATGGTTCGCGCCATCACGTCCGGCGTCCACATCGACACCTGGTGATCGCCGTAGGCCGGATGCAGCAGCACGAAGTTGTTCTGGCCGTCGAGCTTGCCGTTCGGCGTGAGATACGCGGCGTAGCCGTCGTTCTCGGCGCGATCCCACAGCATCTGGATCAGATCGAACGCGACGTTGCGGTCGAGCTCGTTCTGATACGCGAGATACAGCGGCACCGAGTAGCCGGTGAAGTCGACGCTGCGGCGAAGCAGCGTCGAGTAGTTCATGCCCGGCACGCCGAACACGGCGCGATTGATGTCCTTCGACACCGCGACGATCGGGCCCGGCAGGATGCCGCCCTGCGAGTTGCCGTCGTAGAACACTTCGCGGCGATCGAACACCGGCGTGCCGTCGAGCTTCTGGAATTCCGGATGCGCGGCGAAGCCGGCCGGATGCTGGAGCGCGCGCGCGAGGAACATCCAGTTGATGAAGCCCTGCTGCGACGCGTCGGGCACCACGGGGAACTGCGAAAGATCGACGAGCGTGGAGGCGACGTTGGCGATGTCGCCTTCGGCGAAGCCGTACCAGTCGATCGCGCAAAGGATCATGTGCTGCTCGCGCGCGAAGGAGTTCTGGCTGCCCGAGCCGACTTCACCGCGCGAGCCGAGCAGGCCGTGACCGTACAGCGACGGACGATAGGCCTGCGCGCCCGGATCGTAGGCGGCTTTGGGAATGCGGCACTCGTAGCGGCTGCTCACCATCGTGCCGACGGCGCGCTGATCCGGCAGACCGTCGCCGTAGATCTCGTTGAGCGGCGCCGGGAACGCGCTGACGCCGCCGTCATCGAGCGGACGATAGTGCAGTCGATTGTTCTCGACCGCCGCGGCGGTCTGCGCGATCGGCACGCCATCCGACAGCGTGTTGAAGCCGTCGGCGGCGGCGCTGAAGAAGCTCGCGCAGCCGTTGGCGAGATCGCTCTGCGGCAGCGACGCGCACTGCTGCTGCGCGTTGCGCATCGAGCTGGAGACGTTCTGGATGCCCGCGCGCAGCTTGTCGAAGAACGGCTGCAGCTGCGAGGCATCCTGCGGCGAGGCGTCGCCTTGATTGAGGAAGCTCGGCGCCTTGATGGTGCCTTCGATCTGCCAGAAGTCGCCGGCGTCGGTCTTGGAATCGACCGTGTACTCCGGCGCCTTGCAGTCGAGCAGATCAGGCGACGCCGGCAGCACCGCCGGCTCGCTGTGCTTGGTGCAATCCGCGCCCAGCTTGTTGGCGAGCGTCTTGAACCCTTCGTCGCGCATGTGCACGAGGCGCGCCGTCGTGTTCTCGGTCGACGCGACCGTGAAGTCCCACGCGAGGAAGAGCGAATCGTCGATCGCGACGTTGCTCTTCTTCAGCACCGGCAGCACGGTCTGCGCGAGCCTCTCGCAGCGATTGTCGATCGGCCCGAGCCCGACCGTCTTCGACGCATCGAGGAAATGCGCCTTGCACGCCTGGAACACCGGACCGGCCTTGATCAGCGCTCCGTTGGCGTCGCGCAGATTGCGCAGCACGACGACGTAGCGCTTGCCCGGCGTGAAATTCTTCGCGGGCCGGACCAGCAGCGACGTCTCATACGTGCCAGGGCGCTTGATCACCTGCAGCTCCGGCGGCAGCTGCTCTTCCGCCGAATCGGTCACGCCGATCGGATCGCCGCCGGTGAGATTGAGGAACACGCCAGCTTGCACGTCGAGCTCCGACCACACCGGATGCTGCGTACCCGCGTTGTTGGCACCGACTTCGAGCACTTCGATCGGCGCGTTCGGCTGCAGCGACAGCGCGTAGTTGGTGATGCCGACGACGTTGTCCGCCGCGACCGGCGGGTAGCCGTAGGTCGCCTTGAGCGCGTCGAGCGACTCGAGTCCCGGTACGTAGGTGGCGATCATCGAGCCCGGCGAGAAGCCGTCGTTGCGATTCCACTCGGACGGATCGATCGGCTTGCCGGCGGTGTTGCGCGGCATCGCCTGCGGCAGGAACTTGATCAGCTTGTTGGTCTTGATCGTCGGCGCGTTGGCGACGTCCATCGTGAAGTGATTGCTCGGGAACGGGTACAGGCAGTTCGACGGGTCGATGACGTCGCAGCCGCGCGTGAGATTGTCCGCGGCGGCCTGGATCACGATCGGGTTGGTCTTCGGATTGGCGTCCGCCGCGTCACGCGGGCCGAGGATGTCGCAGGTCGCATCGCCGAGACCGGCCGCGCGACAGCTGCCCGCGAGCGCCAGGCTCGGGTTGATCAGGTTGCAGAACTGCTGCGCCTGCTGCTTCTGCCCTGCCGGCGCGTTGGCGACGAGGTTGTCGTTGCACTGCTGCGCGTACGAGCGCTGGATGTAGTCGAGATTCTCGATCTCGTGCTGGAACACGCACGCGCGGCTCGTCGGGTCGGCGGCGCACGCCGTCGCCGACGGCGGCGCGTTGCGCGGATCGGTCGCGGGAAGATTGAACAGCGGGTTGTACGCCTCGAGGCGCAGCAGCGGCGCCGTTAACGGCCCAAGCGAGACGAATTCCTCATAACCCGTGAACGGCAGCACGAAGCCGGCGTCGCCCGACGGATCGATGTAATTGAATTCCTCTTCCGGGATGATGTAGCCGAAGCTGTTGTGCGTGAGGCCGAGCAGGATCATGTTCTGCGTCGACGCGAGCCCGCGGATGTACTGCCCGAACGTGTTGGTCGCCTCGCCGGGGATGGTGACGATCTCGAGCCCGCTGGTGCCGCCGAGCGTGAGGCGCGACACCGTGGTGATCGCCGTCGGCGCGGCTTCCGGCAGGTAGGCCTGTTCCGCGCCCAGCATCGGGCCGACGCCCGGAATGCTCGACAGCGCGATCGGATTGAAGTCGTAGTAGTGCGACATGCTGGTCGAGCCGGCGATCACGCCGAAGCCGGGATTCGTCACCGGCAACGTCGCGGTCACGTGATGCACGTCGAGCTGCGATGGCAGCGTCAGCTTGCGCGTCTGCGCCGTGTTGAGCTGCGAGCCGGAGCAGCGGTGGACCGAACTGTCGAGCACCGCGAGCGCGCTCTTCGCGAGGCAATCGCCGCGGTTCATGATGTTGTCGTACTCGTCGGTGCCGCCGACGCCGGGCCAGCTGCCGGACGCGTCCGCGATCGGACCGTTGTAGTAGATCGCCGGCGCGCCGGTCGCGGCTTCGATGGTTTTCTCGACGCCGCCGACGAAATCCGG
>Ga0070741_10005894_pt1 | contig 26736 bp, 24 predicted proteins | sample Coa_R1_4_FD_66440 | JGI IMG/M metagenome (GOLD analysis project Ga0070741, IMG submission 66440) | Surface soil microbial communities from Centralia Pennsylvania, which are recovering from an underground coalmine fire - Coalmine... | ecosystem: Environmental > Terrestrial > Soil > Unclassified ... | reverse complement strand
GGCCATGCTGCGGCCAGCCCGCGTAGCGGTCCCGCAACCGTTCCGATTCCAGCTCCAAGAACTTCTTCCAGGCTTGCCGCGTCTGCCCGTACAGATCCCCCCAGAAACTCTCCTTCACCTCGTTCAGAAAATGTTGGAAATGCTCCTCAATCCGGATTATCTTCGCATCGGGTGTAGGTCTCCTTTCCAGGAACGGCTTCGCTTGCAAGGCAAAGCCAACTTACACCCTCTCGCTTTTTACACAATCAACGTTACGTCACCTACTCGTCCAGTAGATGGGTAACATTCGATTGTCAATAACAAATGTGGGATTGCGGCCCGCGCAGTTGAAACCGGACAGGCCAGAAGGCTGTCAAAATCATTGCTATTGCGACATTCCGAAATCATTCGCGCCGATAGTCAGTTACGCGTCAGCCCGCGTGCCAACGACACTGTATCCGCCCCCCGGCCACTGCCAGCTTCCGCTGAACGACTTGCCGTCTCGGCTAAAGGTTCCTTTGTAGAAATTGTTGGAGTCCTTATGCATGAACCAAATCGTAAGCGTGTTTGCAGCAAGTTCATAGACATAATCCAGCGTCAATCCATCAAAGAAGCTGTAAAATCGTGACCAAATCTCGCTCGTCGGCTGCTCTCCTGGTTTTTGGATTCGCCCGATCAACTCTATACCCTTGATTGGTTTCCCTCCATATTCGATATCGACTTCCTGCATGAGAAAATGGCCTCCTTCCAACCACTTGTACTCTATTTGGCCGTGTGCATCGCCTGAGAGCTTCCATTTTCCAACAAGCCTGCTCAGATGTTTCAGGGCACTGGAGGGATTATTAGTCATAGACTTTCTCCAAATCTGGACTGCACCGGTATTCGACGCTCAGAGCCGATGACATGTTGTGAGGTTGCGGCAAGCCGAAGCAAGATCCATGCTCTCTCATCGTTCCGCGAGCATGAAATCTGACGCGAGTCGGAATCCGGATCAGGCGCTCTCGCGAGGTGGCTGATACATCTGGATTAGGTTTCCGCAGGTATCCGAAAAATCGCAAGCTTCACCGGCACTTGCTGTTCCGAGTCCGTCGTGAACTTGATGCCGTGCTTCTTCAGTCCATTCGCCTCGGCTGGACGTCGTTGATCTCAAATGCCGACGAGCGGGATCCCTTGCTTGAACATCGCCTCTTGAAAAGCCTTTGCGGCGGGGTTTGCATTAGGTTCAAGCACCAACTCCACATCTGGGTAGCCATCCGGCGAAACAACCGTAAGCCAACGGAATTCCCCAAACTGGAATATCCTTGGATTTCTTGAAACCTAGGATGTCGGTATAGAACGCGAGGGCAGTTGCCTGGTTTTCAACCATGATGCTGCAGAGCTTGATTTTCATACCCCCAGACGGTATCAGCCTCGTCCGCAGGTTGTCTTCTCGAAAATTGCGCTTTCAGAAATCTGAGCCATGAGCGAAAAGCAGCCAGGAACCAAGCTGGCCGACAACTGGCGTTCCGGCCGTGATGTCGAACGGTGCCGTCGTTGAAATTCCGAGGGCGGCATTCCAACACGGCGCGAAAAAAGAGTGCTGAAGCTGCCTAGGCTGGAGGACATTGATTTGCCAAACTCGGCAAAATGAGTAATGCTCGGAGAGAACAGAAAATGAGCTTACAATTCCCGAACATGTTTCTTGCCTTGCTGATTCTCTCCGGAATCGCTGGAGCACAGGCAGAAAACCCGGCTACTGCCGCTCCTCCGGTTTCGTATTCATCGATCTCTGAACTAAACCAGTTGGTCGCCAACCTGCAGCAGACCTCTCAACAGATTCAGACCAACTTGTCACATTTGCGCGTTGACAAGTGGAAGACGGACTCCGGTACAAAGCGTCAGACAGAGGGCGATGTCGAGTCCATCCAACGAAACCTTCAATCCGCGCTGCCCGGAATGCTCGACAACCTGAAGAATGCGCCAGAAAGCACGCCGCTCACATTCAAGCTGTATCGCAACCTCGACGCGCTATACGACGTGATGAACTCTGTCGTGGAATCTGCGGGAGCCTTCGGCAGCAAGGAAGATTTTCAAGTCTTAAGCAAGGACCTGGGATCACTCGAGGATTCGCGGCGGGCGTTCGCCGAAAGAATGGATAAGATTGCAACCGCGAAAGAGAACGAAATTGGTCAGCTCCGCGTTGCGTTGCAAACCGCGCGCGCGGAGATACCTCCGAAGAAGACCGTGGTAGACGATACAGAACCGCCAAAGAAGCCAGCGCCTCGCAAGAAATCCGTTCCCAAACCGAAGTCTTCTAATACGCAGACTGCTCCTTCACAGCAGTCTTCGCCTCAGCAGAATAGTCAGTAAATAAGTGGAGTTGTCCGCGTTTAAACGCCCACGGGCTGCTTTGCGGCAACCGGCACCGGGGTGAGCCAGCGATGACGGTCCGGCTGAGTGCCATTGACGATCCCAAAAAATTCACGTTGCAGAGCGCGGGTGATTGGGCCTACGTTGCCTTTCCCCACCGGAATGCGGTCCACGGACCGGATCGGTGTGATCTCAGCAGCGGTTCCCGTGAAGAAAGCTTCATCTGAGATGTACAGCATTTCGCGCGGAATACCGGCCTCAACCACCGGAATGCCGAGCTCCCTTGCCAGTTTCAGAACAGAGTCGCGCGTTATGCCCGGCAACACCGAATTTCCCAAGGGTGCCGTTTGCAGCACGCCATTGCGGATGACGAAGACATTCTCTCCCGAGCCCTCGCTGACGTAGCCGTTCGTATCCAGTGCGATGCCTTCGGCATAGCCGTTGGTCGTGGCCTCCATCCGGATCAGCTGAGAATTCATATAGTTAGCGCCTGCCTTGGCAAGCGCCGGCAAGGTATTTGGGGCGATCCTGGTCCAGGAGGAAACGCATGCATCCACGCCAGAGTCGTCCTGCGTCAGATATTTGCCCCAGGGATAATTCACAATGTAAACCTCCACTGGACAATTCATTGGGCTTACGCCAGCATCACCGTACCCGCGGAAAACGATCGGGCGGAGATAACACGGCCACACCCCATTCGCACGAATGAGTTCGACCATTGCTTTCACAAGTTCTTCGCGAGAGTAGCTGACCTCCATGCGATAGACCTTGGCAGAGTCCAGCAGGCGATCCATGTGCTCTTCGGCTCGGAAGATAGCCGGTCCAGATGGCGGTGCGTAGCAACGAACACCTTCGAAAACCGATGAACCGTAATGGATGACGTGCGCCATTACGTGCACTTTGGCATCTTCCCAGGGGATCATCTTTCCGTTGTGCCAAATGTTTTCGGTTTTCTGTAAAGGCATGGAGGCTCCTAATAAGTATCTAAAGTGATTATAGCTTGGGGGCTGGTCGAGATTGTCGAGGTTTGGTCAAATGCCTGCGGCACCTTGGTCATGACGGCAGATCAATCGCACAGTTGCTCGAACGCGGCGCCAGTCGCCGTGGATAATCAGCTCGTTTATACGGAAATTGTTATAACGAATATAATTTTTTGCGCTGCGATGGCGAAAGCAAAAACAAAATCGGGAACAAAAGCAAGGGTCACTCCCTCGGTTGAGGAAGCGGTCGCCCTGGATATTTGGCGTACCGCTGATCTACTTTTCCGGCGTCCCTCTCAAGTCATTAAGAGTGAAAAGCTTTCCCCCAACCAGTACAACGTGCTTCGGATCCTGCGCGGCGCCCCTGAAGGTCTGGCGTGTGGAGACATCGCCTATCGCATGCTTACTCGCGACCCGGACATCACTCGACTGCTCGACCGCCTGGAAAGACGCGGCTTGATCTCGCGGCATCGCGAGGGCAAGGACAGGCGAATGGTCTTGACCAGGATTACAGCCGAAGGGCTGAAGCTCCTAGCGCGCCTGGACCGTCCCATGCAGGAGGTACATCATGCGCAATTGGGACACATGGGCAGGGAACGCCTGCGGATGTTAACCGAGCTGCTGCGAGAGTCGCGCAGGCAAGTGTCGTGATTTCTTTAGAAAATTATTCGTTGAAACGAATATCGTGATAACGCATCAAATGGTTAGCTGTGTAGAAGGAGAAAATATGAGCACCTTTGCTGCCCCACAAACTGCAGTCAGCACGTGGAAGATTGACCCTGCACATTCTGTCGCCGAGTTCAAAGTCAAGCACATGATGATTTCAAACGTGAAAGGCCAATTCGCCAAAGTAAAGGGCGTGTTGAGCTTAGACGAAGCCGACATTACCCGGTCCAGCGTCGAGGCCGAAATTGAGGCTACATCAATTAATACGGGAGACGGGCAACGCGATACCCATTTAAAGAGCGCGGATTTCCTTCACGTGGAACAGTACCCGACGCTGACGTTCAAATCCACTGGAATTACTCAGACCGGGACAGGAGAGTTGTCTCTCGCTGGAGATCTCACCATACGAGGGGTTACTCGTAGAGTCGTGTTTTCCGTAGAAGGACCGACACCGCCAACCAGGGATCCCTGGGGAAACACGCGGATTGGCGTATCCGCCACAACGAAGATTAACCGCAAAGATTTTGGCCTGACCTGGAATGCGGCGCTCGAGACCGGAGGCATCCTCGTTGGCGACGAAGTCACAATCGCTCTCGATGTTGAGTTTGTGAAGGCCTGAATCAAACGCCGCTGTCGGACATCGAACCCGGTAACCGTCCGCGGCTCCGAAAGGAGGAAGCAATGTCGCTTCGACCAGTGAAACAAATCATTCAGCCCAAGCCCACCCTTGAGGGCGCAGGCGTAAAGCTACAACGCGCGTTCGGCTTCGGGAAGACTAAGGAGTTTGACCCGTTCCTGTTGCTGGACGATTTCCGCAATGAGAATCCCGAGGATTACCTGGCCGGGTTTCCCTGGCATCCGCATCGTGGAATCGAGACGATCACTTATGTCCTTGCCGGTTCGGTTGAGCACGGCGACAGTCTCGGAAACAAGGGCAAGATGACTGCTGGTGATGTGCAGTGGATGACCGCGGGCAGTGGCATCCTGCACCAGGAGATGCCGAAAGGCGATCACCACGGTCGAATGCACGGCTTTCAGTTGTGGGCGAACCTGCCTTCGCACCTGAAGATGACTGATCCGCGTTATCAGGACATTCCGGCGAATGCGATTCCGGAAGTCACCGACGACGATGGAACGAAAGTGCGCGTTGTCTGCGGCGAATTCTGGGGAAAAAGAGGTCCAGTGGAAGGCGTTGCTGCCGATCCCAACTACATCGATATTTCGGTTCCACCGAACAAGAAAAAGCGGCTGAAGGTCGAGACCACTCGTAACGCATTTGCCTACGTGTTCGCCGGATCGGGAACATTTCGTGATGCTTCTAATCCGCGCGCTGTGCTCACCGAATCAGCGCTTGACCCCAACGCAACGCCAGAATACGACGCCAGAAATCATTCGCTGGTGCTTTTCGACCGCGGTGATGAAATTGTGGTACAGGCCGGACCTGAAGGAATCCGCTTCCTGCTGATTTCGGGCAAGCCGATCGAAGAACCCGTCGCTTGGTATGGGCCTATCGTCATGAATACGCAGCAAGAACTCCAGCAGGCGTTCCACGAGCTACAGGATGGCACCTTCATCCGTCACCGCTAAACTTGTTGTAAACGAAAAAGTGGCCCCATTTCTGGGGCCACAGTTCAAAAGAGGCGATTGGTGGGAAATCAGAAATAGAACTTTAAGGCGCCACCTGGCTGAATCCCAAAGAGGTGAAAAACGTTCTTTGGGCAGGCGGCAAAGGGTCGGATCGAAAACACGGAAAGAAGAGGGTCGGACTCATATCTGTGGCGGCCTCTTTTCTTGGGTGTGAAAATTGCACTTGCCCCGCCAAACAGCGGAAATTGTCCTGACGCCTCGATGGTGGTGAAAACCTGTTGTTTGGCAATGGTTTAGGCTTATTCTTTCGGTTGCTTCCGACCGGTCAGTCTGCCGTAACGTGACTGCATAATTCTGCACATTCGCTGCATCCACCATCCACCTATCTGGTCCCTGTAACGCCGTTGTCGGTGTCTGTATTTACTATCGCAGCAACTCTGTTATGCTGGCTGCCAATTTGCTGGAGGCCCAATGCGCTGTCTTGTTGCATGGTTCCTTCCCATTTTGTTTTTCATCCCCTTCTTGAACGCTCAAATGGCACCGGCTCCGCAGAGTGCGCGGCAAGCGCTAATCGAGATGTTTTTCGGCACTGCCCCAAATCACCTGGAAAGACATCTTTCCGACAGCACGCGCAACGTACTTAGGAAAATGAACGGTCCGAATGGGGTCAACATTATCGATCAGTTTTCATCATTTGCGATGATGGCCAAGGCCGGGGGCGGGAAATTCGAAACTTATGAGACCGGGCCCACACTGCTGGTTGCAGAAGATCCGCACGATTCGACCAAGGTAGAGATTACGGTCGAAGGCGACAATCTCTCCGGCGATGAGGACCAAATCGAAGTGGCCTTACGCGTGACTAAGGATGAGAAGGAGCAGGTATTGCCTTTCATCCCTCGGTTCATGTTCACAATGAAAGCGGAATCCGACGTGTGGCGTTTGAGCGAAATCACTGCCACGATTCGCGTTCCGCTCGAGGACCCCGATTTTCTAAAGAACATCCGGGAGCAGCACAACAAGGAAAATGAACAACAGGCCGAGTGGGGGATTCGGAGCATCATCAACGCTGAAGATTCATATCACTCAGTGCACGGAACGTATGCCTGCAAGCTCTCGGACTTGGCCGCAAAGCCGAAAGAGGGCAGCGGTTTCTCAGGTGGGGGGCTCGTCGGTGATCTGGGAAACGGAAGGTATGGCGGATACATTTTTGTCATTTCCGGGTGTGATGGAACACAATACAAAGTTGTCGGCGAACCTGAAGTCCCGGATTCCGGGGAGCGCGCGTTTTGCTCCGATGAAAGCGGAATGATCCGGTTCGCTTCTGACGGAAAAGCTACAAGTTGCCTGAGTGCCGGAGAACCAGTGCTGGAACGATCCGTCACGCGGCTGGTTGCTCCGCAAGCGGATGTCGCTGCAGGTGTGCACCCACAGGTCTCGACTGAAAAGCCTGAACACTCAAAGCCGCAGCGAATCCGCGTTTCCCAGGGTGTCTCTCAAAACATGCTTTTGTCGAAGGTGGCTCCTGTTTATCCTCCTGAAGCGCGGGCTGCTAAAGTTCAAGGCGCTGTCGTGATGACGGCACTGATCGACAAGGACGGAACAATACAGAGCCTGGAAGTCGTGTCTGGAGACCCTCTCCTTGTCTCGGCTGCGACCAACGCGGTCAAACAGTGGAAATACAGGCCATATCTACTGAATGGAAACCCCGTCGAGGTTGAGACGCAAATCAGGGTCAATTTCACGCTTGCGCATTGATTGGAACAACTCACGGGTACGCATCATTCGGAGTCAGTCAGCGCATCCTATTTCCAGAATCCCTGAATTTTTGATAAACAAAAGCTTCACCGGAGAAAACTGTGAGTCGATTCGGCTGGGTTGCTGGGTTGGTGTGGTGCTTTCTTGTCCTGAGTGGGTGTGGCGGTAGCAGCAGCAATAGTACAACTCAGCAGTTGAGGGTCGTAATGGCTTCTCCCGATGCTCCTCCGGTTGACATTTTGATCGATGGCAGCGAGGTCGCGGGCTCCGTGGCCTACACAAACTCTACACCGTACCTGTCGGTGAAATCGGGGAACCGCAGCGTCGAGGGTCGTGCGGTCAGCAATTCGAAGACAATCTTTCAGGAAACCGTTGCTGTACCGGAGAGCGCCAATCAGACGCTTATCGTCACCGGATCCGCAGCGCAAACGAAGACCCTCGTGCTGACGGACGGTAAGGCCAGTTCGACCGTCGCGACAGGCCAGGGCTCGGTGCGCGTGGTGAACGCGTCGAGCAACATGGGGCCGGCGGATATTTATATCCTGAACGCGGGAACGGGGCTTTCCGGCGCGACCCCGGTTGCCACCGGCGTTGATTTCGATGAATCCACTACCTACCAGCTGACTGCAATTGGCAACTACGAAGTTTTCATGACTGCACCGGGTACAACGAACGTTTTTGTCCATACGGGTCCGCTAGCATTGACTCAGGGCCAGTTCCAGACTGTGCTGGCGGTTGATGGAACCAACAGCGGATTCAATTACCTTGTGCTCACGGACCAGTAATTGAGGCGAAGCCAGGGGTGTACTCGAGAGGCTTGCGTCTTTACATGTAGACACGATTACGTCACAACACTTTTCTATACTCCCGCGTCTAATGAACTGAGCTCAAATCAAACACTCCGACCTCCCTCTACTTGCAATACCCCGGCTATAATCAGGGATTTGGAATTTGGAGGCATCTCGAATATGGACGTTCGCGCCAATCTGTGGGGACGGTTCAAAGCCAACCGCCTTGCCTTTACCTTCGTCATTTTGTTCACGTTGACCGTGGGAATTTTGATTGGAACAGTGATCTCTTACGGCGTAAAAGGGCAGGAAAAGGAAAAGAAGGCGGGTGATCCTACCCCGCTGACCGTACCTGCACCCCGCCAGCTTTCAAACCAGTTCGCGCAGGTTGCGAAAAGCCTTGAACCGGCGGTAGTCAACATAAATACGGAATCGACAATCAAGCCATTACGGCGGCGGGGCGGCCAGGATCAGGACAACGGCGACGAAGAGAGCCCCTTCGGCGATTTCTTTGACAAGTTTTTCGGTGGTCAAGGCGATCAGGGCCCGATACGCGAGCGGTCTCTCGGTTCCGGTGTGATTGTAGATTCCAAAGGCTTCATTATCACCAACCGTCATGTGGTCGAAAAAGCAGACCGCATTCGAGTGCATTTGCAGGACGATCCGCCCGGGGTCCAGCACGACGCCAAAGTCATAGGGAGTGACCAGGAAACCGACTTGGCGGTCATCAAGATTGATGTCGACCACGCTGTACCGGTAGCGAAACTTGGCAACTCCGACAGCATGCAGGTCGGTGACTGGGTTTTGGCAGTCGGGAGCCCATTTGGACTGCAGGCCACTGTCACTGCGGGAATCGTTTCGGCCAAGGGACGCAACATTGTCCCAAACCGCCAGTTCCAATCCTTCATTCAGACCGACGCAGCGATTAATCCTGGAAATTCCGGTGGACCGCTGGTGGATATGGATGGCGAAGTTATCGGCATCAATACCGCCATTTTGACCGATACAAACGCCTATGCCGGTGTCGGATTCGCGCTGCCCTCAAACACGGTCGCGCAAGTTTATAACCAGCTTACCGGCCCCGAGCATCGCGTTGAACGCGGATCGATCGGGATTGAATTCAACGCGCAGGAGAATCCTGCAATTGCGCGCGTCTACGGAGTGCAGGGTGGAATTACGATTTCCAGTGTGGTGGCTGGCAGTCCAGCGGAACGTGCCGGTTTGAAGGTCGGCGACACAATTGTTTCCGTCGACGGCAAACCGGTAAAGAACGGAGACGAACTGGTGTCCGACATCGCGGGCCGGAAACCGGGCTCAAAAGTTACGCTTGGATACTACCGCAACGGCAAGAAGGAAGAAGCTGCCGTGACCGTGGCCGACCGCGCGAAGCTTTTTGCGAGCCGGCTCGGAAACGATGAAGAAAGCGGAGAAGAATCTACCCCAAAGCAAAGCAAGCTCGGCGTCACAGTTCGGGAGCTTACGCCGGAAATGGCAGACCGGCTAAATGTTCCTTCCGGTCAAGGCATCGTTGTTCAGGACGTAAAACCTGGGTCATTCGCGGATGACATCGGCCTGACCCGAGGGGACGTGATCCTCGAAATCAACAAGCAAAAGGTGAACGGCCTGGAGGACTTCAACCGCATTCAGTCGAGTTTGAAGAGCGGTCAGGACGTGGTTTTCCTTGTACGCCAGCGCGGAGCGGGACGGAACGACGGCACCATCTTTCTTGCCGGAACACTTCCGTAACGGTTACGTGCACTAATGGAACTGGCGCGTGATCGATGCCGCGCGCGATCATGAATGCAGGACGAGGTACGGATTTTGAATGTCTTTGCGAAGCGCGGGAGATTGGCAACGCTGCTGGGCGTAATATCGCTGAGCACGGGCTTATGTGTGGCTGCAGATGCTCCCGTCAAATCCTCGAGCTCTGCCTCAAAGGCGCAATCTGTTTCACACTCGTCTCTTCACCACAAAGCTAAGAAAGGCCGCAGGTCGCGAGTGCGCGGACAAAAAGCGATTGACGGCAGCCGCGTCCGCGAAATCCAACAGGCGCTGATTCGAGAGCATTACCTGAAGGGATCGCCTACTGGCAAGTGGGACGACAGTACGCAAGCTGCGATGCGTCGCTACCAGGCCCAGCAAGGCTGGCAGACCAAGACAGTTCCAGATTCGCGCGCTCTGATTCGGCTGGGTCTTGGCCCGGATCACGAGCACCTTCTCAACCCGGAAAGCGCCATGACAACCGAGGCGCATATCGGTGATCCTACTAGGGCTCACGCTGCCTCTTTGCCATCATCAGGTTCTCCCGGAAGCGCTTCAGCGGTCAGATCGATGCCTGCGAGCTCGGGTTCGGATCCGACAGCCATGCCCGGCAACCCCGCCCAATAGGTTTCATTCCCGCCCGGGAAAGTAAGACAGAGGCTGATCGTTCACCACAGCGGCAGGATTGGTTCGTGTAAGCGCCTCTGCGACTTTTTCCCCAAATTCTTTCGCAACAACTTTTCTCGCCTCGGACAGCATAGGCAAGCGCCGTTGCGTGTCGTGAGCATCCGTAGCGAGAAAATGGACCGCTCTCTCCTTCATGAGCCAGCCAGCAATTTGTCGCGCGCGCGATCCCCAGGAGCCAGTGAAGACTGAAGCCGTAACCTGCACGGCGCAACCCAGCCGGATCCATTCCAGGACTCGTTGCGGTTCTTGCTGCAGGATGGGATTGCGCTCAGGGTGAGTGATGATTGGCGTAATACCAAGAGCTTGCATCTGTGCGAACCAGTCGTCCACTTGCTGCGAGATACTGAAGTTACTGAACTCGACCAGCATGTAGTGGCTGTTCCCGATGCAATATCTCTCCGGTGTACGCATCGCACTCTGCATGTTTTCGTATGAAAGGTGGAAGTCGCAGCCCAGGCTTAGGGCTAGATGGTCGCCGATACGCCGCTGCAAATTCTTGAGGAGCCCAGCGAGATATTCACGATCGTAGAAATAGCGCTCGTTGGAATGTGGTGTTCCGACTATGTGCGTGATTCCATCCTGCGAAGCCATGCGGCACATCGATTCGGCCATTTCCCATGACTTGGGGCCGTCATCTACATCAGGCAAGATGTGGCAATGGATATCGATCACGCGAAAAGATGATTAGAGCAGATTTGCAGGATCGACGCAGATTCCCTTCGTGTACCTTCGTGCCCTTCGTGGTTAAGTCCTTCAAGCCATAAACCACGAAGGTCATGAAGGATTAGGAACGTGTTCGCATGAAATCGCCAATCGCTGAGTAGGCCTGACGCAACGTTTCTTCCTGCGGCAGGAAAACGATTCGGAAATGTTTACTGCCGGGTTTTTGGCCGAAACCAGACCCTTGCACAGTCAGAATGTGCTTTTCGAGAAGTAACTGCTTCACCCACAATGCGTCATCTTCAGGAACTTCAATCCGTGGGAAGGCATAAAACGCGCCCCGCGGAGGCACGCAACTTATCCCCGGAATCGAATTGCAAGTTTGCACGGTGAGATTGCGCCGGGCCATGAGCTTGCGACGGACCTCGATCAAGTGGTCCTGCGGGCCTTCGAGCGCGGGTTTGATCGCATACTGTTGCGGATGGTTTGCGGAAAGCCGAGCCCGCAGCATCTTGTGAATGCCTTCGATATAGGGGCCGACGGCCGCTGCTTCGCCACTCACAATGCCCCAGCCCATGCGCCATCCGGGGGCGAGATAATTTTTCGAGAGCCCGCCAATTGTGACGATAGAAACATCGGGAGCGACTGCGGCGATCGAGATGTGCTCGCCGCCATCGAGGATGAGCTTGTCGTAGATTTCGTCGGAAATGATGAGCAAATTGTGCTCGCGCGCAAGCTCGGCAACATCTTCGAGCATTTTCCGTGTACAAATTGATCCCGTAGGATTGTTCGGATTGATGAGAACAATTGCCTTGGTCTTTGCGTTGATCCGTTTTTTGATGTCGCTCAACTCGGGCTGCCAGCCATCTTCCTCGTTTAAGTAGTACGGATTCGCCTCCGCCCCGATTTTGCAAAGCACTGCGGGGTAAAGTGGGTAGTCGGGTCGCGGCGTCAGCACGTTATCACCAGGATTGAGCAGCGCGGTCAATGCGAGCTCTACCGCTTCGCCGGCGCCATTGGTTACGAAAACATTCTGAACGCTCTTGTTGCCATTTCTCTCAGCCTGAGCGCGAATCGCGTCGAGGGCTTCCGGTACTCCCGCCGATGGCGCATACCCGTTCTTGTTATCGCGCATAGCGCGATAGGCGGCTTCGAGCATGTGCTGCGGTGGGGCGAAATCAAAAATATTGGGATCGCCAACGTTTAAGTGAAGGACTTTATGGCCCTGACGCTTGATTTCGTCGGCGAGGCCAACCATATCGCGAATGGCATAGCGCAGGTTTTCCAGGCGTTGTGCAGGCGTGATTTCACGAGTTTGAGTTGCAGGCATGAAAACATTCTAAATCGTACAGCATGAATACTGTTATTTGAGTGAATGGAACATCTTCTCGAGGATTAAGCCCATTAGACCGTAAGCAATTGCGTTAAATGGGCCGACAAATAGAAGTGCGACTGGGAAGCGAAGGGAATTCAGTGTAGTAACGTTCACGCAACTGAGGCAAGCGTCCCAAAGTACTCCGTTCCAGAAATTCGAAGGTAAAAGAAAAAGGAGGCTACAAATCCCAACTAGAAATCCGACTAGAGCACAAGTATAAGGCCAAGGTCTCACCCATACACCTCTCACAGACTGTTCGCCAAGTTCGGATTGCCTACTCCGGTCTGTCGATCTGCGCCCTCTGCAGTCGATCTGAATAGTCCACGTAAACCGATTTCCACTCAGTGTAGAAGTCAATCGCGCCGATTCCACCTTCCCGGTGGCCGTTTCCCGTGGCCTTTACGCCGCCGAATGGCAAGTGAACTTCGGCTCCAATCGTCGGTGCGTTGATGTATGTGATTCCAGCATAAAGATCGCGCATCGCCGTAAACGCCTTGTTCACATCGCGCGTATAGATCGCAGAAGACAAACCGTATTCGATATTGTTGGCGATCAACACAGCGTCTTCGAAGTTCTCGCAGGGAATAATCGAGACCACGGGGCCGAAAATTTCTTCCTGCGCTATGCGCATCTTCGGGTCGACATCAGTGAAGATTGTGGGTTCCATGAAGAAGCCGTGCTTGTAATCGCCTTTGTCGATCCGGTTTCCACCGCATTGCAGCTTTGCACCTTCGGTCTTGCCAACATCCACATACTGCAAGTCGCTTATTAGCTGACGCTCATTAATCGCTGGACCCATTTCTATTGTTTCATCCAGACCGTTGCCAACACGCAACTTGCGAGCACGCTCGACCAGGCGATGAACGAAGTCGTGATAGACACCCTTCTGAACGATGATCCGGCTGGTCGCGGTGCAGCGCTGGCCGGTAGTTCCAAAACCTCCCCACAGTGCGCCCTCGATTGCAAGATCGAGGTTGGCATCGTCGAGCACGATCATCGGGTTCTTGCCGCCCAGTTCCAGCGAGCAATGTTTAAAGCTCTTCGCCGAAGTTGTGCCAATCGTTCGGCCGACAGCGCTCGACCCGGTAAACGAAACCGCGCGCACTTCTGGATTTTCGAGCAACGGCGCACCCGCCTCAGCGCCAAATCCGGTCACGATGTTGATTACGCCTTTCGGCACGCCGGCATCGGTCAGAACGCGAACCAGATTGAACGTGGAAAGGGGAGTATCCTGCGCGGGCTTAATCACGCACGTATTGCCACACACCAGCGCCGGCAGCAGCTTCCAGGAGGGAATCGCCATGGGAAAATTCCACGGTGTGATCATGGCGCAAACGCCCAGCGGCTGGCGTACTGCCATTGCGAATTTGTTTGGCAACTCTGAGGGCGTTGTTGGGCCAAATAGCCTTCGGCCTTCACCTGCCATGTAATACGCAGTGTCTACCGCTTCCTGTACATCGCCCCTGGTTTCTTTCAGGATCTTTCCCATCTCCCGAGTCATGTCTCGGGAGAAGTCTTCTTTGCGCTCAGCCAGCATCTCTGCGGCGCGAAAGATAATCTCGGCCCGGCGAGGGGCAGGTACCAGTCGCCATTTCACGAATGCGCGTCTGGCCGCGTCGACTGCGGCATCCGCATCCTCTTTGCCCGACTTCTGAAAGATCCCGACAACATCGCGGGTATCGGCGGGATTGCGATTTTCAAACGTTTCCCCGGTCGAGGATTCGACCCATTCGCCATCGATTAAGTTTCTGTAGATGTTAGGCCGAGATGCATCGCCTTCGAGCACCGTTCTGGTCAGGGTTTCTGTTGCCACTTGCAACCTCCTGCAAACATTCATGCTATCTCCCCGCCAGAGGTGGAGCAAGCCGAGCAGACCTCGATGCCAGGCAAATTTCGCGGAACAAGTTGCTGTTTGCTATCGTATGTTGCTGTAGATTCAATCGATCAACCACACTGCGCGCCGGGGAGGACAAATGCGCAACGGAATGAACGCAGTTCTCGCAGTCTGTGGAATAGTTGTGCTTTCCGCAGCTGCCTTCAGCCAACCGAAAACTCACAGTCAGCCACGCTCACTTACTGTAGTCTTCAGCGATGGGCGGAGCCAATCCGTGCCATACGATGATGTGTTGCGCGTCGAGTTGAAACCCGGACCCGTCGTGGTCTTTAAGGATGGTCACGACCACTCTCTTCCCACAGGCGAAATTTCACGCATTGAATTCAACTCGTCGTCACAAGAACCTTCTTTCGGGAGAAAGCATTTCGTCGGCAAATGGGATGTTGGCGTAGGTGGTGGCGTCGGGAGCGGACGCTTCTTCATCACGCTCGATGAAAACGGCGAAGCCCATAAGACGATCGGATCAGTCCACGGCACTTGGGTCTTTGTGAACGGCGAAGCGCGCATCAGTTGGGACGATGGTTGGCACGACATTATTCGCAGGGTCGGAGAGAAATACGAGAAAGTTGCGTTTGAGCCGGGCAAAACCTTCTCCGATACGCCATCTAACGTCGCCAACGCAAGGAATACAAACCCGCAACCGATCTAGGATTGGCGCAGAGATCGATATTCCTCGGCAATTCGACTGGCGTTTATTCGGTTTCCATTCCTGCCTTCTGCAGGATTTTGCGCAATCTACCAAACCCCTGATCGCCTTCCTCGGCTGTAACCAGTGTGCCGTCCCGCGCCACGACGATGTACGTGGGAAACGCGCGGATTTGGTAAGGCCGCGGCATTACATTTTCGCTCGTCAAAGCAACCGGAAAGTTATGCGGATGTTTCTTCAGGAAGTCTTCGACCGTTTGCCGGTCCTCGCTGACCGAGATTCCTAGAATCATCAAATCTTTGTCACCATACTTTTGGTAGAGCTTGTCCAATATCGGGGCATCAGCAAGGCAGGGCGGACACCAAGTCGTCCAAAAATCAAGCAGAACAGTTTTACCTTTCAAGTTCGATAGTGACACTGAATTACCTTTTATATCGGTCAGCTCCAGTTCCGGGGCTGGTTTGCCAGCCAGTTGTTTTTTGATTCGCCTTTCGTTCCAAGGCGGTAGTTCCTTGACCTGGTGCGTGGCAGTCGGGGGTAGTTGGAGCACAGCCTCGTCAGGTCTTCGACCGTAACTCAGTCGCTTTAGTGAGTAAGTTACGTCTGACTGGTAGCCAGCGTACGGGCCTTCGACCACTTCCACTGCATGCCACTGGAGCCAAATGCCCGTTTCTGTATCAATCAAAACTCGGCCGGTTCCTTCGACCATTCTTGTAATCTGGCGATCTCTTTCGGGGCGCGACCACGCCTTTATCGGTGCTTCGACAACTATGCAAGTGTGGTCGTTCCCTGAAAATCCACAAGGCACACGACCAATCTCCTTTGCTTTCTCCCATTCGAGTTGAGAATCGCCGTATGGCCCCGGCATAGGTGTATCTTTTGCTGACTTGGTTTTGGCAAGGGTGTATTCTGCTCCATCGGATTCGGCCACGAGCAAGTCTTGACCATCGTAGATTCGGACAAGATCGCCCGATCCACCTGTGATTCTTTCCCCCCAGCGATTTTGGGAAACGTCAATCACAATGTCGTTATGCCAAACGTGGTTTGCCCGAGCGCTCTTAACGCGGCGAGTAACTTCGAACTCTTCATGGAAGCCCGGAAGCATCTCCCGTTTTGCCTTGAGCTCCATGCACAGCTTGCCTGTTAATGTTTCGGCACTTGCGCAGGTGGAAATCAATAGCGCGGCAGTGAACAGTGCGCGAACGAGATGATACGCTGCTGGCGACATATGTGTTACCCGTCTATCTCCGCATATCCAAAGCGCCTTAAACGAATGGAAAGTCTCACATTTGCCGCGTTAGTGCAAGACCGCCCCACAGCGGCGGCGATTATAAAACGGATTCGCTACTGAACTTGCGTTGCTTCTGGCGCGTATCCTTAGTGCGGGACGGAATGGGGCTGGTCTCGAAATGCGTCGGGTTTTCAGCTAAATGGATATAAGAAGTCTGCTGAAACCACCGTAGGGTTCCCATATCCGCAAAAAATTCCGGGGAGCAAGTTTTGGAAGACGCCCAAGTGGCTGCTTTGTTGGTCCGTCGCTGCATTGCCGGGGACGCAGCCGCATGGGAGGAGATCGTCCAGCGTTATCATCGGCGTATTTACAACATCTGTTATCGTTTCGCAGGATCGCCCGATGACGCGCAGGACCTCACGCAGGAGGTATTCATCCGAATGTATCGGACGCTGAATTCCTACGATGTAGAACGCGGCGCATTTACCACGTGGATGACGACCCTGACCCGCAACTTGCTAGTCGATCACTTCCGCAAGACAAAGCAGGACAGAATGACCGATTCTCTGGATGCCACTACTTCAAGTCAGGAAGACGCGGTGACTCTGGGGGAACGCATCCCTGACGAAGGCCCGGCGCCGGATCTGGGGGTACAAAGCCGGGAGGCCAGGGAAGTGGTGCATCAGGCACTGCAGAAGCTCTCCCCGGAGCTCCGGGAAGCGGTGATTCTGCGCGACTTACAGGACATGGACTACCGTGAAATCGCCATGGTACTAAAGGTTCCCGAAGGCACGGTAAAGTCAAGGATTAACCGGGGAAGAGCGGAACTAGCTCGGCTTTTACAACGTACATATAGGCAGGTGATGTGATGGCAGGCAAACAAGATAACACGATGAGCTGCTCAGAGTTCGACGCTCTGCTCAGCCAGGCCATCGACGGCACCCTGGCAGGCGAAAGGCTCGCCGCTTTTGAGGCCCACGCTGGCCAATGCCAGCTTTGCGGACCACTGCTTCAGGAATCTGAAGCGGGGCACTCCTGGCTGAAGGCTCTGACGGAAGTCGATCCTCCAGAAGAGCTGGTAACCAACATTTTGCTGCGTACGACTGGAGTCATTTCTGCGCAGCGACACCTTGCCGGGCGCCCGCAGCCTTCCTCATGGATCAGCCAGCTTAGGCAGTGGGGAGAGATGCTGGCATCTCCAATTGTTGCCGTGGCGCGCCAGCCGCGATTTGCGATGTCATTCGGAATGGCGTTCTTTACACTCTCAGTCACATTGAGCATGGCTGGCGTTAAGATCAGTGATCTGCGCCACCTGGATTTGCGCCCCAGCGCGATCCGTCGCTCATACTATGAGACGACCGGCCGAGTGCAAAAATATTACGAAAACATTCGATTCGTGTATGAAATCGAATCAAGGGTAAGACAGTTCAAAGAAGCGACTGCTCCCGCCGAGCAGCCGAGGCAAGAACAGAACAACAACGACAGGAAGGACAAGAGCAAGAACAACAACACGAGTGGACAACCCGATCAAAAACAGGAACGCAACTACAGCAGGGAAGGGAACCAGCCGATCTTTGCTTCCCTTCCCGTCAACGGGCCCCCTGGAATGTCGGTAACCACATACAGGAGGTTCGTATGAACTGCGCAAATCATCCACAAAATCCCGTCGCGGCCTACTGCCGCACATGCGGCAAGCCGCTCTGTACAACTTGCACGCGTCCCATTGCGGGAGTGATCTACTGCGAGCAGTGCCTGGCTGAGCGTGTCGGCGGGGCGGTTCCGTCTCCGCCGCCAAGCCCGTATCAGCAGTCTGCTTATCAGCCCGGAATGATTCCGCCTCCTGTGAGTTCAGGCCCGAATCCAGGTCTTGCTGGACTTCTTGGAGCGATTCCGTTCGGTGTTGGCGCGATCTACAACAACCAGTACACAAAGGGACTGGTGCATCTCGCCATCTTCGTCTTCCTGGTTGTTGCGCTCAGCTCAGGAGATCTGCCGGGCTATTTGTATCCAGTGCTCGGCATTTTCATGGGCTTCTTTGTTGTGTATCAGATTATCGATGCCGTGCGTACGGCGAAAGCAATTCAGGCGCACGAGCCTCCCCCTGATCCATTTGGGTTGGCTTCCATGTTCAGTCCCGGGGGGAAGCCAGAGACGCCCTCCCCCGAAGTTTCCACCAGCAGAACCGTCCCGATGGGTGCGGTCGTGCTGATTGGCCTCGGCATACTGTTCCTGCTGCATAATCTGAATGTCTGGTTCCTGCGGGCAGACATTCTTTGGCCAGTGGTTTTGATTGGACTCGGTATCTGGCTGCTCGCGAGGCGGCAAGCCTACATTGCGCAGGGAAACTACCGTCGCACCAGTGTTGCAGGTCCTGCGATTCTCATCACGATTGGTGGCATTTCGCTACTGGACAATTTGCACGGACCAGGTTGGGACCGCACCTGGCCGCTGATCCTCCTCGTGATTGGGGCTGTGAAGTTGCTGGAGCGCGGCGGACACCTGGGCGGACCGGCTGCGCCACCTCCGGGGTCGTTTCCACCGCAGGGCGCTCCTCCCGCGCAACCCACTGAGGTAAACAGTGAGGTGAAAAATGGCTAGCACAACGCAAGCTCCTCCAGTTCCCCCGGTGCCGCCGGTTCCACCGCCTCGCGCGCCACGCTCGTTGGCTGGCCCCGTCGTGCTGATCGCAATAGGAGTACTTTTCTTATTGGGAACAATGCACGTTGTCAACGTGCACGAGCTATTGCGCTGGTTCGCGCACTACTGGCCGGTGCTGCTGATTTTGTGGGGCATCATTAAGCTTGTCGAATATCAGCAAGCCAGCCGAACCGGAAGGCGCGCTTCTGGAATCGGCGCTGGCGGAGTGCTCTTAGTCATTTTCCTTGTGGTTGCTGGCTTGATCGCTACTGAAGCCAGCCGGGTCGATTGGGGAGACATCCGCGATCAAATGCACATCGAGGATGCTGACATACCATGGTGGGGTCACAGTTACGATTACAACGCTGACCTACAGCAGGCATTCCCAACCGGCAGCAGCCTGCGCGTAAACAATCCTCGAGGGGCTATTAACCTCAGCGCATCAAACGACAACCAGATACATATCAGCGTTCATAAACGCATCAAGGCTGAAGAGCAAGGCGACGCCGACAAATGGGACAAGCAAACTCAACCGCAGATCAGCGCTAGCGGCCAAGTAATCACAATTAATGCCAATACCCAAGGAGCTGGTGACCACTGGGTTAGCAGTGATCTTGATATCGCGGTGCCGCGCAAAGCGTCGGTTGTGGTCTCTACCAAGCACGGTGACATCAGCATCATGGGCAGAGATGGCAATGCTGACGTAGAAAGCCATGGCGGAGACGTTTCCGTTACCGACCTGAACGGAAGCGTTACTCTGAACCTGGACCATAGTTCCGCGCGTATTTCGCAGGTTTCTTCCGACGTGACTGTTCAGGGCCGGGCGAATGATGTTTCGCTGGAAGACGTAAAAGGAACCGTTCATCTGAACGGCGATTTCATGGAAACCGTAAAGCTCTCCCGCATTGCTAAGCCGGTGAGTTTTAAGTCCAGTCGCACCGATATGGATTTTTCACGGCTGGATGGGTATCTGAATCTTGATTCAGGCGATCTCGAAGCCACCGCAATGACCGGACCGTTTCATTTGCGCACTCGCTCGAAAGACATCATGCTGAACGGTGTTTCGAATGACGTGCACGTTGAAAATGAAAATGGAGCGGTTGAAGTACACGTTAATAAGCTGGCAGGCTTGGAAGTGAGAAATGCGAAAGGCGACATTCGCGTATTCGTGCCGGAAAAGTCAGGCTTCCAAATCGAGGCACAGGCCAGAGATGGTGAGATACAGTCGGACTTCAGCCAGGTAAAAATCGAGAGCGGCGAAGATCGTGCCAATGCCACGGGCAGCGTGAATGGCGGGGGCCCGCGCATGGTGCTCAACAACGAGCACGGCACCATCGAAATCCGCAAGGGGGTGCCGACGCCGCCGCCCCCAGTGCCGCCGAAGTCTCCGAGAGCTTCCGGCGGCGAGGACCTTCCTGAGCCGCAGGAAAACTGATCGCTCGGACGGGTTCTCAATTCCATTGACCTAAGAATCCGACTTGCTTGCTCGCGAATAGATGTCCCTCTGCAGAGCAGTTGGTCAAGTGATAAATTGGCAGCGGTGGAGGAATTCATGACGCAAACTGCCGCGCCTGATCTATCTCAACTCAAATCCAATCTGCGGTCCATGTGGATGGCCGGCGACTTCGGCCAGATTGCAAGTCATACGGTGCAGGCTGGCATCGATTTCATCGCGCGTACTGATATCAAACCAGGCCAAAAGATTCTGGATGTTGCCTGCGGAACTGGTAACACGGCGATTCCTGCCGCGCGAGCGGGCGGGGATGTTACGGGTGTTGACATCGCGCCAAACCTGTTGGAACAAGCCAGAAAACGTGCAGCCGCGGAAAATCTTAAAATCCACTTTGATAAGGGCGACGCAGAAGACTTGCCCTATGGCGATGGTGAATTCGATGTCGTCATCACAATGTTTGGAGCAATGTTTGCACCGCGTCCAGAGATAGTTGCGGCGGAGTTGATTCGCGTCTGCAAACCCGGAGGCCAGATTGCAATGGCGAACTGGACTCCCGCGGGCTTCGTGGGCGAGAGCTTTCAAATTACGGCGAAAGTCTCGCCGCCCCCGCCGGGAGTTCCAGCGCCGGTTCTCTGGGGAGACGAAGCTACGGTTCGACAACGGCTTTCGAAGGGAATCTCAAAACTGACGCTCACGCGCCAGAAAATTACTCTCAGCTATCCAGCGACGCCGAAGGAAGTCGTCGAATTTTTCCGTCAGTACTTTGGGCCGACGAAGACCACGTTTGCGCGCCTCGACAAGGGGGGGCAGGATAGCTTGTCCGCCCAACTGGCAGACCTATGGGCGAAGCACAATCTTGCCACCGACGGAACAACTGCCGTCGAAGCCGAGTATTTGGACGTCAGGGCAGTTCGCGCGTAGAGCGTTCTTCATGCGATGGGATTAGCTATGCATTCCTTCTCCCCCACTGCCGAAGGTTTCCGTCTTGTCTTTCGCCGACCGTCTATTCCCACGGCAGAAATCGCTTGGCGATGGAGCTTTGGTACTGCAGTCTGGTTCCTGGTTTCCACATTTCTGCTCCAGTACGCCGGCTCGCTTCCGGTGAACACCCTCGATCGATTGCTGCTGGGGACCCAGCAGCCCGTCCTCATTCTTCGCGCTCTGCGGCGGATTTTTCATGGGAGTGCATTGCGCTTCACAGAGGCTGGCCTGCTGTTGACGATTGCGATGACGATCGGCTGGATTGTTTTGGCGTCTATCGGCCGAGTTGTAACGCTGAGAGCAATGATGCAGGAATTCCGGATAGCCGGGCAGGGTTCTCAGCCGTATATCGTTCGGATCGCGGCCCTGAACTTTTTGCGCACGGCCGCGACTCTTGCAGCGGTCATTGGTGCGCTGGGAGCCGCGTTGCTGGCCGACGGGGTCCGCACCTCAAGTCACTGGACGGCCGCCGATGCGGCACGAATCTGGCTTGCTCTGCTAATTCTGGTTTGGATTGCGTGGTCGATTGTGAACTGGTTGCTTTCAACCGCCGCGCTGTTTGTGGTGCTGGATGCAGGTGGCGCAGTGACTGCTCTGGCGAAAACCGTCGCTTGGTGTCGCGACAGGCTGGGGCCAGTACTGGTTGCTGGAGTTTTGTTCGGGCTCGCGCATGGCGGAGCGCTTCTTGTGGCCTGTGGCGCAGGTTTGACCGTGCTCGGTATGGCAAACGTGCTCGGGATGGGACCGACATGGATATTGGGATTCCTGATCATTGCCGCGTACTGCCTGCTCGCCGATTTCCTGTATACCGCAAGGCTGGCCTCTTATCTGGTCATCGCACGCTCGGACGAAATGCCGAGTTTCATTCTGGCGCATGAGCCGCCGCCGATTAAGCCGCTCGGGGAGACGGCTGTCGATCAGAGTGAGCTAATCCTGAGCGACGTTCCGGTCCCGGCAACTTAGACCGCTTTACACCGAACTTCCGATCTGAGAAACTCGTCCGTGGAAACCCAATCAATCGTTGTCCTCGATTTCGGGGCGCAGTATTCGCAACTGATCGCGCGCCGCGTGCGCGAGCAGAATGTCTTCTCCGTAGTTCTTCCTTGTAACGCGAAGATCGAAGAAATCAAGAGATACTTGCCGGCCGGAATCATCCTTTCCGGCGGGCCATCGTCGGTCTACGACAAAGACGCGCCTTCGGCCGATGCTCGCGTTTTTGAATTGGGACTTCCAGTCCTCGGAATCTGTTACGGCTTGCAGTTCATGGCGTATGCGCTGGGTGGAAAAGTGCGCGCTGCAAAACGTCGCGAATACGGGCACGCACAGGTTGAAATCCTGGAGGATTCAGATCTCTTCTGCGGCCTGCCTCGTTCGCTGGAAGTCTGGATGTCTCATGGCGACGAGGCGCTTGAGCTTCCCACAGGGTTCAACCTGATTGCGAAGTCTCCAAGCGCAGTTGCGGGAATCGAGAATAAGTCTCGACGATTTTACGCGGTGCAGTTTCACCCTGAAGTTCATCACACCAAGCGTGGCACAGACATTCTGCGCAACTTTGTCCTGAATATCTGTAACGCCAAGCCAACCTGGACGCCCCAGCACTTTGTTGATGCAACGATTGCAACTGTTCGTGAGCAAGTTGGCTCTGGGCGTGCAATTTGCGCGCTTTCGGGCGGAGTGGATTCGGCTGTGGCTGCAACGCTTGTGGATCGTGCCTTGCGCAACGGTGACAAATCCCGATTGACTTCGATTTTCGTGAACAACGGCGTGTTGCGAAAGAACGAGTTCGAGAAGGTCCAACAGAATCTGCGAGACAAACTCGGACTGCACGTGGTCGCCGTGGACGCGACTGAGCGCTTCTTGTCGAAGCTAGCGGGCGTGACTGATCCGGAGAAAAAACGCAAAATCATCGGCAACGAATTTATTGCCGTCTTTGATGAAGAAGCGCATCGGATCGAAAAAGAAGAGGGCAAGGTCGAGTGGCTGGTTCAGGGAACGCTCTACCCTGATGTCATTGAGTCGGTTTCGGTCCGCGGGCCTTCACAAGTAATCAAGTCGCACCACAACGTCGGCGGCTTGCCCGAGAAGATGAAGCTGAAGCTGATCGAGCCGCTTAAAGAGCTATTCAAAGATGAGGTTCGCAAGATCGGCCGCGATTTGGGGATGCCAGAGGAAATTTTGCAGCGTCAGCCGTTCCCCGGGCCAGGGCTCGCAGTGAGAATCCTCGGTGAAGTTACTCCGGAGCGGTTGGTGATCCTGCGCGATTGCGACGACATCGTGGTGAACGAGATCAAAAAGGCTGGGCTGTATACGACAATCTGGCAGTCGTTTGCAGTGCTCCTTCCCGTAATGTCTGTTGGCGTGATGGGAGATCAGCGAACCTATGCGTACACGTGCGCCATTCGCGCCGTGCACTCGGAAGATGGCATGACAGCAGACTGGGTGCCTCTGCCGCACGAAGTTCTGAAGGCTATTTCCAATCGGATCGTAAATGAGGTGCAGGGTGTGAATCGTGTGGTGTACGACGTGACCTCGAAGCCGCCGGGCACGATCGAATGGGAGTAGGCGATTCTTAAGAGCGCTATTCGCTCGTAAAATAATCTACTGTGACCGGGTTCTCGAACAGCGAATAATCGCGCGTCACCACGGTGATTCCGCTTTCGGTAACGAAATACTTCTGCCGGTCGGATTCTGGATCGAAACCAATCGTTGTGCCCTCGGGTATGTGAACGTCGCGATCAATAATCGCACGGCGAATACGGCAGTGCCGGCCAACGTTCACGTGCGAAAACAAAATGCTGGAGTCGACCTCCGTATAAGAATTCACGCGAACGTCGGGCGATAGCACGCTGTAGCGCACTGTGCCGCCGGAGACGATGCAGCCCGCAGAGACGATCGAGTCCAGCGCCTGTCCGGTACGGCCTGGCTCCTCGAATACGAACTTTGCCGGCGGGTATTGGCGCTGATGAGTGCGAATCGGCCAGGCCTCGTCGTACAGATTGAAAACCGGCGAAATCGATACTACGTCCATGTTAGCTTCGTAGTAGGCCTCAAGGGTCCCAACGTCGCGCCAGTAAAGCGCCTCTTTCTTGTTTTCGTCTACGAAGTCGAAACCGTATACGCGATAGTCATCGATCATCTTCGGCAAAATGTCCTTGCCAAAATCGTGGCTCGATTGCTCGTCCTCGGCGTCTTTAAGCAGCACAGGGATCAGGACATCTGTGTTGAAGAGATAAACGCCCATCGAGCCGGGCACTTTGTCCGGATTTCCGGGATATCGAATCTTTGTGAAGCTAGGCTTCTCTTCAAAGCCGGTGATCCGGTTATCCGGATCAATTGACACAACTCCAAAGCGATAAGTATCGGCAGGATCGATCTGAATGGTTGCCAGCGTCACGTCCGCGCCTGAATCGATGTGCTGGCGAAGCATGAGATCGTAATTCATCTTGTAGATGTGGTCGCCCGAAAGGATCAGCACATAGCGCGGCTGCTCGGATCCGATTGAATAGATGTTCTGATAAACCGCGTCAGCAGTTCCCTGGTACCACTGATCGCTGACTCGCTTCATCGGCGGAAGGACCTCGATAAACTCTCCGAGTTCGCGGGCAACAATGTTCCACCCTTCGCGGATGTGCCGGTTCAGCGAAAGGGCCTTGTATTGCGTAAGGATGTAAACGCGGCGTAGGTCGGAGTTGATGCAATTAGAGAGGGTGATGTCGATGATGCGGTAGATCCCGCCAAACGTCACGGCGGGTTTCGCGCGGTCGCGCGTTAGGGGATACAGCCGCTCCCCTGCCCCTCCTGCCAGCAGGACTCCCAAAGTATCTTTCATCTCGCTCTACTCGGATGAGCGGCTTGCGCCCACAAAACACGAGTCCAGGTGAAGCTTTTTGCGCGGTAATACTAGCACAGGAATTCACGAAAAAACCAAATGCGATGTGATGCTAAACCGCAGCCTCGCGGCTAAGCAGGACAGTCGAGGCTGCAGATTTGAGTACGGGGAAATTGACTTCGACAAGCGTACCCGGATCGGCTCTGCGTATATCAATTGAGCCTCTCAGCTGGCGTGCACGTTCGCGCATGCCGCCGATCCCGACGCCGAAGTTGGCCGCTCCCCCCTCAATGCTCTTCAACACTTCGGGAGGTATGCCCCGGCCTTCGTCGCGGATCGTAAGTGCCGCCCCGGCTGAGCTGGATCGCAGAGTTATCGACGCCGTCCGGCTGCCCGAATGACGATGAATATTCACCAATGACTCTTGGATAATGCGGAAAATGGCAGTTTCAACTTCCGTTGGGAAGCGAGGCAATGAGGGATCGACTTCCAGGCGGACAGAAATCTTGCTTCGCTCGCTGAAGCCGCGGACGTACCAGTCAACGGCGCTGGCAAGGCCAGCTTCGTCAAGCATTGGCGGATGCAGCAAATAGGAAAGTGTACGGATCTCAGAAATGACCTGGTCAGTAAGCGCCGCAGTATCCGCTACTTTGGCGGCCAACGCAGGATCGCTGCAGACTTTCCTTGCGATTACGCCAAGATTGATGTGGAGTGCGGCGAGCATCTGTCCAACGCTGTCGTGCAGCTCGCGCCCGAGCCGGCGACGCTCTTCGTCTTGCAGGGTCAGAATACGCGCTGAGAGCTTGCGGAGCATCTCCTCAGTCCGCACTCTCCGTTCAATCTCGCGCTGCAAACGTTCGTTGGCGCTGGCGAGCTCCGAGGTCCGTTCCTGAATGACGTCGAGTTGCTCGTTCGCAACGCGGAGCCGCTGGTCAACTTCGATGCGCGCTCGCTCACCCGCCGCCCTCTCGAGTGCCGCCGCGAGCTCCCTTTTTGTTAGCACCACTTCCGATCTCAGTTCGGTATCGGATGGTTTTTGAGCAGCTTCTGTGCTCGAATATTCTTGTGTTGCGATGTGGCGCATTTGGACCGACGACAGACACTCATACTCGTGCACGCTCTCCTTTTTTGCCATACAGAGTTATCCTGATTACCATTGAGTAAATAATGACTGGCGTGATTATCGCCTCGATGACTCGGCGGACACTCACGATTGCCACATTGTTGGCCGCCACAAGCTGCCTGGCCGATCCAGGCACGGCGATAACATGGCAGCCACGCAAATTGACCAATGGATCGCCGGTTCTCTTCCAAATACAAGCCCCGTCCGGCGTGCAGTCACTCACAGCTGAATGGCTCGCCCACGATTTGAGTTTTTACCGTCTAGCTGGCCGCAAGTACTGGTACGCGCTCGGAGGGGTTCCATTGCAAACATCCGCTGGAAGCTATCAGTTAAAGCTGACGGAGACACTCAGGAG
>Ga0070741_10005892_pt1 | contig 26745 bp, 18 predicted proteins | sample Coa_R1_4_FD_66440 | JGI IMG/M metagenome (GOLD analysis project Ga0070741, IMG submission 66440) | Surface soil microbial communities from Centralia Pennsylvania, which are recovering from an underground coalmine fire - Coalmine... | ecosystem: Environmental > Terrestrial > Soil > Unclassified ... | reverse complement strand
CGCGCGTGGCGCAATCGGGAGTGGCCGTTGGGAGAACGAGTGCCTACCATGGAGCAGGTTCCACTCAATGGCTGAGTCAGTGAACATCGCTGGAAACCTGAGCGCGCGTCAGGCCGCTTCACCGTGGTCGCCGCTGCGCGAACCGCTTTTCCGTTCCTTGTGGATTGCCGCCGTCATCTCTTACACCGGAACCTGGATGCAGAATGTGGGCGCCGGCTGGCTAATGACGCAGATCACGGTCTCGCCGTTGATGGTGAGCCTGGTGCAGGCTGCCAGCACCTTGCCGGTGTTCCTGGTCATCTTGCCGGCCGGTGCGCTCGCCGACATGGTGGACCGGCGCCGCTTTCTGTTGATTACCCAGGGCTGGATGGTACTCGCCTCCGGCGCGTTGGGCATTTTGACACTCTTGCACGTCGTCACGCCCTGGGTGCTGCTCGGCTTCACCTTCCTGCTCGGCTTCGGCGCAGTGATGAACGACCCCGCATGGCAGGCGATCACGCCGGAGATCGTTTCCCATCAGCGCCATGCGCCTGCAGTGGCGCTGAATTCCGTCGGATTCAACGTAGCGCGCGCCATCGGTCCGGCCCTCGGAGGCGCGGTCATTGCGGCGGCAGGTTCAGGCATTGCTTTCCTGCTGAACGCGGCTTCATTCTTTGGAGTGATCTTTTTTCTCTATCACTGGAAGCGGCAGTCTTACGAGCATGTGGAGACTGGACGGGTGCGCGACGCCATGATTGCCGGTCTGCGCTACGTAAGCACCGCGCCGGTGGTGAAATGTGTTCTAATCCGCACGGCGGCATTCAGCATTGGCGCCAGTTCCCTGCTGGCGCTGCTCCCCATCATCGCCCGACGTCATGGGGCGACGGGATATGGATTCCTGCTGACTTCGTTTGGGTTGGGGGCGCTGGCAGGGGCCGCCGTACTGCCCCGACTGCGTACGAGACTGTCGGTCGATGGGCTGGTGGCGTTCGCGATCGTTACTTTTGCGGCGATGACGTTTGCCGCGGGCCAAGTTCAGACGTTCGGGTGGTTGATCCTGGTGTTGTTTGCCAGCGGGACGGCGTGGATCGGGATCCTGGCATGTCTGAATGTGGCGGCGCAGACGATGTCGCCACCGCACCTGCGGGCGCGGGCGCTGTCCATGTATCTGTTGGTCTTGCAAGGCGGGATGGCGCTGGGCAGCGCGGCTTGGGGAGCGCTGGCGACCAAAGTCGGTATTGCCAATGCCATGCTCTACTCTGCGCTCGCACTTGTGGCAGGATTGATCAGTGTGAAGAAGTACCGCCTGACCTCGGAGGAGTTGCAGCTAGCTCCGGCGATGGTCAGGGACTAGTTACTGGTTTCGAGTTTCAGGTTCGAGTTTGCGGTTGCGCGTTCTTAGGTCTTGGGTAACGTCGAAAAACTTCAACTTTCATTTCAAGGAGGATGAATGGTCAGAAAAACGTCTGTCGTCGCGCTGGTGTGGATAGTGCTCTGTTCACTAGGGGCATGGGCACAGGGAGCAAAGAAAGATGAGCCGCAAACCGTATCTCAGGTGTTGAACGCTGAAACCTCCCGTCTTGAAGGTGAGGTCGTCTCCGCAGCCGAGGCTATGCCCGAAGACAAGTATTCCTTCGCCCCGACCAATGGGGAATTCAAGGGCGTGCGGACCTTCGGCCAGCAGGTAAAGCATGTGGCGGCGGTCAATTACATCGTTGGCGGCGCAATGCTGGGCGAGAAGCCTCCGGCCGATACCGGCGGAGAGAATGGTCCGGACTCCATAAAGACCAAAGCCGACATCATCAAGTACTTGAAGGATTCGTATGCATACGCGCACAAAGCCATCGATTCGGTTAACGAGCAGAACCTGACCAGTTCGATCAAGGGTCCCTTTGGAGAAGGCACCACGACCCGGCTTGCCATGGCGACACTTTTCAGCTGGCACCCCATGGATCACTACGGACAAATGGTCGTGTACCTCCGAATGAATGGCATCATCCCCCCGGCCAGCCGGAAACAGTAGCGAAGTAGCGGCGGCGTCAGGACCCGGTGTTTTGGCCGGGTCCTCCAGCCGTCCAAGTGCCGTCCAAAGGAGTTATTTCGCTCCAACAGCCCTTTCTTCCAGATTTCCTCTCCCTTACCACTAAAGTGCCATTTACTCTGGCCAGCACTGCTTTTAACGTTGCCACACTCCCCAAATCCTGTTGCGAACTAAGCTGACACTTATTTGGCCTATCCGCAGGGATCTGGGTGTCGCTTCCGCTTCAGCGCCATTTCGGGGGCAAGATTTTATGAACGCGAGGAAACGCCAGCCCATGGGTTCTACTGTTTCAGCTTTCACCCGTGAAGTTAACGTCACCAGGGAAATCGAGGCCTACATCGCAGCCGTGAACACGTATCCGGAGCGGTTCGAACGGGATCCGTCGCTGAGCTTTCAGCAACACCTGTTCCGCGTGGTGGCGGCCCAGGCATCCGTTCAGACCGCACACGACCACAACACCACCGCTGCCTAGCGTAAGGGCCGGGTTCCGCCCTTCCAACCGCGACTGTCGCGCGCGCCTGCTTTCGTGATCTCTGCGGGGATTACTTCCGCGCGTAATGCATTTCTTTTTAGGTGAGCTTCGACCTGAGCTTTGGCTCGGCCTGGACTGGTTTTCGGTTCTAAGAAAATGAGCACTGACGGGCCCGCGCCGCTGAGTGCCACACCGGCAATCCCCTGCTTTCCCGTGAGCTTCTCCAGAGTTGGCAGCAGCGGACACAATGCAGAACGATAAGGCTGGTGAAACCGGTCCTGCAGCGCGGTCTTGAGCAGGTCCGTGCGCGCTTGAGTGAAGCTCGCCAACAGCAGCATAGAATTCTGAACATTTGAAACCGCGTCCTCGCGCGAATAGCTCGCGGGGAGCACGCGTCGCGCCTGTTCGGTTGATAGTGGCTCATCGGGGATGGCGAGCAGCAGCGGCCACCTGCCTTTTGGTGTGACTGTTGCGACTACTGCGTCCCGGTCTCCACACATGCGCGCCACGGCCAAGCCGCCCATCCAGCATGCAGCGGCGTTGTCGGGATGATGCTCGCGAACTGCGGCTTCGGCAATGATGCGCGAGTCGTTCCAGCGGAGGCCTCCGAAGTGAACTGCCATGGCGATTCCTGCCAGGCGCGCCGCCGCGGAGGAACCGAGGCCTTTTCCGATAGGAATTTCATTTTCAATTTCGAGCGCAAGCGCCTGGATAGGGTTGCGCTCGGATTCGAGGACTTCCTTGTAGGTCGTCAGAATCAGGTGATTTTCGGGATTGCCGCAAATCTCGGCATCGCGGCCCCGCGCGATGATCGTGAATTCGTGAGCTGGCCGGGCGCGAATGTGTAGATGTAGAGAAAGCGCCAAAGCGGCGGCATCGAACGCAGGTCCGAGATTGGCTGAAGTCGCAGGAAGCGCCAGTTTCAGAGTGCGGGTTCGAGCGATTTTGCTCATGTTTATTGCGGCGGCAACGCGCCCGCGCGAAAGGGCGGTTGCCGACACTACAGCGTCTGGTTCGCCGCTTCGAGCGTCTTCAGCACCGCATCTGCGCTGGCGTCGAGAACAATCGGCGCACGGCGCTGCGCCTTGAGCATTTCAGCGCCGGAGTCCCCGTCCAACAGATCGCCACGGTGGAATCGCAGGGTGAACTCGGGATCTTTGAGCAGGTGCCCGGTGAGGATCAGCACCACCTTCTCGTTCGATTTCACGAATCCCTGCCTCACTAGCTTCTTCAACCCTGCAAGGGTCACTGCCGATGCCGGCTCGCAGCCTACCCCATCTGATCCAATTTCCGCTTTGGCCAGAGCGATCTCAACTTCGCTCACCTGCTCGACCGTTCCCCCGGTCTGTTGCAGCACGCGAACTGCTTTCTTCCATGATGCCGGGTTCCCTATACGAATCGCGGTCGCCGCAGTTTCCGCCTGCACCGGACGGAGCTCGCGTCCCTGGCTTTCGCGCATCGCACGCACCAGAGGATTAGCTCCTTCGGCCTGAATCACGGAAATTCTTGGTAGCGCGGAGATCAACCCGAGCTCTTTCATTTCCAGAAATGCCTTACCCAAAGCGGAGGAGTTGCCTAAATTCCCGCCAGGGACGATTACATGATCGGGTACCACCCAGTCCAGCTGCTCCATCAGCTCGATGGCGGCGGTCTTCTGGCCTTCTATGCGATATGGATTCACCGAATTCAGCAAATACACCGGCGCACGTTTCACGACTTCACTTAACAGTCTCATGCAGCCATCGAAGTCGGTTTTCAACTGGCATGTGACCGCGCCGTAATCCAGCGCTTGCGCGAGTTTTCCCCAGGATATTTTTCCTTCGGGAATCAGCACCAGGCTGCGCATGCCGGCACGCGCGGCATAAGCCGCCATCGAGGCTGAGGTATTGCCAGTCGAGGCGCAAGCCACCCAGCGGAATCCATCTTCTCGGGCAAATGACGCGGCAACCGTCATGCCTGTGTCTTTGAACGATCCCGTCGGATTCATTCCCTGGTGCTTGGCGTACAGACGATCCATCCCGGCAGCGCGGGCGCAGGAAGGAAGCTCGTAAACCGGAGTGTTGCCTTCGCGCAGCGTTACCGGATCGTCGATGGCGGGAAGAAGTTCGTGGAAGCGCCACACTCCGCTTTGGTCGGCCGCTCGCGCAGAACTCTTGCGATCGCGCCAGATCGCCTTCAGGGTCACGGGCTCGGGCGGAGCAGACCGCCAAGCGGGATAGCAAATTTCCAGTAAATCCCCGCACAGCGGACAGCGAAAGTTCCCAGCGGCATGAGCGTGAGTCGCGCCACAGCCGACGCAGCGCAGTTCCGTGCTGACGCTGGCTTTGGAGTTCGTCACCATCAACCCGTTATTTACCGCGGAGATATTTATCGTCTTTCGCGAGCCAGTCTTCCCGCGGCGGATTGAAGACGTCCAGGTCGACGGTGTCCTCAAGCGCTTCGGCCTTGTGCGGCATGTGAGGCGGGATCGCCAGCACCTCGCCGGCTTTGACAATGATCTCTTTGCCGTTGATCCAGAACTTCAGCGCGCCTTCAAGGATGTAGGTTAGTTGCTCGTTATGATGGCTGTGCTCGGGAACGATGCAGCCCTTCTTCAACAGCACGCGGGCAATCATCATATTCTGGCCGACAATCATCTGCCGCTTCAGCAGAGGATTCAGGTCTTCGGTTTCAACCGTGTTCCACGGGATGTATTTGAGATTGGATGTAGCCATAGTTTCAGTGTACCTTGCCGGGATATAAACCTACTGCGGTGTCGTGCAGATAAGCGTGCGCCATCTGTAGCGCCTGCGCCTCGTTGACTTCGCCCATTGAAATCATTTCCGCTAAGGCGGCAGCTAATCCTTCCCGGGCCGACTGCACGCCGAGCCAATAGCTTTCTTCCGCTCCCAATATCTCGTTATAGGGGAAGGAGTCGGTGCCGAATGTGACTTTGTCGGGGAAGGTTTCCAGCCACTGCTTCAGCGATTCCTTGAACTCCGACGGGTACATCAGGATTTCCATCAGCGACGAATCCATATACACGTTCTTTCGCGCCGCGAGCCAGATCGCCTCGCGCTCCATGGGATAGCCGCCGTGGATCATCACGAAAATCGTGCTGGTGTAGCGCGGATCGCGCAGAATGTTCTCCAGATTCATGATGTTGCTTTCGGAGATGTTGTAGTAGTCCCCGATGCCGACCGCGGAATGGATATGTACCGGCAGGTGCAGGCGTCCGCCCTCCTGGATCAGGTAGCGGAAGATGTAATCCTGGAAGATGCGGTACTCGTTTGGATCGGGCACGCCGCCGTTCACGTACTTGGAATATATGCGCTCGGCCTCGGAACGCGGCGGATCGCTGAAACGTGTGGTGCGGAAGTACGCCACTTCAAACTTCATGGCGATGCCGCCTTTTTTCTGGTTGTCCTCGAGAATGCGCGTTACGAACTGCAAATAGCCGCCGAGGTCAGGTGGAAGCTTGGCCACACCTTCCTGCTGCATCCAGCGGTGGAGCATTTTCTCCTGCAGTGGAATATAGACCTGCTGGTCGGCATTGCGCGCGGTCTCTTGTTGGTTGTTGAACGGCCACATTACCGAATCCATGAAGAACACCCAGACAAAGCGGTTGGGATCGAGGTAGTCGGCCATCATGGCACGGTTTGCGACACCCTGCTCGATATTCAGCTTGTCGAGAACATGAGAGAAATACTGTTTGCCCTCGGATTTCTTCAGGTCCGCTTTTTTCTGCACCAGCCACTTGGCGTGCTCGGGCGAGAGATCGTCGTACGGGTAGCCGAACAGAGCTTTGGCTGCGGCGATCAGTTCGGGATTACTGTCGCGCTCGCGAAGCGCGGCCGATCCCGGAGGCGCTGCCATGGCGTCGACATCGGGATCGTCGGGGAAACCGGGGTGCGCGTGATGGTCGAAGATCGGAATCTTTTCGATCTGGGGCAGCAGACGGTTGTAAATCTGCTGCACGTCAGGACCGGGTAACGGCCGGGCCTGCGCGAAGGATAATGTTGACAGTGCGCAAACAACAGCGGCAGACTTCAATACCTGCATGGAACGAAGTCGCATGATGATGTCCTGAACACCGGGGCTGCAGCCCCTTGGCATTATTAAACGCATACGCGGCCCTGAAGGGCCGCTCTTCCACGTTGCCCCGACGGGCCGCGCTTCCACACGGCTCTGAAGGGCCGCTCTTCCACGTTGCCACAATGACTCAACGGCAGATTCCTTGCCGGCTGGCTACCAGCTCGGAATGACAAGCACGGTTCAACAAAATTTAGCTGCGGCGCGCTCCGGCTTCGGTCCCCTGCCATGCTGCAGACACGCGCTGGATGCGCTCGACCGCTTCTTTTAACGTGGCGGTCGATGAAGCGAAGGAGAACCGCACAAACTCGGCGCCTGTTGGGCCGAATGCCGCACCGGGTATTCCGGCCACACCACCTTCTTCGAGCATGATCCGGCAGAGTTCCTCGGCAGTGATACCGGTATTAGCGATGTTCACCCACGCGTAGAACGCGCCTTCCGGCGGAGCACAGCGAAATCCAGGTACGCCGTTCAGATCGCGAACAAACTGCTCCCTCCGCCGAGCGAACTCGCCGACCATCCGCGGCGTCGCGCCTTCACGATCTTTGAGTGCCTCGATAGCAGCGTACTGCGCAAATTCCGCAACGCAGGTGTAGCTGTTGACGGCCAACATCTTCAGCGCGTCTACGATCTCAGGCGGGCCGACTGTGTAGCCGAGCCGCCACCCTGTCATCGCAAAGCTCTTCGAGAAGCCATCGATGATCAGGCTGCGCTCGCGCATGCCCGGATAACTCAGCATCGAGACGTAATTCCCGCCATAGATGATGCGCGCGTAAATTTCGTCGGATAGGACCCACAAGTCGTGCTTGACCGCGAGCTCTGCGATCCGTCGTTGGACAGCGTCGGTGTACACCGTGCCAGTGGGATTCCCGGGAGAGTTGGTGATAATCGCCTTGGTGCGTGGAGTGATTTTCGCGGCAATCTCATCCGGGTCGGGCTGCAGACCATTCCGCTCCGCGAGCCCGAATGGCACCGGGACGCCGCCAAGGCCCAGCGTGATCGATGAATATCCCGGAAAACCGGGATCCGGATAGAGGACCTCATCTCCGGGTTCGATGAGCGCCATCATGGCCATGAACAGGGCGATCTTGCACCCAGGTGCGATGACGACGTCATCGCCAGAAATCGTCACATTGCGGGTTTCGTGCAGATAGGTGGCAAGCGCATCCCGCAACGCGGGCACACCGGCCACCGGGCAATACCGGTCCTTACCGTCGTCAATGGCACGCTTGAGCGCGTTGTTGACGGGCGCCGCCGGATGGAAATCCGGCTCGCCAAGTTCGAGATGGATGATGGATCGGCCTTCGCGTTCGAGTTCCTTGGCGCGCGCGTACACCGAGAGCGCGCCTTCCCCGCTCATCACCGACATTCTGGAAGCTAGTGGTCGCATATTTGCTTTACCGCCGACATCGCCGAGGTCGCTGAGAATACAAGAACTACGGCTTCGGCGGCGGGGTGATGGGTATCCGCAGCCCGTCGACAAAACGCGGAAAGAACTCAAAAACTGCCGCCGTCGCGATCAGTTCTACGATCTGGGGATCGGTGTACGTATTCTTCAGCTGCGCAAAAAACTCGTCGTGGATCTCGGCTGCCGAGCGATGCAACCGGTCGGCACATCGGAATCCCAACTTTTCCGCGTCGCTGAACGGGCCATTTTCATAGTCCGCCTTCACCGCCTCGATCTGCTCCTGGCGCGCTCCCTTCTGTTGGGCCGAAAGCGCGTGCGCCTTGACCGCATATTCGGAGCCGAGCAGGACAGAAACCCGCGTCGCAACTAGTTCTTTATACCAGCCCGGTAACGCGCCGTCACTTAGCAGTGGCTTGAGCAGCCCAGCGAATCCCAGGGCCAGCGCCGGAGCGTTCGCCACTGTCTTGAACATATTGGGAACAACACCGCGCTGTTGCAGTAAAACATCGTAAAGCGAACCGAGCTCGGGCGGGACTTGCTCCCGCTCGAGCATCGGAATTCTGGTTAGGTTTTTATCCGCCACGCTAGAAAGCATAGCGCAACGAGAACTGGATCAGCCGGGGGTTGTTAGCCGTAGACGTGATCTGCGCGAAGTTCGGGTTGTTAATGTCCTGCTGAGCCATAGCCGGATTGGCAAAGTTCGCATGGTTCCACAGGTTGAAGAAATCCGCCGTGAAGCGCAATTGCTGGCGCTCGGTCAAGGCGAAATTCTTAATCAGTGAGAAGTCCCAATTCTGCTGGAAAGGACCGCGGTAGATGTTCCGCCGCAGGTTTCCAAATGCGGTGGTGCAAGCATTCGGATCGATCGCGCACCCGGCGGGGTCGGCGAGCGGCGCGTTCACGAAAGCAGATGGGTCAAGGTACTGGTCGAGCCGGTCGTGAATGTCGCCGGAGGTATTGCCAGAAGAAATCGTTCTTCCAGGAGCCAACGTGCCACCCAGAGTTGCGAACGCAAGGCCGTTAGCAATGTACGCCGAACCGGCCGTCGCATCCAGCACCGAGAATGGCGTGCCAGACTGGAAGGTGGTAATGCCGCTAATGGCCCAATTACCCAACGCCTGGTGCACAAACCCGGTCGCTGTCCTGAAGAACGGCAAATCGTAGCGATAGCTGACAGTGAAGCGATGCGTCCGGTCGAAGTCCGACAATCCGTACGAGTTCCGGATGTCGCTCTCGTCGTTGAACGCGGTATTGAAGGCGGTATTGCCGGTAGAGGTTGCGTCGAGCGTTTTAGAGAATGTGTAGGCAGCCTGGAAGTACCCAGCGCCCCAGCGTCGTGACATGGTGGTTTGCAGCGAATGATAGTGCGAGTAGGCATCGTTGGCAAACAACTGCATGCCGCCGTAGCCGTTCACCCCATTCTGGTTGGAACGAGCGACCGCATTAGCGGTAGTACTTTCCGTAATCGCGTAGGTAATTCCATCCGTGCCGGTTACGAAGATCGGATTGGCAGCGGTCGCCAATCTTGCCTGTACGTTCGTCCTGGTCTCGCGCAAGTGGATGGTGTGGTTGCCGACATACCCAATTTCGAAAATCCAGTTCTTGCCCAGATCGCGCTGGATAGTCAGGTTCCAGGCCTGCGTTGATGGCACGACGTAGTGACGCGGAACCGCCAACACAAACAGGAATTGAGCGGGTAATACTCCCGTGCTGCCGGGCGCGCAAGTGTAATTGGGGAATTGAGTAGTATCGCCACCCGAGAAAGACTGCAGCAGACCCGGGCACGGTACAAAGTTGGGGCTGATAGTACCCGCGATTGGGAGGGCGTTCGGGTTACCGCCATTCGACTGGCAGTTAGCCGGAGCGTTCGCCGAGAAATATGCCGGCAGACAACCGGGATTGTTGCCTAAGCCGGCGATTGGCAAGAACGGCGCCTGGAACGATAGCTGGTCGACCGAACCAACGTCTTCGCGCACGTAGTACATGCCGAAGCCACCCCGCACGCTGGTCTTTTGATCGTTAAATACGTCCCACGCGAACCCCACGCGCGGCCCGATCGTAGTGCTGTAATTGTTTCGCTCCGTACTGTTATTGCCGCTGCCTGTCAGGCCGGGCACGTTCAGCTTGTTGGCGCAGCTACCATATACAAAAGGATTCTGCCCGGCATCGGCCGCCTGCAAGTCGAAATTGCCGATATGGCACAGGTTGTCATAGAACGCGCCGAACATCTCAGTGCGCAGACCGAGATTAAAGGTCAGGTTCGGGCGCGCCTTCCAGTCATCCTGGAAGTAGAACCCAAAGTTGTTGCTGCGATATTCGTGGTTTGCGATGCCGGAGCCGCCAAAACTCGCTTGCGCGGTTCCCGTCAGGAAATTCTGGAAATCGGTGCTGCCGGTAGGCACAAAGAACAATTGACCGTTAAACACCTGCGGAAAAACCTTGTCCAAGTTGACGCGGGTGTATTCGCCGCCGAAGCGCCAGGTGTGGCTACCGTGGACCCAGCTCAGGTTGTCGACAAAGCTGTAATTGTTCTGATTTTGATGTTGATTAGCGAATGGCGTCGGACCAAGCTGAAAGCTGGACAGCGTGAACTTGTAGATATCGTTCGTGACGTTGTTGGTTGGCCGGTCGATTCCCAAAACGCTCGCCGTCAGCGGACCGGTTGCGCCGCCATTCAGGCTGCCGACGGGAGCGACGTTGTCCAGGCTGTCGTTGATGTGATTGAACCCAAAGCGGAAATCATTAATGACAGTGTTGGAGATCAAGTGTGTTTCGTTCAAAGTGAGCAAGCGGTTGTGAACCGGTAAATCGAGCGGAAAATTCAGATCTCCCGTGCTGATACTCGTGGAAAGCGTTCCACCAAGAGAAGCCTGCAGCCCACCTGCGCCGAAGGGCAAGAATTGTTCGGAATCAGAGAAGAAGAAGCGGGCGGATATCTTGTCTTTCCCGCCATGAAATTCCTTGTCCCAGTTGCTGGTGAACTGGTCGTCGGTGAACCTTCCGGTCCTGCTAACCACGAAGGGCGCGCTCTGACCAGGAACACCGGCAATCGAGGGGATAAGGTAACCCCCGGGCGAGCTACCGAACTGGTCGCTTTTGAAGTTCAGCAGATTGTGAACTACGGGATCGATACTAGGAACACCAAACGCCGCCTCAATGGCAGGGTCGGAGCGGTCTATGGGTAGGACCGGGAGAGTGGTGCTGATCAGAGTACCAGGTGAAAGGCCGCTGCGCTGGCGCGTGCCCTGATAATTTACGAAGAAGAACCCAAGCTTGCCGTTAGGACCGATCGGGCCGCCCAAACTGCCGCCAAAAATGTTCTGCTTGACGGCCGGCTTTTTGAGACCGCTACGATTCAAGAAGAAATCGTTCGCATTGAAGACGTCGTTCCGCAGAAATTCGTAACCGTCCCCGTGGAATTCGCGGGTTCCGGACTTGAGCACTGCATTGACGTTCCCGCCGCTGTTCCTGCCTTGACTTGCGTCGTAAAGCGATGTCTGCGTCTTGAATTCCTGGACGGTGTCCGGATTGGGCAGAGGAATATTGGTCGCCTGCGCGACGTTATAGTCGGTCGCACTAATGCCTTCAATGAGGTAGTTGTTGTTGTCCTCGCGCTGGCCGTTAACGATGACACGCACGTTGCCGCGGCCTAACTGAGTCGAATTGCTCAAATCACTCTGGGCGCCGGTCGACAACGTGAGCAACTGCTCGAAGTTTTGCGTGGCCAATGGAAGCTCGCGGATGGTTTGCGCTTCGATGGCCTGGCCGGTAGCTGCGGACGTCGTTTCGACCTGCTGCACCTCGGCCTGGACTTCGACCTTCTCCATTACTTGCAGGGGAGACAATTTTGCAGTGAAGCGCGTGGTTTCGGTAACGCGCACCACGATGTTCTCGAATTTGCCGGGATTGAAGCCTGAACTGTTCACCTGGACGGTGTAGGTTCCGACCGGCAACAGCGGAGCAGTAAATGACCCGTTTGAATCGGTCTTTAATGTTCTTGCGACCGCTCCAGTACCCTGGTTGACGATCTGCACTTCGGCATTGGCGACGTATGCGCCGGTCGGGTCCTGCACCGCTGCCGTGATGGCACCGGTAGCACCGCCCTGCGCCAGTGCGTTGGCTGCGAATGCCAGTGCCACTATGGTGATCCAAAATGCTCTGCGTACGAACGTGGGCATACTTCCCCCTTGGGCTCTATTCGGACGATTGCGGTTTATCGCTGCCGGCCAGCGAGGACACCAGGATTTGCACGGCTGCAGACCGGCCCGGATTCGCGAAGTTCTGCACCTGGGTACACCTGTTCCCGTAAGGAAACTATACGAATGAAAGGATGGCCAGCAGATTACTAGAAAGGTACTCGTTTTGGCAATGATTTCTTACGTCAACATCAAATGAAACATTTGTTACAGGCCTTTGTAAGCCCCACCGTCCACCAGGATTGTATGTCCGGTAATGTACGAAGCGCGCTCGGAGGCAAGCCACACAATCGTGTCTGCCACCTCTCGGGGCTCTCCCACACGCCCAAGGGGGGTACCGGCCGCCCAGTTATCGAAACTCTGCTTTTCTGGCGTGCCTTGCGCGGCCGAGCGGGCTTTGGCAAGCTCCTTTAGCCGGTCGGTCGCGGTATAGCCGGGCCCAACATTGTTCACTAAAATACCGTCCTTGCCGAACTCGTTTGCCAAGCTTTTCACCAGCCCGACCACCGCCGCGCGAACCGGATTGGACAGCACAAGATCTGGGACCGGCTGCTTGGCGGCAATCGAGGTGATGGTGATAATCCTCCCCCAGCGCTTCTTCTGCATGTGGGGAATGACTTCGCGCGCAAAAAACACCGTACTCATGAAATTCGTGTCGATGGCTTTGCGCCACTCTTCTATGGTGGCAGCGAGGAATCCCTTTGCAGGAGGCCCACCGGCATTCGTGACGCAGATATCAACACCGCCGAATTGGGCGACCACGGCGCGAACGAATTCCTGGACCGCACTCGCGTCGGTCACGTCGACCGACTTTGTAAACACCTCGACATTGTTTTGTTTGCGGATGTTGGCCGCGACCTCTTGCAGCGCCTGCCCATTGCGGGCGCACAACGCGAGGCGGCATCCTTCAGCGGCAAACGCTTGGGCGGTGGCGCGGCCAATTCCCTGGCTTGAGCCGGAAACAATTGCGACCCGATCTTTCAGTCCGGTATCCATAGTGTTGGGATTATAAAGGCAGCTGCCGAGCACTGCGGAACGCAGCAGATTCCTCGCTACGCTCGAATCACAAATCGAGGGTTTTGCGTAAGGTGCAAACCCAACGTGCAGGTTGCCGGGTTTCGCGCGGAACAGTACTCTTAAACAGATGTTTCACTTCGAGCCGGGGGCCCTATGGGAAAAACTGCGAAATATGTCTGGGTCGATAAAGGACTAAAGAACGCCGCCGAAAGTGCTGTTCCCTTCCTGAGCGCCGGCCTGCATTACGGCTTCAGCGTGTTCGAAGGAATTCGCTGTTATGCCGCCGAGGGCGGGCCAGCCGTGTTCCGCCTTCAGGAGCACGTGGATCGCCTGATTGACTCCGCTCACATCATCGGACTGCGCGACCTGCCGTACACACGAGAGCTTTTGATCGATGCCATCAACCAGACCGTTGCCGCCAATGAGTTTTCCGCCTGCTACATCCGCCCGCTGATTTATCTCGAAGGCGCGCTAAACATGGTCGTGGATACCGGCAAGCCTGTTCTGATGATCGCGGTGTGGGAGTGGGCCGCATTCATGGGCGAGGAGGCTAAGGAGCGCGGCATCCGCGCCAATATCAGTTCGCTGACGCGCCTGCATCCCAACATCGCGATGACCAAGGCCAAGGTGTCGGGCAACTACGTGGGATCGCTGCTCGCGAAAACCGAATCGCAGCGCCTGGGCTTCGATGAGGCCATTATGCTCGATGCGCAGGGATATGTGGCCGAGTGCACTGGCGAAAATTTGTTTGTCGTGCGCGACGAGGTGATCTACACGACGCCGCGTGGTTCGATCCTCGAAGGCATCACGCGGGACAGCGTCATTAGTTTGGCAAAAGATCTGGGCCATGAGGTTGTGGAAGAAGCCATTTCGCGCGACCAGCTTTATGTCGCGGACGAAGTATTCGTTACCGGAACCGCCGCGGAAGTAATTGGCTTGCGCGAGATCGATTTCCGCGTAGTAGGAAGCGGGAAAACCGGGCCGGTAACCCGCGCTCTGCAGGATGCATTTGATGAGCTGACCAGCGGCAAGCATCCGCGGTCGAAGGAATGGTTGTCATACGTGCCGGCGCTTCAGCCGGCAACGGCGAAAGCGCATTGAAGAAGGGGTTGCGATGAGAAAGCACAAGCATCACCAGGAGACCGAAGCGGTCCGGGGCGGAACTGACCTGAGCAAGAAGAATGGCCCGCTCTCAACGCCGATATATCAGACCTCGACCTTCGAGGTCACCGACAACGAGCAGCAACTCCGGGCCACGCACACCGACCAGTTCTACACACGGTATGGCAATCCGACCCATACCGTCGCGGAATCCGCTATTGCCGATCTGGAAGGTACCGATGCCGCCCTGCTGTTCGCGTCCGGCATGTCAGCGGTGACGACGACCCTGCTGTCTCTGCTCAAGAGCGGCGATCACGTAGTCGCGCAGCGCGATATCTATGGTGGCGTGACCAAGTTTCTCAGCTCATGGCTGCCCAAGTTGGGCATCGAGACAACGTTCGTCGACACCGTCGAATACGAGCAGCATGCGCGCGCCATCAAGCCCAACACAAAGATGTTGTATCTGGAATCGCCGACCAACCCGACGGTGCGCGTAGTGGATTTGCGTAAAGTTTCCGCGATCGCAAAAGAGCACAAGCTGATCACCATGGTTGACAGCACTTTCGCGACGCCGATCAATCAGCGACCGGCGGAGTTTGGCATTGATCTGGTCATGCACTCGGGGACGAAGTACTACGGCGGGCACTCCGATCTGATCGCCGGTATCGTTGCCGGGCGGCGCGAACTGATCGACAAAATCCATGAGACGCGCACCACGCTGGGCGGCACCATGGATCCGCATGCGGCGTGGCTGCTGCTGCGCGGCATCAAGACACTTGCGGTGCGCGTGCAACGGCAAAACCTGAATGCATTACGGGTTGCGCAGTTTCTGGCGCGGCATTCCAATGTAAAGAGCGTGAATTACCCGCTGCTCGAATCGCATCCGCAGCACTCGCTTGCACTCGAGCAGATGCAGGGCGGAGGCGGCGTCCTTTCTTTCGAAGTTCAGGGTACGCACGATGATGCGCGCCGAGTGGCCGAGTCATTGAACCTGTTCACGCTGGCGCCGAGTTTGGGTGGAGTGGACTCGCTGGTCTCAATTCCGGTGCTGACGTCGCACGCCATGATCTCGCCGGAGCATCGGCAGAAAATGGGCGTCACGGACCAACTGATCCGGCTATCGGTTGGAATTGAGAACGCCGACGATCTGATCGCCGATCTGGAGCACGCGCTCTCGGTAGTCAAACCAGCAAGGCAGCACGCGCAAGTGGGATGAGGGCGGCGCGCACGCGGATGACCGCTGAACCTAGTCGGCCCTGCCGCTGCAATCGTCCCGCTCGTTCCCTTCTCCTTCGGTCGCCTGGCCAGAGTGATGCCGTTGTTATTTGTCCCGGACTCTGTGAGTGCTGCAAAAAAAATGGCCTCCTCGCGGAGGCCAGTGCTCACTTCTATCGTCGTCAGAAGAAGAACTTCAGCGCGAACTGAAGAATACGCGCGTTGTGCGCGGCAGACACGCGCAGGAACCCGGAAGTCGGGTCGGTGCTGAAGGTGTTATTGCTGACACCCACGTTTGACGCCGCCGAACCCGCGTCACCGCCGATGCCCTGCCATTGCGTGTGGTTGAAGATGTTGAACGCCTCGGCACGGAACTCCAGCGCCGTACTCTCAGTGAAAGCGAAACGCTTGAACAATGCCATGTCGAAGTTGGTGTGGGCAGGGTTGGTCAATATATTCCGACCTGAGTCTCCGAAGGTTAGGCCGCGTGGCGGCGCGAAAGCGTTGGGGTTATAGAAGATCGGCCCGAAGCCCTCCACTGGCGTTTGCACAACTCCCGATCGCGGGTTGCCGACGATATCGGCGCGTGCTGTCGAACCCAGACCGTTGGCTACACCGGCGTTATCGGCGGAATAAATAATGCTGAACGGAGTCCCACTCTGCGAACTCAGAATCCCGGAATACTGCCAGCCACCAAGAACTTTGTTGGTCAACCCCGGAGTCTTGAAGAAAGGCAGGTCCCAAACCCACGCGAACGTGAAGATGTGGCGCTGATCGAAGTTGGAGCTTCCACGGTTCGATCGCGGATTGAAAGAGTCCACAAAGCTGCCATCAAACCGGTCCGAGGCGTCATCGATGGAATGGCTGTAAGTGTACGCAAGGTTCAACTGCAGCCCTCCGACATTTCGGCGCACCGCGGCTTGCAGAGCGTGGTAAATCGATGACGACGCGAACTCAAGATGATTGATGTCGGCGTATCCCTGATATCCGCGGAACACGTCAGGATTGGCACCGCATGCAATCGAGAGGTTGATTGCCGCCTGGCCCGTCACAGGAACACCGCTCGGAGTAGTAAAGGTGTTGCAATCCGAAGTTGGGTCCGAGGTATCGAAATTGATCGCTTCACCCGGTTGGTAGGGATTTAGCGACAGCGGAACTGGACGAATTTGATTGAGGTTTGTCTGGCGGTTGAGGTGTGTGCCTTTGCTGCCGACATAGGAAACCATGGCGACAGTGTTGTGAGCAATGTCATGCTGGATATCGAAGTGCCATTGCTGGATATATGGCCACACCGCCTTGGTGGGAATGGCCGTCACCGAGAGCGGGAACTGTCCTGCAGGCGCTCCCGCATTGGTGCCAATCAGCGGATAGCCGGACGTACCGCCGGGACCGATGATGTTGTTCTGCTGGGCGGTGGTTGCGAGCGGCGGCGAGTTCTCCAGTGACTCTGAGTTGCCCTCGTTGCCGTTGGCGTGTTCGAAGAAGATCCCATAGCCGCCGCGGATTGCGGTTTTGCCATCACCGTTCGGATCCCAGGCAAAACCGATTCGGGGAGCCGGATTGAACAAGTGCCCTTGCATGCAGCTAACCGGCACGCCCGGTGTAACGCCACATTGCACGATGCCGTTCGGCAGGTTGCTCACCGACGGTGGTTGTCCGTTGGCGGTAAGGCCTATGACTTCGCCGGTACTGGGATCGACTGTGGTTTGGCCGGCAACGTAACGCGCCGGATCGAAATTGAAGGCCTGGTGCTGCTTCTCGCGGTAGGTGCCAAACAGGCTGACTCGCAACCCCAGATTAAGCGTCAAGCGGTTCGTAATGTGCCAGTCGTCCTGGAAGTAGGGTTCCAGAATTTTGTAACGGTTGTAGTACTTGATGCGGCGGTCTTGCTGGCCAAAGCTGGAGATGCGACCCAACAAGAGATCAGCAAAAGGATTGCCTGTAGAGACCACTGTGTTGGAGGCGTCAAAAGTTAAGTAGCCGGGGATTGATCCCGCAGCCAACTCGCCGCCTAATTCATTTTTCTGTCCGGCGACGAAATACGCGCCGAACTGCAAGTTATGCCGGCCCACGATCTTGCTGATGTTGTCCCGGTATGTATAGGTGGGATTCGAATTGTATGGGCCGTTAGGAATATAGCCGGGATCTTGTCCAAAGCCGCCGCCATAGGCATCGCTGCCGGTAAGATTAATGCCTGGAATGATTCCGTCACCGTTGCCGCCAAACAGGTCTCCGAAAGTTGTGTTCGACGGCCGTTTCCAGGCGCCAGTGTTGTTGAGCACAATGTGATCGGTGGTATAGCTGAACACGAACTCATTGAGTAGGGTAGGAGAAAAGGTCGAGGTCAGACGTGTCACGAGGCTGACGCCCGGGCCTTTGAAGTCAGTCCCGATGGTCGGAAAACTTCCGGCGTTCGTCCACAAGGGGACGGTTTCGATGGTCTGCCAGGAATCGTGAATGTAACGGAAGGTGAGCCGGTTCTTATCGTTCAGGTTGTGGTCGACACGGATCAACTCTTCCCGCCAGTTAGTCGGCTGCGTCACCGCGGTTTCAAAGAACGCATTCGCGCCTCCGCCGATCGTCGGCAGCGGAATGAGCGCGAGCAGCGCCTGAACATTGGGATCAGCGGGATTAAATCCTGCCGTGGTCAGATCGGCTGTTGGAACGCCATTGACCACCGGGCAAAACCCGCCGCCACCCGGGGCGCATTGATCGGTAAAATCGCCCGCTCTCTCTTCTACCGAGGGAACTTGCTGGTTGAAATCATTTGGAATGCGGTCTCTGCGCCACTCCTGTGACCAAAAGAAGAAGGTGTGATCTTTCCAGATCGGACCGCCGATGGTATATCCGAAATCATTTTTCTTATACGGCGGAACTGTCGATTCAAAGTAGTTGCGTGCGTTGAAGGCATCATTACGAACGAATTCGTACACGTTTCCGTGAAAGCTGTTGGTGCCCGACTTGGTTTCAACTTCGACGGTACCGGAGCCATTGCGCCCATATTGTGCGCCGTAATTTGAGGTCAGCACCTTGAATTCAGAAATGGCTTCAAGACTCGGATAAACGTTCAGCGTATTGTTGCTGCCGTTGTCCATATTGTCGCCGCCATCGAGTTCCCAGTTGTTGTATTCGGTGCGGCCGCCGTTAATACTGAAGTTGACGTTTCCGCCGATGCCGACCTGACCTTCGTCCTGGCCAGTTTGATTGCTGACCCCGGGCACCAGTGTGACCAACTGGGTAAAGTTCCTGCCATTCAATTGCAGTTGGGTGATCTCTTTTCCGCTGACCGTTCCAGCGAGATCGGAAGATTGAGTCTCCACCTGCGCAACGCTAGTGCCTTGAACCGTCACCTCGGTGCTGGCAGCACCGACTTGCAGGGCAACGTCGTTGCGCGCCTTTTGTCCTACGCGGAGGATGACGCCCTTGACTTCGTGCTTCTTAAACCCGGCAGCCGAGACCGCGACATCAACTGCCCCGACTGGCAATCCGGCGACCAGGTAATCGCCGGTGTCGTTCGTCGTCGTGGTCCGGTTGATACCCTTCTCGGCATTGCTGACCGTCACCTGGGCGCCGGAAACTGCCGCTCCGCTGGGATCAGTCACCGTACCCGTGATTTGCGCCGTATCTTGCGCGAACATCGCGGGGGCAAACAGCAGGAAAAACATCCAGACACTCAGGCACACGAGACGGGATTTCATAATGTGCTCCTTCGCCACACTGTCCTTGAACGCGACGGTTCCGCGAACAACCCCCACGTCAAAAAAAGCTGGAGAATTCCTTTATTAAAACGTGTCAATAGTCTGTCAGCTCAGATCGGGTGTCAAGCAAAAAAATGGTTTACAAAAGGCTCCGGGTGGACTCGCGAACCACCAACTCGGGCGCAATCTTGCGGTGAATCGCAGACATGGGCCGCTTTTCCTGCACCGCATTGATTCCGTCCACAATGATGCTCGCGGCGATTCCCCCCATGGCCTCCATGGGCTGGCGGATAGTGGTGAGAGGAGGCGTGTACAAACCTGCGACCGCGACATCGTCAAAGCCGACCACCGAGCAATGTTCAGGCACACGAAGCCCTGCCTTGGACAAAGCACGTATGGCTCCAAACGCAGTCATGTCATCGAAGGCCATGATCGCCGTGAAAGGACGCTTACGTTTGATCAATTCCTCCGTTAATTTGTATCCCACTTCAAAACTTGAAATCGGATCGCGAGACTCCGGCAGATCAAGAATGAGGCGGGGATCAAGTTCCAGCCCGCTAGCCTTGGCGAAGTTCCGAATACCTCGCCAGCGTGGTGCGCTGTCGGACAGGGTTTTGGGCCCGCGGATCACCGCAATTTTGCGATGACCGAGCGAGTACAAGTGCTCAAGCGCAGAGTAGGCGCCAACTTCGTTATCGACGATGACGGAACTGACCGTATCCGTCTGCAATTCGCGGCCGATCATCGCCGTAGGAATGCTGCTCTTTTCCAAGTCGGCCAGCACATCAATATCGACGAACAGCCAGTTCGCCAGTACGAGGAGGGCTTCTACGCGGCGGTCGAGCAACATTTCCAGGTATCGCTCGAAGCGCGTTCGTTCGTTGTGCACGTCGGTCAGGATGGGCAGATATGAAGCCTGGTACAGACTGTTTTCGATCCCTCGCAGCACCAGCGTGCAATACGGGTCGGTCATGTCGAACACCATGACGCCGACGGTGTGACTCCGCTTGCTGCGCAAGGAACGAGCGAAGAGGTTCGGGCGGTAACCCAGTGATTTAGCGGCGCGCTCAATGCGCTTCTTGGTTGCGGCTGGTATGTAGCGAGCGAGTGGCGCGTTATTCAAAACAATGGAGACGGTCGTCGAGGAAAAACCGCTCTCCCTGGCAACGTCGCGAATAGTGACCATCGGGCCTTGTCCGCGTGGCGCAAGTACCACTTGTCTGCTCTCTGGAGCGAAATACTGTGCGGCGGGGACACCGCTGCCCTTGAATTCAGGCTACTGCTGGCGGACACTACAGCACAGTGATAACAGTGTCAAGCATTCGGCGCGTCCGATCATAATGCAGTTTGAGAGAAAGTTTCGTATCAGGTCATCGCTTCAGCGATGCCATAAGTGGTCCAATTTTGATGCGCCTTCAGGCGCTGCCACAGCGGCTAAAGCCGGTGATCGTGGAGCAGGTGCGGTATGGCTAAATCCATACCCTGTTACAAAGCGTTTATTTGAACCTGACCCACGACCGCGCATCGCTGTGGTTGCCGCCTTCGCTGTGGTTCTGTCTCTGTGCGCATTCGCGCAAACCTCGCCCGCTTCGCCCACAGCTTTGCAACAACTTTTTCAACGCGGCCAGGCAGAGCTCAATAGCAATGATCTTGATTCCGCCGAGCGCGATTTTCGGCAAGTGCTCGCTGCGAATCCAGGGCTCGCCGGAGCGTATGCCAATCTCGGCGTGATCTACATGCGGCGGAAGCAGTGGCCTCAGGCGCTGGAAATGCTCCACAAGGCGGAGGCGCTTGCGCCGGAAGTTGCCGGGATCCGCTTGAACATTGCCTTGGTCTACTACCGGCAGAACGACTTCGCATCTGCCATTGCGCCGCTCGAAACCGTCGTCGACGACGCGCCGTCTTCGCTGCAGGCTCGATATCTGCTAGGACTGTGCTATTTCTTCACTGACCGCCACGCCGACGCAGCGAAAACTTTAGAGCCTCTTTGGGCGCAGGAGTCGGATCAACTTAACTATCTGTACGTACTCGGTATCTCCGGCAACAAGGCCAAGCAGCCGCAGTTGGAACAGCGCGCGCTCGCGCGGCTGATCGAAGTTGGACAGAACTCTCCGGCATTTCATCTGCTCATGGGCAAGGCGCACCTCAATCGGGAAGAATACGATGAGGCGGTGAAAGAGTTGGACCTCGCCGCCAAAGCTGATCCCAAGCTGCCCTACGTTCATTTCAACCTAGGAGAGGCTTATATGAAGAAGCAGGATTATGAAAAAGCCAAGGCAGAGTTTCTCAAGGACATCGAAGTCGAGCCGGATGTTGCCTACAACTACGATCAGCTTGGCGTCATTTACTACGACCAGCAGCAGGACGGGAATGCGGAGAGAGTTTTGCGCAAAGCGATCGAACTCGATGCACGCTTAGCAAGTTCTCACTATCAACTCGCGCGAGTCTATCAGCGGCAAGGTAAATACAATGAAGCCTTGGCGGAAATCGATGCCACCGCCAAGCTCGATCCGGATAACGGACCCGTCCACTACTTGCGCGGACAGATCCTGCAGCGGCTTGGCCGTACGGCAGATGCGAAAGCGGAAATGGCGTTGGTCAGCAGGCTGTCAAACGCCGCGCGCAGCAAGCGACAGCAGGAGTTGTACGGCGGACAAGTCCCCAGCCCCGAAGTTATGACCGAACCGCAGCCTTAGACGTAACCCAGCCCCGCGAGCCGATCACGCACGAGGTCCTCGGCGTCTTTTTCACCGATCTCAGCCGGTTTTTCCTCCATGGATGTCGGAGGGTTCACATCCAGGTACTTCAAAATGAGCGACGCCATATCGGTGATGCTGGCATGATTATTTTCCAGCTGACGATTCAGGAAGAGAATGCCGGGAACGGCTTCGGGGTCGACAATGTGATCTCCACTCCATCGCCGAGTGTTGTCCATGATAAGAGAGTTTGCAAATCCGCCGACTGCAGACTGCCACGACACCCTGAATCCGGGGCGAAAATTGACCAGCAGGTCGGGCGCGTTCTCCACAAAAGCTCCAGAATATAGTTCCTCGCGGCGTGAGACGCTGCGGACCGCAGGACGATTCGTCTGCGCATCCGGAAAGTCCGCAAGGCCGCCCTGGATCGCGTGCCGCACTCGCTCCGCCTCGGTTCCCTCTTCGAGGATACCCGCCGACTCGCGGCCTTTTAAGTTCAAATAAATTCCACCGAGTCCGAGCGCATAAGCGTACGTCTTTGACCAGTCGACTTCCGCAGTCGCGAAGCCTTCGTCCGGCTTGCGGCCGTCCTTCAGCGCCAGCAAATCGTTTTGCCACAGCCAGGTGTTGGTGTCAAAAGCACGACGAAACGATCCGAATCCGTGATCGGACAAAACCATCAACAACGTGTTCTCATCTACCTTGTCCAGCACCGGCGCGAGCAGGCGATCGCAGCGCTGATAATGCTCTTCAATGCGGGTCTTCAGTTCAGGCGCAAGATCTCCATCGAATCCCGGATGCTCGCGATCGCGAAAGCGCCACAGCATGTGTTGCACGCGGTCGGGCGTGTCGAACAGGATGAAGAACAACCCTTCGGTCAACCGGTCGAGTTCGAACTGCATCAGCCGCTCTCGCTCGCGCAGCACGAGTTCACAGTGATCGAGATACGCAGCTTCATCAATACGGCCGTTATTAAGCGCGCCGTGCTCCTCGGCCATTCCCAGAGTCGAAAACGGGCCCAACTTGTCCGATAATTCGTGCGCATATTCGCCTGGTGATGACACCGGAAATATCGGCGCAGCCGGATCGAAATTCATCGCGGAGCAGTAGAACTGAATCTGTGGCTCGATCTGCTTTACATAGAATCGCGCAATGCCGGTGACCGATTGAAACCACCCGAGTTTGAACTTGAACCTTACCCACTCGCTCCATGTTCGTTCCGGCACTTCAATCCGCGCGGGAGCGCCTCCAGTTTCGATTACAAGTTTGCGCGCAGCCTTATCAACAAATAGGCGGATCTCCGAGAACGTGTCGCTGGGCGGCCTTTGCTTTGTATTGCGCGGGCCGATGACCCGAGTCGTGATTCGCGAACCCTGATCTAATGCGACCACCTGCTCGCCTTCCTGAGCGGTGACGGTGCGGTCCTGAGTATAGAAAGTGCCTTTGCTTTGGCTGCCGCGCAGATCGGGCACGCCCACGCCCGCGAGCATCCTGCCGTTCAACTCGTCCGGAGGAAACGTGCAGGGACAGCGAAGGATGGTGCTCGGAACTCCCGCAGCGGTCAAAACCTGCCACAGCGGAGTGCCCCTTCTGCGATTCACAACCCGCGGCTGCGCCAGCGCGCTTTTCGGGCGCTCAAAGCGCGTGAGGGCAACGTCTGGCAGGTAAGTCTGTGGGTCGCGCGAGATGAAATCAAAAATCCCGTGCCCGCCGGGATTGGTCCCGGTCATGAATGACGACCAAGCAACAGGGGTTTGTGCGGGATATGTAGTCTTCAGGCGCGTGTAGCCGCCAGATTGTCGAATTTTCGCGAGATTCGGAAGCTCTCCGCGCTCGAGCATGGGCTCGACAATCGTGGGCTCCAGCCCGTCCAGACCAATTACAATGACTCGTTTTCGCAACCCGAAGACCCGTGAAGGAGAGACTCCGGAACAGTTTATCAGGAGTTATGCGTCGGGCTTAAGCGCTGGGGCTTAACGCTCTGGGCTCTAGGCTCTGGGCTTTGGACTCCGGGGCTTCGCGCTCTGAATCTGCTGGCTAGCACAGACCTCGGCACAAATCCGTGGATCAGTGCAAATCCGTGGCCGATTTTGCACTCGTAGTTGCCGACTTCCCGCCACTCACCTGGGCTTCCAAACTTGACACCAGTTTGTGCGCGATTTCCTGTCCCTCTGGCGTATTGACTAAATTATTGGATTCGTTTGGATCGTGCGTCCAGTCGTACAACTGGTTGCCTGCAATTTGGTGAACAATGACGTGGAACTGACCCGACACCAGCGACTTCATTGGCCCGGAGTTCGCTGTAGGAACCGCGTTCTCCCACGCCCGCTCGCGAGTGAAATCGTTCTGCGCCAACTCAGAGATCGGATCGGGCCAGCTCCGCGGTGGCTGCAAACTCCAAAGCGGCGCCACTGACGACGTGGGAAATTGCTGCGTATCGAATCCGAGTTCTTGCATAATGGTGGCCGCGATGGCAGCATTGCTGACCGACGCGGCCACACGAATTCCTTCCGGAACGTGCCCCGGATACCAGAAGATCAGCGGTACGCGAATTAATTCGCGATAGAGCGCCGCGCCATGCGTTGAAAGTCCATGCTGGCCGAGCGATTCGCCGTGATCGGAAGTTAATACGACGATCGTGTTCCGCGTCAGCCCGCGGCGGGACAGCTCATTCATGACGTGTCCGAACATGTCGTCCACGTACTCGACGCTTTTGTCATATTGCTCCGAAGCCGGGCCCTTCGCCCATCCTGCCTGCTTGTATCCGTAAGGTCCGCCGTAGGGACTGTGCACGTCGAAATAATTAATAAATGCAAAGAAGGGATGCTGCGAGCCGGAGTCAATCCAGCGCAGTAATTCCTGGTTGACCACCGACGCGCGCTTCCGGACTCCCATCGCGCCACCGTGCACTGCCGATCCTTCTTCATCAGGATCGAGCAGCGAATCGAAGTGTAGCCAGCGCAGCAGCCGCTTGGGCTTGCTTTTATCGGACCGGACCAGATAAATGCGCGCGAACTCTTTGCCATAGACGGTGCGAACGAACATGTCGGCGGGCGAGTGGAAGTAATCTTCGAAATGAGTAAACCCGCGGGTAAATCCCAGGTCACGCGAAAAAAAAGTTCGGTTGGCGGAGAACGCAGCCGTGCGGTATCCCTGCGCCTCCAGCACTTCTCCCAGCGTTGGACCGAACTTGGGCGCGGGACCGAACACCGGCATCGGCGGAACATTGCCGATTCCGTGCTCGTATTCGTATTCGCCGGTGAGCAAAGAAATGTGCGACGGATAGCTCCACGAACACGGCGCAATCGCATTTTCAAACAGCACACCCTCGCGCGCTATCCGATCGATGTTGGGCGAGGTCGCGCGCGCGTAGCCATAGGACGAAAGCCGGTCGGCGCGCAGGGTGTCCACCACGATCACCAGCACATTCGGTGCATTAGGCGGTCCCACCGGAAGAGCGGACAACTCCCGGTGCTCCTGCCATCGTGGTCCGATTTGAATGCCTGCAAAAGCGATTACCGCGACCGCCGCCAGGTACGGCAGAGTCCGCGTGAGCGACCGCGCAACAACGGTCTCCCGTTTTGCTACCCAGCGCCCCAGCGCAACCGCAATTCCAACCGCCAGCAGCAATGAACTCCGATGTGTTAAGCGCGCGGTAGCTGTCAGCCAATCGTAGACGGCCGCTGCCGTAAGCACCGTAATTGCCGTCCGAATGGCGGGAATAGGTCGAAAGATCGCAGCCGCCGCAGCAACGATAAGAACAACAAATGCAAAGAAGGCCACGTCAACAACCGGCGAAATCCAGATGATCTCTTTCCCCACATGCATCATCGGGCCCCAACTACGCCAATTGAGTCTCTGAAATAGCAGCAGGAGTAGGCCTTCTACAAGTCCGGTGATGATGCCGAACCATGCGGCCATTGCGAGCAGCGTTGCGACGTGCACGCGCGCGGATTTCGTGTACAGCTCGTTCAATCGGCAGTCCTATTCACGGAATTTCTTCAAGGACGCTCCAGTGTAAGACAAAATCATGATCGACGGTCCACGCGCGTAGGCTTCAGAACATCGCATTTGTACACACTAGCTCGGTTTCGTGATTTGTTTGAATCCGTGTAAATCCGTGGCGGGTGTTTCCCGCAGCCCAGTGCCTGTGTCTGTCGTCTTTCCCCCAGGACGAGACCGTGCTACTGTGCTGATATTGGCGGTCCTATAGCTGCCCTCGCCATGCCACTCACCTCGGCCATCAACGACCTGAAAAACAACACCCTGCGTTCGATCGCGGGCATCCTGGCGAAGCTGGACTATTTTGCGCGCCGGCGGCGGCCGGACGGAACGTATGAACACTGGGGTCTATCCGAGGTGCACGGCGAAAGCGCCGCCCAGCAAGCGATGGCAGAGGCTCACCGTACGGCGCTGGCGGGGGTCCTGCGCACGCCCTTGCGGCAACTGGCCGAGGATGCGGCCAATTCCAGTGAGCAATCGGGTATCCGCGTGTCTGAGTACGTCGAAGATCTTTCGCAACGCACGGGTGCACTGCCGCCCGATCCGGGTGCAGGAACGCACCGCCATTTCCGTTCCGTCATGGAAGCTCTCGCCGCTTTAGTTCGACGTCAAGGACGCTAGCCAACCGCAGAGCGGCGACATTCGCTAATGGGCCATCCCGATCAGCGTTCGGACGCCCCAGACAGCGGCCAGTCCCATGATCAGCACGAAGCCAACGCTGATCAGCCGCCCTGACGCATTGCTATTGCTCCAACCCTGGAGCACAGCCGCGAGTCAGACCACGAACAGAAGGATTGCGGCGACACCCAAAGCTTTGAGCCACATCGCTTGTTGCCCTCAATTGCAATC
>Ga0070741_10005891_pt1 | contig 26747 bp, 19 predicted proteins | sample Coa_R1_4_FD_66440 | JGI IMG/M metagenome (GOLD analysis project Ga0070741, IMG submission 66440) | Surface soil microbial communities from Centralia Pennsylvania, which are recovering from an underground coalmine fire - Coalmine... | ecosystem: Environmental > Terrestrial > Soil > Unclassified ... | reverse complement strand
CCGTTAATGCTCTTCGGGGGAATTGCGCTGGTTTGCGTGGCGATTGTCCTGGACGCGCTCGCCTACCGGAGGCTTTCGCCGGATACAAAGGTCTCAAAGAAGGGGATTGTGGTGAGCCTGCTGGGCGGTATCGGGATGGGGCTGTTTTATCCCTTCGTCGCCAAAGCCATCAGCAGCGAGAACCATCTGGGCCCTTATACGGTGGCGTTTGTTTTTGCCCTGGGTGTTGTGGCCAGCACGATTCCGGCAAACTACATCTTCATGCGAAGGCCGGTGAGCGGCCCGCCGCTCGCCATGCGCGACTACTTCCGAGGCTCCGGCGCGTACCACTTCTGGGGTGTGATGGGAGGCTTGGTCTGGTCGGTCGGAACAATTTCCAACTTTGTGGCCTCCTACGCGCAAATGGTCGGCCCGGCGACCTCGTACGCGCTCGGCCAGGGAGCCACCATGGTAGCGGCCATGTGGGGAGTGTTCGTGTGGAAAGAATTTCGAGGCGCCGACCCCGAGGCGAAACGCTACCTCGTCTTGATGTTCCTCTTCTTTATCGTCGGCCTCACGTGCGTGGCGTTGGCGCCAGTGGTTCGCTGAAGAGCGCAGGACAAGAGAAAACTATGGAGAGAGGCCAGGCGTGCTTACGATGACGCAACGAGGAGCCATTCCCAGGGCATTTCTAGTGAGCGTCCTGATTCTTTGCGGGGTCAGTCCTTTGGCAGCGAAGCCTAGTTCCAGGATTCCGATTATTCTCGATACCGACATCGGCACGGACATCGATGATGCCTTCGCGCTGGCCTTGATCATAAACTGCCCGGAGCTCGAACTAGTGGGCGTGACGACGGTAGCGGGCGACACACCAGCGCGGGCGCGCCTGGCGGCGAAGATGCTCTGGGAGGCGGGCGGCCGCTGGCGGAGTGTGCCCGTCTACGCGGGCGAGTCGGGCCAGCCCCAGCCTATCGACCAAACCCGCTGGGCCAGCGGGTTCTCAAGCCCTTCGCTGCACTTGAGCGGCGCCGTAGGCTTCATGCGCGCCCAGATTGACCGGCGGCCGGGGCAACTGAGTGTTGTGGCCATTGGCGAACTGACCAATGTGGCGGCGCTGCTCAAGAGCGAACCCTCGATCGGCGTCAAGATCAAGCGAATCGTCTTGATGGGTGGTTCGGTCGAGCGCGGTTACGCACCGAACTCCAAGCCTGAGCCCGAATGGAACATTAGATCGAATCCGGAAGCGGCGCAGACCGTGTTCTCCTCCGGAGTTCCCATTCTGATGGCTCCGCTGGATGTGACCGCGATGCTGCAACTTGACGCGGCGGGGCGACGCCGTGTCTTCACTCATCTCACGCCGCTCACGAACGCCTTGACGATCCTCTACCATCTTTGGGGGATTGAGACTCCCACTTTGTTCGACCCCATAGCCGTGGCCATGCTCATCGATCCGGGCATTTGTGAAACCCAGCAACTCGCCATCACCGTGGACAACCGTGGCTTCACGCGAGTCGCGCAGGGAAAGCCGGCGAATGCCACCGTCGGCCTGCACACCGACCCGAAGAAGTTCTTCGAGTTCTATCTGAGCCGGGTAGCCCCTTAAGGCCAAAAGAGAATTCGGCCCTCAAGTCACCGCAAGGCGGTCGATGCCGCCCCGGTCTGCGGCGACCCAGCACCTGGAACCTGACAACTACTGGTAGGCTTGCAGCTTCGCCATGATTCGGTCGTGGATCCAGTGCGGGTCCCACCACTCCACGGGATTCACGGGGACACCGTCGAGAAGTATGGTGAAGTGGAGATGATCGCCACCCGCCAGGCCCGTCTGCCCGCTGCGGGCAATCTCCTGCCCGCGTTTGACCTGCTCGCCTTCCTTCACCCCGATGGAGCTCAAGTGGCCGTACAGACTCTGAATCCCGCAGCCATGGTCAATGACCACCGCATTGCCGTAAATTCCGAACCATCCGGCGTAGACGATCACGCCGTCGTTCGCGGCGACAACGGGGGTGTGCTGGACCACGGCCAGATCGAACCCCAGGTGAGTCTGGTGATCCACCACCTGCCCGTTGTATACATAGGTTCGGTAGTCGGCGAACGACGCTTCCACTTGCGCGTTCGTGAGGGGAACAAAGGGCTGCGTCCAGGTGAAGTGGGGAAGGGTTTTCTGGGAGAAGGCTACGAGTTGCTGTGCGTCCAGCGAACGAAGGTTGCCGTTGATCAGGAGAAAATTCCTGAGCAGGTTCCCCTGGTCCTGGACCTCGGGTGACTGGCTCATAATCGGGGGGACAACTCGAGCCAGGAAATCGTCCGTCAGGTTGATCGTATCCGACTTGAACTTCTTGGGGAACACCTTGTAGTTGAAGTTCGTCAGGGTTTCGTTCCCGGCATCGTCGCGAGCCACAATCCGTGGTACGGCCGTTGCCTCAACGTTGTAAGGGAAAGCGAAGACGCACATCCGAATCGCAGGGAGGGTATCCTTCACGGACCAGCTTCTGAAGAAGTAATCCTTGACTTGTACCCCGGACTCGAGGGTTCCCGGCGAGACTTTGAAAAGCACCATGTCGCACCCGCCCTGGTTGATGTAATGCTGGGTGGTCAAAACCTCCACCGAGGGTGGAGTAAAGCGCACGGGCAGGTCCAGCATCGCTTCGGTGCGGCCGCCGCGAAAGAAGCGTCCCCAGGAGTCGTTGGTGGCGGAGATGACCAGGGTGGCGCGGCCTTCCTTCAAATCCGGAATCTCCCGCCGCCCTACGCGCCCGCGGAAGGTCCCCGCCGCCTCGAGATGCCGGGACCAGAATCTCCACCACGGCGCCGTATAGCCTGAGGAGGTGGTCAGGCTGCCCTGAAGGGCGAAGGTTCGACCGCCTTGCCTGACTTCGACCTGGACGGTCTTGATGCGATGTCGCCCATCATGAACGTGAATTTCGAATGGTGTGCTCAGCCCGATGCCTTTGAGTTCTCCTGCCAACTGAATGGCGGGCCCCTGCCGGCTGGTCAGCTTCAGAACCAGTCCGAGCACAATCAGGAATAGGATGAAGATCAGGAACAGTGCTGCTTTTCCGAATCCGGCTTCGAGCTCACCTGATTGCTTGCACAATGGACGACCTCCAAAAGGGTATGTTCCGATGCGAAGCTTGCACGATGTTGAAAGCCCCAGGAACTTTTCATCCTGGGGAACCGGAGGCGACGACAGGTCTTGGCCTTTCTTGACTTTACGACGCCCGGCGGCTTTGCGAAGTTTACCCTGAGTGAAATGTCGAGATCCTGTGGCGCAGGGTACTCTGAGCGTGATGCAGGGAATCTTCGCTTCGCTCACAATGATTGCGAACGGGCTCAGCAAAACCCATCCCAAAGGTAACTTAACGGCCTGCGAAAGGGCATCGGACGAATCATCAACTGCTCCTGGATTTGAATCTGCCTCACACCAGTGCTACAAGATACCGGAAAGGAGCCGGTTGACTCAAATTGATTCGGCATGGCGAATTGGCGCGTGGTCTTCGGTTGCATCTCTTGAAACACACCGAGAAGCAGCGACTCGAGGAGTACCTCCGGCTCTACCGGCGCTGCTTCAATCCGGACGAACGCGTGAGCACGAGGGTCCTCCGATGGGTGATTCAACCCTCCCCGAGGCGGGTGAATCCTGTCCATCTGTTCGCGGCCTATCTGAACAAAGAGCTGGTGGGCGGAGCCTGCACGGTAGTCTTCCCGGCATTTCAAGCGGTATTCGGCAGCTACATCTTCGTCGCTCCGCGGTGGAGGGGACAGGGCTTCGGGGAGAAGATTCTCCGGGAGGTATTACGTAAGGAGCGTTCCGGCACCGGGGCCGCAAATTGGAGACTCTACGCGGAGATCACCGCCAGCTCGGGAGATTCATGGCACAAGTTGCTTGAGCGCGTGGGGTTTCAGTTTTTCAAGGCAGATTGGCCACTTTGCTCATACGAAGACCCGAGCAAAGTGATCCCGGGCCGGCTTTGTTATTACCCCTTCCGGCGCAATCCCCCTGCGAGGTTTTCGCAGCCGGCTTTTCTTGCCTACGTCCACACGCTTTTCTATGGCCCCGAATCCATGCACCGGCATCTGCTCCCCAGGTTGAGGGAGTTCGTTCGCCTCGACGCCGGATGAGCATGCCCCTCGCTCCCCGCCTCTACGATAGGGCGGACGGACATTGTGCCGGCTGAAGTAGCCGGCGGCCCGCCTGAAATTCCGAGGACCTTAAAGGGTTTTGGAAAAACTTCTACCTTCTGAAGAAATTATCTAGGTGGATCGGGTCGCCGGCTTCTCATCCTGGTCCATCTCTTTGATTGTTAAGGGGTTAGTTGCTTCGCCGACTGGCCAGTCGCGTGCTCACTTTCGAGGTGCCGGCATCATAAGGAGCGCCGGCAGAACCGTTGGAGGAAAGCTATGCATGAACAAGAAGTTCAAGAAGGAGTGACCGAATCGCCTCAATGGCCAGACTCATCGGATCGCTGGCTGAGAATCGCCGCGGTCCTGCTCCTGTGTACCACCTTGTTGAGTTTCTTTCTGCTCTGGCGGGCTCGACGCAACGTGCGTGAGTTGACCGCAAGCCGTGATGAGATGAGAGCGACGCTGGAACAGACTCGCAGCCAGCTCGACACCCTGAATGCCCGGTTGAATTCCATGGTCGCGGCGCAAGCTGCCGCCCAGACAGCTCCGCCTGCCGCACTCGGCGTTGCTCCAGAGGCCGAGAATCCCCCGGCGAGCGTTGTGCCGGCTCGCCCCATCCGGCGCTCTCCTCTGCGTTCGAGAACGAGCCACCAGCCGGTGGAGGATCCCCGCTGGAAGCAGTTCCAGTCGCAGCTCGCGGAACAGCAGAAACAACTTCAGGCCACCCAGGACAGCATTCAGAAGACGCGCTCTGAACTTGAGGGCAACCTGACCTCAACCCGCGATGAGCTCAACGGCTCGATTGCCCGGACGCACGAGGAACTCGTGGAACTCCGCAAGCGCGGAGAGCGCAATTACTTTGAATTCGACCTCACCAAGTCCAAGCAGTTCCAGCACGTGGGCTCGATCAGCCTGTCGCTGAGGAAGGCGGATACCAAGCACAAGCGATACGACATTGTCGCCTTGGTTGACGATTTTGAGTTGAGCAAGAAACAGGTGAACCTCTACGAGCCGGTGTTCTTTTTCCCGCAGGGCAGCCAGCAGCCGGTGCAGCTTGTGGTCAATCGGATCGACAAGAACGAAGTGCAGGGCTACGTGAGCGAACCTAAATACAAGCCGGCCGAATCAGCCGCCACGAAGACGGCGGCGCCGCCTTCGCAGGCTGCGGCAACTGCTCCAGCGGCTGGTGTGAACCTGGCTCGCCGACCGGAAACGTCTCAATAGTTTCCCAAGCCACCGAACTGCGCCGTCTCCAGGCGCACACGGGCGGGGCTGTGCGTAAGGGGTTAATTCACGCCGACCACGCTCGCCCGCGGTGCACATTTCTCCGGCCAGTTCAGCCGCAGAGGCGTAGCCGGCGTCTTCGAGTCCCCTCTGGTAATCCACTTGCTTTTTGAGGCAGCAGAAGCTAGATTTGACACAGTAAGGGGATGCCTGTCCCCCGGAGGTGAACCATGGCGCCCTACGCGTGGCTTTTCAGCACATGGGGTCTGGTCACGGTCGCCTTAATCGCCCTGCTGATCTATCGCTCCCGATTAACCCGCACCGAAGCAGACTGGATCCCCCTGACCGACGATGCTCGTGAAGACAGCGCCATCCAGACGCAGACCATGATCGAAATGAAGACACGCAAGCTGGTGTGGCCCATCCGAGTGCTCGGCACAGCTTGCATTGTCCTCCTTCTCGTGATCCTTGGCTTCTGGCTGTACTCGGGTATAACCACGCCGCCGCCCGCGCCCTAGGGCAGTTGCTTAGGGCGGCAATGCGTGCGGGGCGGTCACCCAGCCGCCCCAGATTTTCGCCGGGAGGAGGGCAACACTCCTCTGACCAGGGTGAGTTTCAGCTCCTCATGGGCCGCCTGCCCGTCTCGTCTGCAATGCAATGGGGAGTGGGCGGCAGGCAATGCCCGGGGAAGCACGCTCACGCGCCGGCATGGCGCGCAGTTTCGAGTCGCGCAATGGCTCTTCGCAGGGCTTCGCGAGCGCGACCCTGATCGATCTGCGGATCGGAGATTTTCCTCAGGCGTTCTTCGGCGCGTTGTCTTGCCCGCTCCGCACGCGCCACGTCGATCTCTTCCGCCCTTTCGGCACACTCGGCCAGCACAATAACGCGATCCGGCAGGACTTCCGCAAACCCCCAGGTCACCGCCAAGTGGTGCTGCACATTTTCGCGAGTGTAAGTCAGCTCGCCGGGCGCAATTTCGGTCAGGAGCGGCCTATGACCGGGAAGGATGCCCAGGTAGCCGTCTTTACCGGGGAGCGTCACCGCGGTGACCGAATCGTGCGCCACCAGCCGGTCCGGAGTCACGACTTCCAGCGACAGTTCCGTGGGAAGAGATTCATCCATGTTCGTCCGCGATCCCGTGAGCCAACCTAAGCCGCTGCGGCCAGCTTTTCTGCCTGCTTTAACGCTTCTTCAATCCCGCCCACCATGTAAAAAGCCTGCTCGGGCAAGTCATCGTACTTGCCTTCCACCAGTTCCTTGAAGCCGCGAATCGTGTCCTCAAGTTTCACGTATTTGCCCTCCAGCCCCGTGAACTGCTGAGCCACGAAGAAAGGCTGGGAAAGGAAGCGCTGAATTTTCCGCGCCCGCGCCACAGTCAGCTTGTCTTCCTCCGAGAGCTCATCGATCCCCAGGATGGCAATGATATCCTGGAGGTCTTTGTATTTTTGCAGAATCGATTTCACCGCCCGCGCCACATTGTAATGCTCTTGACCCACAATGCGCGGGTCGAGAATCCGCGAACTCGACGCCAGCGGGTCCACGGCCGGGTAGATGCCGATCTCGACAAGCTGGCGCGAAAGCACCGTCACCGCGTCCAGGTGCGAAAAGGTGGTGGCCGGGGCCGGATCCGTCAGGTCGTCCGCCGGCACGTAGATCGCCTGCACGGAAGTGATGGAGCCTTTCTTGGTCGAGGTAATGCGCTCCTGGAGTTCGCCCATTTCCGTGGAGAGATTAGGCTGATAGCCTACAGCCGAGGGCATGCGGCCCAGCAGCGCCGAGACCTCCGACCCCGCCTGGGTGAAGCGGAAGATGTTGTCGATGAAGAGCAGCACGTCCTGGCCGCTCACATCCCGGAAGTACTCCGCCACGGTGAGGCCGGTCAGACCCACGCGCAGGCGTGCCCCGGGCGGCTCCGTCATCTGCCCGTAGATCAGCGCGGCCTTCGACTTCTCGGGATCGCCGGGAACGATCACCCCGCCTTCGATGAAGTCGAGCCACAGGTCGTTTCCTTCGCGCGTGCGTTCGCCCACCCCCGCGAAAACTGAAACACCGCCGTGCTTCATGGCCACGTTGTGGATCATCTCCATGATGATCACGGTCTTGCCGACACCCGCTCCGCCGAACAGGCCGGTCTTGCCGCCTTTCAGGTAAGGCTCCAGCAGGTCCACCACTTTCAGGCCGGTTTCGAACATTTCGAGCTTGGTGTTCTGCTCTTCGAGATCCGGCGCATGGCGGTGAATGGGCAGCCGGGTTTCAGCAACGATGGGCCCGAGCTTGTCCACCGGCTCCCCGATCACGTTCATCACCCGGCCCAGGGTTCCCTTTCCCACCGGGACGGTGATCGGCTCTCCAAGGTCAATGGCCCGCATCCCGCGCACGATGCCTTCCGTCCGTTCCATGGCCACGCACTTGACGCGACCCTCACCGAGGTGTTGTTGCACTTCCGCGATCAGGTTGATCGGCTCGGGCACGTCGAATCCGTCCGAAGTGACGCGCAGGGCATTGTAAATGGGCGGCAGATGGCCGCCTTCAAAGGCCACCACCAGTACGGGCCCGATAACTTCCACAACCTTGCCAATGATCGCCTCTGCCATACAGATCCTTTCTCAGTGCTGTCGTGCAGGCCACAGCCCGCCTTGGCGGCGCGCGGCGTTTAATCCTGGGTCGAGGCCGCGCCGCTGACCACCTCGATGATCTCCTTGGTGATGGCCGCCTGGCGCACACGGTTCATGTGGAGCGTGAGCGAATCAATCATCTCGGAGGCGTTGTTCGTGGCCGCGTCCATCGCCGTCATTTTAGCCGCCAGCTCCGCCGCCTGGGATTCCAGCAACGCCCGGTAAACTTCAATCTCCACGTAGCGAGGCAGCAAGCCGCCGAGAAGTTCAGACGCGGGCTGTTCATAGATGTAATCGATCATCGCTTCGCCGTGGGCAGGCTCCAAAGGCTTCACCGGAAGGTAGCGCTCCACTCTAACCCGCTGGGTCAGGATCGACTTGAATTCATTGTAAATGAAATCCACCGCGTCGACCGACTCCGCCGCGTAGCGATCGATGATCTCCCTGGCGACGGGTTGAGCCTGGGGAAACTCCAGCTTCCTGAAAATGCCCACGTAGTCTTTCACAATGGAGACTGGCCGCTTGCGGAAAAAATCCAGACCCTTCCTCCCTACCGCGAGCAGAGAAATCTGAAGCCCGCTGTGCTCCTCGAGATAGTCCTGCGCCGCCCGAATCAGGTTCGTATTAAACGCACCGCACAGGCCGCGGTCGGCCGTGATCAGAACCAGCAGGACTCTCTCCACCGGCCGCTGGGCGAGGAGCGGGTGCGCCCGTTGTTCTGTCCGCGCGGCGAGACTCGACAGCAACGCCATCATCTGATTGGCGTACGGACGCGCATTGAAGATCCGTTCCTGCGCCCGGCGCAGCCGGGCAGCCGCCACCATCTTCATCGCCCGTGTGATCTGCTGCGTGCTCCTCACCGAGCGGATACGTCGTCGAATGTCTAGCAGGTTTGCCATGCGTCGCGCCGACCTTGAGGTCGGCAGGTGCCAGTCCGAAGGCCGGCACTCAGGCTGAAATTGTCTGGTCCTGGCAAGATGCCAAGGCGCCGTCCCAAGTTCAGGATGCCACCTTCAGCGATTCTTAAGTTTCGCTTTATGTTCGCCAATCCGCCGGGATAGGAATGGAGACGTAATAAATGCACCTTATTGATTCTAAAAGACATCGTGGTTTTGCTCCGAGGCCTTTCCGGGCCGGGAGAACTCACCTGCCCTTCCCGCTCCTGGCCGCAACGCGCAGCCCGCGCCACCTCAGGCACCAGTGTGCGACACCGCTTCCTTGCGTTCGGCAACATACTTGGCCTTGAATTCGTCGAGCATCTTCCGCATCTCACCTCGCAGCGTGTCGTCAATGACTTTCTTCTCGACGAGCTGTCTCCCAACTTCCGGATGGGACGAATCCATGAACTCATAAAGGCTCTGCTCAAAGGCCCTGCATTCGTGTTCCTCAAGGTCGTCCAGGTAGCCGTTGGTACCGGCGAAGATAATCACGATCTGTTTTTCGACAGGCAGGGGCTTGTACTGGTCCTGTTTCAGGATTTCGGTCAGGCGGCGCCCTCGGTTTAACTGCGCCTGGGTTGCCTTGTCGAGGTCGCTGCCAAACTGGGCGAAAGCAGCCAGTTCGCGGTATTGCGCCATCTCCAGGCGCAGCGTGCCCGCTACTTGCTTCATCGCCTTAATCTGAGCGTTTCCCCCCACACGGGAAACCGAGATCCCGACGTTGACCGCGGGCCGGATACCGGTATTGAAAAGGTCCGATTCAAGGTAAATTTGTCCGTCCGTTATCGAAATCACGTTGGTCGGAATATAGGCGGAGACGTCTCCCGCCTGCGTTTCGATGATGGGTAATGCCGTGAGCGAACCTCCCCCCAGTTCATCATTGAGTTTGGCAGCGCGTTCGAGAAGTCGGGAGTGCAGGTAGAAAACGTCACCCGGGTAGGCTTCGCGCCCGGGCGGCCGGCGCAGCAGCAGAGAAATCTCGCGGTATGCGACGGCGTGTTTCGAAAGGTCATCGTAGATGCACAGGGCGTGCCTGCCGCGGTCGCGGAAATACTCGCCCATGGCACATCCCGCATAGGGAGCGATATATTGCATGGGCGCCGGGTCCGAGGAACTGGCCTCAACCACGATGCAATACTTCATCGCATCGTATTCCTCAAGCGTCTTGATAACCTGGGCGATGGTGGAACGCTTCTGGCCGATTGCCACGTAAATGCAGATGACGTCAGAGCCGGCCTGATTGATGATCGTGTCAAGGGCGATGGCGGTCTTGCCCGTCTGGCGGTCTCCAATGATCAACTCCCGCTGGCCGCGCCCGATGGGGATCATGGAATCGATGGCTTTCAGTCCTGTCTGGAGTGGTTCCCGCACCGGCCGACGGTCGACCACTCCCGGCGCCAGCCGCTCGACATGGTTATACTGGTCCGTCAGGATGGGACCTTTGCCGTCCGTCGGCCTTCCCAGCGCATCCACCACGCGGCCCACCAGCGCCTCCCCCACTGGAACCGACATGATGCGCTTCGTCCGTTTGACGACATCTCCTTCCTCAATCTTCGTGTAGTCCCCCAGCAATACCGCGCTCACCTGGTCCTCTTCAAGGTTCAGCGCCAGACCGGCAACGTCGTGAGGCAGCTCGAGCAGTTCCCCGAACATTACATTGTCCAGCCCGTGAATGCGAGCCACGCCGTCGCCGACCGACATGACCGTACCCACTTCGCTCACTGAGACACTGCGGTCGAAGTTCTCAATCTGTTCGCGGATGATCCTGGTGATCTCGTCGGCTTTGATTTGTGGCATGCGCTTCGAACTCCTATTAGCCTTCAACCCGTTCGTTCCAGCCCCCATCCCCTTGCCGAGCAACCGCAGCGGGGACCTTTATTCGCTGAGACTTCTCCAGACCAGACCCTGTCGACCCAGACCGCTGCGACAACTGGCCTTACCGTGCCATCAGTTGCTGGCGCAGGCGTTCAAGCCTTCCTCGAATCGACCCGTCATAGACGGTGCTGCCAATCTGGGCCACCAGCCCGCCCACCAGGCTCCCATCCAGGTGGAATTCAACCTCCACCTGCTTTTGAGTGATCTCGGCAAAGCGGGCTTTGATCAGGGCCAGGTCGGCCGGAGAAATCTCCGCCGCTGAATAAAGTTTGACTTGCGCAATTCCGAGTCGCTCATAGGCGAGCTTGCGGAACGCCTCGATCACCCGGTCGAGAAGAGCCATGCGGTAGTTCGCCAGCAGGACCCGGAGAAGATTCGCCGTGGCTCCGGTGAGCTCGAGCTGCGTCAGAATGGTGCCCAGCAGCCTTTGCTTTTGCGCGGGGGCGGCGGCGGGCGAATCGAAGACTTCGCGCAGCTCGCTGCTTTCCCGGTAAATTGCGGCAAAGGCCTCCAGTTGCTCCAGGGCCGAGCGGTAGTCGGCGGCGGGCCCCAATACGTCTGCCAGGGCCCGTGCGTATCGATTGGCAACGACCATCGACATGATCCGTATCCTTTGTCGGCTGCATCCGCCTACGGGCTGTTCACCCTGGCGATGAACTGCCTGACCAGGCGTTCGCGCCCGGCCTCATCGAGGCGCTTGCGGATCATCTCTTCCGCAAGCGCAAGGACCTGTTGCGCGAGGTGGGCTTTGAGCTCAAGCATGGCAGCCCGGGTCGCTGTTTCCATCTGTGCCCGGGCCGATTCCAGGATCTTTTCCGCTTCCTCGGCCGCGGCCTGCCTCAGGCGCTGCCTCTCTGCTTCCATCTCCCGCTCTGCGGAAGCCTTGAAGGCGGCGATCTCCTGCTCAAGGTTCTTGAGCTTCTCCTCAACCGCGGCAAGCTGCGCCTGAGAGTCCTCGAGAGCCTTCCGTCCCTCTTCCAGGCTCTTCTTGATCGCCGCCGACCTTTGCGCAAAGTATTCCGCCGCGGGTTTGCGGAGAAGGAAGAACAGCCCTCCCGCCAGAAGCGCAAAATTGACAATCTTGAATAGAAGTTCGTGTTCTTCCTTCTTCCCTTCCCCGGCTTCCTCCGGCCCGCCGGCCAAGCCTGCCGCCTCGGCCAGGGAGAAGGAGGCGGCTTGAAAGGGCTTCGAAGGCGTTGCGACCCACACCAGGCAACAACTGAGAACGAGCGCCCCCAGCAGCCGCTCTTTGAAACAGCTCATGCTTGCCGCCTCTCGTGTCCGAGAAGCGCTTCGGTGACATCGTGGGCCAAAGACCGGCAGGCACTCTCCAGGTCCTGCTTGAGCGCCTCGACTTGCTTCGCAAGGTCGGCTTTTGTTTCATCCAGCCACTTCTCGGATTGCATGCGAGCGCGCTGAAGCGCATCGTCGCGTTCGGCGAGCGTCGTTCGCCGCGCGGTCTCGCGCAGCCGGTAGACCTCTTGCCGCGCGGCCTGGAATGCCGCCTCGTACTCGCGCGTCTTGGTTTCGGCGGCCGCCGCCTGCTCGCGAGCGCGAGCCAGCGCTCCCGTCGTAGCCTCCTCGCGTTGCTTCAGGATGGTCGTCAGGGGACGGAAGAATATCCGCTCGAGGATCACAAGCAGAATAAAAACCAGAACAACGGTCGGGATACTTTGGACAAACAGCCGTCCAAGCTGGTTCAGAGTCTCAGCCATCGAAGATCAACACAAGTGCAGCTTAAGGCGTTCCAGACAATAATAACTCCGAAATTTAGCACGCGGATTCCAGGAGTGTCAAGAAGAACGCAACTCGCGACAAGCCGGCAAATTTGGCCAAGTCTTTATTTTACCGATAATTACGAAACCCCTGTTTGAACAAACGTGCGCCGGGCAGAAGATTGCGATCGCGCTGGAACGGGGATGCCGCTGCGGGCGGAAACGAACAGTCGTCGAGCAGGAATCGGGTGGCCGCCTGCAAGGCGATGGGGCCCCTGGTGTCTGTCACCCGATAGGTTGCCCGTAGTTCACAAATCCCGGGTTCAGGATTCCTTGCGGATCGTATTTCTTCTTGAGCTCCAGGATCGTCGGCCACGCCGCGCCGTAGTGGGACGCCCACTGCGCCTGATCAAAAGTCAGGAATCCGGACAGATATCGTTTCCCTCCCATCATCATCACGCCCTGGCTCGCCATATTCAGTTTGGGAAGGGCTTCAGGAAGGATATGTTTCGGAAAAGCGGGGAGAATGCCGAAGCCCATCAGGAACTCGTCGTTCGGGCGCATAAAGTAGGGCGCGGAGGAAGCCGCGCTTCGTGCGGGCCACAACAGGATGTGGCCCCCGACGATGGCCTGGGGGGGCATATTCGCCAGCACCTGGCTGATGTAAAACGAGGCGCTGCCCCAGGGAAGAATACACTCCATCCAGGGATGGGCGTATTCCCAATAGCCGCCCTTCTTCCAAAGGGCAAACAACGGGTCGAGGCGGGCAAAAAAGTCTCCGATAGAGGCGTCCTCGGTGTGGACGTGCTTATAGAATCCAAGCCCTTGCAGCGATTGGGCTGCTTCCGGCGGCTCTCCCTCCATCTCCAGCGAGGCGTGCAAAGGGAAAAACCATTTCGCGAACGGCTGGCGTTGGCCCCCCACCGCCTTGAAGCCCTGCGCACAGGGGACGCACCAGGACTCAAGGTAGTCGAAGCGCTCCTCGATCATCAGGGCTTTCAGGTCGCCGAGCAGCTTGTCCAGTTCGTCGTAAAGCAAGTAGAAGCTGCGGACCCTCGGCTTGTGGCGCCGAACTCTCAGCGTCGCCTCTGTGATGACGCCAAATTGGCCCATCCCCGCCCGCACAGCATGAAAGAGCGACGGGTTCTGCTCCGTGGAGCAGCGGAGAATCTCTCCAGCCCCGGTCACGACTTCCAGTTCCGGGCAATTGTCGGCCTGGGTCCCATGCCGCCACGAGGCCACTCCCAGGCCCGCAGTTGAGAGCGTGCCGCCCACCGTGACGTCCAGATTATTGGTGAGCACGGGCGGCGAAAACTGCTTCGCGGCCAGTGTTTCAACCAACGCTCTCCAGGTGACACCCGCCTGGCACACCACCGAGCCTTGATCCTCATCCAGCGGGCCAATCTTGTTCATGGAAGTCATGTCCAGCACAATCTGGTCGGAAAGCGATTGTCCGCTCTGCGAATGGCCCGCGCCCCGAGTCGAAACGGCCAGCGAATGCCGGCCCGCAAACCGCACTACTTGTGCCACGTCTTGCGTGGAGGAGGGACGCACCACGGCCTGGGGCTGGCGTTCCACAATTCGGCCGAAGTCCGTCGCAACACTCCTCCGCGCGGCCTCGTCGGTCAGAACCTGCCCCGCAACTTCCTTTGCCAGTTCCTCAGTCCAACCCATCGGGTTGCTTCCCTCCTCGCCACGCCGGCGTCCTGACCGTTGCCGAACGCTTACGCTCGATCGACGAACCCGGCACCCCGCCTCCGACGGCTCAACGAGGAGTCGAAGCACAACGGCTGAAAATCGCACGTCGTTCCGCCCTCGAGTCGAAACACGTGACCCGAGCCGTGGTGGACGGGAATGCCAGCTTGATCATTGCACGATGAAGCCGTAAACAAGCCCCACCCACTTTGACATAGCTGTGAGCAGCCCGCAAGTATCCCGCACGCTTCGAACCGGGTATTTCGGCGGGGGGATCGTTTTCGTCTGTTTCGCCCCGGCGCGCCTTGAAGTTCGAACCACGCCTCCCTGCCAGGGTCCCTGCCTGTACCCCCGCTGTCCAAACCGAGGGTTCTTGTGTATACTCGCCCCCGCTATGGGTGCCGGAACAGCATCCACTCTGGGCCTCGTGAGCCCGCCCACTTCCCGCCGAGATGAGGAGGCACGATGAGAAAGCTTGCGCTTGGTTTTTCGGCTTTTCTGTTCTGGTTCATTCTCGCCCCGCTCATATGGGCGCAGACGGTCCCGAATGTTGATAAGCGTGCGAGATTGACTCTGCTGGCGGCCAACAAAGCCAGTCTCCTCGCCACTCCCGAATCGGTTGGATTGTCCTCCGAGCGCCTGGAGCGTATCGGCAGTGTCATTCAGAGGGGCATTGACGACGGCCGTCTTGCAGGGGGCGTGAGCCTGGTCGCCCGTCATGGCAAGATCGCCTACCTCAAGGCATTCGGCATGGCCGACAAAGATGCGAAGAAGCCCATGCGCACCGACAGCATTTTTCGCATCTGCTCCATGTCCAAGCCGATCACGAGCGTTGCGGTCATGATGCTCTACGAAGAGGGGCGCTTCACGCTGAACGAGCCGGTCTCCGACTTCATCCCGGAGTTCAAGAACATGAAGGTCCTGGACCCGCCTTATCCCCAGGACAAGACTTCTCCGCCGGGCGCGCTGGTGGACGCCAGGCGGCCCATCACCATCCTCCACCTGCTCACCCACACTTCCGGGCTGACCTACCAATGGAATCCTCGCCTGGGCAAAGCATACCGCGACGCCGGTGTCGGCAGCGGCCTGCTCCAACAGGAAGGCACGATCGGTGATGCGGTAAAGAAGTTGGCAAAGCTTCCTCTGCTCTTCCAGCCGGGAGATACCTGGGAATACAGTCTGGCGGATGATGTGCTGGGCTATCTTGTTGAAGTCGTTTCCGGGATGCCTCTGGACAAGTTTCTGGAGGAGCGGATATTCAAACCGCTGGGCATGAAGGATACGGAGTTCTTCCTGTCAGAAGCCAAAGTCCCCCGGCTCGCCTCGGCCTATACCTATTATCCGGACAAAGGCCTCCAGCCGATTCGGGACGGGCAAGTCGTCAAGGAAGGAGATTTCAGCTATTCGGCGGACTATCCTTACAACGGGCCAAAAACCTACTTCTCCGGTGGGGGCGGGCTTTGCTCAACCGCGGAAGATTACTATCGCTTCTGCCAGATGATGCTGGATGGTGGCAAGCTTGACGGCTCGCGCCTCCTCAGCCGAAAATCCGTCGAACTGATCTCCCTAAACCATGTGCAGGGAAAGCTCGAAACCATGGGTTACGGCCTCGGCTTCGGTGTCCTGAGCGAACCCAGGTTCCTGACCGAGCTCGGCTCGGTCGGGTCCTACTACTGGGGCGGGTTCTATTACACCTCGTTCATGATTGATCCCAAGGAAGACATGGTGATTGTCTTCATGGGGCAGCTCCACCCGACCGGCGGCCTGGATATTGACACCAAGGCGATCAAGCTGGCCTATCAGGCAATCAATGATTGATTTTCGATCGCTCCGAAAGGATTACCCGATGAATCCCATCTCGCGACGCGAATTGCTGGCAGGGTTGCTGGCTCTGCCCGCGGCACTGCGGGCCCAGGAGGAGTGGGTTCCCCTCTTCGACGGGCGCACGCTGGAAGGCTGGCAGGCGGGCGGGCACAAGAACTCATTCCGAGCCCGCGACGGGCAGATCGAAGCCGCCGGGCCGCGCGCCTATCTGTTCTATTCAGGAAAGCTGCGGAACGCGAGTTTCAAGAATTTCGAGCTGAAAGCGGAGGTGATGGCGCACCCCGGCTCGTGTTCCGGCATCCATTTCCACACTGGGTTCCAGCCAAAGGGCGAGCCGAAAAAAGGGTTCAAGGTCCAGATCGACAATAGCTATCGCGGCGAGGGCAGCTATCGAGAGCGAAGAAAGACCGGCTCACTCTTTGGGGTTCGGGACGTTTACAAGGCCCTCGCGAACGATGACGAATGGTTCACTCTCCACCTCCTCGTCCGCGCGAACCAGGTGCAGGTGCGCCTGAACGACACGCTGCTGGTGGACTACGTCGAGCCGGACCCGCCGGCGCCGGAAGCGGTTCGTGCGGGGCGTGTTCTCGGCCGGGGCACATTCGCGCTTGAGTGCCACGACCCGAACTCAAATGTATTTTTCCGAAACATCCTGGTGAAGCCGCTTCCGGAGGATCTCCCGGCCGTCACCACAGAGCGGCCCGTCGTGGATGATGTCTACCGCGAAATCCTGCGCATGAATGCGGAGAATTATCCTGTGGTGGACTATCACGTTCACCTCAAGGGCGGGCTGACGCTTGAAGAGGCGCTCAGGGAGTCCCGCCGCCTGGGGGTTCAGTACGGGGTTGCGCTCAATTGCGGGCTCGGCTTTCCCACAACCACCGATGCCGCGGCGGAGGAATATCTGCGGAGTTTGAAGGGCCAGCCGGTCTTCGTCGCGATGCAGGGTGAAGGCCGCGAGTGGGTGAACCTTTTCTCGAAGGAAACCATTGCGAAGTTTGACTACGTCTTCACCGACGCCATGACGCTCACCGATGACACGGGCAAGCGAATGCATCTCTGGATCAAGGAGGAGGTGGGCGAGATCAAGGACCCCGAGCGCTTCATGGACATGCTGGTCAACCGCATCGTCACCATCCTCAGCCGCGAGCCGATTGATATCTACGCGAATCCCACGTTTCTGCCCGACGTGATCGCGAATGAGTACGACCGCCTCTGGACTTCGGAACGCATACAGAAGGTCATCGAGGCCGCGAAGCAAAATGACGTGGCCATCGAGATCAACAACCGTTATCGTCTGCCCAAACCGGCTTTCATCAGAGCGGCGAAGAAGGCGGGAGTGAAATTCTCGTTTGGCACGAACAACGGCGACAAAGACCTGGGACGAATCGAGTACTGCGTGCAGATGGTGAAGGAGTGCGGGCTCGAGTGGCAGGATATCTTCGTTCCCAGACCTCCCGGTGAGAAGCCCATCGAAAGGCGAGCGCGCTCCTGACACGCGGCGACCGAATTTTCTTGATTACCTCTCTGATTGTCCCTTCGCGAGTGGATTAAGTCTGAGCACGAAGGTCTTGATCTCGTACGGACCGAGGTCGAAGCTCAACGTGTCATTCCGGACCTCCAACTTGCGGGTGGGATTCTCCAGAAGGTCTGCCTCGGAAGCGGAAGTGACTCCGGTTTGCAGCTTGATCTTGACGCCCGCAGTCGCTTGCCCGGCAGCCTCATAAACCCGCAAGATTGAGTCCCCGTTTTTCCCAGGCTTCAACGCAGAAACCACAACATTCGCCGGCGCCACTTCGACCAGTCCCCAGCGCTTCGAGAGAGAACCCGCGTGCTGCCCCACCGTGCGCACCACCAGCGGGTTATTGAATTCCAGGCCGGCGCGAAAAACGGCCGCCTCCTTCCAGTCGCCGTTATGAGGAACCAGCGCATAATCAAAGGTGAGGCGTTTGCCGAGCTCCAGTCCCAGGTCCGACGAGACGCCCGGCTCATAGCCTCCGAAGAACGGATAAGCGGTAATCCGGGTAGAACGCAGAAGCGAAAGCATCAGAGTCTCGGCGGCTACGTTGTTCCCGGGAATCCCGTGGTTAATGAGCGCGACGCCTCTTCCGCCGTCACTCCAATCCATCCAGTTCTGCGCCGGAAACTCCTGCGACACGGGACGCTCAATGGCCCCGAAGGGGATCTCGTCGAATCTTCGCCCATCTTTGATGGAAGTCGGGAAGAGCACGCGATACCGCACGAACTGATCATTATTGAGAATCTGAGTTCGGATATCGATTCTGCGAATTCCCGGGTACATTCTGACCCGCGTCTCGAAGGTTCCCGAGCCGAAGGGATGGGCGATGTGGAATTCCGAGAAGACCGCGCCGGGCGAAGTCACGCCGTCACCGCCCACCCATTCCGTGCTGTAATGCGCGCCGCTGGGAGGCAATCCTTGCTTGCGCGTCATGGCGGTGAGCCGCCCGCCGTTGAGCGTGCCATAGAGCTCCCAGAAGTCGCCTCCATCCTGTTCTTCCGCCACGACGTTGGCGGGCCCGCTCAGAACGTCCCAGTTGTCTGGTTTGAAGACGAGCTTTGTCATCGCCCCCGTCCACAGGTCAAACGTGGCGCGGTAATATTCGTTTTCGATAGACCCGACGTCTTCGTGCATTGTCGTGCTGGCGTGCCCCGTTGGGGCAGGAGCTTCGCGCTTTTCGGATGAGGCCGGGCGTCGCGGGCCCAGGTGATAGAGGGAATAGCCTAGGGCCGGGACCTCGCGGGCAATAAAGACGACCTTCGTATCCTTGATTCCCCCATCGCTGTATCGTTCCGTTTCGAGCAACTGGATGGGCGTGGCTGCGCCGGTGAAATCCCGAAGTTCGAGGTCGGTCACTCCCGGCGCGGAGAAGCCCACCTTCACTTCCGCGAGGTCGGTCCGCGGCCAGCCGAGAGAGTTGAACACCAGAATCGGCATGCCCTCTCCGCGAGTGTCAACTTTGGAGGCGAGGGTGGCGAGGTCCTCCTCGGTGATCTCCTCGGCCTGGCTCTTCGCGATCTGGTGCATGCGAATGGTGTCCTCGTAGACCTTGTCCACGATCGTGCCGGACATCACATCGTGCGCCTGGTTGAAGAGCACGGGTTCCCAGGCTCGCATCAACTCGGCGTATCTGGAGACCGCGCCACACAGCGATGCAAGCGCGTTGAGCTTCTCCGAGGTGGAGAGAATCCGCTCCATGTTGCGCATCCATTGTTTGAGCTCGATGCGGCTGGAGTACACGCCCTGAAAGACGGGGTTCAGTTCGCCTGTGATTACGGGCCTTTCCGGGCGCTGGTTGACCACCGCCTCGAAATCGGTTGGCACGCCGAAGCGCAAGGTGAAAGGTGTGCCGGCTTGCTTGTTGAATTCCGCGACCATCTGGGGCAGGGAATCTTCAGGTTCAATCACGTCGGCGCCTGCCAGGGCGACCCGGTCCGGCCAACGGGAATGCCGGCCCAGGGTTTCCCATTGCGCGCGCGCGTAACGGTCAAATTCGAAGAGGTCTTTGTGCGCAGGATAGAACAGGCCGTATCCGTAGGACAGCCAGTAGGCTGGAATCCTGGAGCCGTCGATGCCCTGCCACATGATTTCAGATGGCACGTCATTGCCGTGCACGCCGCGCTGGAACCAATACGACTTGTAGCCGGCGAGTTTCAGGAGTTGGGGCATTTGGGCGTGGTGGCCGAAGGTGTCGAGCCCCCAGCCCACCGTGACGTTGACGCCCAGCTTCTCCTGGTAGTAGCCCTTCCCGTAAAGCGCCTGCCGCACCCATGACTCGCCGCTTGGGATGTTGACGTCCAGCATGACGTCGTTGCCGCCCACGATCTGAAGCCTGCCCTCCGCGACGAACTTGCGAAACGTCACCTCTTCCTCCGGAAAGCGCTCGAGAAAAGGCCGTACGTAGGCGACTTGGTCCAGAACGAAACGGTACTCCGGGTGCGTCTTGAGCAGGTTCAGGGCTTTCAGGATGTTGGGGAGGCCGACGTCCAGGTATTCCTCGCGTGTCTTGAAGACCGCGCCTTCCCAATGCGTGTGGGGAATGATCCAGAGAACTTTCGGCCCCTGTGGATCGGCGGCGGTCTTCGCCTTGCCGGCAGGTTCGTCAGCGGCCCGGGCCTGCACGCCGAGCAAGGCCAGCATGGATGCGGTCAGGATGAGGGTGGCAATAAGTTGGCTGCGCATTGAACCTCTCGACTCGTGGTGTGTGGTGCAAGTCTGCGTTCCGGGCTAACTCTTATCACAACCACCCCCAACCCCCTCCTTAACAAGGAGGGGAGTCAAAGCACTGGTCCGTCTCCTCTGTGGAGCCAGGCCTTTCATTCCCCTCCTCTCCAAGCAAGGGGGCCAAGCTGTCAATTCCCCTCCTCTCTGAGGAGGGGGCCAGGGGTGGTGGGCATCTATACCAGCCAGGCCCCTTACCAGTAACTGAAACTGAACGCCACACGACGATACGAATGGCGTCTGGACACGCCCCGATCGTGCACAGCGACCCCGGCGCGCTTCCTGACCGTGCCTGGCCGGTTGCAGGTCCGGCGGGAGGCGAGATTCTACCCGATTTCGACCTGCCTCGGCAATTGACACTGTCGAAAAAGTTGATTGGGCCGAAGCAAGTTCGTGCGACCAGGGGCAAGGGCGGGCGGGGGGAAGGAACTTGTTGTGTCCGGACGCAAAAAGTGTTAGTAGATGCGCGTTTCTACTGCACACTTTCCTGACCTGAAAGAGTGCAGCGATGTGGTTCCGGAGATCCGTCGCGGAGGGTGTTCCTATGTATCGCCGTCATTTCCTGATAAATTCGCTGGGCGCCGCAGGGGCTGCGCTCGTGAGCGCCAGAGTCCCGCAAGCATGGGGGCGCCTCTTGCCGCCAGTTATTCCGCATGCGGCGCCGGAGGCTGGTGGTGGCTATGCAGATCTGAGAGCCGCTTTCGAAAATCCTCCCATCGACAACCGCAACTGGACTCGCTGGTGGTGGTTTGGTCCCAATGCCACAGAGCAAGGCATTGCCTATGAACTCGAGCAGATGCACAAGCAAGGTCTGGGCGGGGTTGAGATGCAATGGATGACCCCGCTGGAACTTGAGGGGAATTTTGAGTTTCTCTCCGACCGCTGGTCGCAACTGGTGAAATTCACTGTGCAGAAGGCGAAGGAATTGGGGATGCGTGTGGATTTCACGCTGGGCACGGGATGGCCCTATGGCGGCCCCTGGATTCCGATTGAACTCAGCTCCCAATGCCTCAAGATGACGGTGGAAGACGAGCAGGGCCCGAATGGGTATGGCGTCCGGATCCCGGGAGAGCTCGGCCCCCATGAAAAGCTGATCGGCCTGTTTGCAGCTCAGGCGTTCGATTCTTCCGAAGTGCTGGACCCAAACAGCATTCAGGACTTGACCCCCTACCTCCGATACTCGGACCCGAACTACTGGGCCGTGGTGCGGCCTCCAGTGGGCTGGCCCGTCCCCGCCGGGCAGTGGAAAGTCATCTCCCTCAAACAGGTCCCGACGCGCCAGGCGGTGCGAACCGCCGCGCTCGGCGACGAAGGATTCGTTCTGAATCACTTCTCACGCAAAGCCCTGGATCGCCACCTCGAGGTCGTGGGCGGCGCGTTCCACAAGGCCATCGGCGATGAATTCGGCCAGACCGTTCGGGCGGTGTTTTGCGACAGCTTCGAAATTCACCTTCCGCATCACAGCCACTACTGGACCGATGATTTCCAGGCGGAATTCAAGAAGCGGAAGGGTTACGACATCACGCCCCATCTGCTGGCCCTCTGGTTCGATGTGGGAGACAAGACTCCGCGCATCCGGCACGATTTCATCCACGTGCTCTCCCAGCTCATCATGGAGAATTTCTTCATCCCGCTGCGGGAATGGTGCGAGCAGAACAAGCTGAAGTCCCGCGTACAGTCCCACGGGAGCATCGGCGAGCTGCTCCAGGCCTACGCCGTGAACAGCATTCCAGAAGGCGAGCAGGTGACTTCCGGCGAGCCGCAGGTTTCCGTCCACCGCAAATACGCGACGAGCTCCGCGCACATTTACGAAAAGCCTCTCGTCTCGGCGGAGAGCTTTACCTTCCTCACCGCACCCGGGTATCCCGGCTCATACCGGTACATGGTCAACCTGGAACTGATGAAATCGGTGCTGGACCCTGGATTGCGTGACGGATACCAGGAGATTGTCAATCATGGCTACAGCTACAACGACCCCGATGAGAAGACGGAACCCTTTATCGAAATGTATGCCTCGGCGGTGATTCGCCACACCGAGCCCTGGTGGCAATACTACCATCAATTCACCAGCTACATGGCGCGGTGCTGTTCGGTTCTCTCACAGGGTCACTTTGTAGGCGACGTGGCCATTCTTTCGCCCATCCCCGACGCCTGGAGCAAAGCCGCCGCTCCAAAGGAGGTGTTCTGGTCGCCCGAGGCGACCATACACTGGGACGATCTTCCCTCCCTGATCGTGCATCACGGCTATGATTTCAACTTTGTGAACGACGATGTCCTGACGGACCGATCCAGCTTCGAGGGCGGCAAGCTCAGGATCGGTCAGATGGAGCATTCCGTTCTCATCCTGCCCAATGTGACTTACATTCCACTGAAGACCATCGAGCGTGTGCGCGCATTCTGCCAATCGGGCGGGACCGTCATTGCGACGCGTCGCCTGCCGCGGTTCGCCACGGGGTTTGAGAAATACTACGAGCACGATGCGGCGGTTCAGGCCGCGGTGCACGAAATGTTCGGCGAAGTCGGTGAGAAAGATGAAATCGTCCGTCGCGGTTATGGGAAGGGCGAAGCCGTCTTCCTGAGGTCAACCGGAGAACTTCCCAAGGTGCTGCGAGAACATGGGCAGCCGGATTTTGAACTCGAAGCGCGTGCGGATGCCGTCCTCCACCTGCATCGAAGGCAGGGGGATTGCGACGTTTATTTCGTGACCAACAACTCCGGCACGGAGCAGGTGAACGCTGCAACCTTCCGTGTCACCGGCAAAATCCCGGAGTTGTGGAACGCGGAAACGGGGGAGCGCCGGCCGGCGCCCGCCTATTCGATCACGCCTCGGGGAATACGCATTCCCCTCAAACTTCGTCCATACGAGTCCGTCTTCTACGTTTTCAGGGAAGCGCCGGAGCCCATCCATGTCACGGAGTCCAACGCTGAAGAGCTCATCGCACAGGAAAGTGGGAAGGTCCTCTGCCGGACGCCGGAGAACGGAATCTGCTACGTCCGCACGGCCGGTCCGGGGAGCAAACCCGGCCGCTTGGAAAAGCATGTCAAGGGCCTGCCCGCTCCCCTGGTGATCACCGGCGATTGGCGTGTCACCTTTGAAGCCTACAAGTTTCCAAAGCTCGTGAAACAGATGTCCGTGCTTCATTCCTGGACGGATGACCCGGACACGCGCCACTTCTCGGGGACCGCCCGTTACGAACTGGAGTTTCAAATTCCGTCCGAGTTGCCCGCCAAGGGACGCATCATCGTGCTCGACCTCGGCGGCGTCGCCGATGCTTCGAAGGTCTGGCTGAACGGCCATGCGGCCGGGGTCACCTGGAAGCGCCCTCACCAGCACGAGGTGACGCAGTGGGTCAAGAGCGAAGGCAACTTCCTGGAGGTCCGCGTGAGCAATCGGCTGCTCAATGTGGTGGGTGGAATGAAAAAGCCGGAGTTCGCTGATAAGGTTCGCGAGAAGTATTCACACTACAACGAGCGCAACGAGTGGTATGACATCAACCTGCGCGAGTACGGCGCGGAAAACCTTCCGCCGGCCGGATTGCTCGGGCCGGTGAAGCTTGTGTTCTTCGAGGAGATCGAATTCAACTTGTAGCGGCCCGGCCCCTGGGCAGAGTTTACCCTGCGCGAAGCGAATGAGCTCAAGGCAGGCTCTCAGCGCCGAAGATGCAGCGGTGGGGGCACCGCCGCTACAGGATCACGCCGCCAGGTCCCGCTCCGAATACCTGCCGTGTTTTCGGGCGACCTCAAACATCCGGAGAATATTCTTGACCGGGATTCCATCGTGGAGCGAGTGGTCAGACGCCAGGATATAACCGTAGCCGGGCGCTGCAATGCGCAAGGCTTCAAGCGTCTCCGCCTCGACCTCCTCGAGCGTTCCGAAGGGCAGCGTCCGTGACGAATCGATGTTACCCACGATGCATATCCTGTCTCCGTATTTCCGTTTAACCGCCGCCAGGTCCATCCCGGCCGTCCGCTGAAGCGGATGGAGGGCATCGATCCCGATTTCCACCAGGTCATCCAGGTAATCGACGATCCGGCCGCAGCAGTGGAAGAAGACCGGAAGGTTGTACGACTTGATGCAGTCAACAATCTTCTTGAGGGCCGGTTTATAGATGGCTTTGAAATGCTCGGGGCGAAGCAGCCCCTGAGCGCTCGCGCCGTAGTCGTCGGACAGAATCATGGCATCGACTCCTGCGGTCGCCATGCGCCCGGCGGCCTTGACGGCGAAGTCCACGGAAATCTCCGCCAACTCAACGAGGAACCCGGGGTCATCGTAGAGGCTCAGGCAGATGGCTTCATAGCCGATCAGGCACCAGGTGGTGGTCAGCGGCCCGCTCACTCCGCCAAGCACCGCCACCGCCTTGTCGCCCAAGCCCTTGTTAATGGCGAGCGCCGCATTGACCTCATCCAGGCGCCCCTCCGCCATGGGGTCAGGAGGAGTGTAGTGCCGAAGGTCCTCGCGAGTCTTGAGCGGGAAGCCGATGGGGGCGTCAATCGGCCAGGCGGCCTTGTCCTTTTCAAAAGTCGTGCCCCATTCGTCTTTGTAAATCCGGTCTGAGATCTTTTCGGGGCTCCACCCCGAAAAGCATCCATAAGGAATCCAGACACCATCCAGTCCCAGGGCGAGCGTCAGGTCCATGGCGTCGCGCGCGTTGTAAACTTCGGGTGTCCGGCCAATCAGCTCCGTGTAAAGAGGTTGCTGGAACAGGAAATCGTAAAGCGGAACCCGGTCGACGGGCAGCCGTTTCATCGCTCGAAGGAACCGTTCTTTAGGAAGCATGAGGAGTCCTTTCCTGTCGAATGAATCAGGAACATTTCGGGGCGGAACAGGCCGTCGAGGCTAATGCCGCACCGTTCCGCGGCTCGATTATACATCCTGGGCTTTCACCTGCCTCGGTCCAAATTCGGATTTGTGTGGGCGGGTAACCTGCCTCAGGCCAACCGTTCATCGCCCGGAGACGTTAGGTTTGCGGCTGTCCCCGATAATACGAAAAACGCCAGGCACTAATATATTTCGAGTATTCGGCAGTCTCCATCAACTCATTGGACTATAAGGATGTTAGCTGACAGATTGGGAGGCACCCGTCAGGCAACCCTCCGCTGTGTCAGCCACTTCAAAAATTGTAAAAATCCAAAAAGGAGGTTAGGAAGGGCAATGAGGAACTTGAAGCGTCATTTGCCAGCGATGACCATTGCCATTCTATTCCTTGCCACGGTAGCGATGGCGAAGGAAATCAGCATTCACTACCCGGCAAAACTCGGGAATGGGCCCGAGTTGCAACCTGGAACCTACAAAATCGAGCTGGTCAAGAATCAGAACTCGCCTGAGGTCTTGTTCTACAAAGGGCGCGAACTCGTCGCTAGAACACCGGCGAAGGTCGAAGAGCAGCCCTCTAAGGCAGACCAGACCCAGGTGTTCTACGACATGAAGGACAAAGATCGCGTCATCACCGAACTGCGGATTAGCGGGTGGAAGGAGCGACTCGTGTTTACCGACGTGGGCTCGACCGCCAGTCCGGGTAGCAATCGCTGAGCGTCGTTTACGTGAGGCGATCTGAGTGAAATGGATGAGGAGGATACGCCCCGATCTATTCCGGGTGAGCAGGGTAACCCGACCCGGGTGGGTGCATGAGAACTCCCTCCGGATCCACCCACCTCGGGGCTAATCCTCCTCCCATCCTCTCCATTCGTCAGTGCCACCCGCCTTGGTCATCTGGAGATCCCTTTCCCGCTTCATTCTCTTCCGCAATTTCTTTCTACCCTCTCCGCGGCGGATTTGTTTCCCACAGCGGCCCGGCATGGCTTTCGTTCTTAGGAAGCCAGAACAAGATCAGCCGCAGACGCGCAGCCCACCTTTAAGTTACACTGGCTCGCGCATCATAACGGACAGGCGCCTGCCGGAGGGATCAGCGATGAAGAGGATCACCGTACTCGGAGCAGGATCAGTGGGAAGAGCGATGGCTGCGGACCTCGCGCGGGATTTTGAGGTGACCGCGTTGGATCGGGATGCCGCGGCGCTGGACCGCCTGCGGGCGCGCCATCCCGTCAAGACTACCGTGGCTGATTTGAATGACGTGAGGGCCTTGCAGCCGCTCCTTGAAGGCGCAGATCTTGTAATCGGCGCCGTGCCCGGATTCTTGGGATTCAGGACGCTCCAGACCGTCATCGAAGCGGGCAAGGATTGTGTCGATATCTCCTTCTTTCCCGAAGACGCCTTCCTGCTGGATGAATTGGCCCAGCGGCGCGGTGTAACAGCCGTCGTGGACTGCGGCGTTGCTCCGGGCATGGGGAACATCATCCTCGGCTACTGGGCCGAGCAGATGAAGGTGACAAGTTTTGAATGCATGGTGGGGGGGCTGCCGTTCACACGGACTAGGCCCTTTGAATACAAGGCGCCGTTTTCCCCCATCGATGTGCTGGAAGAATACACGCGGCCGGCGCGCCACGTTGAAAACGGCCACGTCGTGGTCAGGCCGGCGCTGTCCGATCCGGAGTTCCTGGAGTTCGAAAGGATTGGCACCCT
>Ga0070741_10005890_pt1 | contig 26749 bp, 21 predicted proteins | sample Coa_R1_4_FD_66440 | JGI IMG/M metagenome (GOLD analysis project Ga0070741, IMG submission 66440) | Surface soil microbial communities from Centralia Pennsylvania, which are recovering from an underground coalmine fire - Coalmine... | ecosystem: Environmental > Terrestrial > Soil > Unclassified ... | reverse complement strand
GCCAGCGGAAAGCAGTAGCGCGCGGCTGCTACGACATGCGTAGCGAAGCCACCGTCGCGCGTATAACCGGTAAAAACAGGCCTGTCGCACAGGTTTTCCCGGTTGCTGCGGCAATAATCGCAAAGACCGCACGTGCTGCCCAGCCAAGGCACCCCAACGCGGTCACCGACCGTGACTGCATCTACTCCCGCTCCCACGGCTTCCACACGGCCGACGATTTCGTGGCCGGGAACGAGCGGCAGCCTGGGATCGGGCAGTTCCCCGTCCACCACATGTAGATCGGTGCGACAGACCCCACACGCCGCCACTGACAATACGATTTCACCGGCGCCCGCCGCCGGCAATGGACGCTCACGCAAGATAAGCGGCGTTCGCGGACGCTCAAGCACCATGGCGTGCATGCTCTGCATGATCAATCTTCCAATTCGCCGCGGAACATCATAGATCAAACCACATGCGTACCGACATTGCAGAGCCGATCCGGCTTAAAGATTATCGTCCGCCCGATTGGCTGGTTGACACCGTCTCTCTCGATATTTCGCTGTATCCTGCCCGCACGAGAGTGCGGGCCGCGCTTTCGCTCCGGCCGAACCCGACCGGCGTACCAGCGCCGCTGGTGCTCGATGGCGACGGCGTAAGCCTGGTTTCGCTGAAGCTTGACGGATCACCGGTGGCGGACGGCAGTTTTGTCGTTACGCCCGAAAGTCTCACGATCCCGCAGCCGCCGAACCGGCCGTTTACCCTTGAGATCGAAACCGTCGTGGACCCCTCGGCAAACACGCAACTCTCGGGACTTTACCGTTCGGCCGGCACCTATTGCACGCAGTGCGAAGCGGAAGGCTTCCGTCGGATAATCTATTTTCCCGACCGCCCCGACGTCATGGCGGTCTACACCACGCGGATCGAGGCGGACAGGGCGGAGGCACCCGTACTCCTCGCCAATGGCAATCTCGTCGACGCAGGCGGCGCGGCGGATGGCCGGCACTATGCCGTCTGGCACGACCCGCACCCCAAGCCGTCCTATCTCTTTGCGCTCGTGGGCGGCGATCTTGCATGTGTGGAAGACCGGTTCGTCACCATGTCCGGTCGCAACGTGACGCTGCGCATATATGTCGAACACGGAAAGCAGGATCGCTGCGGTTATGCGATGGATTCGCTCAAGCGTGCAATGCGCTGGGATGAGGAGGCTTTCGGCCGCGAATACGATCTCGACATTTTCATGATAGTCGCCGTTTCCGACTTCAACATGGGCGCGATGGAGAACAAGGGTCTCAATATTTTCAATGACAAGTACGTTCTGGCGAGTCCCGAGACCGCGACCGATGCGGATTACGCCCATATCGAAGCCGTGATTGCTCACGAGTACTTCCACAATTGGACCGGCAACAGGATTACATGCCGTGACTGGTTTCAGCTTTGCTTGAAGGAAGGTCTCACGGTATTCCGCGATCAGGAGTTTTCCGCGGCCATGCGCTCGCGGGCCGTCAAACGGATTGCCGATGTTCGCGCGCTTCGCGGCGCCCAGTTTGTCGAAGACGCGGGCCCCCTGGCGCACCCGGTCCGCCCGGAAACGTATCGGGAGATCAACAATTTCTACACTGCGACCGTCTACGAGAAAGGCGCCGAAGTCGTGCGGATGATACAGACCCTGATCGGCAAGGAAAAATTTCGCGCCGGCATGGATCTCTATTTCAGCCGCCACGATGGCGAGGCGGCGACTGTCGAGCAATTCATACAGTGTTTTGCCGACGTCAGCGGACACGACATGACGCAGTTCATGCGCTGGTACAGTCAGGCCGGGACACCTGAGGTGACGGTGAAAGGCCTGTTCGACGCGGCGCGCGGAACCTTTACGCTGGAATGCAATCAGGTCGTGCCGCCGACGCCTGGCCAGCCGGAAAAGGAGCCTATGGAAATCCCGCTTTCACTTGGCCTTGTCGGCAAGAATGGCCGCGATCTGCCGCTCAACGCAGTCGACGGCAAGCCGCTCGGCAACGGCGTGATCGTGCTCGCCAAGCCAGCCGCAAAATTTGAGTTTTCGGACGTTCGTGAGCGACCTGTTCTCTCGATCAATCGCGGCTTTTCGGCACCCGTCAATCTGCGGACCGACCTGGGCACCGATGACCTTGCTTTCCTGGCGGCGCACGACAGTGACGCGTTTAATCGCTGGCAGGCGCTTCAGACCATCTCGATGCGCCTTCTCCTTGAAAACGTCGGTGCTGTCCGTGCCAGCCGAACACTGCGCAAAGACGACAAGCTTATGGGCGCGTTTGCCGCCGCCCTCGAGGACGATACGCTTGAACCGGCGTTTGTGGCGCTGGCGTTGACCCTGCCGAGCGAGGGCGATATCGCAAGAGAAATCGGGAAAGACATCGACCCGGACGCTATTTTCCGCGCACGCACTGCCCTGCGTGCGGAGATTGGTGAAGAGCTTGGTCCCGCGCTCGCGGCGATTTACGAGCGGACGGCGGTTGCGGGCGCATACAGCCCCGACGCGGAAAGCGCCGGTCGACGCGCGCTTCGGAATGCCGCGCTCGACCTTTTGGCAGCCAATGGCAACCCGGCGGCACTCGCCCGCGCTGCCGGCCAATATCGCAGCGCCGACAACATGACCGACCGAATGGCGGCGCTGGTGACCCTTTCGCAGCACGACGTGCAGGAGCGGAAGGACGCCCTCGCCGACTTCTATACCAGATATGCGGACGATGCGCTGGTGGTCGACAAATGGCTTTCGCTGCAGGCGACGATCCCGCATCGGGACACACTCAGCCATGTCCGTGCCCTCACCCGCCACCCGGCGTTTGCGCTCGAAAACCCCAATCGCGTCCGTGCGCTTATCGGCTCTTTCGCCCAGGGCAACCTGACACAATTCAACCGTCCGGACGGGGCGGGCTACGATTTCATCGCCGATACCGTGCTCGCGCTTGACAAGAAAAACCCGCAGGTTTCGGCGAGGCTTGCGACGGCATTCCGCAATTGGCGGATGATGGAGGCCAATCGGCGGGCCAAAGCCGAGGCCGCGTTACAACGCATCCGGGCTGCTTCCACCCTCTCACGGGACCTTTCCGACATCATCGACCGAGCCTTGGCCGACCCACAGGACACCCGTTAAGGCCTCTTGGTGTCGCTAAAACTATCCGTGGGTAACTTTTTTTAAAGATTTGACTCTTTCGACTCTCGACAAATCACCGCCCATCGATTCCAATCGACAAGTGATTCGGAAAGCGATGCGGCACATCCTTCCGTCTCGTGGGTGATTAGGGGAACTTCCAACGGAGGCCGGCTATGGCGCGCGCCGATGTGGCGAGTGCGTCTGCACATCCCGATTCCATCAAAGGCCTCGCGCAATCCATCGCCAACCCGGCGTATCGGCGGCTGCTGAACGCAGAGCCGCTTCTCCGCCGGTCGGTTCCGGTCCTTATCATCGCATTTCTTGTGACAATCTGTGTCGGAGCACTTGTGCAGGTGCTCGACCACCGCCGGCAAACGCTAACACATGAAGTCCGATCGCTTGAAGCGGTGGCCGATCTTGCCGCCGAGCGGCTGCAACATCCGCGCAAGAAACCGGTTGCCGCGCTGGAGCAGCCGCAGCACGTGCTCGCGCAAACGTTGCCGTCCTGGGCAATATCCGCCGGGCGGCGCTTCATCCTGACGAATGCCGACGGTGTGGTCGCGGCCGTAACCCCGGCGACCGATGCCACAATCGGCCGCCGGCTTATCGACCTTCTCGGGCCGACACAGCCTTTGACCACATTCGGCGCCAGCGCCGGGGTGATGGAAATCACGCTCCCCGACAGCTCGCGCGCGCTGGCAACGGTGCGCATGCTCGATGCTCCGTTCGGCCAGCTGGCGGTAATCCAGTCCCGAAAAGCCGCGCTGTCCGAATGGCGGTCGCTCACGACGCTGACAATCACCCTCTCCTCGACTACCGGCTTTGTCGTCCTCATCTTGGGGTTCGCCTTTCATTGGCAGGCCACGCGAGCGCGTGAAGCCGACTTGATCTACGAGACAGTTCGCAGCCGCATCGATACTGCCTTGAACCGTGGCCGCTGCGGTCTCTGGGATTGGGACCTCGCACGCGGCCGCATCTTCTGGTCACAATCGATGTTCGACATACTGGGGCTGGAGAACAAGAACGACCTGCTCTCGTTCAGCGATGTGAACGCGCTCGTCCATCCCGAGGACGTGCGCCTCTATGATCTGGCCGTCGAACTTGCCGAGGCAGCAACGACCACGATCGATCATGCTTTCCGTATGCGTCACGCAAACGGTCACTGGATCTGGCTCCGTGCGCGTTGTGAACTGGTACGGCAGGCCAACGAACAGGGACTGCATCTCATCGGAATTGCCGTCGACATCACGGAGCAAAAGACTCTCGTGGAGAAGACGGTCGCGGCAGATATGCGTCTGCGTGATGCGATTGAGACCATTCCGGAAGCTTTCGTGCTGTGGGACGCCGACAACCGGTTGGTGCTTTGCAACTCCAACTTTCAGGAACTGCATCGTCTGCCTGATGAGGCGATTACGGTCGGCGCGTCCTACGAGTCGGTGGTTGCAGCCGGAAGCAAGCCGGTTGTCCGCAACAAGATCATCAATGCCGGTCCGAGCATTCCTGGTGCGCGCACGTTCGAGGCCCAGCTCGAAGACGGCCGCTGGCTGCACATCAGCGAAAGGCGTACAAAAGACGGTGGTTACGTTTCGGTGGGAACGGACATCACCGCACTCAAGACCCATGAAGAAAAGCTGGTTGACAGCGAAAAGCGCCTGATGGCGACGATTGCGGACCTGCGCGCATCGCAGCAACGCTCTGCCGAGCTTGCAAAAAAATATGCCGAGGAAAAGACACGTGCCGAAGAGGCAAACCAGGCCAAGTCAAAATTCCTCGCCAACATGAGCCACGAGTTGCGGACCCCGCTCAACGCGATCATCGGTTTTTCCGAGATCATGGAGTCCGGCATGTTCGGGCCACTCGGTGCCGAAAAGTACCGTGAATATTGCAGCGACATCCGCGGCAGCGGACAGTACCTGCTTGAGGTAATCAACGACATTCTCGACATGTCGAAGATCGAAGCTGGGCGCCTTAGACTCGATTTCGACGACATCCGGCTTGACACGCTCCTCAATGACGCCATGCGTGTCGTCGCCGCCCGCGCTGAGGGCAAGGAACTGCAATTGACCGCCCGTATATCGCCCCAGCTGAGATTGCGGGCCGACCGCCGCGCGCTCAAGCAGGTGGCGCTCAACCTGCTTTCCAACGCCATCAAATTCACGCCGGTCGGCGGCCGGATCGTGGTTCGCGGACGGGCGACAGCTCACTCTATTGTGCTTTCCATTGCCGATACCGGCATCGGCATTTCGCGTGACGCGCTTGCACGCCTGGGACGCCCCTTCGAGCAGGTTGAGAGCCAGCTGACGAAAAGCCATCAGGGCTCGGGACTCGGCCTGGCCATTTCGAAGTCACTCGTCGAGCTGCACGGCGGTCGTATGCGAATTCGCTCCACTCTCGGCCGGGGAACGGTGGTCATGGTCCGGCTACCACTTGAACCGCAATGTTTCCTCCCCCGGGAGGAAGCGGCCTAGAGCGCCACCGGCTCCTGTCCGAGAATTCGCACGAAGCTTTCACGTACTTTCGTCTGCGCGTCCGCCAATGTCGCTTCCAGCGTCGCGAAGTCCGGCACATCAGCCGCACGCGCAAGAAGCCGGAGAAGTCCCGGTCCTGCATTCTTTGGATCAAAAGCGCCCGGCAGGCACAATCGCAGGATCTGCGTCAGATCGTGGTAAAGCTGGACCGCAGGCCGCAGAATTTCGGCATCCTCGACAGGCAATACATTCAATGCCCGCGCCTTGTCGAGCACACGCACCGTCGACGTGTCGAGGATTTCCGGAAATCGATGCGCGTAAACGAGTTGCAGATATTGCGCGATAAACTCGATATCGATCAGGCCGCCGGCGGCGTATTTCAGGTCCCAGCGCGCCCGGTCACCCTTCTCTTTCGCAATGGCGGCGCGCATTTCGACCACATCGCCTGCGACCAGGCCCGCGTCACGCGGGCGCTGCAGGATGCCTCGAATGACGTGCTCGACCCGATGCCGGAACGCAGGAGGCGCCGACACAACACGCGCGCGAGTTAGTGCCATATGCTCCCAGGTCCAGGCTTCGTTCTCCTGGTATTGAAGAAAGCCGTCGAGCTGCGTAGCAAGCGGGCCCGCACGGCCCGAGGGGCGTAGTCGCATGTCGACCTGGTACAGTGCGCCATAATTGGTCTGTGCCGTCAGCGCGTTGATTAACCGTTGGGTGAGGCGGGCGAAATATTGCGTGCCGTAAAGCGGTCGCTCGCCATCGGACTCGGAATTCTCCCCATCGAAATTGTAGACCAGGATCAGATCAAGGTCGGAAGTCGCGGTCATTTCGTATCCACCGAGCTTGCCCATCGCGATAACTGCCGACTCCTCGTTGCGCAGGTGACCGTACGTTTTGGCAAAATTGTCGGCTACCGCGCGGTGCACTGCACGAATGACCGCATCCGCCAGCCGCGCAAACGCTTCTCCTGCCTGCCGCGCCGTCACCGTTCCGGTCAGGATGCGCACACCGATCAGGAACATGTATTCGAGGCCGAACATCCGGATCCGTTCGAGCAGATCCTCGTCGTAGCGCGACTGCGCCAACGCGGCATCAAAGCGTCGACCAAGCTCCACATCATTTGGCAAGGCGCCGAAGAAGCTCGGGTCGACAAGCGCATCGATAACCTGCGGATGGCGAGCAAGGGTGTCGCCAAGGCGCGGCGCCGTTCCCAGAACAAGCGCAATGAGTGCGATAAGATCCGGATTCTGGCCGAGGAGCGAAAGCAGGCGCGCCGCACCGTGCAGATTGCCAAGGAAGTGATCGAACAGGATCAAGGTCGCACCCGGATTATCGGTTCGCGCCAATTGCTCCAACAGTGCGGGCAGAACGGCCTGCAAGCGTTCCCGCGCCACATCGCCTTTCAATGAGCGGTGGCTGCCCCGTAACCAGTCCCGAACGATCCCTGACGCTTCAAGAGGCGCCGTGAAGCCAAGCTCCGACAGACGGTCGAGTGTCCTGTGGTCGTCCGCTTCGGGCGGAAAAACCAAGGCGGGGCGCTCGGCGTCCGGCGTCTTTTCGAACAGCCGCGCATAATAGGTCTGTACGTTGTTGAGGTGCCGCAGCAGTACTGTGGCAAATGCATCCCTGCCTTCGAAACCGAGAAAGCGGGCAAAACGTTCGAGTTCGGCTTGCTCCGTTGGCAGGCTCTGTGTCTGTTCGTCATTCACCATTTGAAGGCGATGCTCGACGAGGCGCAGAAAGCCGTATGCCTCCTTCATCGCATCGCGTGCGGCAGGATCGATCCATTTGTCCGCGCAGAGCTTGTCGAGCGCGGTCAAGGTGTCGCGGTCGCGAAGATCGGGATTACGGCCGCCTGCAATCAATTGCTGGGTCTGGGCGAAAAACTCGATTTCCCGAATACCGCCACGACCGAGCTTGATGTTATGCCCTTCGACTGCGATCTCGCCATGCCCGCGATAGGCATTGATCTGCCGTTTCATGGCATGAACGTCGGCAAGCGCCACGAAATCGAGATATTTGCGCCAGACGAACGGCGCAAGCTCGTGAAGCACCGCCTCGCCCGCCGCAATATCGCCGGCACAAGCGCGCGCCTTTATCATCGCGGCGCGCTCCCAGTTCTGGCCGACGCTTTCGTAGTACGACAAGGCCGCCGTAGTGGAAATCGCAATCGTGGTCGATGCCGGGTCCGGCCTCAGCCGTAGGTCTGTGCGGAAAACGTAGCCATCCGCGGTGCGCTCCTGCAGAAGCTTCACCAACCGCTGCGTGAGACGCACGTACAGCGTGGAAGGTTCCGCGTCCTTCGGCAGCGCCTTTGCCGCCGGATCGTACAGGACAATCAGGTCGATGTCGCTCGAGTAATTGAGCTCAAATGCCCCCATCTTGCCCATTGCAAGGACAATGTAGCCGCTGTCCTTCTGCGGCACGGATTTATCTTTCAGGTTGAGCCGCCCGGAACGGTCGGCATCCGCCAATATGAAACGCACAGCGGCATCAACAGCAGCGTCGGCCAGGTCGGTGAGCGCGCGCGCAGTCCGCATCACGGGCCAAACGCCGCCGATGTCCGCGATCGCAATAAGCAATGCCGCTTCCGCTTTCATGCGGCGAAGCTGGTGCATTGCCTCGGCTTCATCCTTGCTGGAGGCAGCCGCACGGCCGTACTGCTTCAGGAGACCTTCAAGATGCTGGTCGGGATTTTCCTGCAAAAGCCTGAGAAGCCGCCGAGGTTCTCGGCTGGCCAAATCCCAAAGATACGGCGAGTTCTCCGCAATGCTTTCAACGAGCGTATTGATCAGCGGCCGATGAGAAAACAGAGCCCTGAGCGACTTGGCATCGGCGGCCGGCGTCTCGGCAAGCCAATCGTTAACCCGTGCCTTGGCGACACCGGGATCGACCAGCTTTGGGCTGGTTGCAATCAAATCGGCGAGAGTGGCGCCTTTTGTAGCGGCGGAGTCGCTGGCGTTTGAGGCTGCCTCTTTACGGGATGCCTTGTTTTTGGCCGGGGGCTTCATCCGGAAACCTGTACCGGCCCTCCCCGTGGTAAAGCAATGACGCTTTTGAGGCCGGGCTTGTTGTCTGCTAGCACCAACTCGCCTCCATGCAGACGCGCCACTGCCGCGGCGAGGCTCAAACCCAGGCCGGACCCCGGTTGCGACCGGCTCTGCTCGAGCCGCACAAAACGCTCCACGACTCGGCCCCGGTCGGCCTCCGGGATGCCCGGTCCGCTGTCGGTTACCGTCAGAAGAATTCGTTCACCTTCGGTAAGCGCGCGAACAACAATTTCTCCGGCCGCGCCATTTACCGTTTCCGCGTACTTGATCGAATTATCGACGAGGTTGGCAAGCGCCTGGCTGATCAGCTCGCGGTTGCCGACTACGGGAGCGGGCGTATCCGCTTCCACTTTCAGCATGATCCCTTTTTCGTCCGCGAGCGGCTCGTACAATTCCCCGACGTCATGGGCAATCTCCGCTGCATCAAATTCGCGCATGTCGTCACGTCCCTGCCCGGACTCCGCACGAGCAATCATCAGCAACGCATTGAAGGTGCGGATCAATCCATCTGATTCCTCGATCGTACTTTCCAGCGCCGCGCGATATTCGGCCTCCGTTTTCGCTGTGCGCAAAGCTTGCTCGCTGCGATTCCGCAGACGGGTCAAGGGTGTCTTGAGGTCGTGCGCGATGTTGTCGGAGACCTCCTTCAGACCACGCATCAGGGCTTCGATGCGCTCAAGCATCACATTGAGATTTTCAGCAAGCCGATCGATCTCGTCGCCGGTCCCGGCAACAGGCAGGCGACCGCCAAGATCGCCATGCATGATCGTCCGCGTCGTCTCGGTCATCGCATCAACGCGACGGAGCACACGTCGGGTGACGAAGAGCCCTCCGGCGAGACCGAGCACTATGACGATCGCAATCGACCAGCGTCCCGCGGCGAGCACGATATTGTAGAGGCGCTCGCGCTCGTCCAGGTCGCGTCCGACCAGCAGGCGGAAGCCGCCGGGAAGCTGGAAGACACGTACGAGCGCGCGATGTTCGGGATGGTCGGCGGCATCGGCTTCGTCGAGCCGCCTGTAGGCGGTTTCGGTCCAGCCCGGGTTGTCCAAGGTACCGGGCGGCAGGGAGGTGACGTTGCCGGCGAGCGCCTCCCCGGCGAAAGTCGTGACCAGATAAAGGCTGGAGCCCGGGCGCCGGGCGCGAGCGTCCACAACGATCACAAGCCGTCTGATGCCACCCTGCCGGTACTGTTCGGACAGGCCGGTGATTTCCGCATTGACCGTATCTGTGATCTGCTCGGTGATCAGCCGGCGTGTATTGAGCGCGAAATATCCGAGCAGAAATGCTGCAAAGAGCCCGAAAACGGTCAAATAGACCAGCGTCAGCTTGAACGTAGTGGTGCGAAATAGCTTACCGAGCGCCGTCACGTATCATGTATCCCGCGCCGCGGATTGTATGCAGAAGCGGCTGGGAGAAACCTTTATCGATTTTCGACCGCAAGCGCGAGATGTGCACGTCAATGACGTTGGTTTGGGGGTCGAAATGGTAATCCCACACATTTTCCAGCAGCATAGTGCGGGTAACCACCTGACCGGCGTGCTGCATAAGGTATTCCAGCAACCGAAATTCACGTGGTTGCAGAGAAATCTCCTCGTTCCCGCGCCGCACCTGGTGCGACAGCCGATCGAGCTCGAGATCTCCCACCCGGAGTACGGTTTCCTCGCTGCGCCCCACCCGGCGGCGGGCCAGAACTTCAACCCGGGCCAGGAGCTCGGAGAATGAATAGGGCTTGGGGAGATAGTCGTCGCCCCCAGCCCGCAATCCTTTGACCCGATCATCAACCTGGCCGAGCGCGGACAGGATCAGGCAAGGCGTCTCGATCCCCTTTGCCCGAAGCGCGCCAATCAGGGAAAGGCCGTCTCGCTTCGGAAGCATACGGTCCACAATGAGAACGTCGTATTGACCGTCGATGGCCATGGCCAGCCCATCGTCGCCATCGATCGCAGCGTCGGCAACGTGTCCTACCTCCCGGAACGCTTTGACCAGATAGTCCGCGGCGTCGCGGTCGTCTTCAATGACCAGTAGGCGCATATTGACCCGATCCGGTTGCGTATCGGCTACGCGGCCGAAAGGACGCTGCCCGTTAATATCCGCAAAGGTGGGCATCGGTCACACCAATTCCAGTCTTTTCGCGGCGGGGTCAATGCCCCGGCAATTGCAACCCGGCTCGTACGCGAGGGGGTGGCGGAGACCGCCACCCCCTCAACGACTCCACCCCGGCGGGGGCGACGGATGCCGGAGTTGGAGTTCCGTTCGAACGCGGCGGGAGGCCGCCTCCGGAATTTGCCGGGACGGGCGCGCAGCCCGCCCCGTGAGGTCGGACTACCGGCGGGGGCGACGGATGCCGGCAGAACGTCCCCAATCTCGTGTCTCACCCACGCCCGAGCGGAAGGGCAACAAACCGCGTGTTGTCACCTTTTTTCACCCGAACCAGCACCGTGCGTTTACCCTCCGTTCGCGCCGCCGTAATGATTGAGCGCACGTCCGTCGGCGTAGATACGGATTTGCCGGCAATCTCCAGAATGATGTCGCCGGTCGCAAATCCATGATCTGCGGCAACGCTGCTTGAATCGACTCCGGTAACGACGACGCCCTCGCCGCCGGCACCCGCCACCCGCGACGCTGGCGCAAGCGAGAGCCCTAGCTTGCCGAGGTCGGTACCGCTGTCGCCCTCATCCTGCATCGCGCGTGCTTCTTTCGTGTTCGGCATTTCGCCGAGCGTCAGCGTCAGAACTTTTTCCGAGCCGTTATGCAAAACCGTGAGCTTGACCGATGTCTTTGGCGCCATCGCACCGATCTTCTTGGCGAGATCGCGCGCATCCTTTACGGGCTTGCCGTCAACGGCGGTGATGACGTCGCCAGCACCGATTCCCGCTTTGGCGGCCGGGCTATTGGCCTGCGGCTCTGCGACAAGCGCACCTTCCGCCTTTTTAAGTCCGAGACCGTCGGCGATATCCTGCGTCACCGGCTGAATTTGAACACCAATCCAGCCGCGAGTAACCGAACCGTGATCCTTGAGTTGCGCTACAACGCTGTTCACCGTTTCGGAAGGAATTGCGAACGCAATGCCGACCGAGCCTCCCGAAGGTGAAAAGATCGCTGTATTCACGCCGATCACGTTGCCTTCGGTATCGAAAGTCGGACCTCCGGAGTTGCCCTTGTTCACCGGCGCATCGATTTGAATGAAATCGTCGTACGCGCTTGCCCCGATATCACGGCCGCGCGCCGAAACGATACCGGCCGTAACCGTTCCGCCAAGGCCAAAGGGATTGCCGACGGCAAGAACCCAATCACCGATCCGGGGAGGCTTTTCCGACAACCTCACGTAAGGAAACGGCCCACCATCAACCTTGATCAAAGCAAGGTCAGTACGCGGATCTGTACCAATCACCTTGGCTTTGTGATTTTTGCCATCATCTGTGGTGACCTGAACGCTCTCCGCCTTTTCCACCACGTGATTGTTGGTCACCGCATAGCCGTCAGCGGATATGAAGAATCCCGAACCCTGACCGGTGATGACATTTCGGCGGCCACGCAGCATGTCGTCGGGAACATCCGGCATACCGAAGCGGCGGAAAAATTCACGCAGTCCGGGAGGAACGTCGCTGCTTCCCAGGCCGTCGGTTCTGGACCCGCCATCGACCTTGACGCGGACCGAGATGACCGCGGGCTTTACGCGTTCCACGATGTCGGCAAACCCCACAGGCGCCTGAAGCTTCTGAGCCTGCTCTGAGAGGTTCTGTGCGACGGCTGCAGGATACCCCCCATTAAAATTGAAGCTGGGGGCTGCCACGAACGCTCCAATACCGATGCCGGCAATGGTCGTCGCCAACAAGACCGCGCGGCGCACGGAAAGTGCTCGCGGTTCCTTTCGGCTTTCTGGAGCGAGATTGACGCTCGAGCTCATCTGGAATTCTCCATGAGGATTCGTAGCGCGCATGCCGCGCTGTTTCGAACTTGAAGATGGGGAGATGAGCCTTACAGCGTCCTGAAGGCAGGATTAAACTTTGGTAAGGTGGAAATTATTACGTCTCTTGAATTTCGTAGGATAATCAGTGTGCAGGCGGCGGCTTATCGACCAAAGTCGAAAGCCTGCGCTGTTCCTCGGCACTAAGTGTCGCAGGTCCCAATCCGTTGGCGGCGCGCCGCCGCATAGCGGCGAATAATCCAATGGCCCCGGCAAGCAGCACTGCCGGCGGCAAAGCCCACAGCATGAGCGTTTTCTTTTCCAGACGAGGCTTTAGCAGGACGAATTCACCATAGCGCTCAACCAGAAAATCAATCACTTGCTGGTCACTGTCGCCTCTCGTCAGTCGCTCGCGGACCAGCAACCGCAGATCGCGTGCAAGGGGCGCTTCCGATTCGTCGATTGATTGATTCTGGCAGACCATGCATCGCAATTCGCGCGAAAGTTCACGCGCCCTTGCCTCAAGTACTGGATCCTTCAGCATTTCGTCCGGTTGGACGGCGAAGACCTGTGTTGATGCCGTGGTGGCGCACAGCAACAAGATCACAGGCAACAAGATCATTGAGATCCGGCGCATGGCTACTCCGCCAGCTGTGCGGCCGGCCTTGCCGCGGGCTTGGGCGCCCCGACGCGCAATCTCCGGTCGGACAGAGAGAGCCCACCGCCCAGCATCATCATAATCGCACCGATCCAGATCAGCAGCACCATCGGTTTGAAGTAAAAACGAACAGCGACAGACCCATCGTTGTTAACATCACCCAGGGACAGATAGAGTTGACTGAACCCGTGGGTGAGCAACGCCGCCTCTGTAGTCGTTGTGCCGCGCGACGCAAAGCTGCGTTTCGCAGGTTCAAGCGTTGCGAGCCGTACGCCGCTCTGTCGTACTGTAAACTTGGCCGTTAGTTCGCGATAGTTCGGGCCGGCATGCTGGGCAAGGCCGTCGAACGACAGATCAAAACCTGAAAGCGAAACGGTTTGCGAAGGCTTGATTTCCGCGATCCGTTCACTCGCCCAGGTGCCCGCGCAGACAATGCCCAACAAAGTCACCGCAACTCCAAAGTGAGCAAGCCCGGTCCCCCAAGCAGACCGCGGCAGGCCGGCCGCCCGTTGGCGTACGACGGACAGTGGAACGCGGAAAAGTCCCACACGCTCGGCAATGTCGGTTAGCGCCCCGGCCATAACGAAGGCTGCCAGGCCTATTCCGAACAGTGCCAAAACAGATCGGCCGTTCACAGCGGCAGCAACGACCGCAATTGCCGCTAGACTGACCCCAAAGGCAACCATGAGCCGCTGTGCGACTCCAAGGATATCGCCGCGTTTCCACGCGAGAAGCGGTCCGAACGGCAGCGCGAACAGAAGCGGCACGAAAAGTGGCCCAAATGTCAGATTGAAAAACGGCGGCCCGACGGAAATTTTCTCACCTGTCAGCGCCTCGAGCGCCAATGGATAGAGCGTCCCGACGAAGACAGTGAGGCAAGCAGTCGTAAGAAACAGGTTGTTGAAGACAAGTGCACCTTCGCGGGAGATCGGTGCGAACAGACCGCCTTGCTTGATCGACGAGGCACGCCAGGCAAACAGCGCCAGTCCTCCGCCGATAAACAAAACCAAGATTGCAAGAATGAAAATTCCGCGCGCGGGATCGTTCGCGAAGGTATGCACCGAAGTCAGCACACCCGAGCGCACCAGGAATGTGCCAATAAGCGACAAGGAGAAAGTGACGATTGCAAGCAGGAGTGTCCAGATTTTCAATGCGTCCCGCTTTTCCATGACGACGGCCGAGTGCAGCAAAGCTGTGCCGGCAAGCCACGGCATCAGTGATGCATTTTCGACCGGATCCCAGAACCAGAACCCACCCCAACCAAGCTCGTAGTAAGCCCAATACGAGCCCATCGCGATTCCAACCGTGAGGGACATCCACGCAGCCAATATCCAGGGCCGCACCCATCGCGCCCATGCACCGTCAATGCGGCCTTCGATCAGCGCGGCAACGGCGAACGAGAAGGCGATCGAAAATCCAACGTAGCCGAGATAGAGCAGCGGCGGATGAACGGCGAGCCCGATGTCCTGCAAAATCGGATTGAGATCGCGGCCCTCGAACGGGGCAGGCACGAGCCGGAGGAATGGATTCGACGTAAGCAAAATGAACAAATAGAACGAACAGGCAATCCAGGATTGCACCGAGAGCACTAAAGATTTCAGCGGCACCGGCAGATTGCTGCCGAAAATTGCGACCAATGCGCCGAACAGGGACAGAATGAGGACCCAGAGCAGCATGGAGCCCTCGTGGTTCCCCCACACGCTGGTAAACTTGTACAGCAGCGGCATCATCGAGTGTGAGTTTTCGTAGACGGTCGCGACCGAAAAGTCCGAGGTCACATAGCAGGTGGTGAGTGCCGAAAATGACGCCAGAACAAAGACAAGCTGGACGATCGCCGTCGAGTTCGGAAGTTGCATCAAAACGGCGTCGCGCTTGCGCACACCAATGATCGGAACGATTGATTGAACAATGCCGAGCGCCAACGCCAGGACCAATGAAAAATGTCCGAGCTCGGGAATCATTTCGTGACGTTCCCTGAGTTTTTCTGTTGGTCTTCCTGCCAGTGGCCCGACTTTTTCAGCGCGTCGACAACCTCTCGCGGCATATAGCGCTCATCGTGTTTGGCCAGGACTGTGTCGGCGACGAAAATACCATCGCCATCAAGCTTTCCTTCCGCGACCACACCCTGCCCTTCGCGAAACAGGTCCGGGACAATCCCCTGATAGCGTACTGTGATTTCGGTTTTCCCGTCGGTGACCGCAAAACGCACCAGAAGATTGGCGTCTCTCTGCAGGCTGCCGGGTTTGACAAGGCCGCCGATGCGCACACGCGCTCCCGGTGCAAGACGCTTTTCCGCAACGTCGGTCGGCGAATTGAAGAAGACGATCGAATCCCGCAAAGCGCTCAATACAAGCGCGGCAGCGACCACAAGAACGGCCATGCTTGTGCTTATCAAGGCCAGACGTCGTTGTTTGCGTGTCATATTGCTTAGCCTTCGAGCCCAAGGCTTTTGATCGTGTCTTCGATAAGGCGGCGCTTTTCAGGATCGTTTGCGAGCGCCCTCCTCGCCGCTTCCGCCGCTGAAATTGCCTTGTCGCGCTGTCCGAGAACAACGTAGGCGCGCATCAGGCGTTGCCATCCTTCGACGTCGTTTTCATTTTCTTTCAGCCGGTCAGCGAGGCGAGCCACCATATTGCGTATCATCTCGCTGCGTTCTTCCTCGTTCATGGTGGCAGCTGCGGCGACATCGTCCGCTGTCGGAGCGGATATGGCACTCTGCGAAGACCGTGCATCGACGCGCGCCAGGGCCTCGCGCACCATCGGCAGCCATGGCGCATCGGCGCGCGCATTCCTGATCATCTCGCGCCAGATATCTGCTGCCTTTGCACGATCGCCATCCTGTTCGGCCGCGAGCCCGATATAGAATTTGGCCTTGAGATCGTCGCGGTCGAGTTCCAACGCCCGCTCGAAAACTCGCTTGGCATCGGCGGTAACGATGCCATTTGCCGCCGCAACGAGCGCCTCGCCGAGGTCGGACTGCCGACCCGCACTTTCTCCCCCGAGTTCCAGGACCTTGCGTCGTGCATTCACGGCGTCGGCAAGGCGGCCCAGACGAAGATAGACCGGAGCCAGGACCTCGTAGCCACGAATATCGTCGGGATTCCGTTCAAGATGCGCCTCGGCTTGCGAAACCAGATTTTCAATGGATCGACCCTGGTGCGCCTCTCGTACGCGCTCAGCGAGGGGTTGACCTGGCAATTGTGGCGAGCCAAGCGCGAGATAGAGCATCGCGGCGATGCCGGGCACTAAAATCACCGCCGCAACTGCGACCGCGCGGCGGCGCCAGAGCGGTGAGCCGATGGGCAAGGCATGTGAAAATTCTGCCGCGTCGGCCGCAGCGATGAGCCGGCGGGACACCTCGACTCGTGCTGCCTCCGCCTCCGCCTTTCCAATCAGCCCCGCGACCAGGTCGCGCTCGATTTCGTCCAGTTGATCGCGATAGATCTCAATATCGCTGCCCGCCCGTACATCTGCGTTCCGACCAAGCGGCCTCAGGACGGCGAAAATTGCCGCCGCTGTCATCAGCGCGAACACAAACCAAAGGGTCATGGAGCCCTAAATTCCGCCTCGGCCCTTCATCGGAGGGCGGCGCGGCCAAGGGCATACATCACGTCCGATCATGACAGCAATGTGCATTTTCGCACATACGACAGGCGGAAAAACCCGCCGTTATGCTCGAATGGCCTTGTTTTCGCCCGTGACCGCGACCTCAGCGGCCTTGCCCAGCAGTGCGGCATATTCCCGTCCAAACACCTTGGCGCAGAACCGCACGGCCGCGTCGACCTGAGACTGCCGAAAACTACGGTCGCCATCTCCCGCGTTCCGCAAGCCTTCGAGCAGCGCGCGCGTGCCATTGTCCAAATATTGCCGCAACTCGGTCAGCGCCCGTTGCGTCATTTCGTTGATTGCAAGTTCACCTGCAAAGTATTTGCAAATACCGACAAATTCCACCAGCGCCTCGACTTCGGCGACCTCGTTAGGATCGAGCACTGAATTCGGGCGAATTTCGCTTGCAGGGCGCGGACGCAACAAATGCCGGACACGACCAGGAATCGATTCAATTTCCGCCCGAAGGATATCGGAAATGTGCGTGCGCTGAGCTGCGAGTGCACGGCCCCAGGTGCTGTCCATTGGCAACGCCAGCTCCGTACGCAATCCCCGTGCGGAATCATGGATGGTCTTGAGCAGAGCCCCCACCGCGACACCCTGCCCAGTGCGAAGATCCTCGCGCAATTCGGCAACCAATCGCTCAAGTTCCGCCAATACAATGTTGACCGCGACACCATAGTGCGTTTCTGCCACACGAGCCGCCATATCACTGCCGGCCGCTCTCACCCCGAGGCGGATAAGCTGCCAAGGCGCCGTCATCCGACTCATGACCGTCAGCAAGGCGTAAAGAAACAACTCCCCGTCACGGGCAGCCGCGTTCTCTATAAGGGCCTTGCATTCATCGAGTTGGGCATTCGCAAGGTTGCCGATCTGTAACGGGAGGCGCGCGGAAAGCGACGCCAGTACGTCGCGGCCTTTGAGCGCCGCCTTGAGTGCCGCGAGTTCTTCCCCCGCGCGCGGGGTACCGATCTGCTGCAATATCCGCCGCTGGTTTCTTCCGTCCTGGTCGTCAGCATTGAAATTCGACTCGATCGCGGCGGCGACTCTGTCCTGGAACATTCGCGCGAGCCGTTCTGTTTTCGCCTGATCGCCTGCGACCAAGGCCTCGCTGACCTCCCCAGCCAACGTGTCGGCATCGTGAGGCAAGAGATCGCGCCTGATCCAGTTCCACAGAGCACCCAGCGACGAACGAGCGATACGACCCGGGTGCTTGTGATCCCCACGGTCGTCGACAAGAAAGGGCTCGAGCGGCTTGAACAGGAGTCGCGCCGAATCGTCGATCCGGGAGGACGTACTGCGTTGTTCACGAACGATGCGGCGCAGTTCCCTGAGGACAAGGTCCGATCCGACGACCTCCTCTCCTCGCAGCACGCTGCGTTCGAGTTCGCCGATCAGCAGCGAACGCGCTCCGGGCGACAGTTCTCGAAGAAAATGTCGCAGCCGCTCGACGGTCGTCTCGGCGCCCGCCATCCTCGGTCGATCCGAATTCAAGCCTTCCCGCTTGATACGGCGACGGGCGTTAAGAAGTTGTTAAGTGTAAACGGCCCTAGCCGAGTGCGGTCCAGGTGCCATCCGGGTTGCGGCAGGCTGTGCCACGGGCAGTCTGCGGCTGCCCATCAATATAGATCGTGTGGGTGTAGGACCGGCAATTGCGTCCGGCCTGCTGATAGGCGGGACCGGGGACGACCGTGCCGTAGCGGCCAGAATCGGGATTCCGCCATGACACCGGAGCGCCGGACTGGCCCCGCTCGAGTGCGTCCATCTGCGCCGCGTAGGCGCGTTGCTTGTCTTCGTCGTCGAGCGCGGCCCCGATGCGGTTGCCGATGAGGCCACCAATGCCGGCACCAATCAGGGCGCCCGCGACATGGCCGCCAACACCACCGCCAAACTGCGAACCGATAGCGGCGCCCCCCAACGCACCCAGGAGTGTTCCGGTGTTCTCCTTAGGGCCCGGGCCCATTCCGTCCGGACTTCCGGCGCACCCCGCCAGAATAATGCCGGCGACTGTGACGGCAGCAATCTTGTATGCGGACATTTAGACCCCCAAGGACGCCTGAGCACTGCCGAGCAGCAGGGCCGCGCTATCGGGAAAGCAGGATTGGGGCAAAACTCCGGCGGGGCGGTGCATAAAAAAGATCCTCATTTCGATCATGCTGCCGGCAGCACCAGTTCGGCGCGCAGTCCGCCGAGTGGTGCAGCCCCAAGTGTCAACCCTCCGCCATAAAGCCCGGCGAGATCGAGTACGATCGAAAGGCCTAACCCCGAGCCCGGCTTGGTCTCATCGAGCCTGCGTCCACGCTTGGCAACCTGTTCGCGCTCGGATGGCGATAGCCCGCGACCGTCGTCATCGACGACGACCCGGATGATCTGTCGTTCGCTCGCCGGATCGGGGCGCTCCCGCACAACCTCGACGTTGACGCGCGATGACGCCCATTTGCAGGCATTGTCGACGAGATTTCCGACCATTTCCTCGAGGTCGGGACGCTCCCCATGAAACAATGCCTGTTCGTCCGCATGCACTTCGATTGTCAGGTTTTTGTCCCGATGAATCTTTTCCATGGTGCGAGCAAGCGCGGTGACAACCGGCGCAGCCTGCGTAACAGATCCAACTACCGTGAACCTCGCCGCAAGGCGCGCACGCTCGAGATGGCGCGTGACCTGATCACGCATGATATCGGCTTGCTCGAGTATTTTCTGCGCGAAAGGCTCGCTCCCGTGCGCCGTCGCTTCATTGACCATCACGGACAACGGTGTCTTCAGTGCATGCGCCAGATTACCGACATGCGTACGTGCACGTTCGACGATTTCCCGGTTGGTTTCGATCAGCGCATTTGTTTCACGGGCGAGAGGCGCAATTTCCTCTGGAAACTTTCCCGTCAGCCGCTCCGCGCTGCCGGATCGGATTGCGGCCAGCCCGTCAGTGATGCGCTTGAGCGGCGCGAGACCGAAGCGGACCTGAAACGTCGTTGTAAGAAGGAGAACGACGGCGAGAATTGAAAATGTGACGACCAGTGCCTGGTCAAATGACCGCGTTTCACCGGAGATCTCCGCGGCGTCACCGGCAACGGCGACCAGGTAATGCCCTTCCTCGCCCAGGTCGATATTGCGCTCTACCAATCGAAGGCGCTGATCTTCCGGGCCGGCAACGTATCCTGCGCGCGAGCCATCGGCACTCCCTGCGATGCCCTGATCTTGCAGATGCGGCAAGCCGCCATCCCACAGAGAGCGCGACGATCGTACCTCGTTTTTCCCCGGATCGAGGCGCGTCACCTGCCAATACCAGCCGGACAACGGCAGCTCGAACAGCGGCTCGCCCAACGACTGCGGGAATTTCTCACCGCCGTCTTCCGGCGATGCAATATCGGCGACGAGAGTGCGGAGATAGACCCCAAGCCGACGGTCGAAAGCCCGCTCGACAGCCTGACGATAAAGCGAGGACAGGACGATCCCGGTGATCAGCAGAATGATTACCGCCCAGGCGGTTGCCGACAGGAAGAGTCGTAGGGCGAGCGAATTGGCGCGCATGTCAACGCGCGTCGGGTGGCGTGAGTAGATATCCGAGCCCGCGCACAGTCTGGATTATTTCGACTCCGAGTTTTTTGCGGATGCGGCCCACAAACACCTCGATCGTATTGGAGTCGCGGTCAAAATCCTGGTCGTAGAGATGCTCGACGAGTTCGGTGCGAGAGACCACGCGGCCGGCATGGTGCATCAGATAGGCGAGCAGCCGATATTCATGGCTGGTGAGCTTGACGGGGTTGCCATTGACCGAAACGCGTCCCGTGCGGGTATCCAGTCGCACTGGTCCACAGTTGAACTCGCTTTTCGCGTGACCGGCGGAACGGCGCAGCAACGCCCGCACGCGCGCGAGCACTTCCTCGAGATGAAACGGTTTGGCAACGTAGTCGTCAGCACCCGCATCGAACCCTTGAACTTTGTCGCTCCAGCGATCGCGCGCCGTGAGCATGAGCACCGGCATTGCCCGGCCGGTGCGGCGCCACGCTTCGAGCACCGATATCCCGTCCATCTTCGGCAGGCCGATATCCAAGATCACCGCATCGTAAGGTTCGGATTCCCCGAGATAGTGCCCTTCCTCGCCATCGAACGCGCGATCGACGACATATCCCGCATCGGTCAGTGCGGTGGCAAGTTGGCGGTTAAGGTCCGGATCGTCCTCGATCACGAGGAGGCGCACGGTCTATCTCTCCACTGAACGGCTGACATGGTACTCGCCGTTGACTGCATCAATAGTCGCGGTGACCACTTTGCCATTACGGCCGAGCAGAGTCAGCACATAGACCAGCTTCTGTTCATGCCGGCAAAGCCGGGCACGGACAACCTCGGAATATTGCCGATGCTCCCGAAGCAATTTGATGGCCTGCGCAAGCGAAATTGCACGATTGGCGGCGACTGCGGCGCGCTGTTCGGCCTTGGTCAGGCACGCGCTTCGGTGCGGCGCGTCGGCAGCCCGCGCCGACAAGGTCGGCAGACTGGCCAGCAGGACCAGTATCGCGAGGCGGAAAATCAGCATAAGGCCGGGTGTACCGGCGTCCCGGTGAACGCTGGGTGAACGCGACAGGCTGTTACCGCTAGTCTTCAAAGCCATCGAATGTCGCGTAGACCTCCAGCGGTTCCCGCGGGGAGCGCCAGGAATTGATAGGCGCCGCGGCATCCTCGTATCCCAGAGCCATGCCGGAATAGATCATCAAATTTTCGGGAAGTTGTAGGAAGGTGCGGATGGTACGGTGGAAGGAGACCCAGGCCTGCTGCGGACAGGTATGCAAGCCGAAGCCGCGGGCAAGCAGAGCAACGGTCTGGAGATAGCCGCCGATATCGGCCCATTGCGCCGGTCCGTGGTTTTTTTCCCGTGCAAAGAACAGCGCGACGGGCGCACCGAAAAACTGATAGTTGCGGGAGTACTGACGATACCGCGCGGGCTTGTCCTCACGCGGAACGCCGATTGAGCGGTAGAGAAGTTCGCCGACGACGAAACGTCGCGTCCGGTAGGGCTCGGTCAACGGCTCGGTATAAATGGTGTACTCGGTACCCTCGCCTTTCGGCAGCTCAGTCGCCATGCGCGGAGCCATGAGAGCCTTGAGCTCTTCGACGCGTTTGCCCGCAAGCGCATAAATTCGCCATGGCTGCATATTTCCGGCCGACGGCGCCCGCGCCGCACGCTCGACGATCTCCCGGACGATTTTCTCGGGGACCGGTGTCGGCAGAAAGGCACGGCACGAGTATCGCGAGGCAACGGCTTCGAAGACATCCATCGGGGCAGCTCCACGGAATCAACGCGATATTGGCCAGCGGATTCGTTAAAGCCAAGCGGGTCCAGCGATCACTTCCGTGTAAGAATTTGAGCGACCTTCTCGATCGACCTGCCGCCAAAATAAGCCGTCAGCACGATCAGCGCCCATTGAGCAACGTCTCCGGAAAGCGGATCCGTCGCCCCAAGTCCTAGGACCTTGTCCCAGACCACCACCTTCCAGACGTAAATAATGAATGCGAGCGCGAACAACGGTCTCGGCAGCGCCGTGTACCAGCGACCCTGCTCGGCCCGCAGGATTTGCGAGGCCAGCTCGCGCTCCCGCTGCTCGACTGCGAGTTCGCGTGCCGCCAACTCCGCGCAAATTTTCTCGCTTGTATTCTCCGACGAGAGTTTCGCGCGATAGGCATCGACGGCTGCTCTCGCGAACGGCCCTCCGAGGAGGTTGCCCAAAAACCCAAGCAAGGCCGCAAGCATCAGTGGATGCGCCCGACGGTACGCCGACGGGCAATCTCGGTAATGAGTCCGATGGCAATTACATAATAAGGAATGAATTTTGGCTGGAGTGCCGTTTCAATGGCCCCGGTTACACTGGGATCGGACATGACGGCCACCAGTGCGGCGCCGACAATGCCAACGAGCACCTGCACGCGTGCCCACAGGATGGTCACGGAATTCTTGAACCAGGATTTAATGCTGACCCACATCGAGTGTATGCCTTTCGTTTTTCGCACGAGCCGGACTTATTGGTCGTTGACCGCGGACTGCATTGTCCCGGCGGATTTGGCAGCCATCGCAAGTGCCGTCGTCTTCACGTCGGCCACACGGCGTCGCCAGCCTGCGCCGAAGACCGGCCAGGTCCGCAACGACTGAAGAAACCGGAGTCGCTCGTCGCAGATCCCGGTGACCAGAGCGATGGGATCGGATGCGCAAACGGCATCAATGACGTCGTCTGACACGGCGCTTGACCGATCGGGGAGATTCACCAGTCTGCGCAGTACCTTGCCGCTGCGGCTGATGCCGGAGTTCACACCGTAGTCGAACATCGCGTAGTCCACACCGGCAGGCAATTCATCGCAGCGTTGCGCGTCCCAGTACCGCGTCCGGTAGATGCGCTTTGCCTCGTCGATCGTCATCGCGCGCACATCGGCTGCGTTGGCGCCGGGATTCACGTATTTCCGGTAGTCGAAAATCGTGATGCCGAAATTTGTCGGGCCACCAGGATCGCTCGGATGATTTGTGTAGCCGCCTTCATGCGCGAGCAGGAGCGGCAGGCAGACGTCGTAAGTGGATTTCATGCTTCACGATGCTCACGAGGTTCATGCGGTCGGGGCCGACATTTCCAGGAAATAGACAATGAGACGGACTTTGCCGGACGTGAAATTTCCGCCATTGGCCGTCACGCGTACTTTCGTGTCGGCATAGAATGCCGTCGGTCCGATCACGCCGTTGTTGGTCGAGCCGGGCGCGATTCCGAGAAGATTTCCGAACTGTGTGGAATTGCCGCTGACGCCGACGGCGTACGAGGTGGCGCCGGTGATGGAAAGAATCGTTCGGGAAGCGACACCGAGCACGACCGCGCGGTCGGGAATGAATGCAGGGTCGACGGTCTCGGTGAATGCGCCAGCCAGCGCCACTTCTTCTTCCTTGGCGCGGAGGGTCACCCGCCCGCCGTGAGCCGTCAGCGCGATGCCGTCCCGCCAGGTATCATCGTCGTATGTGACGGTCAGGCGCTCAACCCTGAGCCACGCCTTCATCCCGGGGACGGGAACGATCCGGACCCAGTTTCCGCCCGTAAAAAGCGCGACTTGGCCGTCCCAACCGGCCCATGCACCGACCGCACCGGGTGCCGGGATGTAGCAGGCACCCTCGCTCACCGTAGCGGGCGGCACCGTCAGCGTGCGCGATTCAACCGCAAGATGCGTCAGCGCATCGATCAGGGCGAGAGCCTCATTGTGAGTGATGTGCTTTTGTGCCTGCGCGGCTTCGATCGCCGGCAGCGCGAAACGTGGTGTGTCTGTCATTGTCTTAAATCCGGAGAAAGGCCTCTGTCGCAAAACCGCGTCCGACGGCTCGCGAGAGCTGAGCCACGCGGATGTCAAAGCTCGTCTGCAGCGCACCGAAGTCGGACAGTTGGTCGGTGTTGCCGTAGGTTGCCGACGGCGTCGGTGTCACGATTGTCCGGAGAACGTCAGCACCGGAAAGGATATCGAGCGCATATTGCTCGCTCTCCTCCCCAAGCGGCACTTCGCCGCTCCAGGTGTCGCCGTCGAACCGCGTGCGCCGAACCCAACTGAAAGTCACGCCTCCGGCCGCCCGCGTGGCCTTGAGATGCACCGGCGCGAGCGGCCGCAGGGTTGTCGCGCGCGGCACCACGGAGACGGCAAGCGCTGCCGGATCGCCATGATCGTGACTGGCCGCGACGACCCGCAATTGCAGGGTACGCTCCAGTGCATCCGTGCCGCTCGCAACCGCGACGATATGCTGATCGAGCAGGACAAACGGGGCGCCCGCAGGCAACGGCGCGCCCATCGCCCATTCGGTTCCGGCCTGGCCGCGCAGGAGCCGTGACAGCGCATAGGTGCGCTCGGAAACCAGTTCCGCCTTTGCGAACTGAATGACTTCCCACGCTCCGTCGGGCCGTTGGATTGCAGCCGCATTTGCACCGGCGAACATGGCGTTGTCCGAGACCGAAACCAACGAACCACCGAAGATTTCGACACGAAGGTCTGCGCGATGCCACCGGGCGGTCGGACCTGCCGCAAGATCGTCCAGCGTCCGCCCGACGATCGATGGGGCCAGCGCAAGGGCCGTGCGGCTGTAGCTCAGGCCGTCAACCGAAGACCACACGGATACTGCGCCCGGCCAAGGATCGGCAAAAACGGCGAGTCGCGCCAGCACCGGCGGTTGTTCGCCGTTCAATGCCGGCAGGTCGAGCGTAAGCGCGTGCACCGGGCCGACGGCGGGCGGGAAAGTCGGCGCCCGCAGACGCGGCGGCGTCAATGCAAGGTTGAAAACCTCCGGATCGATCGATCGCGCCCTCGCCGTGCGGCATTCGGTGTCGTCGATCTCCTGCAGTTCGAAGAGATTGCGCCGTCCATTCACCGACAGCCCGACGACGTCGCCCGCGGCAAGCGCCAGCCTGCTCGGCGGCAGGGCAAACGAGGCGTTTTCCCGGCCGACCCAGAGGTCCTGCAGCCAGATCTCCGCACGGCGCACAGCCTCAGCATCATTCGTGACAACCGCCAGATCCGCATGAGCGCTGCGGGACGATGCCCCGACAAGACGGCGCGAGGCCGCAGCTCCGCGCTGATAGTCCGCACCGATATCAGTAAAGCTGATCGTGACCTCGCGCGGCAGGTCGCTTTCCTGCGTCCGCACCAGCCGTGCCGGTGCACTCGCCTCGGGCAATACAAGATCGTCTTCCGTCAGATCAGCGACCGGTGCACTTCCGCGCTGGCGAAAGCGCAGCGCCCCGTCCTGCTCGAAGGCGTCGAAGGAAAATACGAGCGCCAACGGATCAATCATCGCGCGTGGCGTCATCGGTCGGTCCACAACATAACCGTCGGCGCCTCCACGAAGCTCGCTTGCATCTGCGCCGTCGACGCCGCTGTCGCCGAGGATCGCCGAGACAAGGCCGTCAAGCGGCGTCGAGCCGAGCCGCCCGGTCAGCCAATGGCCCGTTTCCCAGTTCGGGGCGTCACTCCACGTGTCGAGCAGCGCCGGAAACGCAGGAAAAGGTCGCGCATCCCATGTCCACACATGGACACCGTCGGGTGCGATCATGCGTCCGCCGTAGACCGGCGACACAGGGTTAAGCGGTGTTTCGCCGAACGCCGGGTCAAAGGCGCCGAGTGCAGCTTCGAGGTAGCGGCGTTAGGCCAGGTCGTCGCGGTTGCCACTGGAATAATGCGGAAGGCCGGCCTCGGAGGACTTCGGGTCGGGAAAGACACTCGGCTGGTTTGTGCCCTTGTCGACCGCCGGACATCCGATCTCTGTGAGCCAGATCGGCTTTGATTGCGGCACCCAGACGGTCGGCGTTGTCTGCTCGGCGCCGCCGGCGCGCTCGTAGTGCGGCTGCGACCAAAAATTCCAAAGGTCCTTCTGGCGGAACAGCCACGCCTTACTGAGACCGTCGGTAATCGGCGTGCGATCCTGCGCATCGCGCGCCGGCTTGTCGGCATAATACCAATCATAGCCTTCCCCGCCCGCCAGATTGCCGACGAGGTAGCTCAGCCGATATGGACTGTCGGTCAGCATTGCGTCCCGCTCGCCCGCAGTGCCGCGCCAGTCCGACAGAGGTGCGTAATAGTCGATGCCGATGACGTCGATCGACGCAGACGCCCACAGCGTATCGAGCGGAAATCGCACCTCGCTTGCTGCCGAATCGACAACATGCGCGCCGTATTCGGTCCAGTCGGCCCCGTACGTGACGATGGTGCCGTTGCCGAGGATTGCCTTGACCTCGGCTGCGAGGGCGGCAAGTGCGGCCGCTGCTGGATAAATACCGGGCGCGGAGCGCACCCGGGTCAGTGCTTTCAGTTCCGAGCCGATCAGGAATGCATCGACGCCACCGGCAGCTGCCGCAAGCGATGCGCAGTGCAGCACGAAATTCCGATAGTTCCACTGATCGCCGCCGCCGCTGAAAAATGCATCGACCTGAGCGGCGGCGGCAG
>Ga0070741_10005889_pt1 | contig 26757 bp, 28 predicted proteins | sample Coa_R1_4_FD_66440 | JGI IMG/M metagenome (GOLD analysis project Ga0070741, IMG submission 66440) | Surface soil microbial communities from Centralia Pennsylvania, which are recovering from an underground coalmine fire - Coalmine... | ecosystem: Environmental > Terrestrial > Soil > Unclassified ... | reverse complement strand
GAGCGCTTCGGCCAGACGAACTTCGACGGCGTGGCGATCACGTACGCGCTGATGGAGGCCGACGATGCGAATCTCGGCGACGTGCTGCGCGAGCGGCCGTTGACCCTCACGGAGACCACGCAGGTTGCGCGGGCTGTACATGGCGCCTTGACGGCGCTGCATGCGAGCGGGCTTGTGCATGAGCACATCGAGCCGGTGAACGTTCTGGCTGTGGGCGAGACGGTGAAGCTGCGCAGCGACTGCGTGCGCGAGTGCATCGCAGACACGGAATTCAACACGCCGGAGGGTTGTGCGGAACTGCGGCGGCGCGACGTTCATGACTTTGGGATGTTGCTGCTGCAGTGCCTGACGCTGGAGAAGCGCTATAACCCGGGGCTCAATCTGCCGGACATCTTTCGCCGGCTGATTCCGCACATGCTCGACGGCACGTGGAGCCTGGAACAGGTTGGGCAGATGCTGAGTCCCCCGTCCGGCGCGCCGATTGCGGCGGCATCTTCCGCTCGGCCGGCAGCTCCGGCTACGCGGAAGGCGGATCCTGTGAGTGCGTCGAATGGTGCGAAGGCCGTGCAGCCGGAGCAGCGAAAGCTTCCGCTCGATCAGTCGCGGCCGCCGATCAACTCGGCCACAAATCCGGTACTGCGCTCCCGCCGCGAGATTACCGACGAACCCTCCGGGTTTTCTTTGCGTCCATGGCTTCTTGGGGGTGTGGCTGCCGTCATCGTTTGCATTATCGTGATCTGGCATTTCGTGGGAGCGAAGTCGGCAAAGCCTGCGGCGCCGGCACAGCATGCGGCGACAGCCTCCGCTGCGCAGCCGGTGCCGGCGGCGGTCCCTGAGCGCGCGACGCGGCGGCCAATCGTAGCCGAAGCTCCCATACCCACGGCCACACACGCGGGCGGCTGGTATGTCATCGCATGGACTTATAACCATCAGGGGCAGGCACAGGCCAAGGCGGAGCAGTTGAACGCGCGGCATCCCGGATTTCATGCCGAGGTCTTTAGCCCGCGGGGCCGCGCTCCGTTCCTCATCAGCCTGGGTGGACCGATGAGCGAGCCTGAGGCGAAGGCACTGCAACAGCGCGCGCGGCGGTCGGGATTCCCGCGGGATACGTTCATCCGCAATTACCGGTAACGTGGTTCAAAGAAAAAGAGGCCGTCCTTCGGGACGGCCTCTTTTGTTCAGGCAAGAAGTTGGTTAGAACTCTTCCTCATCATCTCCGCCGCCGGTTGCGGAGTAGCTGCCGGCTTCCGGTCCGTCCAGATCCTCTTCGCGGAGGCTGAGCGCGATCACTGTACCGGATTCGAACTCAATCGTCAGCGAATCGAGTTCTTTCAGTGCCGCCTTGCCGACCATTTCGCCGATCTGGGCGCAGAGCGCGTTCCGATACTCTGGTTGGCCGAACGCGATCGAAAAGTCCTCGAGCAGAACGTGGGGCCAGGCGTACAGCGTCAGTGTCGGGCCGTCGAAGCGCAGGCGTACATAGTCGCTGACGAATTCGACCGCAGTCAGCTCCTGGCCTTCGATGGCGCTGACGTCTATCACTGCTTCGCTCCGAGCGCTTGAGCGGCGGCGTCGATCTGCGCTTTGGTGGTCAGCTCCGTCGCGCACCATAGAGATGCATTCGCGCCGAGCTCCGGATACCACTTCGCGAGCGACAGACCGCCAACGATCTCCTTCGCCAGCAGCTTCGTGTTGATGCTCTCTGCCGAGACAGGAAGCGCGATCGCGAACTCATTGAAGCTGGGAGCGGAGAAGAGCGGCTTTGCTCCTGCTTTCGTCAGCGCGCTCCGCAGGTAGGCAGCCTTGGCGAGATTCTGCTCGGCGAGTTCGCGCAAGCCTTGCTTGCCATAGACCGTCAGGAAGATCGTCACCATCATCGCGACGAGCGCCTGGTTGGTACAGATGTTGCTCGTGGCTTTCTCGCGGCGGATGTGCTGCTCACGCGTGGAGAGCGTCAGCACGAAGCCGCGCTTGCCGTTCATGTCCTTTGTCTCGCCGACGAGACGGCCGGGCATCTGGCGCAGGAAGCGCTCCTTGCACGCGATCACACCGCAATACGGTCCGCCGAAGCCGACCGGAACGCCGAAGCTCTGCGCCTCCATGGCGACGATGTCGGCTTCCTTCGGCGGCTTCACGATGCCCAGCGAGACGGCTTCCGCGATCGCCACGATGAGGAGCGCACCCTTGGAGTGCACCAGCTCCGCGATTGCCGCGACGTCCTCGATCGTGCCGAAGAAGTTCGGCGACTGAATCAGAACGCAGGCGGTGTTCTCCGTGATTGCGCGCTCAAGTTCGGCGATGTCCAAGCGGCCGGTCTTCGCGTCGTAGCCGCACTCAGCGACGGGAATCTCCTGGTGCTGCACGGTGGTCTTCAGCACCTCGCGATATTCCGGGTGCACGGTGCGTGCGACGACGCAGCCGTCGCGGCCGGTCACGCGAACGGCCATCATCACCGCCTCAGCACATCCGGTCGAGCCGTCGTACATCGATGCGTTGGCGATCTCCATGCCGGTGAGCTCGCAGATCATGGTCTGGAACTCGAACATGGCCTGCAGCGTGCCTTGCGAGATCTCCGGCTGATAGGGCGTGTAGCTGGTCAGGAACTCGCCACGCTGGACGAGCGAGTCGATGATGACCGGGCGATAGTGACGGTATGCGCCGGCTCCGAGAAAGCTCGCCGGCAGCCTGGCCGCAGGATTCTTCGCGAGCTCGGTGGCATCGCCGCTGGCAACGTTTGCTGCGAAGGCGCGAAAGCGATCGAGGATCTCTGATTCGGCGTGCTGCCGGGGAATGTTCAGATCGCGATTGAGGCGGTACTCGCCGGGAATCGTTTCGAAGAGCTCGTCGATCGAGCGGACGCCGATGGCGTCGAGCATCTCTTGCCGATCGGCAGGGGATTTGGGGAGATAACGCATTGCGAAAACCTATCTATAAGTGCGATCAGCGCATGGGGATGACGCCGAACAGTTGTAGGAAACCAGTGATCATAAAAATGCTACCAACGATTATGAACATGAGACGGCCAGCCCAAAGCGGTGCTTGCTTGCCGGGTGAGCCACCGTACAAGCCGCGCGCATAGTAAAACTTTTTCCCAAGCACGCCGATAACAACCGCCACCAACCCAATCAAAATTGTCAGGTCGGTTTTGGTGACGTTGGACATGACTAATGACCGGTTTCTTCTTTGACGAATTTCTCGTAGTCCGCAGCCGAGAGCAGCGCGTTCGCCTCGTCGGGATTGGTCACGGTGATCTTGATAAACCACGTGTCGTTCGCGGCGGCGTTGACCGTCTCGGGCGCGGAGTTCAGGCTCTCGTTCACCTCGGTGACGGTGCCGCTGACGGGCGCGTACAGATCACTGACCGCCTTTACACTCTCAACGGAACCGAAGGTGGCTCCGGCCTCAAGCTGCTGGCCCACCTTGGGCAGCTCGACAAAGACGATGTCACCGAGCGAATCCTGGGCATAGTCTGTGATGCCAACGGTCGCGGTCTCGCCGTTCAGGTTCAGCCACTCGTGTGACTTGGCGTAACGGTAGTTCTGGGGATAGCTCATTCCGTAATTGTAGAGGCTCTGAGGGCACCGGTTTTGCTCCATCCAAAGGACTTCCATCCCGCGGGATGCCGGTCTCGCGACTGCCTGAATCTTTTATTTCGATATCGAATCTTATGGTATGTAACTATTGGGCACCCTGAAAGGAGCCACCCATGCCAGAACCTATTACTGGCCTGCACCATGTAACCGCCATCGCCTCGGACCCACAGCGGAATCTCGACTTCTATACCGAGGTCCTCGGGCTGCGTTTCGTCAAGCGCACGATCAACTTTGACGACCCGGGCACGTACCACTTCTACTTCGGCGATGACGCCGGCAGTCCGGGCACCATTCTGACGTTCTTCCCGTGGCCGCATGCTCGGCGCGGGCACGCCGGAGCCGGCGAGGTCACGCATACCGCGTTTAGCATTCCGCAGGGCTCGATTGGATTCTGGGAGCAGCGCCTGCGCGAGAAAGGAGCTCTCGTCGAGCGCACCGGCACCCGCTTCAACGGCGTCGAGGAGGTGCTCACGCTGGCCGATCCTGACGGGATGAAGATCGAGCTCGTCGCCCATGCGGACGCGCCGCAGATCATCGCTTCGCGCTATGCGGATGTCCCGGCCGAGCACGGCTTGCGGGGATTCTTCGGAGTCACGCTGCTCGAACGCAGTCTCGATTCGACAGCCGCAACGATGAAGCTGCTCGGCTTTGAGCCGGTTGCGACAGAGGGCAATCGGGCACGCTTTGTGTCGCCTGCGGGTACGCCGCTCGGCAACCACATTGATGTGGTCGTTGATCCGAATGCGGGCTACGGACGCCTGGGCGCGGGATCGGTGCACCACATTGCCTATCGCGCGAAGGATGATGCGGCTCAGCTAGCCTGGCTGGAAGAGATCGGCAAGCACCTGCAGGTAACACCGGTGCAGGACCGCACTTACTTTCACTCAATCTACTTCCGCGAGCCCGGAGGGGTGCTCTTCGAACTTGCGACCGATCCTCCGGGATTCGGCATCGACGAGACGCCAGAGACGCTCGGCGAGGCGCTTCGGATTCCTGGCTGGTTTGAGGCGCAACGCGCCGCGATCGAAGCGCGCCTGATACCGATCGAGCTGCATCAGAGCTCGCAGACTGCGAAGAAAGAGGTGACCGCATGACAACGGCTGTTGCACTGCACGCCAACCAACCGGCGCTCCATGCAGGGGCGCCGCTGGCTGACGGGAAAGGAGCGGTCGTGCTGCTGCACGGCCGCGGCGGCTCGGCGGAGGATATCCTCTCGCTCGCGCAGCCGCTCTATCGCGAAGGGCTTGCGTATTTTGCACCGCAAGCCGCGGGTCACACGTGGTACCCGAACTCGTTCCTCGCACCGCGCGAGGCGAATGAGCCGTGGCTGAGTTCGGCGCTGGAGAAGGTCAGCTCTGTTGTGGCGGAGATTGAAGCTGCGGGAATTTCGCGTGATCGTATTGTCATCGCGGGCTTCTCACAGGGAGCGTGTCTTGCGACAGAGTTCGTCGCGTCGAATCCTGCGCGGTACGCAGGAATGATTGCCTTCACGGGCGGCCTGGTCGGACCTCCGGATGCGGATCTGCATCACGAGGGATCGCTCGCCGCCACGCCTGCGTTGTTTCTGAGCGGGGATCCCGATCCGCATGTGCCCTGGCAGCGTGTTCAGGCTTCGGCTGCGGAGCTCGAGCGCATGGGTGCTGTGATCACCGCGCGGCGCTACCCGGGCCGTCCGCACACAATCTCTTCGGAAGAGATGGAACTCGCCCGCACACTGATTCTCGGGGCCTTCGCCGCATAGACTGACACGAGCATGCCCACAGCCGACAAGAGAGACGAGACCTCCGCACCTGCGCTGTGGGTTGTGCTCGCGCGCGCCTACCGGTCGATGGCGACGTTCGTGGAGCGCTCCGTGGCAGCGCTCGACATTGGCCTCTCCGACTTCATGATCCTCGAGGCGCTGCTGCACAAAGGCCCGCTGACGATGAGCGAACTGTGCGAGGCAGCGCTGATCACGAATGCGTCGATGACGGCGGCAATCGATCGGATGGAGCAGCGCGAGTTTGTAGAGCGCGTGGCCAGCAAGGGGGACCGGCGCGTTCGCCGCGTGCAGCTCACCGCGCAGGGGAGTGCGCTGATCAAGCGGCTATACACGCGGCACGAGCGCGATCTCGAAGAGGTGCTGTCGGCGGTTCCCGCGGCACAACGGGCCGAGCTTCGCCGCGGTCTGAAGACGATTGGCCTCGCGGCGCAGGCGAAGTTGTCGGAATAGATCGTCAGGAAGACAGCGGCGCGGTGACTGGTGGGGTTGTGGCCTTGGGTCGTTTGTAGAACGGCGTCGGCACGACCTTTGCCTTCACTGATTGTCCGCGGATCTCCACACCGACCTCGGTGCCGATCTCTGTGTAGGCGACCGGAACGTAGGCGAGCGCGATGTTTTTCTTCAGAAACGGCGCTGGCGAACCGGAGGTGACTTCGCCAATACGTTGACCGTCGAGCGACAGCACTGGGTAGCCGTCGCGTCCGATGCCGCGCTCGATCATCTCCAGTCCGACGAGTTTGCGCTTGGGTCCGCCGCTCTTTTCGACTTCAACGAGAGCGTCGCGACCGACGAAGTCCGAACCCTTGTCCAGCTTGCAGTAGCGGCCGAGATTCGCCTCGAAGACGTTGATGGTGTCCGAGATTTCGTGGCCGTACAGCGCCATCGCCGCCTCGAGCCGCAGTGTGTTGCGGGCGCCGAGGCCGCAGGGCATGATGCCGAACTCCGCGCCGGCATCGAGCACCTCGCCCCAGACTCGTGCACTTGTCGGTTCGTCGGAGGGGATGTAGATCTCGAAGCCGTCCTCGCCCGTGTAGCCGGTGCGCGCGATGAGCACGTTGTGGCAGCCAGCGACCGTGCCCCACGTGAACCAGTAGTTTTTAATCGGCGTCAGGTCGACCTTGGTTAATTTCTGGAGCGTATCCTTCGCCTTCGGTCCCTGGATCGCGAGCTGCGTGTAGTAGTCGCTGACGTCCATAATGTGCACGCCGCCCATGGAGCCGATGGTCTTGCGCACCCACTGCACGTCCTTCTCGCGCGTGCCGGCGTTGATGACGATGAGGAAGTCGTTGTCCCCGAGCTTGTGCAGCACGACGTCGTCGACAAACGTGCCGTTGGGGTACAGCATTGCCGAGTAGTGCGCTTGGCCGATCTGCAGTTTGCTGGCGTCATTCATCAGGAGGCGCTGCACTGCGGCCAGCGAGTTCGGTCCGCGCAACTGGATGTCGCCCATGTGCGAAACGTCGAACAGGCCGACTGCGGTACGGACGGCCATGTGCTCGTCGATCAGGCCCTTGTACTGCACCGGCATATCCCATCCGCCGAAGTCAACCATGCGCGCCTTGTGCGCGTTGTGGGTTGCATGAAGGGCGGTCTGCCGGAGCGGCGTCTGTGTCGTTGATTCCATATCTCTTCGATGCCTCGCGCTTCCAGATACTAAATGGCTGACGGCGCCGGTTGCCCGATCACCGCCGGGATGCGCGCACGAAGCTGCTCACGGTGAAGTAAGTGAACACCGCGCAGACGGCTACGCAGGCGTAGAGCTTTACCGCCTCATGGGAGCCTGAGGCGGCGTGAAGCGCGGCGCGTGTGCGCCATGCGGCCGCTCCCATGATGAAGGCGATCAGCGCGAAGAAGACACCCGTGACCTGCAACCAGACCACGCTCGAGAATCGGACGAACGGTGTAACGAGCGATGATTTCGCCTGCCGACCCGCGGCGCGGACTGTCTGGGGGTCCGCAGTCCAGCGCGGCGCAGCCGTGGCTCGCGGCTCTGAGGGTCTGCGGGGCGACACAACCTGAGCCTTGCCCGCGGGATTCGGTGCGCTGGCCGCCTCTGCCGCCTGCGCCAGCGTCTTCGCGGCATGCCGCGCCCCGTACCCTAAAGCTCGCCCGAACTTCACCCGATCCATAGATCTAGTTTACGTGTCTCATGCTGTCACATCGCATCGCAAAACGAATTGCCGCCGTCTGCCATCCAAGCTCCTTGAAAGGGAGAGAACGGAGCAATGAAGACATTCTTTTGGGTGGCGGGGGCGGTCTGCGCTGCAATGGCAGGCCTGATGATCTGGAACCGGCAGCGCAGCGAGCCTGTTGAAGACCTGGCGCATCGGCTGGAGGCCGCGTGGGCCGACCATCGCACCGTTGCGTGACGCTTTTCATCTTGGCGGAGCCGCTGCCCGGGCGTAGTCTGTTGCCTGGATTTGCCGTAGTCTGTTAAAGAGATTTATCCCGCAATTGCCGTTCCCGTTGTTCGGGAATACCCGATGCGTGGTCAGGGGGCATTCCAACAGATGACCGGGAGGTGGCGTTGAATCAACAGGTCAAGGACCTCATTCAGAAGCTCGGCGAAGCTATTCACGAGTCCGTATCCGAGAGCGAGCAGATTGCGGGCGTCGTCCGCGAGATTCGGGAGCAGGGGTTTGATGTCCTCCTGATGCTCGAGGCGACCATCGGTCTGAACGAAGTCGAGGAAGAGCAGAAGGACAACGGCGACGAGCCGGCGCACGGGCCCTTCACGCGCAACGACCTCACCTTCCTGAAGTCGCTGCGCATCACCACGGAAGAGCACGACAGCGGGTCGTCTTCGCAGGACAGCGGACCCGCTTCCTAAGACGCGCGCCGTCGCCGCTCTTTCAGCCGCATTCTCTCGCGGCTCTACATTTTCCGTGCGTTGCGTGCTAGACTCGTGCCTCCCCGAGCATTGAAACTTGCGTCAGACGGGAATGGATAGCGAGAGGTAGCTGCACGATGAGAGACACGCTTGGTGTTTTGCTCGCCGGAGGCGCCGGCGAAAGACTCTTTCCCCTGACGCGGGACCGCGCTAAGCCTGCCGTCCCGTTCGCCGGTCAGTACCGCATCATCGACATCACACTTTCCAACTGCATCAACTCCGACCTGCGCCACGTCTATATCCTCACCCAGTACAAGGCCCTCTCGCTGAACCGGCACATCCGCGAAGGCTGGGGCACGGTCGTCGCCGGAGAACTCGGCGAATTCATCGAAATCCTGCCGCCGATGCAGCGCGTGTCCAAGTCCTGGTACCAAGGCACCGCGGACGCCGTCTTCCAGAACATTTACTCCATCGGCTCGGAGGAGCCGCAGCACGTCCTGATCCTCTCCGGCGATCACATCTACAAGATGAACTACGCGCTGATGAAGGAGCACCACTGCAACTCGGGCGCAGACGTGACTCTTGCCACGCTGCCCGTCACGCCTGACCAGGTCTCTGCCTTCGGCGTGGTCGAGGTGGGGCAGAACGGCGAGGTGATCGGCTTTGTCGAAAAACCCAAGGAGACGAACATCCGGTCGCCATTCAACCCGGACATGGTCGATGTCTCGATGGGCATCTACCTCTTCAACACCGATGTCCTGATTCCCGAGCTGCTGCGCGACGCGGAGGATCCGGAGTCACGGCATGACTTCGGCCATGACATCCTCCCGAAGATACTCGGCCGCTTCAAGATGGTTGCCTACAACTTTGTGGACGAGAACAAGCAGCGGGCACTCTATTGGCGGGACGTAGGAACACTGGAGGCATACTACGAGGCCAACATGGATGTGTCCTCCGTCACGCCGACCTTCAATCTCTACGACAAAGCCTGGCCAATGCGCACGCGCGCGTACCAATACCCGCCGGCGAAGTTCGTGTTCGGTGAGCCCGGACGCACAGGCATGGCCATCAACTCCATCGTCTCGGCTGGATCGATCGTCTCAGGCTCGGTCGTGCGCAACTCCGTGCTCTCGCATGATGTACGCGTCAACAGCTACGCCGACGTGGATTCGAGCGTCATCTTCTCCCACGTCAACGTCGGCCGGCACTGCCGCATCCGCCATGCCATCATCGACCGGGATTGCCACATCCCGGACGGGACAGTGATAGGGTACGATCCGGCGGAGGACAAGAAAAACTATTTCGTGACCGGCTCAGGCCTTACGGTCGTGACCCGGGACTACTCCCAGTTCGAAAACCCCGTTTCCGAGCAGTTTTTGCAGGTAATGTAGCGGCTTTCCACAGTACGGACGCCGCCCTGCTGCGTCCAAACCCCAAAGTTCCGCCTGTATTTGCCGGGAATCCCGCACGGTTCCTCCTCGTTTTCCGCTCTAGGCAAGTTTCCGGCCAAATGGAGTATGGTGGACTGAGCATGGGGCCAGAGGCTGTGTTACGCGCATCAGCGTGGGCGGCTCGAAACCTGCGAGAGAATCCCTCCTGACGAGGAAAGGAAAATCAGACTATGTGGAAACCGAACCAGCCTGGCAGTCAAACGCCTCCCACCCCTGAGCCGGCACGTCCCCAGCCCCCCGCTGGAACGCCTGCCTTTGACGCCGCCGCCCGCGGCGGGGCCACCGCCAGCGCGACCGGCGAGCAGGCAACCATCGGCAAAAGCCTCGTCGTCAAAGGCGAGCTCACCGGCTCAGAGTCACTGTACGTCGACGGCAAGGTGGAAGGTGCAATCAACCTGCCGGGCAATCGCGTGACCGTCGGCCGCAACGGCCAGGTCGCCGCGAACATCATGGCACGCGAGATCGTCGTGCTCGGGAAGGTGCGCGGCAACTGCCAGGCCTCTGACCGTGTGGACATCCGCAGCGAAGGCTCGCTCACCGGCGACGTCGTCGCAGCCCGCATCTCCATCGAAGACGGTGCCTTCTTCAAGGGCGGCATCGACATCCGCAAGCCGGGCAGCGAAGGCAAGGGCGCCAGCAGCAGCAGCGGTGCCAGCTCCAGCTCCTCATCCAGCACGACCAGCTCCACCCCGGAGCCGGCTGCAGCAGGCTCACACAGCTAAGCTTTATCGAGACGAAACACAGAGGCCGCGCTTCCAAGCGCGGCCTTTTTTGCATCGTTAGCGGCCTTGTTTGGCAGCTGCCTGCAAAACCGCGATATCCAGCTTCTTCATCGTCATCATCACCCGCATTCCGCCGGGATTGTTGACAAGCTCCATAATGTTCTTCGGAACTACCTGCCAGCGCACGCCGAAGCGATCCTTCAGCCAGCCGCAGGCGATCTCCTCGCCTCCGCCCTCGAGCAGCTTTGACCAGTAGGAATCAATCTCGGCCTGATCCTTGCAGTGTACGAAGAAGGAGATCGCATCATTGAACTGCGCCTGTGGTCCTCCGTTCAATGCCGTGAACGGCTGCCCATCGAGCTCAAAGGAGATCGTTACGATCGAGCCTTTCGGCCCCGGGCCTGCCTCGCCGGAGCGAAGTTCGCCCGTACGACGCGAGTTCGGAAAGACGCTCAGGTAAAAGTCGACTGCTTCTTCTGCGTTTTTATCGAACCACAGAAACGGCGTGATCTTCGGCATCGCAGTCCTCGCGATTTAGCCTACACCACCTGATCGTTCGCATTTGCCAGCGCTGTATCCTTCGCCGCACGCGACCAGAAGATGCGTAGATCGGATACGTCATGCAGCGAGAAGTTCGGCTGTGGCGGCGCGGTGATCGCGAAGAAGTCCGCGCGATGCACGTCTTCCAGCCAGAAGGCTGGCCGCGGATCAGCAACCTGCGGCGACACTTCGACGTGGCTCATTTCGAGGTTCTTCAGATGACGAATGAAGAATGCGTTGCACGGTGTCGGCCCGAAGCGCAGCAGCTCCGGATAGGCGTCCTCAATCTCGGGCACGTGAATCGTGCGCCAATCCGGCATGGGCTTGGAAGTTTCTCCCCAGCCAATGCGCATATCCTTCGGCAGTCCGCGATGTCCGAAGAAGCAGTCCGCCAGCTTCACATCTTCGATCAGGTTCTCCGGGATTCCCGAGAACAGCGACGAGGTGGATGACATCGAATCATGGCTCACGATGTTTGAGATCAGCAGTCGCCGCAGCGTGCCTGGCCGCAGTGTCTCCTTCGGGTTGCGGTTGCGACGATTCAGCCGCAGAAACAAAGGCGCATCGACGATCTCGCGCATCGTGTTGCCCGTGATCGCAATGTCTTCGAGATACGCTCCGTCGCTCGTCTCCAGCGAGATGCCCTTGCATCCTTCCAGCACATTGCCCGTGATCGTGATGTTGCGGAACCCGCCATTCGACTCCGTGCCGCACTTGATCCGGCCATTGCGCGGCACATGCGCATCGTCAGGGAAGCGCTTCCATGTTCCATCGTGCACGGTTCCCAGCTGATAGATTCCAGTCACAAAGTTGTTTGCAATCGTCACGTTGTCGGTCGAGCGCGCATACCCGAGCGCATAGCTCGACTTCGGGCAGATGCCGTCGTCCCACGGCGAGTTCACCGTGCAGTTTGACACGCGCACGTTCCTGCAGCAGTCAATGTCGAAGCCATCGCGGTCGGTGTCGATCAGCAAATTGTCGAGGGTCATGTTGTCCACGCCTGTCGCCAACAGCGCGAAATGCCCACCCTTCAGCACCGAGAAATCACGCAGCGTCACGTTGTGGCAGTTCTTCAGCGCGATCGCCTTGTTACCCACGCCCGCCTGCTCAGCGATAAACGTCGTATAGTCGCCTCGAGTTCCGCGCGAGCCGAACGACAGGCCCTTGCCATAGATCAAGCCCGTGCCGTAGATGCCGAAATCGTGCTCGTTCTCAGCCCACAGCAGTGAATTGTGCCAATGATTATGGCCGTAGTCCTGATACGACTCCCAGGGATTATTCGGCTCCGCCGCGTCATAGGTTCCGCCGTTATATCCGGTCGTCTCCCCCTGCTTGGGCGAGTCCGCAGCCAGGATCGTGCATCCTCGATCCAACCAGAGATCGACGTGGCTCTTCAGGTGAATCGAAAAACAGATGTAGGTTCCCGCCGGAAAAACCAGCGTCCCGCCACCAGCCGCCGCGACCGCTTCAATCGCTTTATTGATCGCCGGCGAGTCGACCGTCTTGCCGTCGCCGGTCGCGCCAAACCGGCGCACATCGTAGATGGCCTCTGCCGAAGCCGGAGCAGAGGGCGACTGGGCGAGCGCAACTCGGCCCACAGTTGAGGCAAGGACGATAGGCGAAACCTTCAGCAAATCACGACGTTGCATATTGCCAGCCATACTACCAGTCAGACATCTATACGTGTAAGTCATACATGTTCTGTTGCACCGAAGTGATTGCACAAAGCAAGCCGCTAATCCAGCGCGATCAGCAATCCTTCGCCTGCCTCAATCGTGACCTCTCCCTCCACACGGGCTCCTGCTCCATCCAGCATCGTTGTCAGAACCACCGTTCCTGGTTCGCAAGTCACCTTCGCCACTTCGCTGCCGAGATTCAGCAGCACCTGAAAGTCCGTGCTCTCGCCATCCGGCAAAGCTCGCCGCACATAGCGCAGCACGTTGCCATCCGCCGAAACACCCGAGATCGCCCCCGCATGCAGCGTGTCATGCTGGCGTCTCAAGGCAAGCAGCTTCCGATACAGCGTCAGCATCGACTTCGTATCGCTCCGCTGCACTGCCGCATTCTTTGTAGCCCAGTCGCTCTCCAGCGGCAGCCACGGTGTTGCTTCGTGCGTTGTAAATCCCGCATTCGGCGCGTTCACCCAAAGCATTGGCGACCGCTCCGGATCGCGCCCGCGTCCCTTGCCAGGCTCATTTTTCTCTGCGGGATCGCGCACCTGATCGGGAGAAATCGCCACATCCTGCATGCCGAGCTCGTCCCCGTAGTACATGGTCGGCGTGCCGCGAAGCGTCAGCAGGAGCATGCCAGCCACACGCGCCTGCTTCGCTCCCACGCGCGACGCCAGCCGCGGCTGGTCATGATTTCCCAGCACATAATTCGGCCATCCGCCAGGAGGCAGAAGCTGTTCATAGCGCCGAATGATCTCGGCAATCGCGCTCGCCGTCCACTCCGTCTGGATCAGATGAAAGTTAAACGGCAGGTTCGCTCCGTTCAGCTCCTGCGTCTCCGGCGCCGGCAACTGCGCCGGCCCCCGCTGCACCGGCATCCCGTAGTACTGCACCAGCTCCTGCAGGGGAAGATAAATCTCGCCGATCAGCACACGGTGTGACCGCGCCGACTTCTTCTCGAGAGGATTTTGGATGGTACTCGCCGCACTCGCACCCGCCGGCTCGGGCAGCGTCGCCCCGTAGCTGTCCATCAGGCCACGCATCTCCGCCACGACCTCATGCGTCTCCGGCCGGTTCGAGTTGTACACCGGCAGCGTCGCCGCGAAGTCATGCATTCCGCCGTGATACTCCGGATTCGGCGGATTATTCCTGAACTCCGCATCCTTGATCAGCAGCCACAGCACATCCATGCGGAAGCCGTCGACGCCCTTCGCCAGCCAGAATCGCATCGCGCCGTACATCGCCTCGCGCACATCGGTGTTCCGCCAGTTCAGGTCCGGCTGCTCCTTCAAAAACGAGTGCAGATAGAACTGCTCCGTCCGCTGATCCCACTCCCACGCCGGCCCGCCGAAGTGGGACATCCAGTTGTTCGGATAGCGCTCCGATGCCGGCTTCCAGTCATCGCCTGGCGGCAGCGGCTTGTGCCACAGATACCAGTCGCGCTTGGCGTTCGTCGCAGACATCCGCGATTCCAGAAACCACGGATGCTCATCGGAGCTGTGGTTCGGCACGAAATCCAGGATCACGCGCACGCCGCGCGCATGCGCCTCACGCAGCAGCGTATCGAAGTCCTCCATCGTGCCGAAAACAGGATCGACACCTGTATAGTCGGCCACGTCGTATCCGAAGTCCTTCATCGGCGAGGGATAAAACGGCGAGATCCAGATCGCATGCACACCCAGCCCGGCCAGGTAGTCCAGCCGCGCCGTAATTCCCGGCAGATCGCCGATCCCATCCCCGTCCGTATCCTGAAAACTGCGCGGATAGATCTGGTAGATCACTCCGGTCTGCCACCACTGCAACGCCGCCATCGCTCTCCTCGCCTCAACTTGAGATGCCAGATAACAGGCGTAGCATCGATGCTATGAGCACCGCAACTTCCACCGACAACCTGGAGCTGGACGAACTTCTTCATGAGGCAGAACTCGCCCACGGCCATCTCTGTGCTGGGCAGATTCTTGGTGTGCGCATGGCAATGCTCGCAATGAACCGCCTCGGCATCCGCTCGCCGCGTCAGCGCACACTCCCGAACGGTGAACTGAATCCTGACCGTAAGCGCCCGGTCGTCTTCGTCGAGATCGATCGCTGCGCTACCGACGCGATCGCGGTTGTTACCGGAGCGCGCGTCGGCAAGCGCGCTCTCAAGCTGCGCGACTGGGGCAAAATGGCCGCAACCTTCGTTGACCTTGAAGCGAAGCTCGGCCCTGATGTCTACAAAGGCATTCGCATCGTCGCCCTCGAAGGCTCCAAACAACGCGCCAAAGAGCTCTACTCCGGGCTCGACAAGAACGAAGCGCAGATGCGCGCCTACCGCGAGCTCCCTGACGACGCACTCTTCTCCGAGCAGTGGGTCCGCGTCCCGCTCTCGCCCAGCGAGTTCCCCGGCTACAAAGGCGAACGCCTTGCCTGCGCACGTTGCGGCGAAGGCATTAACTTCGATCGCTTTATCGAGCGCGACGGCCAGCGCCTCTGCCTCGCCTGCGCCAATCCTTCATCTCTCTACTATCAGCCGCTCTGATTTCCAGACGCAACAAGGCCGCTCCCTGCGGAGCGGCCTTCTGCATCCCACCCGGGGATGTCTTACCGGCGGTCGAAGCGGCGGTCGTGATCGCGATCAAAGTGCCGGTCGCGGTCAAAGTCGCGATGATAGTCGCGATCGCGTACGACGTAATGCGCGCGCCATGCGTCATAGTCGCGGAAGTAGATACCGTCGTAGTACCCCGGTCCCGCAAACATCACCGGAGGCGCAGGGGCCACATACACCGGCGCTGGTGTGCCAATCCTGACGCCAAAGAAAACACGCTGCGCCTGGGCCGCTGGAGCCGCCATCATCAGTGCAGCGGCGGCAATCGCCGTCCCTGCCAGTACCTTCGCCTTCATGCTTGCAAGCTTCGCGCTCAAAGTGGTGAACATCATGACCTTACCTCCTGTTGGCGACTCTCATCGCCGTACAGTCAGGTAAACGCAGCCCCATAAAGCGAGTTGCGCGCAACCTTATTGCGGCGCTCGTGTTCTACCGAGGCCGCCTAGCGTTCGAACGTGCAGCGCATCCCCGCCTGGACCAGCCGCGGCGCTGCCAGCGTCAGAAGCGGGGTCAGCCCGGCTTCGATCTGCCGGTTCAGCAGATTCTGCGCGCCTGCAAACACGCTCAGGCCCCACCGCAGTCTCCGCTCGGCGGACACATCGACGCGCGCATAGGGATGCAGCCTGAACTGGTTCGCCGCATCATCGAACTCCTGCCCTTGATATGCCGCGATCAGATGAAAGCTCGCCACCTTCGCCGCCGTGTAGTTCGCCGTCATGATCAAAGATTCCCTGGGCACCTCCGGAATCCAATTGCCGGTAAGGTTGGTCTGCGCCGCGCTGCTTGAGTTGAATGCCGTTACCGTCGCCACCGCAAGCTGATATCCGAGGCTCGCATCGAACCCTCGCCAACTTGCGCTCTGTGCCTCCACCATCACGCCGCGGCTGCGAATCTGCCCAAGATTCTGCCGCTGCAGAAGCTGCGACGTCGCGGTCTGCGACAGGAGCACCGCGGAGATCGGCCGGTTCACCTCCGTCCAGAAGTACGTCGCGCGCACCCGCCCGAACTGGTGGTCGCCGTTGCGGATCTGGCCAAGCTCTGTCCCGAACTCGAACCCCGTAGCCCGTTCCGCGAGCAGGGAATTGTTCGCTATCGTTGTCTGCTGCCCAACCTGGCTCGTGCGATAGAGCTCGTTCATCGTCGGTCCGCGAAACGCGCGAAACGCCGTGCCCGTCAGCGCCACGCCGTGCGGCAGATACCGCACCAACCCAACGCGCGGACTCGTCATCAGCTCGTCAAGCTCGGGCAGCATCATCGTGCGCGCTCTCGCCACCGTCTGCAGCCCGTCAAACGTGCGGAAGCTGTCCACGCGCACCGAGCCCGAAACCGACCAGCCCTTCGGCTGCCAGATAGCGTCTGCAAATCCTCCCAGCTCCCGCTGCCTGGCGCTGATGATCGTTGGGGCTCTCACGATCCCGCCCGAAACCGGCCACTCGTCATCCGTCGCGCGCACGGCACGCATATCTGCCCCGAAAGCCGCTGCTACGGCATGCGCAAAGGCACGCGTGAGCTGCGCTGAAAATCCGAACTCATCCGTCGGTACCCGTTGCAGCTTCGTCAAATTCTCGCTGTTCCGGTTTGCCGCAACAGACGAAAAGCTCTGCCTGTAACCCTCTCTCGATCCAAACAGCCGCACCGCCGCATGCGTCCTGGCAAAATCTGTATCGCCTCCACCTGCATATCTCCACAGCCTCGTCGCATTTGTCTGCAACGGCGTTCCATTCCGCCGTGACTCATTCAGCACATTCCCGCGCAGAAAGCCGGTCCATCCGGCAATCGCCGGCGGCGTGCGCAACTCCAGCCTTCCACTCTGCGAATCGACATTCGCCGGCACGTCGGCCGTTCCGCGCAGCGCCGGAGCGGTGGGAATGTACCCTCCCGTCTTCAGCTCGCTGGCAGCCGCCAGCAGCGCAATCCACCTCATCGCCGACTCCGCCATCCCGTCGGCGAGCACAGAGTTCTCCGTCGCTCCACTCGCATCCGCCGCAATCTGGATCGTCTTCGGCTCGCGCGGTTCAACCGCCGCCACGTCAATCACACCGCCAATCGCACTCGACCCATACAGCTCCGCCGACCCGCCGCGCACCAGCTCGACATCGCGAATCGCCGGCTCGGGAATCTCATTCCAGTGCACCCATCCGCCGAACGGATCATTCATCGGCACCTGGTCGCTCACCACCAGCGTGCGGCTCGCAGCCGTCGATCCCAGCCCGCGCAGGCTTACTCCGCTGCTCGTTGGATTCGCCGTCCACGAACTCGTCCTGCGGAACAACTGAAATCCTGCCACCTGATGCAGACGATCATCCAGCGTGAAGCCCGGAGCAGCGTTCATACTCTCCGGCGTTAGCACCGCGACACTGGACGCCGCATCATTGATCCCCGCCAGCCCGCGGTCCGCCGTTACCGTGACACTCTCCTGGCCCGCGCTTGGCCGCAGCACGACGCGTTCGGTCGAACCATCAGTCAGCCCCGTGATCGTCACCGGACCAAAGCCCGTCATCGTGATCACGACATCCGATCCCGCGGGCACACTCGCGCACGCACTTGCATCCAGCGCGACCACCGCCGGCTGCCCGCTCACGGTTACGCTCGCACCAGTCAAGGCCAACCCGCTCGGATCCACCACGCAGACGCGCGCCTGCTGTGCGTTCGCGATTGCCGCGAACGCCGTCAACCACAGCCAGCGCGCCAGACCCATGCTTTCAGCCTCTCACAAACGAGCGAGGCAGCCGCACGCGCCGCACCCGCACTCCTACTTCCAAGGAGCCTTTCAATGAGCAGTGACAAATACGTCTCTGGAGCTCTCGCCGATCCCACAACTCTCGAGCCCTATCACCGCAAGCCCAAGGACTCCACCTCCGGCACCGCAAAGCCCAACGAAGAGCTTCTTCAGGTCGTCATCGAGACGCCACGCGGCAGCCGCAATAAGTACAGTTTCGATCCCGAGCAGCGCGTCTTCCGCTTGAAGTCCGCCCTTCCCGCGGGAATGGTCTTCCCGTTCGACTTCGGTTTCGTGCCCGGCACCATTGGCGGCGACGGCGACCCACTCGACGTCCTCGTCCTCATGGAGGATCCGGCGTTCCCAGGCTGCGTTCTGCTCGTCCGCCTCCTTGGCGCCATCGAAGTCGAGCAGACGGAGAAAGGCAAAACCAAGCGCAACGACCGGCTCATCGCTGTCGCAGAGGTCTCACAGTTGTTCGCAAATCTGAAAACCGTAGACGACCTGCCGCGCCAGCTCCGCACTGAAATCGACGAGTTCTTCACGACCTACCATCGTCTTCAAGGCAAACAGTCACGCACCCTAAGCTGGAAAAAACCCGCCGGCGCTCAGCGGCTGATCGACGAAGCACGCAAGAAGCACTCAGCCGAGTGAACCCCCGCCTTAGCGGGTCTTCTGCGCAACCTCGATCGCCGCCCCCACGCGCAGCACCGTCGATTCATCAAAGTGCTTGCCCAGCACCTGCACACCAATCGGGAGCCCGGTGGCCGTCTTACCCGCCGGCACACTCATTCCGCAGATCCCAGCCAGCGATGCCGCCACCGAGTAAATGTCCTCGAGATACATCTGCAGCGGATCGTCAGTCTTCTCGCCCAGCTTGAACGCCGCCGTCGGCGTCACCGGACAAACAATCGCATCCACCTTCGCGAACGCCGCCAGGAAGTCCCGCGCCAGCAGCGTGCGAACCTGCTGCGCCTTCCGATAGTACGCATCGTAGTACCCGGCCGAGAGCGCATACGTACCCAGCAGAATCCTGCGCTTCACCTCCGCGCCAAACCCCTCATCCCGCGTCTTGCGGTACATCGCTGCCAGCGTATTCGCATTCTCCGCGCGCAACCCATACCGCACGCCGTCGAACCGCGAAAGATTCGCACTCGCCTCCGCCGTTGCAATCACGTAATAGGTCGGCACTGCATACTTCGTGTGCGGCAACGACACACGCTCGACCGTGCACCCCGCCGCGCGCAGATCATCGAGCGCACGCTCCACGGCCGCGCGCACCTCCGCATTCAATCCCTCGCCGAAATACTCCTCCGGCACGCCAATCCGCAACCCGCTCACCGGCCGCTTGAGCGACTCCACATAACTCGCAACCGGCTGGTTTGAGCTCGTCGCATCGCAGGGATCCTTGCCCGCAATTACCTCCAGCACGGTGGCGGCGTCTTCGACAGACCTCGCCAGCGGCCCGACGCGGTCCAGTGACGACGCAAACGCGATCAGCCCATACCGCGACACGCGCCCATACGTCGGCAACACGCCCACCACGCCGCAGAACGCCGCCGGCTGCCGAATCGATCCACCCGTGTCCGTGCCCAGCGATGCGACGCAGAATCCCGCCGCCACCGACGCCGCCGATCCACCGGAGCTCCCGCCCGGGACGCGGTCCATCGCGCGCGGATTCCGCACCGGCCCATACGCCGAGTTCTCGTTCGAGGAGCCCATCGCGAACTCATCGCAATTCAGCTTCCCTAGCACCACCGCGCCCGCAGCTTCCATCCGGGCGACGGCCGTTGCGTCATAGGGCGGATGATATCCCTTCAAAATCCGCGAGCCCGCAGTGGTCTCCACACCGCGCGTCGCCAGCACATCCTTGATCCCAACCGGCACGCCGGCCAGCGGCCCCAGCGGCTCACCCGCCCTCACCGCCACGTCCACACGCGCGGCCTGCTCCAGCGCACGCTCTTTCGTCAGCGTCAAATAGCTGTGAATCTCCTGATCCCCTGCCGTAATGCGCTCGAAGTGCTGCTCCGCCAGGCTCACTGCCGAAACTTCGCCACTCCGAACCATGTCCCGCGCCGCGGTCAGCGACAATGAATCCAACTGAATGTGAGGCGCTTCCATCATTCGTCCCGCTAGCTCCAGACTCAAAATTCGTAGCTGGGAGCTCGAAGCTCCAGCTGAAAAGCAGACCCCTGTTCTGTCTGCGACTACCGCACTCAGCTAACATCCGCAGCCTAGCGGTCGATCACCTTCGGTACCTTGAAGAATCGCCCATCCGTCTCCGGGGCCTCGCGCATCACCTGCGCACGATCTGTGGACGGCAGAATTTGATCCGGCCGCAGCGTCTCTCCACGCTCCGCGGCCGCGAGCCCCAGAACCTCGCTCGCCTGCGCCATAGCGGGCACGTCGCCGGTGTTCAGCTCGTTCAACTGTGCGATGTACCCGAGCACCGCATTCAAATCCTTCGCGAGCTTCGGCAACTCCTCCGGCGTCAGCTCCAGGCTGGCGAGGTCCGCCACATGCTGCACATCTTCAATAGATACCGTCGCTTCACTCATAAAAACCTTACCGTTCCTTGCGCCGCGCCACCGCAGCCGGCCTCATGCTCTTTGCTGCTGGCGCCGCACGTTCGCGCTCCCTTGATGAGCCCTGTCCTTCAAAGTGTATCGTCTGCAGCCGCACGCCCGCGATCTTACGGAGATCGTCAGCAAGCGTCAGGCGCATCTGCGCAAACTGTTCACGCCACCCCGGCTGCAACACCCGCACATGCAGCACGCGGTCCTCGTCCAGCCCAAGTATCTCCGCCCGCGCCGCCAGCGCCGGTCCGCAAGCGACTACCCACGCCGCGGCCAGCCGGTCCTCGTCGGACAGGGGCCGCAGGCTGCGCCCCAACCCTTCACGCAGCACATCCCGAATCGCTTGCATAGGATCGATTGTAAGATGCCGGCCTGATGTTCGATTGTGAGTCTCGACGTTGCGCAAGTTTCGCGAGAGTCACACCAAACCGGTGCCGGGACGCGAACTCCTGCGTAGACTAGTACGCTCCGTCCCGGTTCATCACCGATGACCATGTACGCATAAGAATCTTGGCATCGCTGCGCAGGGACCAGTTCTGCGCATAATCCCGGTCAAGCTCCACCCGCTGCGTATAGCTGAGCTCGCTCCGTCCAGACACCTGCCATAAGCCCGTGATCCCCGGCTTCACCGCGCAGTAATCCCAGAAGTTTTCGCCATATTTCTCCACTTCAGCCGCTACGATCGGACGAGGGCCCACAAGGCTCATCGTCCCATTCAGCACATTCCACAGCTGCGGAAGCTCATCCAGGCTGGTGCGGCGCAGAAACCGGCCAACTCGGGTCACCCTCGGGTCACACTTCAATTTGTGCGTCGCCCGCCATTCCGCCCGCGCCTCCGGATGCGCTCCGAGGTATCGCTCCAGCACCTCGCCGGAGTTTATGCACATCGTTCGGAACTTCCACATCGTGAAGAACTCGCCATGCTTCCGGATACGGCGATGCGAGAACAGAACAGGTCCCGGCGAAGTGGCCCACACCGCCACCGCGATCACAAGCAGTACCGGCGACAGGAGAACGCACAAAAACAGGACCACCGCAACGTCGGCGGCGCGCTTTACTACTCGGTAACTGAACAGCTGCTCGGGTCCGCGGATCTGCGGCCGCACCCAAGAAATCACTGATGAATCGTCTACATCCGGAAGATCGAACGTGGTCGAGGAATAAAGTACGGCGTTCGGTTCGTTACTCTGCAGATCCAACGACATCCAATCCTTCTGCTGCCCCCGGGCCGTTCAGCGATCCGCGCTCCTCCGCAGACCGCATTCTTACTTTTGACCAGAGACTGCCTACGTCTGCGGCCCCTCAAGTCCGGAAGCCTTTGCCGCCCGATTGGGGGCGTCAGCGGCAGTTCTCCCGGACCCGCTCTTTCCCGTGAAGAACACAGGGCAATCAAACTAGGGATTGGTTGCCCACACAGTGTATCGTCACGTTTGCCAGGTTGCGATAGCTAAATCAGTAGACGACGGCCTACTTTTTAAGTTGCGGTACCAAACTGGGAAAGTCCGTACCTCGGTCGCGCCGTTCACCGCTCTGTCCTATCCTCGTTCCATGACACTACGTAATACCCCGTTGCGCGATGTAAAGATTCTGCAACCAAAGCGGCATGGCGATTCCCGAGGCTGGTTCGCCGAACTCTTCAACACCGACACCTTTGTCTCCCTCGGTCTTCCTCACGCCTTCGCGCAGGACAATCAATCGTTCTCCGCTCGCGGCGTGCTCCGCGGCCTCCACTACCAGCTCGGACATCCTCAGGGAAAGCTCATCCGCGTCCTCTCCGGGCACATCTGGGATGTCGCCGTCGATCTCCGCCGCCATTCCCCCGACTTCGGCCGCTGGGCCGGCTTCGACCTCAAGCCCCACAACGATGACGGCGAGCTCGAGATGCTGTGGATCCCGGAAGGCTTCGCCCACGGCTTCCTCGTCCTCTCCGAGACGGCCGAAGTCCTCTACAAGACCACCCGCGGATACTACCCCCCGGGCGAACGCTGCGTCCTCTGGAACGACCCCGAACTCGGCATCTCCTGGCCACTGGACCAACTCGCGGGCGCCGAAGTCTCCGTCTCCGGCAAAGACGCGAAGGGCGCTCTGCTCCGCGACGCCGAACTTCCCTGAAGAAGTGAATAGTGACTAGTGAATAAACCGGAGAGCGACGGCTGTGCCGCGGCTTTGCCTCAATTCACTATTTCACTGCATTTCACCGCATCTCCCGCAGCCACCACTCCACCTCGGCGAGCGATCCGATAGCCATGTACTCGCCGCGGCAGGGAACCGACTCCGTTCCTCGCAGCAGAAACGCCTGGCGCAACCCCGCCATGTTCGCCGCCGCCACATCCGAGCACCGGTCCCCCACCATCACTGATCGCGTCAGATCCAGCGCATGCTCCCGTGCCGCCCGCAGCAGCATGCCCGGCCCCGGCTTGCGGTCTTCATGCTCTCTCCTGTACTCGCCCACACCGTGCTCCGGATGATAGGGGCAAAAGTACACCCCATCGACGCGCACCTTCTCGCGTTCCCACTCCACACGCATCCAGTCCATCAGCGTGTGAAAGTCCGCCTCGCTGTACATGCCTCGCGCAATGCCCGACTGATTCGTCACGATGATCAGCTTGTACCCAAGCTCCATGGCCGTTCGGCACAAGGAAAACGCTCCCTCCACCCAGCGCACGTCCTCCGGCCGGCAGAGATAGCCCACCTCTTCGTTCAGCACGCCGTCGCGATCCAGAAACAGCGCCCGGCCGCGAGACTCTGCCGTCACGGCAGCAGACACCTAATACACCTTCTCGCCGACCACACGCCGCAGATACTCCCCATAACTGCTCTTGCCCAGCTTCGTCGCCAGCGCATTCAACTGCTCCGCGTCAATGTAGCCAAGCCGGTAGGCAATCTCCTCCGGCGAAGCCACCTTCAGCCCCTGCCTGTGCTCAATTGTCTGGATAAAGTTACTCGCATCCAGCAGAGAGTCGTGCGTTCCCGTATCCAGCCACGCCATGCCTCGTCCCAGCACCTCCGTGCGCAACTGTCCGCGCTCCAGATACCACCGGTTCACATCCGTAATCTCCAACTCGCCGCGCGGGGAAGGCTTCAGATTCTCCGCCACCCCAACCACCTGGTTGTCATAGAAGTAAATTCCCGTCACCGCATATCGTGACTTCGGCTTAGCCGGTTTCTCTTCGAGCGAAATCGCCCTCCGTTGCGCATCGAACTCGACGACGCCATATCGCTCCGGATCGTGCACCGGATACGCAAACACCGTCGCTCCCGTCGTATGCTCCGCGGCACCGCGAAGAATGTCAGCGAACTCGTGGCCATAAAACAGATTGTCTCCGAGCACCAGGCAGCAGCCGTCCTTCCCGATGAACTCACGCCCAATCAGAAACGCCTGCGCCAGCCCATCCGGCGAAGGCTGCACCGCATAGCTGAACGTCACACCCCACTGCTCACCCGTACCCAGCAGCGCCTCAAAACGCGGCGTGTCCTGCGGGGTCGAGATCACCAGGATCTCGCGAATCCCCGCCAGCAGCAGCGCCGAAAGCGGATAGTAGATCATCGGCTTGTCGTACACCGGCAGCAACTGCTTACTCACTGTCTGCGTCACCGGATACAACCGCGTCCCGGACCCACCCGCGAGAATGATTCCCTTCATCGGCGCGCTCCCGCCGCAACGCTCTTCGCCTCGCCCCGACCGGAATAGTTCTGCTCCATCCAGTGCTGATACGCTCCGCTGGTCACGTCGTTCACCCATGCCTCATTGTCGAGATACCACTGCACCGTCTTGCGCAATCCCGTCTCAAACGTCTCTGCCGGCGTCCATTCCAGCTCGCCTGAAATCTTCCTTGCGTCGATCGCATACCGCCGGTCATGCCCTGGCCGATCCTGCACAAACTTGATCTGCTCCGCATAGGGGCGCGCTCCCGGCTTCAACTCATCCAGCAGCCCGCAGATCGTCCGCACCACATCCAGGTTCGCCCGCTGATTATTTCCGCCCACGTTGTACGTCTCTCCCAGCCGGCCTTTACGCAGCACTGTGCGAATAGCCGTGCAGTGATCGACCACATACAGCCAGTCCCTCACCTGCTGCCCGTCGCCATATACCGGCAGCGCCTTACCCGCGAGCGCATTCGAGATCGTCAGCGGAATCAGCTTCTCCGGAAACTGAAACGGCCCATAGTTGTTCGAGCAGTTCGTCACCAGCGTGGGCATCTTGTACGTATGCCGCCATGCACGCACCAGCATGTCACTCGATGCCTTCGACGCCGCATAGGGCGAGTTCGGCGCATACGGCGTCGTCTCACTGAACGCCGGATCATCCGGCTCCAGCGTCCCATACACCTCATCCGTCGACACATGCAGAAAGCGGAAGCTCTGGCGCTCCTGGTCCATCAGCGTCTCGTAGAACGTCCTCGCTGCCTTCAGCAGCTGGAACGTGCCATCAATATTCGTCTTCAGAAACGCATCCGGTCCCAGGATCGACCGATCCACGTGACTCTCCGCCGCGAAGTGCACCACCGCTCGCGGCCTGTGCTCGCGAAAGATCTGCTCCAGCAGCTCCGCATCGCAGATGTTTCCGTGCACAAACGTGTACCGCGGATCACCCGTGACCGAAGCCAGATTCTCAGGATTACCCGCGTACGTCAGCGCATCCAGGTTCACGACCGGCGCGTCTTCATTCGCCAGCCAATCCAGCACAAAATTGGATCCGATAAACCCGCAGCCACCGGTCACTAGAACGGGTCTGCTGCCCGAAAAATTGTTTGACTCGTATTTGGAATCGTTCATGTCCGAGGGCGCTCTCACCAATAAGGGGCTTGTAGACTCCTGAGCAAAAAAGGCTTCAGGACCTGGCCTGCGATAACCGGCTCGGAACACGTAACTCCTCACGCATGGGCCTGTACTACATCCGAGCTAAATACTTGTATCTACCTTGCTTGCCTAATCTTATCGCAGTACCTGATGTGAAGTTCAGTCCAGTCAGGTGCTCCATACGACCAGCACAAAAGGGACGTACTGGACCACGGGTGAAGTAAGCCGATAAAGAAAGCGGATAACGATCTCCGTTTGCTTGTAACAACTTGCTCGGTTTTGCAAGTTTTGGCGACGTTGACGATTCAGGCGTGTTGGGTTAGCGCCGGAGCACTAATACATTCCCGGCTTCAAGTTGTGGAAAAATCGGCAACTGTTGCAGCAGATCAAGACCGGCCGCGTTTGCTGCTCATGTGCGGCGAAGATCGCGCACGATCCCGGTGATCAGCGGGAAGCTGGAAATATCTCTTTCTGGTTTCGCAAGATAGAGATGAACCCAAAGTACTTCATCAGCACGGTGTATCGGTCAACCCCGCTCACTCGCGCAAGCAGTCTCAGGAACGAATTGACCAGCCTGATCTTCGGATCAGACTTATTCATCGTCCGGCTATTGTACTTCCCTGCAGAATCCTGTACGCCGAGCAGATGTTGTCTGCTGATCCATTGGTAAAAGGGATTCGAGATCTGGAAAGGATCGCCTGCCTGTTGAAAGAATTGAAGCTGCCCGGCGTAAAGCGCACGGTGGAGCTTACTTATAAATTGTCCATTGTCGTAGCGCGCGAACGCATATTGAAGCTTCCCCAATTGATGAGCCCCGTTCTTGACCAGGCGAGCGCGGTAACAGCCGAATAATTCGGCCAGTTCAGGACGCGATTCCAAGGTGAACTGGTCGTACCCTTTAGAGATCACGTTGCCGCTCAGAGGGAGGGCGCTAAAATGAAAGAAGACGAGCGGTACACTTCCATTTACTCTCAAGCCACGTCCGTCTGTTAAGGTTTTGCGCTCGTGAAGATTCCAGTAGGCTACGTTACAACCTGGGTGCTTGAGAATCGTTACCTGGTCGTAATAGCACGGCACAAGATTGATCCACTTTTGATCGACGAAGAGCCCACTCATTCGTTCCGCGAATCCCTCTGTCAGGCAGCGGCTTTCCCACCACGTAAGAAAGCGAAGAGACTCCTCGCTTCTTCCGAGCGCAATGAATCCCAGGTTGTAAACTCCTGCGTAAAGAAGAATGGATTCATTGCCAGGTTCAGCGTCATTCGGTGATAGCGTATGGGGCGTGATAACGATAGAACTCGATTGCAGCAAATCAAAAATGAAATCCACGCTCGAGCAGATGAGGATGTCCGGATCGAGGTAAATAAGTTGATCTACTCCGCTCGCAAGCAGACTCTTCAGAAAAGTCGGCTTTACGTTTGTGTTCAGTTCGAGAATGTCAAACTTGAAGGCGACTGACAGAAAGTCGGGGATACCAAGTTCTTCCACCCAGATCACCCGAAAACGCTCT
>Ga0070741_10005888_pt1 | contig 26766 bp, 21 predicted proteins | sample Coa_R1_4_FD_66440 | JGI IMG/M metagenome (GOLD analysis project Ga0070741, IMG submission 66440) | Surface soil microbial communities from Centralia Pennsylvania, which are recovering from an underground coalmine fire - Coalmine... | ecosystem: Environmental > Terrestrial > Soil > Unclassified ... | reverse complement strand
CGCCCAGGTGATGGCCATCGCCGACGGCCCGACCGAGGTCCACAAGATCACCGTCGCCCGTCAGGTGCTGAAGGACTACAAGCCGGTGGACGGGCTGTGGCCCAGCGGCCACCTCCCCGCCCGGCGGGAAGCGGCCCGGGCCCGCTACGCCGAACTGCTGGAACACCAGATCGCCAACGAGGAGTGACGCCAGTGGAGACACAGGTCGACGAGATCGCCGACGGGATCTACCGGCTGTCGACGTTCACCGACCAGGTGGCCGGCGGCTTCACCTTCAACCAGTTCCTGGTGCGGGGCGAGGAGCCGCTGCTGTTCCACACCGGGCCGCGACAGATCTTCCCGGCCGTCTCGGCCGGGCTGTCCAAGGTCATGTCCCTCGAGCAACTGCGGTGGGTCAGCTTCGGGCACTGGGAGGCCGACGAATCGGGGGCGCTCAACCTCTGGCTGGAGGCCGCCCCCACCGCCGAGCTCGCCGTCGGCGCCCTCGGCACGCTCATCTCCGGCACCGACCAGGCCGACCGGCCGCCCCGCCCGCCGCTGGCCGACGGGGAGGTCCTCGACGTCGGGGGCAGGCGGATGCGGTGGATCGACACGCCCCACGTCCCCCACGGCTGGGACGCCGGCCTGTGGTTCGAGGAGACGACGTCGACCCTGCTCTGCGGCGATCTCGGCACCCACACCGGCGCCGTTCCCGCCCTCACCGAGAACGACGTGGTCGGTCCGGCCGCCGCCGCCGAGGACATGTTCGGCGCCACCTGCCTCACCGCCACCACCGCGCCGACCATCCGGCGGCTGGCCGCCCTGGCCCCGGCGACGCTGGGCATCATGCACGGCTCGTCGTTCCGCGGCGACTGCGCCGGCGCCCTCGGCGCCCTGGCCGACGACTACGAGCGCCGCTTCCGGGCGTCGCTCGGACAGTGAGCCGGTGAACGCCGCCGCCCGCTTCGACCTCACCGGCAAGGTGGCGCTGGTGACCGGCGGGAGCCGGGGCCTCGGCCGGGAGATGTGCCTGGCCTTCGCCGAAGCCGGGGCGGCGGTGGCCGTCGCCAGCCGGAAACTCGACGCCTGCGTCGCCACCGCCGGCGAGATCACCGCCACCACCGGCGCCAAGGCCGCCGGCTTCGCCTGCAACGTCGCTCGCTGGGCAGACTGCGACCGGCTCGTGGCCGAGGTCTACGACACCTTCGGACGGGTCGACGTCCTCGTCAACAACGCCGGCAGCTCACCGCGGTACCCGTCGCTGGCCGAGGTGTCGGAGGAGCTGTTCGACAAGGTGATCGCCCTCAACCTCAAGAGGCCGTTCCGGCTGGCGGCCCTGATCGGAACCCGGATGGCGGCCGACGGCGGCGGCTCGATCATCAACGTCAGCAGCGTGGGCGCCGTCGTGCCCGACCCCGACGCCCTGCCCTACTCGGCGGCCAAGGCCGGGCTCAACGCGCTGACCTCGGGGCTGGCCAAGGCCTTCGGGCCCACCGTGCGGGTGAACGGGATCATGCCCGGCCTGTTCCTGACCGACATCAGCAAAGCCTGGGACCAGGATGCCTACGCCGAGACGGCCCGGCGCCTCATCCCGCTGCGGCGGGGCGGCGAGCCCGACGAGATCGTCGGCGCCGCCCTGTACCTGGCCTCGGCGGCGTCGAGCTACACCACCGGCACGATCCTCCGGGTCGACGGCGGCCTCGCCCCCGGCCCGGGGTGAGCACCCCTACGCCACACGACTGGAGGAGCATGGACACCAACGCCACCGCATCCCGGGGCCGGGTGCGCGTCGAACCGGCCACCAAGCGGGTGCGGATCGTGCTCGGCGGCCGGGTGGTGGCCGACACCACCGACGCCGCCTACGTCTGGGAGAACCCGAGCTATCCGCAGTACTACATCCCCCTGGCCGACGTGGCGCCGGGAGCGCTGAAGGAGACGGGGACGACGACCCACTCGCCGAGCCGCGGCACCGCCGTCCACTACTCCGTCCACGGCGGCGACAAGGTGGCGGACGACGCCGCCTGGCGCTACGCCGACTCGCCGCTCGACGAGCTGCGGGACCGGGTCCGCTTCGACTGGGGAGCGATGGACGCCTGGTTCGAGGAGGACGAGGAGGTCTTCGTCCATCCCCGCAGCCCCTACACCCGCGTCGACATCCTCCGCACGTCACGGCCCGTCCGCATCGAAGTGGCCGGCACCGTCGTGGCCGAGACGAACCATGCGGCGTTCCTGTTCGAGACCGGCCTGCCCCGGCGGACGTACGTGCCGAAGCTCGACGTCCGCATGGACCTGCTCGAGCCGACCGACTCGGTCACCATGTGCCCCTACAAGGGCACCGCCCGCTACTGGTCGATCCGGGCCGGCGGCGACGTGCATGCGGACCTGGCCTGGAGCTACGACGCGCCGTTCCGGGAGTCGGCCCCCATCGCCGGACTGGTCGCCTTCTTCGACGAGAAGGTCGACGTGTACGTCGACGGCGTCCTCCAGCCCCGGCCGAGGACGCCGTTCTCCTGAGCCCGAACGAGCAGAACGGCGGGGCAACGCTCTCCTTGAGCGTTGCCCCGCCGTCGCAGCAATCGGAGATCGGTCAGCTGGTCCCGGCGACCGCCTCCGGTACGACCCAGACCATCGAGTGCGGCTTGTAGAAGCCGGCACCGGGGTGGCCGGGCCAGTCCGTACGGTTGAAGTTGATACCGAGAGAGCCGTTGTACTCGTCACGGAAGGTCTGGTCGTAGCTCAGAGCGCCCGTGTTCGGGTCGATGTTGACCATGTAGCAGCGGTGGTTGCCGTCGTAACCCGTCCGGGCGACGAAGTAGTCGCAGAACAGGAGCCGGGTCGGCGCGCCCGGCCCGGACGCGGTCGTCACCAGGTTGTGGTTGTCGATGCCGGCCCAGTGGGGGCCGCCCGACGTGCTGTCGTCCACGGTGAGGACACCGGCGAACGTCGGGCAGTCGGCGGCGTCGCCGTGGCCCTGGCCGATTTCCCGGCCGCTGGTGATGTTGCAGTCGACCGTGCCGGTCTGCTCGGCGTGCGTGATGAGCTTCTCGACGTTGATGACGTACACCATCTTGGGCGTGCCGTTGTCGTAGGTGTTGGTCGACCCCGGGTTGCGCCCGCCGACGGTGTGGAACAGGAACCGGTTGTCGTGGCTGACCTGGGTCCAGGCGCCGCCGGCGCAGGCGCCGGGCTCATCGCCGTTGCCGTGACCGGAACCGAGGTTGGTGTAGTTCGGCACCTTGCCCTCGGTCATGCCGTCGTCCCAGACCTGATGCCACTGGCTGGAGGAGTCAGGCTGGACGTTGGTCATGTCGGGCAGGAAGAAGATCCCGCCTCCGCACATCGACTCGGCGAAGACCCCCTTGGAGGGAGCATGCGTCTTCCCCGTTTCCATGATGCCGATGTTGTCGTGGGCCGGGTTCGGCGGGTTCTTCACGCTCTTCGGCATGTGGCCCACCGAGATCAGCTTCGGCGCCTCGGGGTTGGAGATGTCCCAGATCCGGGCCGTCGGCCGGAAGGCGTGCTGCTCGACCGGCTTCAACGGGTCGGAGCCGAGTTCCCGGGCGTCGGCGTAGTCGGTGGTGATCATTCGGTTGATGTCGGGCCGGGCCTGGATCCCATGCGGGTTGGCGCAGGTGAACGTCGGCCTCGCCTCGATCGGCGTGCAGGGCTCGGGCACGCCGCCCGGGTTGCCCCGGAAGACGGAGAAGTCCTGGCCGGCCGCCGTCTCCGAGGCCTGGACCATTCCCTTGGCCGAGTCCGGCTTGAACACCACGACCGATCCTGGCGACCCGCCGTAGTTCGGCTCACCGGCGGTCATGAACGTGCCGACCGCGTCCTTGCCGATGAAGTCGAAGGCGTCGGGGAAGGCGCCGATCGGGTTCTCCTCCCCCCGGACGATGTTCTTCAGCGTGATGTTGGGGATGTCGTTCACGTCCCAGATCGTCGTCAGGTCGGTGAACAGGTGCCCGGCCACGATCGGTTCGCCGGGGTTCCACTCGTACTGCATGTGGTGCGGCTCGCTCTCCACCCCGAACGGCGGCGGCACCTGGACGAAGTTGACGACCTTGCCGTAGTCCTTGTTCATCGAGCCGTCGACGTTGAGCTTGCGGACGTCGACCACCACCATGGCGTCGAGCCCGGGGAGGAACTGCTTGCTGCCCACGTTGATGAGGCCCGTCGGGCTGATCGAGCCCCGGTTGATGAACCGCATCGCGTCGTTGCCGCTCAGGTCGCCGGCGTTCTCCTTGCCGGACCAGATCACGACGTACTCCGGCTTGCTGTCGAGCGGCGCGTTCGCAGTGGCCTTGAACTGCTTGATGGCCAGGTCCCGCAGCTGGAGCGCGCCGGGGATCAGGTTCTGCGTGACCTTCGGTACGTCGTTGGCGTCGTTGATGGCCTCCGCCCGCTGCCGGGCCTGCTGCATCGCCGAATCGAGCGACGGCGACGAGCTCCCGAACGAAGCACCCGGGTAGACCATCAAGAGAGCGAGCGCCGCACCGACGACAACTCCCGTCTTCGCGGCGCGTCGAAATCTCCTCATCCAATCCCCCCCTACACGTAAATGCTGCTTTGAAAATGCGAGTGTGCTCTGAATTGGGAGGGCGTGCCGGCAGCCCCTGGAGCCTAAAGACCCGGCTTCCAGATCTACGTCTCCGAGAGAACGCTGTCAAGGTTTCCGTATATTCGCACCCAGCGTTTTTCTTCGAGACCACAAAAAGATTTCGAAGATTTCATTCCGATTTCTGCCGAACGCGCAAGCGTGGCCACGGGGGCGAGACCATGGCCACGCTCGAGCTCAGGGAGATCGACACGAGAGAGGCGGCGTCGATCTGCAAAGACCGTAACCCGTCGGGGGTCGATTTCACAACGATGTATGTATGTGGTCTTCGATACCGGGATGAAATCTTTGCAACCGTGACGCATTGATCGGTATCTCGACCACGAAACGGGCGCCGGCCGGGGTGGCGCTCTCCACCCAGACCCGTCCGTCGTGGAGGCGGACGTGTTGGGCCACCAGGGCCAGGCCGAGGCCGACGCCGCCGCCGCTGCCCCGGTCGCCGGCCTCGGTCGAACGGCGGTAGAAGCGCTCGAAGATCCGTTCCCGGTCCTCCGGCGGAACGCCGGCGCCGCGGTCCTCGACCTCGATCCGCAGCCGGTCGCCGGCCACCACGGCCCGGACGGCGGAGAGCCCCCGGCCGTGCGTTTCGGCGTTGCGGACGAGGTTGGCCACCACCCTGGCCATCCGCCGGGGATCGGCCCGCACCACCGTGGCCGGGTCGCCGACGATCTGGACCGCCACGGGCGGGCCGCCGGGCCGATCCGCCATCGCCGCCACCAGTTCCTCGACGGTCATGTCCTGGCGGCGCAGGGCGCCGGGCCGGGCGGCGTCCATACGGGAGATCTCCAGCAGGTCGGTGACCATCCCTTCGAAGCGGTCGACCTCCTCGACGAGCAGCGTGAGCAGCCGGGCGGTCCGCTCGTCGAGCTGGTCGCGCCGGCGCTCCATACCCTCCACCGCCGTCTTCAACGTGGTGAGCGGCGACCGCAGCTCGTGGCTCACGTTGGAGGCGAAGCGCGCGTCGCGGTCGATCTGGGTATTGAGGGCGTCGACCATCTCATTGATGGAGCCGGCCAGGTCGGCCAGCTCCTCGTAGCCGCCGACGTCGACCCGGCGGCTCCGGTCGCCGTCGGCGATGGCCCGGGCGGTGCGGCCGATGCCCACCACCGGGGCCAGCAGCCGCCCGAGGACGAACAGGCCGAGCGCCAGGCTGCCGAGCAGCGTGGCCAGCGCCGCCACCACCAGCGCCAGCGCCACGGCGTCGAGGGTCCGGGCCAGCTCCCGCAGCGGGAACACCTCGAAATACCCGTCGCCCGTTCCGAGCGGGACCCCGACCACCAGCTTCGGCCCATCGACGTGGTAGCGGAGATCGCGCGCCCGCCGGCCGGTGATGACGTCCGTCCGCACCGCAGCGGGGATCAGCGCCTCGCTCTGGCCGAGACGGGCGGAGTACCAGCGCCCACCCCGGTAGAGGAAGGGGATGGAACCGGCCCCGCTCGGGGATTCGAGGGAGGCGAGGAGCTGCGGGATGGAGTCGGGGTGGCCCCGGCTCAGATCGTCCATCAGCCGGGCGTTGGCCGTCGTCTGGCGGAGAGCGTAGGTGCGGCGCTGGCGGAACAGATAGCTGCGGGAGACACCGTAGGTCACCAGCGAGACGACCCCGGTCAGCACGATGATCCCGACGGCGAAGGTCCCCAGCACCTGCAGCCGCAGGCTCCGGCTCCCCCGCCGCCGGCCTTTCACCGGCTGACCCGTTTCATCGGGCGACCCGGTAGCCCCGGCCCCGGACGGTCACGACGTACTGGGGACGGGCCGGGTCGGGCTCGAGTTTCAGCCGGAGGCGGTGGACGTGCATGTCGACGACCTTGCTCTCGGGGAGGTCGTCGTAGCCCCAGACCTCGGTCAGCAGCATGTCGCGGCTGAAGATGCGGCCGGGGTGGGCGGCCATGGCCGACAGCAGCTGGAACTCGGTGCGGGTGAGGGGGATCTCCTCGCCGCTGCGGTGAACGGTGCCGTCGGCGAGGTCGATGGTGAGGTCGCGGACCTGGAGCGGCAGGGCGTCGGGATGGCGGATCCGGTTCCTGCGGACCTGGGCCCGGATCCGGGCCGTGAGCTCCTTGGGCTCGAACGGTTTGGTGACGTAGTCGTCGGCTCCGGCCTCGAGGCCCGCCACGACGTCGTAGGTGTCGGTCCGGGCGGTCAGCATGATCACCGGCACGGTGCTGGTGGCCCGGATCTCCCGGCAGATGTCGAACCCGTCGCGCCCGGGGAGCAGCAGGTCGAGCAGAACGCAGTCGACCGGATGGGACTCGACGATGGCCAGTCCCTCTTCCCCGGTGACCGCCTCGTCGACGGTGTGGCCCTCGTCCTCGAGGAGGATCCGGGTCGTCTCGCGGATGCGGTTGTCGTCCTCGACGATGAGGATGCGGGCCATACCGGCGAGCGTACCGCCGAGTCGGCGGCCTCAGTGAGGCGGGGTGGCGCTCGGACCGACGTGCTTGTCGAGCCAGGCGGTCAGCGGACGGGCGCCGACGAGGAAGTCGACGACGCGCTGCTTGGCCTTGGCGGTGCCCATCCAGGCGGCCACCGGCCACTCCCGCCAGGCGATGAGACCCTTGTGGCGCAACAACTCGACGCGGGGATGGTCCTTGGGATAGCCCTTCGGCGCCGTCCGCAGCGACTCCTTGGCCATGACGTCGGCGCCGGCCCGGCGCAGGTCGGCGACGAGGACCTCCAGCTCGGCGCCGGTCATCTCGTCGGCCACGGCCCGGCGGTACTGCTCGAGCTGGTCGGGCATCATCACGTAGTAGCCCGATCCGGCTGCCAGCCCCCGGGCCGAGAACTGCACGTAGCCGCCGCGCTCCAGCGTGGCGCCGATGGCCGTCTTGTACGGCGACTTGTCACGGCTGAAGCGCACATCGCGGTAGGGGCGGAAGATCTTCCCCGCTCCGAAGTCCGCTTCCAGCTCGGCCAGCAACTCGACCATGGGGCCCTTCACGAGCGCCTCGTACTCCTGCTTGTGGTCAGCCCAGTAGGCCCGCGTGTTGTCGGCCTCCAGCCCCTCGTAGAACTCGATCGCCTCCGCCGGCCAGCCCCGGAACGCCATGGCGCCGTAGGTTATCGGCGCCCGGTCAGCGGGCGCTGACGGCGGCCACCAACGACGCCGCCAGATCGGGGACCGCCCCGGCTCCGGCGGCGACGGGTCTCAGTGCCTCCGCCCCCCGCCGGCGTTCGGTGTCGTCGAGGGCCAGCAGGTCGAGGAGCCGTTCCGGCTCCCAGCGCAGCAGGGCGCAGCACTGGAAGCGGGCCGCCTCCCGGGTGCGCCGCTGGGAGAGGCCCACCACCTTGCGGCCGTCCACGGTCACCTCCCCCGGACCGAGCCCGGCGAAGCAGACGCGGCCCGACCACGGCGTCGACCGCAGCGCGCGCTCGTGCACCCGGGCCGGCAGGCCTTCGGCGGCCAGCACCTCGGCCCAGGCCCGTCCCAGCCAGTGGAAGGCCCGCCCGACGTCGTTGTCCCACAAGGGATCCCCGGCGGGGATCGTGACGTCGATCCACACCGCCGCCCCCGGCTCGACGAGGACGGCGGCGCCGCCGCTCCGCCGGCGGACGACATCGACGCCCCGCCGGGCCGCCCGCTCCCAATCGACCGTCTCCTCGGCCTGCGACGACCCGAGGACCAGCGTCGGACGGGCGACGTCGAGGACGACGACGCTGCGCTCCCCGACCGGTCGGGCCGCCGCCCAGGCGGCGATCCCGTCGCTTCGGACCTCCGTCCGCCAGGACCTCGGGGTCACCGGCAAAGCTCGCTCCGGAGGATGCGGCGCAGCAGCTTGCCGGTCTCGTTGTAGGGCAGCTCGTCCCGGAATTCGATCACGGTCGGGGTGCGGGACGACCGCAGGCGGGCCCGCACCCACTGCTGCAGCTCCTCGACCGTCGCGTCGGCGCCGGGTTCGAGCACCACGGCGGCGGCCACGGTCTCCCCCCACTCCTCGTCGGGCACGCCGACGACGCCGGCGTCGCGGACCGCCGGATGGGTGAGCAGCGCGTCCTCGATCTCACCCGGTGAGAGGTTCTCGGCGCCCCGCACGATCACGTCGTCGAGCCGGCCCTCCACGAACAGGAAGCCGGCGTCGTCGAGCCAGCCGCCGTCGTGGGTCGGGAACCAGCCGTCGGCGCCGAGGGCCGTGCGGCGGCCCGGGGGCCCGGGGGTGCCCCCCGGAGGGAGGTACTCCCCGGCCACCTGCTCGCCCCGGACGTAGATCTCGCCCCGCTCCCCCGCCGGGAGGGGCCGGCCGTTCTCGTCGCGGATCTCGACCTCGACGGCCGGCAACGGCCGGCCGGCGGAACCGAGCCGGGCCCGCACCGCCGGGTGGCGGCTCTCGAATGCCGCCCGGTGGTCCTCGGGCCGGAGCATGGCGATGGTCGACGCCGTCTCGGTCAGGCCGTAGGCGTTGACGAAACCCACCGCCGGCAGCAGGCGGAGCGCCCGCTCCAGCACCGGCGTCGGCATCCGGCCGCCCCCGTAGGCCAGGTGGAGGAGGCTTTGCAGTTTCTCGTCCCGGGCCTCGACCACGTCGAGGATGCGCCCCAGCATCGTCGGCACCACGAAGGCGTGGGTGATGGCCTCGTCCCGGACGGCGTCGACCCACTGCTCGGGGTCGAACTGGGGCAGGTAGACGATCCGGCGCCCGCTGTAGAGCGAGCTGAGAATCGTGACCACCCCGGCGACGTGGTACGGCGGGACGCTGACCAGTGCCGCGTGGTCGTCGGCCGCCCCCATGAACTCCACGGCCGAGAGCACGTACGACGCCAGGTGCCGGTGGCGCAGCACGGCCGCCTTCGGCTCGCCGGTGGTGCCGCTGGTGTAGAGCAGGACGGCGATCGCCTCCGGGTCGACGGAGCCCGCCCCAGTAGGGACGGCCGCCTCCAGCCGGGCCGAGAGCCCGCCGGTCCCCATGACGGTCAGCCCGTCGACGCCGGCCACCCGCCCGACGGCGTCGTCGTCGACGACGGCCAGCGCCGGCGCCGTCCGGGACAGGACCCTGCGCAGCTGCTCGTCGGCCAGCCGGTAGTTGACCGGCACGAACGGCACGCCGGCCAGGCCGCTGCCGAACAGCAGCGCCGGCAGCAGCGGCGAGTTGCGGGCCACGAAGGCGACTCGCCCGGCGCCGCTTCCGGCCACCAGCCCCGCCACCCGCCGGGCCTGCTCCGACAGCTCGGAATACGTGAGGCCGCCGGGACGGGAGCCGATGGCGGTGCGGTCGGGCATGCCATCGGCGGCCATCTCCAGCAGCATCGGCAGGTTCACGTCGTGCAGGGTATGGCAGCCCGCCGGGTGCGGCCCATCCGCTTTCGGCGGGCACAATGGTGCCCATGGCCGAGCCGATGCCGCTGGACCTCTACGCCGATCCCGTCCGCGCCGACCCCTACCCGCTGCTGGCGGAGCTGCGGGAGGCGGCACCGGTCCACTGGGTGAGCCAGCACCGCGGGCTCGAGTCGTGGATCGTGACCCGCTACGACGAGGTGCGCTCCGTCCTCGCCGACCCCCGCTTCGTCAAAACCCCCGAGACGATGCCGGAGGCGCTGCGGCGCTTCAAGGCGGCGTTCGGCAGCCCGGAGGAGAGCGAGGTCCGCAGCCTTCTGGCCACCGACCCGCCCGACCACACCCGGCTGCGCCGCCTGGTGGGCAAGGCCTTCACGCCCCGGCGGGTGGAGGGGCTTCGCCGCCGGGCCCAGGGGGTCACCGACGGGCTGCTCGACGCGCTGGCCGGCGCCGCCACCGCCGGCACCGGGATCGTCGATCTCGTCGAGGGCCTCTCGATCCCGCTGCCGGTGACGATGATCGGCGAGCTGGTCGGCGTCCCGGCCGAGGACCGCGCCGACTTCAAGAAGTGGTCCGACGCGTTGCTGGTGGTGGCCCGCGACGAGGAGGGCCGCCGCGGCCGCCAAGCCGGCGCCGAGGCCCTGCGGGCCTACTTCTCCGACCTGATCACCGAACGGCGCCGGACCATGCGGCCCGAGCTGGCCCCCGACGCCCAGCCCGATCTGGTCAGTGCCCTGCTCACCGCCCGGGACGAAGGCGGGCGCCTGAGCGAGCAGGAGCTGCTGTCGATGCTGATGGTCGTGCTGGCCGCCGGTCACGAGACGACGGGCAACCTCATCGGCAACGCCGTCCTCGCCCTGTTCGACTGGCCCGAGCAGCGCCGCCGCCTCCAGGAGTATCCCGAACTCCTGCGGGTGGCGGTGGAGGAGATGCTGCGCTTCGTCGGCCCGGTGATGCAGTCGACGCTGCGGGTCGCCAGCACGGACGTCGAGGTCGGCGGCGTCGTCATCCCGGCTGGGAGCGTCGTCGTGGCCATGCTCGGGTCCGCCAACCGGGACGGGCACCGCTTCCCCGCCGCCGACGAGTTCGACGTCAGCCGGGAGGAGAACCCCCACCTCGCCTTCGGCCACGGAATCCACTTCTGCCTCGGCGCGCCGCTGGCCCGCATGGAGGCCGAGATCGCCGTCGGGACGCTGCTGCGCCGCTTCCCGGCGATGGAGCTGGCCACCGACCGGGCGGCGATCGCCTGGCGCCCGAGCGCCCTGCTGCGGGGCCCGGCCGAACTGCCCGTCCGGCTCGGGCCGGCCGGCGGCGCCGGCTGACGCCGGTCGGCTCAGACGATCCCGGCCGCCCGCAGGCGGGCGATGTGATCGGCGTCGTAGCCGAGCTCGGCCAGGATCTCGTCGGAGTGGGCCCCGAGCGGCGGCGCCGGCGTCCGCACCCGGGTCGGCGTCAGGGAGAACTTGGCCGCCGGGCCGGTGATCGGCAGCACGCTGCCGTCGGCGTGGACGGTGTCCTGCAGCATGCCGCGGGCCCGCACGTGGGGGTCGGCGGCGGCGCCGGCGTAGGTCCGCACCTCGGCCACCGGAAGCCCGGCGGCCAGCAGGAGGCCGGTGATCTCGGCCACCGTGCGGGCCGCGGCCCATTCCGACACCACGGCGTTGACGGCCGCCCGCCGGGCCAGCCGGCCGGGGATCGTGCCGTGAGCCTCGTCGGCGGCCAGGTCGGGCCGTCCGACGACCTCGGCCAGGACCTTCCAGTGCGTGTCGAGCAGCACGCCGACGTACACGCTCCCGTCCTTGGCCCCGAACACGTTGGCGGGAACGGCGAAGGGATACTCGTTGCCCCACCGCGGCTGGTCGACGCCGAGGGCGCCGAGGGTCAGGTACCCGTCCGACTGGAAGAGCAGCGAGTCGAACAGCGAGACGTCGATGTGCTGCCCTTCACCGGTGCGGTCCCGATGGCGGAGGGCGGCGAGAACGGCGAGGGCGGCGTGGAGGCCGGCGAGGTCGTCGGACAGGAAGGTCGGCGCCCGCACCGGGCCGCCGTCCACCTCGCCGTTGAGCGACATGAACCCGCTGGCCGCCTGGGCCAACGGGTCGTAGCCGCACTGGTCGTGGGCCGGGCCGTACTGCCCGAAGCCGCTGATCGAGGCGTAGACGATGTCGGGCTTGACCGCCCGCACGGCGGCGTAGCCGACGCCCCATTCGTCCATGGTGCCGGGCCGGAAGTTCTGCACGACGACGTCGCGCTCCCGGGCCAGGTCGAGGAAGACGGCCCGGCCGTCGTCGGTGCGGAGGTCGAGGCAGAGCGCCCGCTTGTTGCGGTTGACGTGGGCGTGGGCGAACGACAGCGGCGGGTCGGTGCCGGGCAGGAACGGCGGCATGCGGCGCACGACCTCGCCGCCGGGCAGTTCGATCTTGACGACGTCGGCGCCGAGGTCGGCGAGGACGCAGCCGCACATCGGTCCGGCCAGCGTGGTGGTCGCCTCGATGACCCGCAGGCCGGCCAGCGGGCCGGCGCCGGCCGACGGCCCGGCCTCGAAGAACTCGGACTCGTCCACGGCGGCTCACCGTACTCCAGACCCCGGCCGTACCATCAGGCCCCGGTGAAGCCGTTGCCGCTGCCCGAGTTCGTCGACCTGCTGGCTGCACCGTTGCGGTCCGCCGAGGCGTCGGCCGCCCTCGGTGCACCGCTCGTCCTCGTCGACCTGACCGGCCCGGCCGGCGCCGTTTTGGCGGAGGCGGAGACCGAGGCGACGGCCGAGGCGGCGGCGGGGCTCTCGGCCGTAATCGTCGGCGTCGCGCCCGGGGACGGGCCGGGAGCCGTCGCCGCCGGGGCGGCGGCGCTGGTCGACGTCGTCGTCGCCGACCCCGGCCCGGTGGCGGCGATGGTCGAAGCCTCGCCCCGGGCGGCGGTCACGCTGGCGCTCACGCTGCGGGCCGCCCCGGTCCTCGGCCTCGCCGCCGGGCTGGCGGCGGAGTCGGCGGCGTACTCGATGCTCCAGGCCGGGCCGGAGTTCGCCCGGTGGCGGGCGGCGACGCCCCGAAGGGACCCGGCCTCCCCGGCCGGGACCGGACCGCCGGCCGAGCCGCCGGTCCGGGTCGAGCGGGCCGGCGACGAGCTGCGGGTCACGCTCAACCGGCCCGCCCGGCACAACGCCGTCGATACCGGCCTGCGCGACGGGCTCGTGGAGGCCCTGCTCGTCGCCTGCGCCGATGCCTCGGTCCGGCGGGTGGTGCTCGACGGCGCCGGCCCGTCCTTCTGCAGCGGCGGCGACCTCGACGAGTTCGGCACGGGGCCCGATCCGGCCACGGCCCACCTCGTCCGCCTCACCCGCAGCCCGGCCCGGCTCCTGGCCCGGCTCGGACCCCGGCTCGAGGTCCGCCTGCACGGCGCCTGCATCGGCGCCGGCATCGAGCTGGCCGCCTTCGCCGGCCGGGTCGTCGCCCGCCCCGACACCGTCATCTCGCTTCCCGAGGTCGGTCTGGGCCTCATCCCCGGCGCCGGCGGGACCGTGAGCCTCCCCCGCCGGATCGGCCGCCACCGGACCGCCGAACTGGCCCTGGCGGGCCTCCGCCTCGACGCCGCCACCGCCCTGCGCTGGGGCCTCGTCGACGCGGTGGAACCATGACGAGCCGCCCGGATCCTTCCGGCCTCGCCGGACCGGCGTTCCTCAGGAACACCCGTCGTTCCCGAGGAACGCCGGAACGATCCAGCCCGCCGTGGGCGGTCGCCCGGCGGTCGGCCCGGTGACGGCCGAGGAGGAGCTCGCCGCCTGGGCGGCCAGCGGCGCCATGTTCCTCACCGGGCGGCGCGACGGCCCGCCGCTCCCGGCGCCCGGGGGATTCGTGGCCCGGCTGCGGGCCATCGGCGGCGTCCTGCACCGAACGTCGGCCGCACTCGGGCGGGCCGTCGACGTCGACGTCCTCGCCCTCCTCGGCGAGCGGGCGGCACTGGCCGGCCTCCGTCGGGGCGGCGACACCAGCTGCGGCGGCGCGGCCCGGCTGCTGCCGACGGCCGACGGCTGGCTGGCCGTGAACCTCCCCCGCCCCGGCGACGTCGATCTGCTGCCGGCCTGGCTGGCCCCCGTCCCCATCGCTGCGGAAGGCCGGGGAGCCGGAGCCATCTGGACGGCGCTGGCGAGCGCGATCGCGGGTGGGAGTGCCAACGCCCTGGCCGGGCGGGCCCAGCTTCTCGGACTGCCCGTGGCCGCGCTTCCCCGCCGTCCGCCCGCCGTTCCGCACGGCGTCGGCCCGTTCCGGGGCCTCCCGGTTGCCGCCACCCCTTTCGGCGAGCACGGGACCGGGGCCATGCCCGAGGGCCTCGTCGTGGTCGACCTCTCGTCGCTGTGGGCCGGGCCGCTGTGCTCGCACCTGCTCCAGATGGCCGGCGCCCGGGTCGTCAAGGTCGAGTCGCGGCACCGTCCCGACGGCGCCCGTTTCGGCTCCCCGGAGTTCTTCGACCTCCTCCACGCCGGCCAGCGGGCGGTCGCCCTCGACTTCCGGACGGAGGACGGGCGCGCCGCCCTCCGGCGGCTGCTCCGATCGGCCGACGTCGTCGTGGAAGGGTCGCGCCCCCGGGCGCTCGAGCAGCTCGGGATCGGCGCCGGCGAGATCCTGGCCGAGGCGGCCGGTGGCGGGGCCGGGCCGAGGGTCTGGGTTTCGGTCACCGGCTACGGCCGCACCGGACCGGGGCGGGAGCGGGTCGCCTTCGGCGACGACGGCGCCGTCGCCGGCGGGCTCGTCGCCGGGGACGCCGCCGGCCCCTGCTTTTTGGCCGACGCCGTGGCCGACCCTTGCGCCGGTCTCGTGGCCGCCGCCGCCGTTTTCGCCGCCCTGGGCGCCGGCGGCCGCTGGCTGCTCGACGTGTCGCTGGCGTCGGTCGCCGCCCACCTCGCCGGCCGGGGCCCGCGACCGGCGGCGGCCCGGCCCCCGACGACGCCCGCCGGCGTGGCGGCCGGCGTCGTGGCCGGCGTGGCGGCCGGCGTGGTGGCCGTGCCCCCCCGGGCCCGGCCGGCCGCCGGGCGGGCGCCGGCCCTCGGCGAGCACACCGACGCCGTCCTGGCCGGGACGGCCTTTCAGTGAGCGGGCTCGTGATCCGCAACGCCGAGGTGGACGGGCGCCTCGTCGACGTCCACATCGCAGGCGGCCGCATCCGGGAGGTGACCGGAGCGTCTTCGGGCGGCGGCCGCCCGGAGGCCGAGGCGGAGGAGGCCGTCGACGCCGGCGGCGGCGCCCTGATCCCCGGCCTCCACGACCACCACATCCATCTGCTGGCGCTGGCCGCGGCGGCGCGCTCCGTCCCCGTCGGCCCGGCCGACGTCGCCGGGCCCGGTGGCTTCGCCCGCGCCCTGCGGGCCGCCGATGCGTCCCTCGGAGCCGGCCGGTGGCTGCGGGCCGTGGGGTACCACGAGTCGGTGGCCGGGCCCCTCGACCGCCACGCCCTTGACACGGTGGTGCCCGGCCGGCCGGTCCGGGTCCAGCACCGCAGCGGGGCGCTGTGGGTGCTGAACTCCGCCGCCGTCGACGCCCTCGGCCTCGCCGACGACAACGGCGCGGCCGCGGCCGGCACCGCGGCGGCCGGGATCGAGCGGGCCGCCGACGGCCGCCCCACCGGACGTCTCTTCGCTCTCGACGCCTGGCTCGGCGAGCGCGTCCCCCGCGAGCCGCTCGACCTCGCCGCCGTCGGGCGGCGGCTGCTCGATTACGGCGTGACCGGCGTGACCGACGCCACCCCGACCGAACGGAACGACGACGTCCGCCTCCTCGCCTCCGCCGTGGCCGACGGATCGCTGCCCCAGCACGTCGTGGTCACCGGCGGGCCCGCCCTCGACCCCGGCGCCAGCCCCGAACTCGAGCGGGGGCCGGTCAAGGTCGTCGTGGCCGACCACGCCCTGCCCGGCGTCGACGACCTCGCCGCCACCATCGCCGCCGCCCACCAAAACCACCGGCCGGTGGCGCTCCACTGCGTCACCCGGGCGGCGCTGCTGCTGGCCCTGGCCGCCTGGGACGAGACCGGCCCGCGGCCCGGCGACCGCATCGAGCACGGCGCCGTCGTCCACCCGGCCGAGGCCGCCCGCATCGCCGCCCACGGCCTCACCGTCGTGACCCAGCCGGCCTTCGTCGCCGAGCGGGGCGACGACTACCTGGCCGACGTCGACGCCTTCGACCGGCCGCACCTCTGGCGCTGCGCCGGGCTGCTCCGGGCCGGCGTCCCTGTCGGCGGCAGCACCGACGCTCCCTTTGGCCCGCCCGATCCGTGGCGGGCCGTCGCCGCCGCCATCGACCGGCGTACCGCCGCCGGGCGGGTGCTCGGGCCGGGCGAACGGCTCGCCGCCCGCCGGGCCCTGGAGTTGTTCCTCGGGCCCCCGGGTGCTCCGGGCGGTCCCCCTCGCCCGATCCGAGCCGGGGCTCCGGCCGACCTCTGCCTGCTGGCCGCGCCCCTGGAGGAGGCCCTCCGGGCCCCGTCGGCCGAGCTCGTCGTCGCCACCGTCCGGGCCGGGCGCCTCACGAGGCCGGCCGGTGGCGGCCGCCGGCCGTTGTGCCAGGATTGAGCTTCCATGACTCCGGGGGCGAGCGGAACGACCGGGACAGCAGCGCGCCTGGCCGCGACACCGGTCGGGGCACCCTTTTTCGACCGGCTCCGCCTCGACGGCGCCATCTTTCTCCGGGCGGAGTACAGCGAGCCCTGGGCCTACGAGTCGTTGGACGGGCCCACCACGGCCGCCACCGTGCGCCCGGGAAGCCGGCAGGTGACGCTGTTCCACGTGATCGCCACCGGCCGGTGCTGGGTGCGGCTCGCAAACGGCCCCGACGACGGCGAACGCCACTGGGCGTCGGCCGGCGACGTCATCGTCATCCCCTACGGCGACCAGCACGTGATGGGCGGCGCCGAACCGGCGGAGGTGGCGTCGATCGCCACGTTCATGGAGCCGCCGCCGTGGACCGAGGCCGGAGGCGCCCGCACCGACGTCGTCTGCGGCTACCTCCACTGCGACGACCCGCTGTTCGACCCGGAACTGCGGGCCCTGGCGCCGCTGTTCGTCGTGCACCCCGACGAGGCCGCCGCCCAGTGGGTCCGGGCCAGCATCGCCTACGCCATGCAGGCCCAGGCCACGTCTCCGGCGATCACGACCCGGCTGCCCGCCCTCCTCCTGGAAGAGATGCTGCGCATCCACCTGGCGTCGGCCCCCGCCGTCGACCAGGGCTGGTTCGCCGCCCTGCGCGACCCGGTGCTGGCCCCGGCGCTGGCCCGGCTCCACGCCGAGCCGGAGCGGAAGTGGACGGTGGCCGAGTTGGCCGGCACCGTGGCGGTGTCGCGGTCGCTGCTCGACGCCCGCTTCCGCCAGCTCGTCGGCCGGTCCCCGATCCGCTACCTGGCCGACTGGCGGATGCACATCGCCGGGGAGCTGCTGGCCACCACCGACCTCAGCGTCTTCGCCGTGGCCCGGCGGGTCGGATACGACTCCGAGGAGGCCTTCAGCCGGGCCTTCAAACGGGCCCGCGGCGAGGCCCCGTCCGCCTGGCGGGGGCGCCGCCTACCGGAGGCGGCGGTCGGGTAGCGTGCAGAGCGCCGATGAACGAGAGCGTGCTCCTCGTGGAGGACGACGCCTCCGTCGCCGAAGCCACCGGGCTGCTCCTGGAACGGGCCGGGCTCCGGGTGGTGGGTGCGCCAGACGGACGCCGCGCCCTCGACCTCTTCGAACGCCAGACGTTCGACGCCGTCGTCCTCGACGTCATGCTCCCGGTGGTCGACGGCTTCGAGGTGTGCCGGTCGATCCGGCGGGTCTCGACAATCCCCATCGTCATGCTGACCGCCCGCACGGAGACGGCCGAGATCGTGGCCGGGCTCGAGCTCGGCGCCGACGACTACGTGACGAAGCCGTTCGACGGGCCGGAGCTCGTGGCCCGGCTGCGGGCGGCGCTGCGCCGGGCGTCGACCGAGGACCCCGGCCCGACCGTCCGGATCGGCGACCTCGAGATCGACGGCGCCGCCTTCCGGGCCAGCGAGAACGGGCGGGTCCTCGACCTGTCGGCCACCGAGTTCCGGCTGCTCCTCGAACTGGCCCGCCACCCCGACCGCGTCCTCAGCCGGGAAACCCTCCTGGAGCGAGTCTGGGGCTACGACTACCTCGGCGACTCCCGGCTGGTCGACATGGCGATCAACCGCCTCCGGACGAAGCTCGGTGACGACCCCAAGGCTCCCCGCTACATCACGACGGTCCGCGGTGTCGGGTACCGGTTCACCCGCGACTGACCCGCTCTCCTTCCGGCGACGGCTCACGCTCTCCTTCGTGTTCGTCGGCGCCGCCACGGGCGCCGTCGTGGTGGCGGCGTCGCTGTTCACGATCTCGACCTACCGCCACCGGTCCTTCGTCAACAGCGCCCGGCGGGAGGCGGAGCTCAGCCTCCTCCTCGGCCCGGCCCGCTTCTCGCCCGACCGGCTCGACGACCTCCTCCAGCAGTACCGGCGGCGGGGCGGGTTCGAGACCGTGATCGTGACCCCGACCAGGGTGGCGACGTCGTCCGGCGCCGTCCCGGCCGGCGCCGTCCCCCGCTCCTTCGCCGACCGGGTGTCGGGCCGCGCCCTCGAGCAGAGCGAGACATCGGTGCACGGCCGGCCCTACCTGCTCCTCGGCGCGACGACGGTGGACGGGGTCAAGATCTTCTTCTTCTTCTCGCTGGCCGACCTCCGCCACGGCGTGTGGGAGTTCGCCATCGTCCTCTCCCTGTGGTGGGCCCTGGCGGTGGTCGCCTCGGCGGCGTTCGGGAACAGGCTGGCCCGCACCCGGATCCAGGCGCTGTCGGAGAGCCGGGAGCGGGAGCGGCGCTTCACCTCCGACGTCGCCCACGAGCTGCGCACCCCGCTGGCGGCCATGGTGTCGGCGGCCGGGATGCTGGGCGAGGAGATCGAAACGCTGCCGCCCTCGGCCCGCCCGCCCGCCGCCCTGCTGGTGAAGGACGTGTCCCGCCTGTCCGAGCTCGTCCAGGAACTGCTGGAGCTGGCCCGCCTCGACTCCGGTCAGGAGAGCCTGCACGTCGAGCGGCTGCGCCTCGCCGAGGCGCTGGCGGCGGTGACCCGCACGATCCTCGGGACGGACCAGCCGGTGCGCGTCGACGTCGCCGCCGACATCGAGGTGCTGGCCGACCGGGCCCGCTTCCGGCGGGTGATGGCGAACCTGCTGAGCAACGCCGTCCGCCACGGCGGCGGTCAGATCACGATCCGGGCCCGGCGGGCCGGCACGGAGGCGGCCATCGAGGTGGCCGACCGGGGGCCGGGCATCCGTCCCGAGAGCCTGGAGCGGATCTTCGACCGCTTCCACAAGGAGGACACCGCCCGCAGCGCCGCAGGCTCGGGGCTTGGGCTGGCCATCGCCCTCGAGCACGCCAAGGCGCAGGGCGGCACCCTCCGGGCGGCCAACCGGCCCGGAGGCGGCGCCAGCTTCACGTTCACCCTCCCGCTGGCCGCCCCGTCTCCAGTGTTCCCGGGCGGCGCCGCCGGGGCCGCCCCGGATCCAGAAGCGGTGGCATCGGCAAACCCGCCGCCTTCGGGTCGAGCAGCCACCCGAGCCACCCCACCAGCCGGTGGATGAAGGCCATGAAACGCCACTCGGGAGCGCCCTGACCGGGGCTCCCGAGATCCAGTCCGTCTGCAGCGCGCCTCACCGTGCGAAGGGCGCGCCGGCCTTGCGGAACGGGGGCCTCGATCGTCATCTCGGACGCTCGAGGCCCCCGTCCTAGACGGCCATCAGCCGTGAAGCGGCTTCGTCGGCAGGACGACCTTCCCGAAGGTCGAGTTGATGACGCCGGCGAAGCTGGTGTACCAGGCGACGGCGGCCGTCGCGAGGCCGAAGTACCCCCCGAGCTTCGACAGGCCCGACGACGTCCCCCACTCCCCGAAGGCGAGCAGGAAGAACGTGATGGTAAGCAGGAAGAAGACGATGTTGACCGCCGCCGTCGTCTTGAACGAGGCGATCCACATGTACGCCGTGAAGATGCCCCAGGCGAAGAGGTACAGCCCGACCGCCTGGGTGGCGTCAGCCTTCGGCACCTTGCCGGCGTAGAACACCACGAACGCCCAGAAGCTGATCCAGAAGGCGCCGTAGGAGGCGAACGCCGTTGCCCCGAACGTGTTGCCTTTCTTGAACTCCCACATCCCGGCCAGCAGCTGGGCTATCCCGCCATAGGCCAGGGCGAGGCCGAGAACGATCGGCTCCGTGCCCTTGTGGACCCACCCGGCGTTGACGGCCGAAAGGACGAAGGTGGTGAGAGCGAAGCCGGCCAGCCCGAGCGGGGCGGGGTCGGCGATGCTCCCTGCAAGAGCGTTGACCGTCTCCCGGGCGACGGCGGTCGAACCCGCCATTGGATCTCGCGACTTCTCCACCGCGAGGTCGTCGCTTGACACGTTGGTTGCCATATTTGCGCCTGGCTCCTTTCCGCGCCTCCCCTGTGCGCGCTGCGCGTAAGGATCAGCCTTTCGTACAGGCCGTCACGCCGGGGTCACGGAAAGGTCACAGTTGTGTCACGGGGCCGCTCAGGGCCGCGATTCGAGTCGACCCAGCAGGTCGTCGAGATCGAGGATATCGACGGTACCCGCCAAGCCCCGAAGCGCGCCGTCGTCCCCCACGACCGGCAGGTATTCGACGCCGGCGGCGACCATGGCCGCCAGTGCCTGACCGATGGTCCAATCCGGTCGTCCGACGGGCGCATCGGTCCGCATGACCGCGCTGATCGGCGTGGATGGCCACTGTTCGGGGTCCACGGACAGGACGTCGTCGAGAAAGACGATGCCGACGTAGATCGGCGCGCCACCGTCCGCGGCGGACAGCACGGGTACCGCCCGGCGCCGGGTCACGGCCACGTGGGCGGCGAAGAAGCGGCTGAGCGTGTCGTCAGGCCGGGCGGTCGGGACGTCGGTCACGAGCACCGAGTCGATCGGCAGGTTGGTCCGCTCCTCGACGTGACCGAAGCGCCGCCGGGCCTGGTACGGCGACACCGACGCCGCCCCCATCATCAGCTGGGCCACGACTGCGGCCAGGAGCCCGGGCACGACGAAGCCCGGCCGGCCGGTCGCCTCGGCCACGAACATCACCGCCGCCAGCGGCACCCGGTACCCGGCGCCGAGGAAGGCGGCGATGCCGAGCACGACGAAGAGGGACTCGTTGGGCCCGCCGACCGCCCCGCCGATGAGCCGCCCGGTCAGCGCCCCCTGCACGACCAGCGGCACGAACAGCCCGCCGACGCCACCGCCGGCCACGCTCGTGACCGTGGCCACCACCCGGATGGTGGCCAGCAGGGCGATGAGCGGCAGCGATCGGTGGGGGTCGAGCGACCATTCGACCGCCCGGTAGCCGGGCCCGAGGCTGAAGGCCTTGCCGTCGAAGGCGGCGTGGGAGCCGATGGCCAGCCCGGCCAGCACCGCCCCGCCCACCGCCACCCGCTGCCAGGCGGCGAGCCGGTCCGAGAGCCCCTTGGCCCACCGGAGGAGCCAGGCGAAGATCCGGGCGCCGAGGCCACAGGCGATGCCGACGACGGCGGCACCGATGATGTCCCGGGCGTCGATCGGCGGGCGGCCGCCGACCGGGATGAGGGGGTCGGTGCCGTTGAGGGCGGCGTAGGTGGCGTAGCCGGTGGCCGCCCCGACGAGGGCGGGAAGCATGGCATGACTGGCCAGGTCGTCCTGGAACGGGACCTCGAGGGCAAACACGGCCCCGGTGGCCGGCGCCTTGAAGATGGCGGCCACGCCGGCCGCCGCCCCGGCGATCAGCGCCGTGTGGGGGTCCACGGCCCACATCCGGGGGCGGAGCCGGCGCTGGACGGCCGCCCCGACCGCGGCGCCGAGGTAGATCGACGGGCCCTCGAACCCCATGGCCGCCCCGCCCCCCAGGGTGGCGATGCTGGCCCCCAGCTTCCCGAGGACGGGCCGGAGGGCGAAGCGGCCCTCGGGGTCGACCACCGAGTGGATGTATTCGTCGGTCGTGGCCGGCCCCGGGCGCCCGGCCAGCCAGATCAGCGCCGCCGCGGCCAGGGTCAGGCCGACGGGCGGGCCGAGGGCCTCCACCCACACCGACGTTGACGTCAGCCATCCGAAGATGGCGTCGGCGGTGATGCGCTCGAAGGCGGCGACCCCGAGACCGGTGACCACCCCGATGACGGCGGCCAGCATCACCACCTCGCGCCCCCGGCCCAGCAGGCGGCGCAGTTCGGCGGCCCGGCCGTCGAGGGCGAACCGCCGGGTGGTCACGGGCGAAAGAGGCTACAACGCCGCCACCGAGACGATCGGCCGAGCGGGCGGGTGGGCCCCCAGCGAGCCGGCGAAGGCGCCGCTCGAGAAGTTGAAGATGCCGCCGTCCTCGCCGACCATGAGGTAGCCGTCGGCGAAGCGGACCATGCCGGTTACCGGCTGGTTGAGCCGGGTGCCGCCCATCGAGCCCCGGAACGGGGCGTCGAAGGCGAAGATCCCACCGTCGGAGGCGACGAGCCAATAGCCGGCGCCGTCGGCGTCCGGAACCAGCGACTGGACCGGGGCGTTGAGCTTCGTCGCACCCATGGAACCGGCAAAGTGGGCGTCGCCGAAGGCGAAGATCCCTCCGTCGGCGGCGACCATGTAGTACCCGCGGCCGGTCGGCGTGGGGATCGAGTCGAGGACGGGCCCGTTGAGCGCCACCTTGGCCAGGTCGCCGTAGGAGACGGCGTCGCCGAAGGGCACGACCCGGCCCCGGGTGGTGAAGAGCCAGTAGCCCCGTCCGCTGGGGGTGGCCGACAGGCTCGTGACCGTCTCACCGGGCGCCAGCCCGCCGGTCAGGCTCCCGAGCCGGGGGGCGTCGCCGAAGGCAAAGACGGTGCCCCGACCGTCCACGACCCAATAGCCGCCGCCAGACGGGGTGGGCTCGAGGTCGGCGGCGTCGACGCCGGCCGGGACGGCGGCGTTGCCCAGCCAGCGGGCATCGCCGAAGGGGTAGACGGTGCCGCCGGCACCGACCATCCAGTAGCCGGACCGGGACGCAGACGCCGTCACGGACGGGACGGGAGCGGGGGTCGGCCCGCCGGGGGCGGTGGTCGCCGGCGTCGAGGGGGCGGACGAGGGGGGTGCCGCCGTCGGCGGACCGGTCGCCGGCGGTGCCGTGGTCGGCGGCGTCGTCGTGGGTGGAGCCGTGGTCGGCGGCGTCGTCGTGGGCGGGGTTCCGGGGCCGGACGGCGGCGGGTCCGTGCCGTCGGAGGCGAAGCGGGCGATGCCCTGGGCCACGGCGCCGCTCACCTTGTGGAACTGGCCGGCGACGAGCACCGCCTGGGTCGTGACCTGGAGGTCGAGGACACCGTGGACGCCGCTGATCGTCGGGGCCCAGTCCTGGAGGGCGCCCGTCCGCTGGTCGAGGGCGGCCAGGTGGCCCCGGGTCTGGCCGGCGACTTCGGTGAAGTGGCCGCCGGTGTAGACGAGGGCGCCGCTCACGTCGACGGCCTGGAAGTCGCCGTCGCCGGGATCGTCCCAGACGAGCGCGCCGGTGGTCGTGCTCCAGGCCTGGATCCGGTTGCCGGACCGGTTGTCGCCGCGGGTGGCCACGAAGGCCAGCGTCCCGTCGCCGGACAGGGCCACCGACGTGAGGGGTACGGCGACCCGGGGCGACCAAGGGGTGGCCAGGCCGCTGGTGACGTCGATGGCGGCCAGCTTCGACCGGGCGACCGGGCCGACCAGGCTGAAGTCGCCGGCGACGTAGACGAGCGACCCGTCGGGCGACAGCCGGATCCGGTGGACGGCGGAGTCGAGGTCGGGATTCCAGGCCTCGACCGTCCCGGTGTCGGCCGTGACGCTCCCCAGCCGGTTGCGGCCCACGCCCCCGAGGCTGGCGAACGACCCGCCGACGAACAGCCGCGGCCCGACCAGCGCCAGGCTCATGACCTCGGCGCTGGCCGCCGGTTGCCAGCCGGCGGCGACGGCACCGGTGGCGGCGTCGACCCGGACGAGGCGATGGCGGGTGACGCCGTCGACGGTGTTGAACACGCCGCCGGCGTAGACGGCCGTCCCGTCCGACACGACGGCGTCGACGGGCCCGTCGGTGTCGGCCACAAAGCCCTGGTCGAGCGCACCTGTGGCGGCGTCGAGCGCCGCCAGGTTGGCCCGGGGGACGCCGTTGACACTGGTGAACTGGCCGCCGGCGAACACGGCCCCGGCCGAGGCGGCCAACGTCTCCACGGCCGCCGCCGGCCGGGGGTCGAAGCCGCGGTCGACGGCGCCGGTGGTGGCGTCGACGGCCACCAGCAGGCGGCGGGGGGCGCCGTGGAGCGACGGGCTGTCGTTGTCGTCGCCGCCACCGGCGTAGAGGCGGGTGCCGTCGGGGGAGAGAGCCACGGTCAGGACCTCGCCGCCGGCAAGGCCACCGCCGCCGGCCGGGTTCCAGGCCGGGTCGACGGCCCCTCCGCCGGCGGTCGACAACGCCGCCAGCCGGTCGCGGACGGTGCCGCCGACCCCGCCGAAGGCACCGGCGGCGTAGAGCCGGGCCCCGTCGGCCGACAAGGCCAGGCCGTCGACCCGCCCGTCGGTACCGGCCCGCCAGGCGGGGTCAGCGCTGCCGGTGGCGGTCAGGGCGGCCAGGTGGGCCGGGCCGCCACCACCGATGCGGGTGAAGTCGCCGCCGGCGAAGACCCGGCCGTCGGGGGCGGCGGCCAGGGCCCGGACGGCGTCGTCGGCGCCGGAGGCGAAGTCGGCCCGCAGGGCGCCGGTAGCGGGATCGACGGCGGCCAGGTGGGACCGGATGGCGCCGCCGAAGGTGGTGAACGAGCCGCCGGCGATCAGGCGGGACCCGTCGGTGGAGAGGGCCAGGGCGGCCACACCGCCGCCCGATGACGCCAGCCCCCACACCGCCGCCCCGCTGGTGGCGTTGGTGGCGGCCAGGCCCCGGGCGGCCACCGGCGAGCCGGACTTGTTGACGACGGTGAAGTCGCCGCCGATCCAGGCGATGCCGGCCCCGGGCGCCTTCGACACGACGATGGCCCGGACCGTCTGGTCGGTGTTGGGATTCCAGGCGCCGACCGACCCGTCGGCCATGATCCGGGCCGCATTCTGGCGGGACTTGTCGCCAACGCGGGTGAACAACCCGCCGATGTACCAGCCGCCGGCGCCGTCGGGAACAGCGGCGAAGACCGGCCCATTCACCGGGGGGAACGCGGCGGGCCGGGCTCCGGTGGCGGCGTCGAGGGCCACACCCGATCCGGTGTTCGGGCCGACCTGGTCGAAGTCACCGCCGAGGTAGATGCGTCCACCGGCGGCGAAGACGCTGTTCACGTCGCCGTTGGTCGTCCACGTGCCGTCCGGCGTGGCGTTGACCGCCGCCGCCGCCCGGGGCAGGGCTCCGGCCAGGCTGCCGGCGACCAGGGCGGCGCCCAGCAGGGCGGCGCCGGTGCCCCGGCCCAGGCGGAAGGGCGGGCGCCGGCGGGCGCGGGAGGCGAAGGCCGCGAGGCGGCGGGCGAGCTGGTCCACGGGAGTACTCCTGGGGGAACGGTCCGGCTCCCGGGGGAGGAGCCGGACGGGCGAGGGGGCGGGGGGAGTTCGCCACCCCGTTCGGGCCGTCAGGCCGGCCAGTACCGGCCCGGGCGCCCGGCCCACCATCGGGCGCCGGCGCCGCCGGCGAGGGCGATCAGGATCAGCACCGTCAGACCGAGCAGCACGACGGAGCCGGAGTGATGCCGGTGCGTGGCCAGGGCGGCGTCGGGCCCGGCGGGGGCGCCGGCGACGGCGAGGACGGCAGAGTCGGAGGCGGGGACGACGGCCTCACCGACCCCGAGCAGCCCGCTCAGCCCGGAGGCGTCAAACGGTGCGGCCTGGGCCGAGTCGGGCCCGTCGCGGCCGGTCTTGGCGGTGACTGACTTGGGGGTCTTGCTCCCGGTGCCGGTGGCGGGGGCGGTGACCGGCGCGCCGGCGGCATCGGGGGCACCGCCGGCGCTTCCTCCGGGGGGATCGGTGACCACCACCGCTCCGGCCGGGGAGGTGGCCGGAGCGGTGGTGGCGGACGACGACGGTGTCGTTGTGGGAGTTGACGACGGCCGCGTCGTGGTCGTCGGCCGGCCGTGGCCTCCCGCCGGCGTGGAGGAGGGCGCCGGGGTGGAGGAGGCCGGGTCGGTCGAGGTTGTGGTGGTGGAGGGAGAGGAGGACGGCGCCGTCGGGTCGGGGGAGAAAACGCCGGCCGGCGCCGTGGTGGTGCTTGTCGTGGACGGGTCGATGGACGGGTCGGTGGAGGAGGACGAGGGATCAGTGGCGGAGGGATCAGTGGCGGAGGGATCAGTGGCGGAGGGATCGGTGGTGGAGGGATCGGGGCTGATGGTGGCCGGATCCGGGACCGGGTCGGTCGCCGGCACGGTCAGCGTCGTCGTCGGGTCGGTCGCGGCGCCGGGGTCGGAACCGGTGTCGGCGACGGCGTGAGCCGCCGGGACGCAGGCCAGGGCCACGAACAACGTGGTGAGGGTCAGGCCCCGCCGCAGGTGTCTCAGCAACACTCGCCTCTCCGGAATCAGTCTCGAACGACGATGCTGTAGACCACATCGGCCCAATCGGCCGTCTGTCACCAAACGGAATGTTCCGGTTTGATGACGGCCGTTTCGGCCCGAATCGGCGGCGCGCCGGGCAGCGGCCATCGGGAGAGCGCCGGTATGATCCCGCGCCGTGATCAGGGCGCAGCCACTGCAGGAGCCTCCGAGTCGTGGCCCCCATCCGGGAATGGCCGGCCCGGCTGCTGCGCGCGCTGATCGGCCCCGACACCGACGGGGTCCGCGACGGCTTCGTCGCCCTGCTGCTCTCGTCGGGGGGTGACCTCCTCGCCGGCGTGACGCTGGGCAGCATCCAGCACACGCTGGAGCAGCTCCCCGGGCTGCTGGTGCTGATCCCGGCGGCCATCGGCATGCGGGGCAAC
>Ga0070741_10005887_pt1 | contig 26770 bp, 23 predicted proteins | sample Coa_R1_4_FD_66440 | JGI IMG/M metagenome (GOLD analysis project Ga0070741, IMG submission 66440) | Surface soil microbial communities from Centralia Pennsylvania, which are recovering from an underground coalmine fire - Coalmine... | ecosystem: Environmental > Terrestrial > Soil > Unclassified ... | reverse complement strand
CTCGGCGTCTGGGGCGGGATCCTCCTCGGCACGCTCGCGGGCTGGGTCGTCGTCCGCCGCGCCGGCGAGCGCTTCGCGCCGTTCATGGACGCGGCCGCGCCCGGGCTCCTGCTCGCGCAGGGGATCGGCCGGATCGGCAACTGGTGGAACCAGGAGCTCTTCGGCAAGCCGACGAGCCTGCCGTGGGGGCTCGAGATCGATTCCGCCCACCGGCCGCCGCAGTACTTCGACCGCACGACGTTCCACCCCACGTTCCTCTACGAGCTCCTCTGGGACCTCGCGGGCGTCGTCCTCCTCATCTGGATCGGCCGCCGGTTCCGGATCAAGCCGCCCGGCCTCTTCTGCCTGTACGTCGCCTACTACTGCTTCGGCCGGTTCTTCGAGGAGCTGCTGCGCGTCGACCCGGCGCACCACTTCGGCGGCCTGCGCCTGAACGCGTGGGTGTCGATCGTCTGCTTCGTCGGCGCGAGCGCCGCCTTCGTGTGGGTGCAGCGCCACGGCCGTGACTCGGCGCCGCGCCGGCAGCATCGCAGGCCGCCGGTGACGCCGAAGGGCCCGAAGATGGCCGTCCCGCGCGGCCGCGTCCGCTAGGGGCGATAGCCTGCCGCGATGGCCGTCGACACCCTCGCGGTGCGTGAGCTCGACCTGGACCTGGACGCGTTCGAAGGCCCGTTCGACCTCCTGCTCTCACTCGTCCTCCGCGAGGAGCTGCCGCTCGCCGAGCTCGACCTGGCGCAGATCGTCGTCGCGTTCGTCGAGCGGCTCGCCGAGCGCGACGAGCTCGACCTCGAGGCATGCGGCGAGTTCCTCGTCCTCTTCTCCGCCCTCCTCGAGCTGAAGGCGCGCGGCCTCTTCCCCGACGAGGAGGCGGAGCTCGCCGAGCTCGGGCCCGAGCAGGCGGCCGAGGAGCTCGCGCGGCGGCTCGCCGAGTACCGGCGGGCGAAGGAGGCCGCGGTGTGGCTCGCGGAGCGGCTGGAACGGCCCCGCTACTTCCGGCTCGCCCCGGCGCCGCTTGCACCGAAGCCGCCGGAGCCGCAGTTCGCCTCGCAGAAGCCGGAGAAGCTCGCGCAGGTCCTGCGCCTGCTCGCGGTCGACCCGCCGGAGCCCTCGACCGCGCACATGGCGCTCCGCTTCCCGCCCGTGTCGCAGTTCCTCGAGCGGTGGCGGTCGCTTCTCGCGCGCCGCTCCCGGCTCGACTTCGACGAGGGCATCGTCGGCTGCTCGCGCGTCGAGATCGCGGTCGCGTTTCTCGCCCTGCTCGAGCTGCGCAAGACCGGCGAGGTCGCGGTCAGCCAGGCCGCGCCGTTCGCGCCGATAAGGATTTCCCGCGCCGCAAGCGAAAGGAGTCTCTCGTGGACCGCTCACTCCGCCTAGTCGCGACCAACCCCGCGGACGACCTCTCGCAGACGATCGAGGCTCTGCTCGTGATCGCCTCCGCTCCGCTCTCGGTCGACGAGCTCGCCCGGGCGGCGGAGCAGGACGCCGAGAGCATCGAGGCGGCGCTCGAGCTGCTCGTGGAGCGCTACCGCGAGGGCCGGAGCGGGATCGTGCTCGAGTTCGTCGCCGGCGGCTGGGCATTCCGCGCCTCGGCGCAGGCGGCCGCCGCGTGCGCACGGCTGCAGGAGCGGCCTGCGGAGCGCGGCCTCTCGCAGGCGGCGCTCGAGACGCTCGCAGTCGTCGCCTACCTCGGCCCGTGCTCGCGGCCCGAGATCGCGCGCATCCGCGGCGTCAACGTCGACGGCGTCGTCGCCGGCCTCGTCGAGCGCGGGCTCGTCGTCGAGGACGGCCGTGAGAACGAGTTCGGCGCCGTCCGCTATCGGACGACGCCGCTCTTCGAGCGCGTGTTCGGGCTCGAGTCGCTCGCCGAGCTGCCGCGCGTGGACGACCTCGGCGCGGACGTGACGGAGATCCGGGCACGGCTCGAGGCCGTCGCCGAGAAGCGCCCGGCCTAGACCTCCTGCGCGCGGCGCTAACGTGTCGGCGTCATGGACGTGACGGAGAAGACGTTCGAGGAGGAGGTCATCCGGCGCTCCGACGAGCGGCCGGTCGTGGTCGACTTCTGGGCCGACTGGTGCCAGCCGTGCAAGACGCTGACGCCGGTGCTCGAAGAGGCGGTCAAGGAACGCGACGTCGTGCTCGCGAAGGTCGACGTCGAGGCGAACAAGGCGCTCGCGCGCGAGTACGACATCTCCGGGATCCCGGCGGTGAAGGCGTTCAGGAACGGGCGCGTCGTCGCCGAGTTCGTCGGCGCGAAGTCGCGCACCGGCGTCGACACGTTCCTCGACGAGCTGACGAAGCCGCCGGTCGTCGAGTCGCTCGACGGCGATCACGAGATCGTCGACGCGCTTCGGCAGCGCGACTACGAGCGCGCGTTCGAGATCCTGCTCCGGCGGGCGGAGGACCGGGAGCAGCGCGACGAGGCACGGAAGCTGATGGTGCAGCTCTTCAACGAGCTCGGGCACGACGACCCGCTTTCGATCGCGTACCGCAAGCGCCTCGCGGCGCTCCTCTATTAGCGCGGGACGACCGGCAGGAGCAGGCGCGACGGCCGGCTGCCGTCGTGGAAGACCGCCTGCGTCGCCACCTTCGACTGAAGCAGTGTCGCCTCGCCGCTCCGCTGCCCGTTCCCGGGGTTGATGTCGAACATCGGGAAGTTGCTGCTCGACACCTCGAGCCGGATGCGGTGCCCCGCCTTGAACACGTTCGACGTCGAGCCGACTCTGATCCGGTACTCGTAGACGCGGTGCGGCTCGATCGGCGTCGGGTGCTCGAGCGACTCGCGGTAGCGCGCGCGCACGATCCCGTCGCAGAGGTTCACGGCGCGGCCGCGCTCGTCGACGTCGACGAGCTTCGCCGTCCAGTCCGTGTCGACCGCATCGGTCGCCGCGTAGAGCACGAGCTCGACCGTCCCCGTCACCTCGACGTCGTGCTCGAGCACCGGTGTCGAGTAGACGAGCACGTCGTTCCGGATCTCGACGAAGCTCTGCTCGAGCGGCCCCATCGGCGCCACCTCTGCGATGCAGCAGGAGCGGCCGCCGAAGCTCGAGACGGGCCAGCCCGGGTTGTAGACGTACACGTCCGGGGGCTCGTCGCCCGGCCGCTCCCGCGACAGCAGCCCGTCGCCCGAGAGCGAGGTCGCACGCCCCGAGGAGCGCAGGTGCCACTCCTCCACGCGTGCGTTCGGCGGCGGCCACGCGTCGAGGTCCTGCCAGCGGTTCTCGCCCATCGTGAACACGCGCACCGGCGGCCACGCGGCGACGTCACCGGCTCCCTTCAGCCAGTAGTCGAACCACTCGAGCTGGAGCTCGTCGAGCCGGTTCCGGGCGTCGTCGCCGAAGTTGCGCACGCCGTTGACGGGCGCCCACGGGATGTGCAGCCACGGGCCGATCACGAGCCGCTGCAGACGCGCCGGGTCGTCGCCCGCGCGCTCCGCGAGCGCGACGTAGTTCTCGAGCGTCCCCTCGATGAAGCTGTCGTACCAGCCGCCGAAGTGGAGCGCCGGCACCGTGATCCGGTCCCAGCGATTCCGGATCGACAGCGACTGCCAGTACTCGTCACGCGTGTCGTGCTCGAGCCAGTCGAAGAAGTACGGCGCGACGTCGTTCTCCTTGAAGAGCGGGAAGCTCTCGAGCGGCTGCGTCCAGTAGAGGCCGGGGAAGTTCGTCGCCTGCGACGCGAGCGCGATCGCCCCATTCAGGTCGCCCTTCTTCAGCGCCTCCGGCAGGCCGAGCAGCGGCTCGATCCACGACACGATGAAGGCCAGGCTGAACGCCCCGCCGACGTACGTCCAGCCGTCGTAGAAGTCGCTGCCGGTGAAGCCGGGCGCGATGCAGGCGAGCGCCTCCGGGCGCTCGGCCGCGCCGAGCAGCTGGTTTGCGCCGGGGTAGGAGAAGCCGTAGGTCGCGACCTTGCCGTTCACACCGGGGAGGCCGGCCGCCCACGCGATCGTGTCGGCGGTGTCCTCCGCCTCGTCGACGAACGGCCGGAACTCACCGTCGGAGGCGAAGCGCCCGCGCGGGTCCTGCACGACCACGACGTAGCCTCGGCGCGTGTACCACGCCGGATGCTGGTAGGTGATCTGCTGCGCGACCGTCTTGTCGTACGGCGTTCGAAGCACGAGCGCCGGGTACTCCCCGGGCTCCTGCGGCCGGTAGACGTCGGCGCGCAGGACGGTCCCGTCGCGCATCTCCGCGGGCACGTCGCGCTCGACGAGCGCGTCGCCGACGGCGTACGGAGCGGTGGCGACGTCCATCGCGCGAGAACGTACTACGATCGCCGCCGGTTGGCGGATGCCATCGTCGTCTCGCGCGCGGAACAGGAGCGGCTGCTCGGCTTCGGCGACGTGCTCCCGATCGTGAACGAGTGCTACGTCGCGCTCGCGCGGGGCGAGGCGCGGTTGTTCCCGACGCTGCGCGAGCCGCTGGACGGCGGCATGCTCGGCGTCCGCGGCGGCGAGTGGCCCGCGCGCGGGCTGCTCGGCGTGAAGGTGTCGGGCTTCTTCCTGACGAACCGTGCAGTCGGCCTCGACAGCCACCAGGCGGTGGTGGTCTTGCTCGATCCGAAGACCGGAGCACCGCGAGGCCTCGTCGACGGCAACCACGTCACGTGGGTCCGGACCGCGATCGCGGGCGCGGCGGGAACGCTCGCGCTCGCGCGGCCGGACGCGCGCCGCGTGCTCGTCGTCGGCAACGGTCTGCAGGCGGAGGCGCAGGTGCGGAGCCACGCGTGGGCGCTGGCCGAGCGGTCACCGGAGTTCCTCGTGCACGCGCCGCGCGAGGACGGGGCGAAGGCACGCGAGTTCTGCCGCCGGCTCGAGGCGCACGCGATCGCGGTGCGGCCTGCCGCCGACCTGCGCGAGGCGCTCGCGCACGTTGACGTCGTCGTGACGGCGACGCCGTCGACCGAGCCGGTCCTGCGTGCGGCCGACGTGCGTCCGGGCACGCACGTCACCGCGATGGGCGCGGACGCACCCGGGAAGCGCGAGCTCGACCAGGCGCTGCTCGAGGCGGCTCTGGTCGTCCCCGATGACCGAAACCAGTGCGGCAGGTTCGGCGAGACGCAGTGGCTCGACGCCGCCCGCATCGAGCGTGCGCCGACGATCGGCGAGGTGCTCGCGGGCAGCGCACGCGGCCGTGCCGGCAACGAAATCACGGTATTCGACTCGACGGGCCTCGGGCTCCACGACGTCGCGGTCGCCGCGGAGGCGCTGACGCGGGCCGTTGCGGCCGGGGCCGGATCGGCCGTCGAGCTCTGAGCAGCGGGTTGAACACGGCGGCGGCGACGGGGTTAGATTCCGGCGCAGCATCCACCTACCCCTGTCGAGGAGGAGCATGAGCGTCAAGTCCTTCGGAACCTGGCGGGGCCGCGCCGTCCTCGCCGGTTTCGCGGCCGCCGTCGCGGCCGCAGCCGTCGCCGCCACGTTCGCGACCCGTGCCGGCAATGCCGCCCGCCTGAGCGCGAACGTCGACAACAACACCCTCGTCTACGCGATCACGGACACGCCTCCGGACATCGATCCGAACAGCTCCGCCGAGTTCGTCGAGTCGGAGCTCTTCACGAACACCCTCAGCCGCCTCTTCGACTACAAGACGACGAAGCGTGCAGACGGCACGTACGTGATGCAGAGCGCCGGCTACCAGCCGGTCGTCGGGTCGCTCGCGCAGAGCTGGACCGTGTCGCCCGACAAGAAGACGATCACCGTCAACCTCCGCAAAGGAGTGAAGAACTACCTCGGCCACACCTTCGACGCAAAGGACGTCGTCTACACGTTCGATCGCCTGCTCGCGCTGAAGGGGACGGGCACGTTCTACGAGTCGTCGATCGGGATCACGAAGAAGTCGAACATCCAGGTCGTCAACCCGTACAAGGTCGTCTTCAAGCTCGACTTCCCGGCGGAGCTCTTCTTCAAGATGATGGCGATCCCGCACATGGGGATCGTCGACTCCGTCGAGTTCAAGAAGGCCTCGACGAAGAGCGACCCGTGGGCCGCGCAGTGGGCGCACACACACAGCGTCGGGTTCGGGCCGTACTACATCCAGCAGAACCAGCAGGGCGTCCAGGTCGTGCTGAAGGCCGACCCGAACTACTGGGGGAAGAAGCCCGCGATCGGCACGGTGATCGAGAAGGCCGTTCCCGCGTCGGCGAACCGGCTCGCGCTGCTCAAGGGCGGTGCGGTCGACATCGCCGCGTACCTGCAGCCGCGCGAGCGCATCTCGCTCAAGGGCGACAGCAACGTGAAGATCGTCGGCTTCGCGCCCGCGCAGAGCCACGCGATCCTCTACATGACGAACACCGCGAAGCCGTTCGACAACAAGCTCGTCCGGCAGGCCGTCTGCTACGCGCTGCCGTACGACAACATCGTCCAGACCGTCGGCCTCGGCACCGCGAGGCTGCAGAAGAGCCCGCTGCCCGCGAACTACGAGTTCTACGCGCCGCAGCTCGACCCGTACTCCTACAACGTCGACAAGGCGAAGGCACTGCTGAAGCAGGCGGGCTTCCCGAACGGCTTCTCGACGAGCATCGGCTTCTCGAACGACGACCCGACCGTCGAGCAGCAGGCGGCGATCGTGCAGAACGCGCTCGCTAAGGTCGGGATCAAGGCGACGCTGAACAAGCAGCCACTCGCGACGTACTCGCAGAACTGGCTGGGCGCGAAGTACCAGATGGGGATGATGTTCGAGGGTGCGTTCATCCCCGACTTCACATACGCGCTCCACCTCTGGTACTACGGTCCCAAGAAGGCGAACTTCCTCGACTTCACCGACTACTACAACAAGAACGTCGACAAGTGGCTCGACGAGGCGAACCACACCTTCGACCAGGCGAGGCGCAAGCAGCTCGCTGAGTCGATCCAGGGACAGATCCTGAAGGACGCGCCGATCTGCTACCTCGCCGAGCTCGGGCAGTACTTCCCGGCGCGCTCGAACATCGGCGGAATCAACTACTTCACCTACTCTGCGCTCCACTTCGACCTGCTGACGAAGGGATAGAAGGTCGAGCCGGCGCTCGCCGCGGGGGAACGGCTCGGAGGGAGAGCCGTTCCCCCGCCCTCACCGACGTAGATGACTGTTCTCTGGTACACGGCGAGGCGGTTCCTCTACGTGATCCCGCAGGTGATCGGGATCTCGCTCGTCACGTTCGTGATCGTCCGGCTGCTGCCGTCGAACCCGGCGTACGCGCTCGCGGGCCCGGCGGCGACGCAGGAGACGATCGACGAGATCCAGAAGCGGCTCGGCCTCGACCAGCCGATCTGGACGCAGTACTGGAAGTACTTCGTCGACCTGATCCACGGCAACTTCGGCAACTCGTTTGTCAGCGGCCGGCCGGTGCTGAGCGACATCGGCGACCGCCTCCCGGCGACGCTCGAGCTGTTGATCCTCGGCCTCGCGATCGCGTTCGTGATCGGCGTGCCGCTCGGGGTGCTGAGCGCCCTCGGGCGCGGCCGCCGCATCGCCGGCCGCGCCTCGCTCGGCTACGGCCTGCTCGCGGGCGCGATCCCCGACTTCTGGCTCGGCCTCATCCTCGTCTGGCTCTTCTACACGAAGCTGAACATCGCGCCCGCGCCGCTCGGACAGCTCGGCGCGGACGTCCAGCCGCCGCGCAACATCACCGGCGCCGTCGCGCTCGACGCACTCCTGACGGGAGACTGGGCAGCGCTCCAGTCGGCGCTCGGCCACCTCGTCCTGCCGCTCGTCACGCTCGTGTTCGTCTATATGGCGCCGATCGTGAAGTACACGCGCTCGAGCGTCGAGGACGTCTACTACGGGAGCGAGTTCATCGAGCAGTACCGCGCGAACGGCCTCTCGCACCGGGCGATCCTCGTGCGTGCGCTGCGGAACGGGCTGCCGCCGGTGATCACGATCGTCGGAGTTCTGTTCGGCTTCCTGCTCGGCGGGCTCGTGCTGATCGAGCAGGTCTTCGCGTGGGGCGGCTTCGGCCAGTATGCGGTGCAGGCGATCACGAACTCCGACTTCTCCGCGGTCGAAGGCTTCGTCGTCGTCGCCGCGATCTTCAACCTGATCGTCTACCTCGCCGTCGACCTCCTGTACTTCTTCGTCGACCCGCGCCTCCGCGCCCGCGCCTCATGAGCATCGAGCCGGAGACCCGTGCGCTCGAGGAGGAGACCGGCCACCTCGACAGCGCCGCCGGGCCGCCGCTGACCGCGGCGGTCCAGCGAGGCGAGCTCAACGGGGTCGGAGGCTTCGTCCGCTCGAACCGGGCGCTCGCGATCGGGCTCGCGATCGTCGCGATCTCGATCTTCCTGATGGCGTTCGGGCCGCTGATCGGCACCCATTCGCCGACGTCGGAGGACTTCACGGCCACCCTCACCGGGCCGTCCGGGGAGCACTGGTTCGGCACCGATCAGAACGGGCGCGACATCTTCTCGCGCGTGCTCGCGGCGCCGCGCGTCGACCTCTACATCGCGCTCGTCTCGACGGCGTTCGCGATGGCGATCGGCGTGCCGCTCGGTGTCCTCGCCACCGGCACGAGCCGCCTCGGCGAGCTGACGGGTGAGTGGCTGCTGCGCGCGATGGACGTGATCCAGGCGTTCCCGGTGTTCATCCTCGCGCTCGCCCTCGTCGCGGGGTTCGGCGCGAGTGCGTTCAACGTGATCATCGCGCTGACCGTGCTGCAGTTCCCCGTTTTCCTCCGGCTGACGCGCGGTGCCGCGCTTGGGATCCGCGGCCGCACGTTCGTCGAGGCAGCGCGCATCGGCGGTGCCGGCACCGGCGGGGTGATGTTCCGCCACGTCCTGCCGAACTCGGTCGGGCCCGCGCTCGTGGGCGCGTCGGTCGCAGTCGCGCAGGCGATCCTGATCACCGCCGGTCTCTCGTTCGTGGGCGCTGGGATCCGCCCGCCGACGCCGGAGTGGGGTGCGATGATCTCGGACGGAGCGCAGAACCTGATCACCGGCCAGTGGTGGCCGTCGGTCTTCCCCGGCCTCGCGCTCGGCATCGTCGTCCTCGGGTACGCGCTCGTCGGCGACGGGCTGCGCCTGTACCTCGACCCGTCGCGGCGCCGCTGAGATGGCGCTGCTCGAGGTCGAGGGCCTGACGACGCAGGCGGACTCGCCGCGCCGCGGCGTCGTCACGACGGTGAAGGGGTTCACCGCGAGTGTCGGCGAGGGCGAGATCCTCGGCATCGTCGGCGAGAGCGGCGCCGGGAAGACGGTGCTGCTGCGAACGATCCTCGGCATCCTGAACCGCAACGAGCGCGTCGCCGCCGGCGAGATCCGCTTCCGCGGCGAGCTGCTGCCGGTGCTCGACGACGAGGCGATGCGGCCGCGCCGCGGCTCGAGCATCTCGCTGATCCAGGCGGGGCAGCGCGCCCGCCTCGACCCGGTGCGGCGCATCGGCGACCAGCTGATGGACGTGATGGGCTCGCACGACCGCGTGCCGAAGCAAGAGCGCGGAGCGCGCGCGGAGGAGCTGCTGCGCTCGGTCGGCATCCCCGACCCCCGGCACCAGCTGCGCGCGTATCCCCACGAGCTCTCCGGCGGGATGTCGCAGCGCGTCGTGATCGCGCTCGCGCTCGCGAACTCGCCGGAGTTGCTGATGGCCGACGAGCCCACCGCCGGGCTCGACGTGACGATCCAGGTGCAGATCCTCGACCTCTTTCGTCAACTCGTTCGAGACACCGGCGCCGGCAGCATCCTCGCGACGCGGGACCTCTCGCAGGTTGCGCACTACTGCGACCGCATTCTCGTCCTCCGCGCCGGCGAGATCGTCGAGCAGGCGACGGTGAAGGAATTCTTCGCGGGGCCGAAATCCGAGTACGGGCGCGAGCTGATCCAGGCCGCGCGCGCCGCGCGCGGGGAGGACGAGGAGGCGCCGCGGCGGCGTCGCCGTGGCGACGAGCCGCCGTTGCTCGAGGTGCGCGACCTCGTCAAGCACTACAAGACGCAGCGTCACGTCGTCCACGCCGTGAACGGCATCTCGTTCACGATCAAGCAGGGCGAGACGCTCGCGCTCGTCGGCGAGAGCGGCTCGGGCAAGACCACCGTCGGCCGCTGCCTCGCCGGGCTGATCCACCCGACGTCGGGGCAGATCACCATGCTCGGCCGCGACATAGGCCACATCTCGACGCGTAAACGCTCGAAGCACGCCGAGCTCGAGACGCACGTCGTCTTCCAGGAGCCGCGCGAGAGCCTGAACCCGCGCTGGACGCTCGGCAAGAGCGTCGAGGAGCCGCTTCGCTACGGGACGCGGCTCGATGCCCGCGGGCGCGCGCAGCGCGTCGTCGAGCTCTTCGAGCAGGTCGGGCTACCGCCGGAGTACGCGGACCAGCTGCCGCACCAGACGACCGCGGGGATCCAGCAGCGCGTCGCGGTCGCGCGCGCGATCGCGGTGCACCCGAAGCTGTTGATCCTCGACGAGCCGACCTCGGCGCTCGACATGTCGGTGAAGGCGCAGATCGTCGACCTGCTGATCCGGCTGCAGGAGGAGCTCGGCCTCTCCTACCTCTTCATCTCGCACGACATGACCGCCGTGAAGATGATCGCGCATCAGATCGCGATCATGTACCTCGGCACGATCGTCGAGCACGGGCCTTCGGCGGAGGTGTTCGAGCGGCAGGTGAACCCCTACGGGCGCGCGCTGCTCTCGTCCGTGCTCTTCCCGGACCCCGACCAGGACCGCAGCCGCCTGCGGCTGCAAGGCGAGATCCCGAGCGCGATCGAGCTGCCGCCCGGCTGCCCGCTCTCGTCACGGTGCCCGCTCGTGCAGCCGCGCTGCACGGAGGCGCGGCCGCCGCTCGCGCCGGTGCCGGGGATGGACCGGCTGAGCGCGTGCTTCAGGACGGACGAGATCCTCGCGGCGGGCGGCGTCGACGAGCTCCACGCGGCGGAGCGGCGCGCCGCGTGACCGAGCTCCACCGCCTGAGCGCGCAGGAGCTGCTCGCGGGATACGCGGCGCGCGACTTCTCGCCCGTCGAGGTGGTCGAGGCGCTGGCGGCGCGCATCGAGGCGACCGAGCCGATGCTGAACGCGTACTTCACGCCGACGCCGGAGCGCGCGCTCGCGGCAGCGCGCACCGCGGAGGAGCGCTGGCGCGACGGGCGGGCGCGGGCGCTCGAGGGTGTCCCCTACGGCGTCAAGGACCTCTTCGACACAGCCGGCGTGCGGACGACGTACGGCTCGCCGATGTTCGACGACCACGTGCCGGCGCGCGACGCGCGCGCGGTGGAGCGGATGGAGGACGCGGGGGCGATCCTGCTCGGGAAGACGGCGACCGACGAGTTCGCGTACGGGATCGCGGGCGTCAACCCGCACTACGGCCCCGCGCGGAACCCCTGGGACACGGCACACGTGTCCGGCGGCTCCTCGAGCGGCTCCGCGGTTGCCGTTGCCGCCTGCACCGTGCCGCTCGCGCTCGGCAGCGACACCGGCGGGTCGATCCGCTCACCGTCGTCCTACTGCGGCATCGTCGGCCTCAAGGGGACGTGGGGCGCGATCTCGAACGACCGCATGTGGGCGATGGGGCGCACGCTCGACCACGCGGGCCCGATGGCCCGGACGCCCGCGGACGCGGCGCTGATGCACGGGGTGCTCGTCGAGGGCTCCAGGGGACGCGAGATCGGTGCGGCGCTCGCCGGCGGTGCCTTCGGCGAGCCGCGGGTCGGCCTGTGCCCGGACCTCGAGCAGATCCCGCTCCGGCCGGAGATCCGCGCCGTGTTCGAGAGCGCGGTCGCGGTCTTCGGCGACGTGCGCGAGGTGCGGTTCCCGCGCGCGGGCGAGGTGCTCTCGACGTTCGTGCCGATCCGCGACGCGGAGACGCTCTACACCCACCGGGCCGCCGGCCTCTTCCCGGACCGGCGCGCCGAGTACGGCGAGCTGACCTCCACGCGGCTCGCCGGGGCGCTCGACAAGGGGCTCGACGAGTACCTCGTCGCGTCCGCGAACCGCTGGCGCCTCGCGGAGGAGATGGCCGAGCTCTTCACGGAGGTCGACGTGCTGGTCGCACCGACGATGACCGCCCCTCCGCCGCGCATCGAGGGCGACGCTCCCGACCAGCAGGCATGGGACGAGCTCGGGTTGCACATGGTCCCGGAGAACCTGCTCGGGCTGCCGGCGTGCGCCGTGCGCGCGGGCTTCGACTCGTCGGGACTGCCGGTCGGGATGCAGATCGTCGGCGCGCCCGGCTCGGACGCGGTCGTGCTCGCCGTCGCGCAGCGCTTCTTCGACGCGACGCCGGCGGTGCAGGAACCGTTCGCGGCAGGCTTCTAGGCGGGTACCGCGCCGAGCTGCTGCAGCATCGAGAGGGAGTTGAAGGCGACCCAGAGCTCGTCGATCTTCCCGTCGGCGCAGCGGAAGAGGCTCATCCCGCGGGTTGAGAAGCTGCGCCCGAGGGACGGGACGTTGCCGAGGAACGTGTCGGCCTGGGTGCCCGCGAAGTCGTAGTGCGCGGCGACGAGGTCGTCCTCCTCGACGAGGTGGTGGAGGTCGAACCGGAAGTCGGGGAAGGCGCGGCTGACCCCCCGCATGAACTCGGCGAACGCCTGCGGCCCCTCGACCTCGACGAGGTGGTGGAAACGGAACCGCGGCGACAGCGCCTCGTGCGCGAGGCTCTCGTCGTGCGGGAACTTCGCGAAGTACGTCTCTGCGAGTGTGCGATTGCCCGTCATCGCCGACGATCCTACGCGACGATGCGTTACGCACGATAGCATAACGAAATCGCTCCCTCGACGAACCCGTTCAGCTTCGGCGCTCTCGCGCTCGGCGACGCCTTCACGGACCGCACCCGCGAGGTTGGGGAGCTCCGGTCCGACATCGTGAACGGGCAGGACGTCGTCATCTTCGCACCGCGGCGGTACGGCAAGTCGTCGCTCATGTGGCGCGTGGCGCAGCGGCTCGTCCGCGACCGCGTGCTCGTCGCGCAGGTCGACCTGATGACGACACCGACGAAGGAGAAGCTGGCGGAGAAGCTCGCGAAGGCGATCCACGACGACATCGCGACGCCGCTCTTCCGCGCGAAGGAGCGCCTGCGCGTCTTCAGCGGGCTGCGGATCGCGCCGGTCGTGACCGTCGACCCCGAGCACGGCTCCCTCGGCTTCAGCTTCGCGGCCGGCCACAGCCGTGAGGACGTCGACGCGACGCTCGAGCGGCTCTTCGACCTTCCCGGCAGGCTCGGCGCGGAGCGCAACCGGCGCGTGGCGGTCGTGCTCGACGAGTTCCAGGAGGTGGTGGAGATCGATCCGCACCTTCCGAAGCTCATGCGCGCCGTCTTCCAGGAGCAGCCGGAGGTCGCGCACGTCTACCTCGGCAGCAGGCGGCACATGATGCGCCGGATCTTCAGCGACGAGAACGAGCCGTTCTGGCGCTCGGCGAAGCCGATGGAGCTCGGCGTGATCGCCGAGTCCGACTTCGCCCCCTACATCGAGCAGCGTTTTCGGGCGATCGACTCGCTCGTGCTCGAGCGCGTCCTGGCGATGACGCACGGGCATCCGTACGCGACGCAGGAGCTCTGCTACTTCCTCTGGGAGGAGTCCCGCGGCGGCACAGCGGGCCTCACCGAGCTCGACCGTGCGCTCGCGGACTTGCTGCGCTCCGAGCACGCGCACTTCAGCCTGATCTGGGACCATGCAGCATCGACGCAGCGCGCGCTCCTGCAGGCGCTCGCCGTCGAGCCCGGGCGGCCGTACGCGGGCGCCTACCGGCACCGCCACAATCTCCCCGCGCCCTCGAGCGTCCAGAGGGCGGTGGAGGCGCTCGTCGGCAACGAGCTCGTCGGGCGCGGAGAGGACGGAGACTTCCGCATCGTCGAGCCCTTCTTCGCCGAGTGGATCATCCGGAACGAGCGCTGACCGCATGCGGCTGAACGCATGGCTTGCACGCGCGGGCGTCGGCTCGCGCCGGAAGGCCGACGAGCTGATCAAGGCCGGGCGCGTCACCGTCAACGGGGAGCCCGGGCAGCTGAACACGTTCGTGCAGGCGCGCGACCGCGTCGAGCTCGACGGCCGGCCGCTGGCGAAGCAGCAGCTCGCCTACGTGCTCCTGCACAAGCCGGCGGGCATCGTCACCACCGTGCACGACCCGCAGCGCCGCCGCACCGTCGTCGACCTCGTCAAGCACTCCTCCCGTGTCGTTCCGGTCGGTCGCCTCGATGCGGACACGACCGGCGCGCTGCTGCTCACGAACGACGGCGAGCTCGCGCACGCGCTCGCGCACCCGCGGAACGAGGTGGACAAGGTCTACGTCGCCGAGGTCGCGGGCGACCCGTCGCTCGAGACGCTGCGGCGACTCGAGCAGGGCGTCGACCTCGACGACGGTCGCTCGGCGCCGGCGCGTGCGCGGCGACTCGGGCCCGGCCGGGTCGAGCTGACGATCCACGAGGGCCGCAAGCACCAGGTGAAGCGGATGCTCGCCGCCGTCGGCCACCCGGTGCGCCGCCTGCACCGGAGCGCGTACGCGGGCCTCACCCTCGACGGGCTCGAGCCCGGCCGGTGGCGCGAGCTCGAGCCCGAAGAGGTCGAGAGGCTCAGGCGCTCTTCCTGAGCGCTGCCGCGTCCGAGAGCAGCTTGTTCCCGGCGTCGGCCCACTTGCGGACGAGCGACGGCCTGAGCGGCTTGTTCAGGAAGGTCGCCCGCCAGAGCGCGGTCTTGATCTTCCCCGCGACGTAGTCGCGGCGCCTCGTCAGGGCCGCCAGCTGGTCCTCGACCGATGCGTAGTGGGCATCGTCCGTCGACTGGAGCGCCTTCGTCGACGCGGCGAGCGTGTCCTGCGCGAATTGCTGGAACGGCGCGTTCAGCTGCTCGTACAGCACGGCCAGCGACATCCCGGCCTTCGTCGCCGCAAGCGCCGTCCGCGTCGTCGCCGCCTCGTACAGCACGCGGCCGTCGGTGACGTAGTCGTCCTTCAGCCCCGTCAGCGCCATGATCGTCGGCCGGATGTTCGTGTGGTCGGTCCACGTCTTCGAGTCGACCCCCTTCGCGGCGATACCCGGCCCGACGAGCGCCGCCCACGTGTTCGCGATCTCTTCCTGAACGTCGCCGTGGTTCCAGGCGAAACCCGGCGAGACGCATGGGTTGCCGCCGCACGTCGGGTTTGAACCGGCGGTGAAGAAGATGTCGGGGTTCCCGAACAGCGTGAACGTCGGTGTCCGTGCCGGGTCGGCGTTGACCATGTGGAGGATCCGCATCTGCACCGAGTCGGCGAGTGCGGCCATGATCGGCGTTGGTGCTCCGTTGTTGACGTACGGGTCGGGCAGCGACATCGAGCCCAGGTCACGCTCCATCTTCCGCACCGCCGCGTCCGTGCGAGGCGGATTCCCGGCGACGTAGACGGTCGGGGCGTCGTCGGAATGGACCGCGAACGACGGTGTGCCCGCCGGCATCAGGGGCGGCAGGTTCGCGTTCACCTCGCCGATCTGGTTGCCCGGGCACGCGGTCAACGTCGAGCAGTTCGTGTGCGCGTAGGCGAGGGTGCCGTCGGGCTGCGGCGTCCCGGTGCCGCCGGCGAAGTGGTCGCCCTCGTCGACGGTGACGACGAACAGCGTGTTCGACTTGTTGATCCCGTGCGCGTTCAGGTCGGTGAAGAAGTGGTCGAACGCCGCGTCGTACTGCGCGAGCTGCTGCTTCGCGCACGCTTCGCCCGGCCCCTGCGCCGTCGAGACGTACGAGTCGGTGGTCGTGTTCGGCTGGTGGCAGTCGTGGATGTCGGAGAAGTAGCCGTAGACGACGGGAACGCCGTTCTCGAGCATCGTCTCCGCGTAACCCAGTGTGTTCTGGGCGAACATCCCGTCGAACCCCGGGAACCCGCAGTTCCCGACGGGATCGGTGATCGGCGTTCCGTCAGTCGCGTTCACGCACGGCTTGCCGCCCGTGATCGCGGGATCGACGTACTTCGTCCCGTACAGCGCCTTGAAGCCGGTGTAACCGCCGGGCTCGTCCGGCAGGAGGTCGTCGCGCGCTGCGGCGTTGCCAGCGCACTTGCTGTTCGTGGCGTTGCCGCAGTGGATCGCGATCCCGACGAAGTCGGTCTGCGCGAGCTGCGGGTTCGAGGCGGCTTCGTTCCACTCGGGCGAGTTCGCGCCGAAGACTTTCGTCATGTCTCCCGTAGCGTTCGTCGCCGTGTTCTCGAGCTCGATGTTGGCAGTCCCGACCCCGCCGACGTCACACCCGGCGCGCGTGAACGGCACCCAAGGCGCCGGCGTGTTCTTCCCGCCGAGCGTGATCATGTTCGGCTTCGGGTCGAACGTCGCGTCGACCTGGTCGGTCCAGTACTTGAACGAGCTCGAGAAGTGCGTCGCGCCGTCGTTCCCGAAGAAGCCGTAGCTGTTCCCGACCGTCATCCCGTTCCGGTCCGGGTAGAGGCCGGTCAGCATCGAGAGGATCCCGTTCGATGTGTGCGAGATCAGGACGGTGTGATCGTTCGTGAACAGCGTTCCGTTGCTCTTGAGGAAGTTGAGCAAGTGCGGCATCTGTTCGAGGTCCGACGGCACGTTCGGACGGTCGCGCCGGTAGTGCGTGTTGTCGAAGACCAGGTTGACGACGTGCTTCACCTGTCCGTTGAGCTGGCATGTCGCGTTCGCGGCCGGGCTCGCGCTCCCCACGGTGGTGCGCGCGCCGACCACGGCGAACGATGCCGCCGCAACGACGAGCGCCGCGGCAAGCGTTTTTCTCACCATTTCCCCCTTGCGGTCGGTACCGCGGAAGCTACTACCCCCGGTCGGCGAAAACGACGCAGCGGCGCGGCTACTGGAGAGGCGCCGATCATCGACACACGAAGAGGAACGTGCGTCGCCGCGGCGTCAGGCGGCGCCGCGGCGCACGAACCCCATGCGGTCGTACATCGCCCCGAGGGTCGGCGCGGTCGTCTCCCGCGCCTTGTCGGCGCCGTTCGCGAGCAGCCGCCCGAGCTCTGCGACGTCACCGCGGTACTCGTGGTAGCGCGCCTGGATCGGCTCGAGGAGCGCGATCACCGCTTCCGCGACGTCGGCCTTGAACCGGCCGTACCCGCCGCCGTCGTACCGTGCCTCGATCGCCTCGGGCGACTCGCCCGTCGCGACGGTCATGATCTCGATCAGCGCGGTGACGCCCGGCTTGTCCTCGCCGCGGCGGACGTCGCTTCCCGAGTCGGTGACGGCGCTCTTCACCTTCTTGCGGATCACGTCGGGCGGGTCGAGCATCAGGATCGTCCCCTGCGGCGTGCCGCCCGTCGTCGACATCTTCTTCGTCGGCTCCTGGAGGTCCATGATCCGCGCACCCACCTCGGGATAGACGCCCTCGGGGATCCGGAACGTCTCGCCGAAGCGCGCGTTGAAACGTTCGCCCACGTCGCGGGCGAGCTCGAGGTGCTGGCGCTGGTCGTCGCCGATCGGGACGATGTCGGCCTGGTAGAGGAGGATGTCCGCCGCCATCAGGACGGGGTAGGTGAAGAGGCCGGCGGAGACGAAGTCGCGGCCCTCGCCCTTGTCCTTGAACTGCGTCATGCGGCCGAGCTGCCCGTAGCTCGTCACCGCCGACAGCAGCCACGTGCCTTCGGCGTGAGCGCTGACGTGACTCTGCGCGAAGACGGTCGAGCGATCGGGGTCGAGCCCGGTGGCGAACAGCATCGCCGCCAGGTCGAGCGAGCGCTCGTGCAGGTCGGCCGGGTTGTAGTCGACCGTGATCGAGTGCAGGTCGACGATGCAGAAGAACGCCTCACCCCGATCCTGCGTCGCCGCGTACTGGCGGAAGCCGCCCGAGTAGTTGCCGAAGTGCTTCGCGCCGGTCGGCTGGATCCCGGAGAAGATGCGCACGGGCCTAGCCTAGCCACCCCCTCCGCGCGTCTCGGCGCCGCCGATCTTCGTCTCGATCCCTTCTGGTACGCTGAGCAACAGTTGATGAGCGAACAGTTGTATCGCGAACTATCAAGCCCGTCGCGCGAGCGCCTGCGGGCGTGGCGGCTCTACGTCGAGAGCGCGCTCGTCCTCCTCGACGTCCTGGAGGCCGAGCTCGAGCGCGACGCGGGGATGCCGCTCCGCTGGTACGACGTCCTCGTCCAGCTCGAGGACGCGCCTGACGGGGTGCGCATGAACGAGCTCGCGCACCGGATCCTGTACAGCAAGAGCGGCCTCACCCGGATCGTCGACCGCCTCGAGGCCGAAGGCCTCGTCCGGCGCGTCCGGCCCGAGGCGGACCGGCGGTCGATCCTGGTCGTGCTGACCGACGAAGGGCGCGAGACGATGGAGCACGCGCGCCGCTACCACCGCCACGTGATCGAGCAGCACTTCGCGCGGCACCTCACGGACGCAGACGTCGCGGCCCTCACACGCGTGCTCGAGAGCCTCAGCGCGCATGCGCGCTCGCTCCGCCCCGGGCGGATCCGCGGCTGATCCGCCCGGCGCCCCGGCCTACACTCCGTGGCGTGGCCGTTGCCTGGAAAGACCGCGAAGCGCTGCACCAGCCCGAGTGGCCGGATCCCGCCCGCCTCGAGGAGGTCAAGCGGAAGCTGCACGCGCTGCCGCCGCTCGTCTTCGCGGGCGAGGCGCGCCAGGTGCGGGCGGCGCTTGCGGAGGTCTCCGCCGGGCGTGCGTTCCTCCTGCAGGCGGGCGACTGCGCGGAGTCGTTCCACGACTACGAGCGGCTGACGGACACGGGCGCCGCGTACGCAGCGGTCGCGATCCGCCAGCGGCTGCAGATCCTCCTCCAGATGGCGGCGGTCCTGACCTACGGCGCAGCGCTCCCGGTGCTGAAGGTCGGCCGCATCGCCGGCCAGTTCGTCAAGCCGCGGTCGTCGCCGACCGAGGAGACGTCGAACGGCGAGATCCCGGTCTTCCGCGGGCACATGATCCACGACGACGCGCCGACACTCGCCGCGCGGACGCCCGACCCGGAGCGGATGCTGCAGGGGTACCTGTACTCGACCGCGGCGCTGAACCTCGTGCGCGCGTTCACGAAGGGCGGGTTTGCCGACCTGACGCAGGTCCACCGTTGGAACCAGGACTTCGTTGCGTCATCGCCGCAAGGCCGCCGCTACGAGGTGCTCGCGTCCGAGATCGAGCGGGCGCTCGCGTTCATGGCGGCGTGCGGGATCGACCTCGAGGCGACGCCGCAGCTCCATCAGGTCGACGTGTGGACGTCGCACGAGGGGCTGCTGCTCGACTACGAGGAGGCGTTGACGCGGCGCGACTCGATCACGGGCGACTGGTACGACTGCTCCGCGCACATGCTGTGGGTCGGGAACCGGACACGACAGGTCGACGGGGCGCACGTCGAGTTCTTCGCGGGGGTGCACAACCCGATCGGCGTGAAGGTCGGTCCGGACGCGGCACCGGAGGAGGTCGTCGAGCTCTGTGCGCGTCTGAACCCGGACAGGATCCCCGGGCGGCTGACACTGATCTCGCGGATGGGCGCTGCACACATCGCCGACGCGCTGCCGCCCGTGCTTCGTGCGGTGCGCGACTCGCGGCATCCGGTCGTGTGGGCGTGCGACCCGATGCACGGCAACGTCTTCGTCACCGCAGGCCGAAAGACGCGGCACTTCGACGCGATCATGGCGGAGCTCGAAGGCTTCTTCGCCGCGTGCCGTGCCGAGCGCCTCTGGCCGGGCGGCGTGCATCTCGAGTACACGGGAGAGGACGTGACCGAGTGTCTCGGCGGCTCCGAGGAGCTGACCGAGGAGCACCTCGACCACCGGTACGAGACGCTCTGCGATCCGCGCCTGAACGCGCGGCAGTCGCTCGACCTGGCGTTCCGCCTGGCCGAGCTCATGCGGCGTTGAGCCTGCGGCTCGCCGTCGTCGGGACGGGCCTGATCGGCGCGTCCGTCGGCCTCGCCGCGCGCCGGTCGGGCGCTCGGGTCCTCGGTTGGGACGCGGACCCCCGCGCGCTCGCGCTCGCAGCCGACCGCGGGGCGGTCGAGCCGGCGCCGTCGCTCGAGGAGGCGCTCGCGGGGGCGGAGCTCGCGGTGGTGGCGGTGCCGATCGCGGCGCTTCCGGGGCAGGTGGCGGCGGTGCTCGAGTCGGCGGGCGAGGAGACGACCGTCACGGACGTCGGCTCGACGAAGGTGTCGGTCGTGGCGGCGGCGGCCGGTTCGCCGCGGTTCGTCGGCGGACACCCGATCGCCGGACTCGAGTCTCGCGGCGCCGAGCACGCGTCCGCCGGGATCTTCGAAGGCGCCACGTGGTTCTTGACGCCGACCGCTCAGACCGACAATGCCCGGCACCGGCTCGTGCACGGGTTCGCGGCCTCGCTCGGCGCAGTGCCCGTCGCGATCGACCCCGTGGCGCACGACCGGCTCGTGGCGCTGACGAGCCACGTGCCGCACGTGCTCGCGAACGTCGTCGTCAACCACGCCGGCGCGATGCGCGTGGAGGGACACGAGCCGCTCGCGAATGCGGGCGGGTCGCTGCGCGACATGACGCGGATCGCCGGCGCGAATCCACGGATCTGGACCGACATCTTCCTCGACAACGCCGACGCGGTGCGGGAGGCGCTCGCCGAGCACCGCCGGCGCATCGAGCAGGTCGAGGCGGCGCTCGCCGAGGGTGACGCGGGCTTCCTCGCGCGGTGGATCGGCGAGGCGGCGCAGAACCGGCGGCGGATGCTCGAGAGCGCGTACGACGACGTCGGGGAGCTGCACCACGTGCGTCTCCACATCCCGGACCGGCCGGGTGTCCTGCAGGGGATCACCCAGGCGCTCGGCGCCGAGCGGATCAACATCCAGGACTGGGAGCTCGAGCACATCTCGCACGACCGCGGCGGAACGCTGACGCTGCTCGTGACCGGCGCGGAGGACGCGCGCCGCGCGTGCGAGCTGCTCGAGAGCCAGGGCTACGACGTGCTCGTCTCCGCCGTGCTCGATGAAGGTTGAGCCGGTCGCCCGCCTCGACGGGCACATCGCCGTCCCGGGAGACAAGTCGATCTCGCACCGCGCGCTCCTGATCGGATCGCTCTGCGAGACCGAAGTCCTCGTGCGGCAGTGGGGTCGGTCGGGCGACACCGAGTCGACCCTCGCCGCCGTCCGCACGCTCGGCGTCGACGTCGACGAGCAGGACGTCGACACCCTCGTCGTCCGCGGCCGTGGCCTCAGGGGCCTCGTCCCGGTGTCAGACACGAATGTCTACTGTGGCAACGCCGGGACGCTCGCTCGACTCCTGACGGGGATCCTCGCCTTCCAGGAGGGCGGGAAATACGTGCTTACCGGCGACGAATCACTCTCGCGCCGGCCGATGTCGCGTGTCACCGAGCCGCTGGTGCAGATGGGCGCGGCGGTGTCAGACACGGGTGGTTGCCTCCCGCTGACGATCGCGGGGCGGCGGCTCGAGGGAATCGAGTACGAGCTGCCGGTTGCGAGCGCGCAGGTGAAGTCGGCGTTGCTGCTCGCCGGCCTCGGCGCGCGCGGCCGCACGACGGTGATCGAGCCGACGCCGACGCGCGACCACACCGAGCTGATGCTCGAGGCCGCGGGCGCGACGGTGCGCCGAAAGGGCCGCGCGATCTCCGTCGAGAGCACCGAGCACCTCAGGCTCGACCAGGTGCTCGTGCCCGGCGACATCTCGTCGGCGGCGCCGTTCCTCGTCGCCGCAGCGCTCCTTCCCGGCTCGAGCCTGACCGTCCACGACCTCGGCCTGAACCCCCGGCGCGCCGGCCTGCTCGACGTGCTCCAACGGATGGGAGTGCGCGTCGGGATCGCGAACAAGCGCCGCGTCGCGGGCGAGCTCGTCGGCGACGTCGAGGTGACGGGGACGCACGAGCTCGTCGCGACGCGCGTCGACGGGCCGGAGGTGCCGGCGCTCGTCGACGAGCTGCCGCTCGTGGCGCTCCTCGGTGCGTTCGCGCACGGGGAGACGGTCGTGTCGGGGGCGGAGGAGCTGCGCGCGAAGGAGTCCGACCGGATCGACACGGTCACGAACGCCCTCCGCTCGATCGGCGTTCGCATCGAGCCGCGTCCCGACGGGTTCGTCGTGCGCGGGACGCCGGCGCGCCCGCGGGGCGGCACCATCGACGCCGCAGGCGATCACCGGATCGCGATGCTCGGCGCCGTTGCGGGGGCCGTGTCGCGCGAGGGCGTGCGGCTCGAGGGCGCAGACAGCGCCGGGATCAGCTTCCCCGGCTTCTTCGACCTACTAGCCTCCGTGAGTCAATGATCGTGACGATCGACGGGCCGGCCGGCGCCGGCAAGAGCACCGTCGCCCGCGCGCTTGCGCAGCGGCTCGGCTTCCGCTACCTCGACACCGGCGCGATGTACCGGAGCCTCACGTGGCTTGCGCTCAAGCGCGGGATGCCGCTCGGCGAGGACGAGCCGCTGGGCCGCCTCGCCGCCGACTTCCCCGTCAGGTTCGACGAGAGTGGGCGCGTCTACATCGACGGGACCGACGTCACGTCGGCGATCCGCCAAGTGCGCGTCGACCGGATGGTGTCGGTGGTCGCGCGCCATCCGCAGGTTCGGGCGGTGATGCGCGAGCGGCAGCGCGAGCTCGCGGCGGACGGCGACGTCGTGATCGAGGGGCGCGACATCGGCACCGTCGTCGTGCCGGACGCCGACGTCAAGGTGTACCTGGTCGCAGACACGAACGTGCGCGCCGCCCGCCGGCAGGCGGAGCGTCCCGAGATCGGCGCCGATGCGCTCGTCACCGATCTGAAGAAGCGGGACTCGTCGGACAGTCCGCGCATGCAGCCGGCCGACGACGCAGTGCGCATCGACACGACGGACCTCGAGGTCGACGAGGTGGTGGCGCGGATCGAGGAGCTCGTCCGCGCCCGCTCGTTGGCGTGAACCAGTACGGCGACTTCGCCTGGCGCACGTCGCGGCTCTATCTGGAGCCGCTTTCGAAGTTCTTCACCCGTGCGCGCGCGTACGGGCTCGATCGCATCCCGCGGACCGGCGGCTGCGTGCTGGCGGTCAACCACCTGCACTGGATCGACATCGCGCTCGTCGGCGCGCTGTCGCCGCGGAACATCAACTACGTCGCGAAGGTCGAGGTGGGGCGTGTGCCGCTCGCGGGAGACTTCCTGCTCGCGCACGGCGTGATCCTCGTTCGCCGCGGCGAGTCCGATCGGGACGCGGTACGGAGGATGCGCGAGTACGCCGCCGCGGGTCGTGCGATCGGCCTCTTCGTCGAGGGCACGCGGCAGCGGACGGGGCGGCCTGGCGTCGCGCAGCCGGGCGCGGCGATGGTCGCGATCCAGGAGGACGTGCCGGTGGTGCCGATGGCGGTCTACGGCACGCAGTTCTGGCGAATCGGCAACTTCGCGCCGTGCTCGCTCGCGGTCGGCGAGCCGGTGCGATACGAGGGGCTGCCGAAGGGCAGTCGCGGCTACAAGGAGGCGACCGCCGACATCGAGCGCCGAATCCACACGCTCTTCGACTGGCTCGCGGGCGTGCACGCGCGCGGCCGCCCGCGCGGCGAGACGCCGCCGCTGTGAACGACCGGCTGATCGGCACGGTCGCGATCGTCGGCTTCCCGAACGTCGGCAAGTCGACGCTCGTGAACCGCCTGACCGGCTCGCGCGCGGCAGTCGTGCACGCGACGAGCGGCACGACGCGAGACCGAAAGGAGCTCGTCTGCGAGTGGAACGGCGCGCGGTTCCTGCTGATCGACACCGGCGGCGTCGATATCGCCGCACGCGACGACATCACGCGGTCGATCGGCGAGCAGGCCCGCGCGGCGGTCGAGGAAGCGGATCTCGTGCTGTTCGTCGTCGACGCGCAGGCGGGGGTCACACCGGGCGACGAAGAGCTCGCCGAGATCCTCCGGGTCGCGCGCAAGCCCGTGCTCGTCGTCGCGAACAAGATCGACGATCCGTCGGGCGAGTGGCACTCGCTCGTCTTTCACCGACTCGGCCTCGGTGACCCGTTCCCCCTGTCGGCGATGCACGGGCACAACAGCGGCGATCTCCTCGACGAGATCGTCGAGCGGCTCGAAGAGCACGGGTCGGCGCGACCGGACACCCGCGCCGACGCGATTCGCGTCGCGATCCTCGGCCGGCCGAACGTCGGCAAGTCGTCGCTCTTCAACGCGCTCATCGGCGTCGAGCGGACGATCGTCTCAGACGTGCCCGGAACGACGCGAGACTCCATCGACACCGTGCTCGAGCGCGACGACCGGACGTTCGTCCTCGTCGACACCGCCGGGCTCCGCCGCAAGCGCCGTCAGCGGCAGGGAATCGAGTACTACTCCGAGCTGCGGGCGCTGGACGCGGCCGAGCGCGCGGACGTCGCGCTTGTGCTGATCGACGCGTCGCAGGGGATCGTCGAGGGCGACCTCGCAGCTGCCGACGTGGCGCGGGAGGCACAGTGCTCGACGCTCGTCGTCCTGTCGAAGTGGGACGTTTCGCAGGTGACGATCGAGGACGTCCGTCCCGAGCTCGGCCGCCGGCTCCGCCAGCGGCCGCCGTTCATCACGACGTCGGCGAAGACGGGGCGCGGCGTGACGCGGGTGCTGGAGAAGGTGGCGGAGCTGTTCGAGAAGCACGCGGGCCGCGTCCCCACCGCCGAGCTCAACCGCTTCCTCGCCGAGCTTCGCGAGCGTCGCCAGCCGCCGGCCCGCGGCACCCGGCGGCTGAACCTGCTCTACGGTGCGCAGGTCGAATCGCGCCCGCCGCGGTTTCGGTTCACGGTCAACGACCCCGCGCTCGTCACTCGCGATTACGCGTACTGGGTGGAGAACCAGCTCCGCGAGCGGTTCGAGATGGAGGGCGTCCCCGTGGCGATCGACTTCCGGCCCCGCTGATGCGCGCTGTGGTCATCGGCGGCGGGACGTGGGGCACGGGCTTCGCCCGGCTGCTCGCGGACCGCTCGTTCGACGTGACGCTCGCGGTGCGCGACCCCGCGGTCGCGCAAGCGATCCGCGAGACCCGCCGCAACCCGCGCTACTCCCGAAGCGTCGACCTGCACGACGTGGCGGCCGCGACGATCGCGGAGGCGCCGTTCGCCGACGCCGAGCTCGTCGTCGTTGCGGTGCCGAGCCGCTCGTTTCGCTCCGTCGTGCAGCGCTTGCCGGGAACGGCGCCGGTGCTGTCGCTGACGAAAGGCCTCGACCCGGACACGGGCGAGCGGCTGTCGACGCTCGTCGAGGGCCGCTCCGTGGCGGTGCTCTCGGGCCCGAACATGGCGGAGGAGATCCTCGCGGGCCTCCCCGCGGTCGCCGTGATCGCGAGCGCGGATCTCGAGCTCGCGCGAGAGCTGCAGGAAGCGCTGGGGTCGCTCGTCTTCCGGGTGTACGTGAACGACGACATCGTCGGTGTCGAGCTGTGTGCGGCGGCGAAGAACGTGATCGCGCTCGCCGCGGGCGCCGTCGACGGCCTCGGCCTCGGCGACAACGCGAAGGCGGCGCTGATCACGCGCGGGCTCGTCGAGATGGCACGCCTCGGCGAGGCTCTCGGCGCGAATCCGGAGACGTTCTCCGGGCTGGCCGGCATGGGCGACCTGATCGTCACGTGCTGGCATCCGAGCGGCCGCAACCGGCGCGCGGGCGCGTTGATCGCGGGCGGCGAGTCGCCCGACCAGGCCCGCTACGCGATCGGGCAGGTGGTCGAGGGGCTGACGACGGCGCCTGTGCTGCGCGATCTGTCACGCCGCCTCGGGATCGAGATGCCGATCACGGAGGGTGTGTGCTCGGTGCTCGCCGGGCAGCCGCTGCACGAGCTCGCGGCGGAGCTGATGGGCCGCCGTCCGACGGACGAATAGCTAGGGTGTGCCGCGAGATGGGCGCGCACTCGTTCTCGTTCACGTCCGAGTCCGTCACCGAGGGGCACCCCGACAAGGTCGCGGACCAGATCTCCGACTCCGTCCTCGACGCAGTGCTCGCCGACGACCCGGACGGGCGCGTGGCGTGCGAGACGCTGATCACGACGGGGCTCGTCGTCGTCGCGGGCGAGATCACGACGAAGACGTACGTCGACATCCCGCGGCTCGTGCGCGAGCGCATCAACGCGATCGGCTACACGCGCGCGAAGTACGGCTTCGACGCGGAGACGTGCGGCATCGTCGTTGCCCTGGACGAGCAGTCGCCCGACATCGCGCAGGGCGTCGACAACGCGTTCGAGGTGCAGCACGATCCCGGCGACGACGATCCGCTCGACCGCGTCGGCGCCGGCGACCAGGGAATGATGTTCGGGTACGCGAGCGACGAGACGGACGAGCTCATGCCGCTGCCGATCATGCTGGCGCACAAGCTCGCACGCCGTCTGTCGGAGGTGCGGAAGGCCGACGTGCTGCCGTACCTGCGGCCCGACGGCAAGACGCAGGTCTCAGTGCGGTACGAGGTCGACGAGCACGGGCATCGGCGGCCGGTCGAGATCGAGCGCGTCCTCGTGTCGGCGCAGCACCGCCAGGGGCTCGACCCGGAGACGCTGCTGAAGCCGGATCTCGTCGAGCACGTGATCCATCCGATCCTCCCGCGGGACATGTACGACGAGGGGCGGCTCGAGGAGAAGGGGTTCGTGTACGTGAACCCGACCGGCAAGTTCGTGATCGGCGGGCCGATGGGGGATACGGGCCTGACGGGCCGCAAGATCATCGTCGACACCTACGGCGGTGCCGCCCCGCACGGCGGCGGCGCGTTCTCGGGCAAGGATCCGACGAAGGTCGACCGCTCGGCGGCGTACGCGGCGCGCTACGTCGCGAAGAACGTCGTCGCGGCCGGCCTCGCGGCGAGGTGCCAGGTGCAGGTGGCGTACGCGATTGGCGTCGCGCGGCCGTTCTCGATCCTCGTCGAGACGTTCGACACGGAGGCACCGGGGATCACGCCGAAGAGGATCGAGACGCTCGTGCGCGAGCACTTCGACCTGCGGCCGGCGGCGATCCTGCGCGACCTCGACCTTCGCCGACCGATCTACACGAAGACCGC
>Ga0070741_10005886_pt1 | contig 26775 bp, 27 predicted proteins | sample Coa_R1_4_FD_66440 | JGI IMG/M metagenome (GOLD analysis project Ga0070741, IMG submission 66440) | Surface soil microbial communities from Centralia Pennsylvania, which are recovering from an underground coalmine fire - Coalmine... | ecosystem: Environmental > Terrestrial > Soil > Unclassified ... | reverse complement strand
GGCGTCATCAGCGAGCCGCCGCCCATGCCGGTCATCCCGACGAGGATCCCGATGAGGAGACCCCCGAGGGCGAACTGCCAGGTCATGCCGAGGTCACCGGACGGCCCCGGGAATCGGGCACGAGACGAACGGCCGGCCCCGCAGGAGGCAGGCGAGCTTGTACGCCTCGCAGCCGGTGCAGAAGCCCGTCGCCGCGGCGAGCAGCGCGAGCACTGCGACGAGCAGGCCGAGGGCGAGCCCGAGGCCGGGGACGTCGGCGGCGTAGGCGGCGGATGCCGCGGCGAGCACGGCGAGCCCGACGGCGTTCGCCGCCCGCGGCGGGCGCGCATCCTCGAGCGGCCCCTCGCCGAAGCGCGGCTGGAGGAGCTCGAAGTAGAGGACGCACGGCAGGCAGTAGCGGCGGCCGAGCGTGAGGCCGACTGCGAGCTGGAGCGCGAGCAGCGCGAGCAGCCACCACCAGCCGGTCGCGACGGCGAGCACTGAGAGCAGGCCGATCACGGCCTGGTTCGTGCGCGGCGCACGGCTGTCGATCACCTGCGTGTCCCGGTAGGGGTGGGCGCGGCGCGTCATGCGGAGGCGTCCACCACCATCCCTGCGCCGATCGTGTCGTTCGTCGCCTCGTCGATGAGGATGAACGACCCCGTCGCGCGGTTGTCGCGATACGCGTCCACCACGAGCGGCTCGGCGAGGCGGAAGCGGACGACGCCGAGGTCGTTCAGCTCCATCCTCCCCGGGGCGGGGCGGTCCTCGAGGGTCGCGATGTCGACCACCGAGTCGATCGCGTCGACCCTCGCCGGCACGGTGCGCGTCGTGTGCTTGACGAGGAGCCGGGCGCGCTCCTCGAGGCTGCGCTCCGTCATCCAGCAGACGCGGGCCGTGAGCTCCCGTGCCGCCACCGGCGGCCGTGCCGGGTCGGCGAGCAGGTCGCCGCGCGAGACGTCGAGGTCGTCCTCGAGCAGGATCGTCACCGACCGGCCCGGGACGGCCTCGCCGTCCGCACCGTCGATGGCGGCCACCCGGCTGCGGCTTCCCGAGGGCAGGACGACGACCTCGTCGCCGGCGTGCCACACGCCGCCAGCGACCTGACCCGCGTAGCCGCGGTAGTCGTGATGCTCGTCGGCCATCGGGCGGATCACCCACTGCACGGGAAACCGCCGGTGGTCGACGTCGCGATCGGAGGCGATCTCGACGGTCTCCAGGTGCTCGAGCAGCGTCGGCCCGGCGTACCACCCCATCGCGTCGGTCCGGTCGACGACGTTGTCGCCCTTCAGCGCCGACATCGGGATGACGCACGGGTCGTGGATCTCGAGCTGCGACGCGAGCGTCGCGAGCTCGCGCGCGATGTCGTCGAAGCGCTCCTCGGCGTAGCCGACGAGGTCCATCTTGTTCACGGCATAGACGACATGCGGGAGCTCGAGCATGGAGACGATGTACGAGTGGCGCCGGGTCTGCTCGATGACGCCCTGCCGGGCGTCGACGAGGATCATGGCGACGTCCGCGGTCGAGGCGCCGGTGACCATGTTGCGCGTGTACTGGACGTGCCCCGGTGCGTCCGCAAGCTGGAAACGGCGTCGCGGCGTCACGAAGGAGCGGTAGGCGACGTCGATCGTGATGCCCTGCTCGCGCTCGGCGCGGAGGCCGTCGGTGAGCAGCGCGAGGTCGACGTAGTCGTGGCCGCGCCGGCGCGAGGCGTCCTCGATGTGCTCGAGCTGGTCGACGAGGATCTGCTTCGTGTCGAAGAGCAGCCGGCCGATCAGCGTCGACTTGCCGTCGTCGACGGAGCCGGCCGTGACGAGCCGGAGCAGCTCGGTGTCGAGCAGTTCGCTAGAGGTCGCCATGTCTCCGCCTGGGTCCGGGGCTAGAAGTAGCCAACGCGCTTCCGGTCCTCCATCGCCGCCTCGCTGACGCGGTCGTCGGCCCGCGTCTCGCCTCGCTCCGTCACGCGCGTCGCCGCGATCTCGTTCACGACCTCCTCGAGCGTCCTCGCCTCGCTGACGACGCCGCCCGTGCAGCTCATGTCGCCGACCGTCCGGAACCTGACGGTGGCCCTGAACGGCTCCTCGTCCGGGTAGCGCTCCACGAACTCGGAGCACGCGTAGATCATCCCGTCGCGCCGGAAGACCTCCCGGTCGTGGGCGAAGTAGATCGACGGGAGCTCGAGCTCCTCGCGCGCGATGTACTGCCACACGTCGAGCTCCGTCCAGTTGGAGATCGGGAACACGCGGACGTGCTCACCCTTGTGGATGCGCGCGTTGTAGAGGTTCCACAGCTCGGGGCGCTGCGCGCGCGGGTTCCACTGGCCGAAGTCGTCGCGGAAGCTGAAGATCCGCTCCTTCGCCCGGGCGCGCTCCTCGTCGCGGCGGGCTCCGCCCATCGCCGCGTCGAAGCCGTGCTCCTCGATCGCGTCGAGCAGCGTCGTCGTCTGCAGCTGGTTGCGAGACGCGCGGGGCCCGGTCTGCTCGACGACGCGTCCCCTGTCGATCGACTCCTGGACGGACGCGACGAGCAGGCGTTCGTTCAGCTCGGCGACGCGGCGGTCCCTGAACTCGATCACCTCGGGGAAGTTGTGGCCGGTGTCGACGTGCATGACGGGGAACGGGAACCGCGCCGGCCGGAACGCCTTCTCGGCGAGCCGGAGGAGGACGATCGAGTCCTTGCCGCCCGAGAAGAGCAGCACCGGACGCTCACGCTCCGCGGCGACCTCGCGCATGATGTGGATCGCCTCCGACTCGAGCGCGTCGAGGTGCGTCAGGCGGTGGGTCACGCGTGCAGTCCGCATTCCGTCCGCTCCGTGCCCGCCCAGCGCCCCTCGCGACCCGCGCCCGGGACGGTCGAATGGGTGTCTCCGATCGACGCGTAGCCACGATCGTGCAGCGCGTTGTAGGGCAGCCCGCGCTCCTTGATGAACGACCAGCAGTCGTCGTCGCTCCAGTCCGCGAGCGGGTTCGCCTTCACGAGCTCGTGCGCCGCGTCCCAGCCGAGCTTCGGCGCGTCGGCGCGCGTCGGCGACTGGTCGCGCCGGATGCCCGCGATCCAGCAGTCGAGGTCGAGCAGAGCCCGGTTCAGCGGCTCGACCTTCGCGATCGCGAGGTAGAGGTCGGGCTTCGTCTCCCAGAGGCCCTCCTCGACGGGCGCGCCCTCGAAGACCTCCACCTTCGTGTCGTAGCGGCGCTCGACCTCGCGCCAGAGCTCGTACGTCTCGGGGAAGAGGTAGTGCGTGTCGATCGCGAAGACCCGCGCCTTCGGCTCGAGCGCGAACAGCAGGTCGAGGAGGACGCTCTCCTCCTTCTGGAAGGAGCACGCGAGCGCGACCCGGCCCGGGAACTCGCGCAGGCAGTACGCGAGCACCTGCTCGGCCGTCCACGACTCGACGTCAGACGGCAGCTGGATCGCCGCCACCGAGCAGCACCTCCTTCAGCGTGTCGCCGCGCAGGCCGAGGCGCAGGGTCTCGAGCGGGATGACCTCGTCCGGCGGGATGTTGCCGAGGTTCACCTCCGGCCCGAAGTGCTTCACGAACCAGGCCTGCGACCCCTTCGTCGGCGCCTCCCAGATCAGGTCGTGGAAGTCGAGCGAGTGCTCGATCTCCTCGACGAGCCCGGTGCGCATCTCGCCGGTCGGGCGGTAGATGCCGGCGGTGCCGCCCTCGCGGCCCTCGGCGATCACCTTCCAGGCGCCGGCGTCGAGCTCCTCGCGCATCCACTGCACCCAGAGGTACGGCGCGATGTTCACCTCGGCGTCCTTCGACCCCACCTCGGAGAGCACGGTGAAGTCCTGCGCGAAGTCCTCGATCAGCTCGAGCTTGCGGTCACGCGGGATCTCGATCGTTCCGTCGGAGATCTCGACGTGCGAGAAGCGGAACTCCCTCAGCCACGCCTTGAACTCGTCGAGCTTGCCGCGCGCGTAGACGGCCTCGAAGAGCGTCCCGCCGCAGACGACCGGCGTCTCGAACGAGCGGTAGAGCGCGATCTTCTTCTCGAGGTTGTTCGTGACGTAGCTCGTGCCCCAGCCGAGCTTGACGATGTCGACGAACTCACCGGCTGTGTCGAAGAGGCCCTCGATGTCCCTGAGGTTCAGCCCCTTGTCGATGACGTGGGTGAGCCCCTTGTTCCGCGGCTTGCCCTCGCGCCTCGGCACGCCGAGGAAGCCGTCGTTAAAGCCGGGCATACAGTTCCTCCAGCTTCTGGCGCGCACGCGCCTGGACGTCGCGGTACAGCGAGTTGCCGTGGGCGTCGATGCCGACCGTGAGGGGCCCGAAGTCCTTGACCCGGAACTTCCAGAGGCACTCCGGCATGAGCTCCTCCCACGCGACCTCCTCGATCTCCTCGATCTGCGTGGTCTCGAGCGCGGCGGCGCCGCCGACGATCGCGAAGTAGACCATCCCGAGCTCGTGCATGGGCTCGATCGCGTCGTCCGGGAAGCCTCCCTTGCCGCAGATCGCGCGCACGCCGTACGTGCGGCCGAGCGGCTCCGTGAAGCGCACCATCCGTGCGCTCGTCGTGGTGCCGATGCAGATCTTCTCGTAGCGACCCTCGCCGACCTTGCGCACGTTCGGCGCCGTGTGGAGCAGGAACGCGCCGCGCAGGTCCATCGGCGGCTCCACCCCCTGGTCGAAGATGCGGATCTGCGTCCGGTCGCGGATGCCGATGATGTGCCCCTGCACCGTCACCTCGTCGCCCGCCTGGAGCTTCAGGATCTCCTGCGGGTCGGTGATCGGGAACGTGACCTCGTGCTTCGCCATCTCGCCTACGCCTCCCGGTCGTACTCGGTCGAGCCGTCGGCGGCGATGTGCGCGGAGGCGCGGCGCGCCGCCCAGCACTGGTAGTTGACCGCGACGGGGTTGAGGGTCATGTGCGTGTCCGCGTGCTCGATGTGGCACTGGAGCACGGTGACGTCGCCGCCGAGGCCCATCGGGCCGATGCCCGTCTCGTTGAGAAGTCCGAAGAGCTCGTCCTCCAGCTGCGCGACGATCGGGTCCGGGTTGCGCGTCCCGATCGGGCGCATGATCGCCTCCTTGGCGAGGTGCATCGCGTAGTCGGCGGAGCCGCCGATCCCGACGCCGACGATCCCCGGCGGGCAGGGCTTGCCGCCCGCCCCGACGATCGACTCGAGCACGAACTGCTTGATCCCCTTGACGCCGTCGGCGGGGACGCACATCTTCAGGAAGCTCATGTTCTCGGAGCCGGAGCCCTTGGGGACGCACTTGACGTCCAGCCCGTCCCAGTCCGCGACGAACTCCCAGTGCACGATCGGCAGCCGGTAGCCGATGTTCGGGCCGGTGTTCTCGCGCGTGATCGTGTGCACGGCGTTCGAGCGCAGCGGATGCTCGATCGTCGCGCGCGCCGTGCCGTCGCGCAGCGCCTCGTAGATCCTCGCCGGGTGGAGCGGGAAGTGCTCGCCGACCTTCGCGTGGTACACGGCGATGCCCGTGTCCTGGCAGACGAGGTTGCGCTCGCTGTCCGCGACGTTGATGTTGCGGTGGATCGTCTCGAGGACGCGCCTGCCGGGGACCGAGGTCTCCTTCTCGCGCGCAGCGGCGAGCGCGTCGCGCAGGTCTTGCGGGATGTCCTTCAGCGCCCAGACGTACAGGTGCGCGGCGGCGTCCTCGACCGCGTGCTGGAGGTCGGTCGTCGTGAATGTGCTCATGCGCTCGCTTTCTCGGAGGCGGCCCTGCCGGCGCGGCGGCCGAAGACGACGCACTCGAGCAACGAGTTGCCCATCATGCGGTTGCGCCCGTGCGTGCCGCCGGCGATCTCGCCGCACGCGTAGACGCCCTCGAGCGTCGTCTCGGCGTCCGTGTCGATCACGAGGCCGCCGTTCTGGTAGTGGAGGACGGGGTAGGTGAGGAGCCGCTCCTTCAGCGGGTCGATGCCGGCGCCGCGGTAGCGCCGCAGCATGTAGGGCAGCGAGACCTCGGCGTCCGCGGTCGGGATCCGCGTCGTGTCGAGGTAGACCGCGGGGCGGCCGTCCGGGGTCTCGACGCCCCTGCCGTTTCCGACCTCGTCGAAGATCGCCTGGCTGACGGCGTCGCGCGGGCCGAGCGAGTCCGTGAACTCCTCTCCGTCCGCGTTCAGGAGCACGGCCCCGTAGGCCCGCGTCGTCTCCGGGATCGAGTAGCCCTGCATGTTGGGCGGCCACGCGCCGCCGTTCGGGTGGTACTGCAGCGCGTCGAGGTCACGTGACTCCGCGCCGAGGTCGAGCGCGATGTGTGTCACCTCGCCGGTCGCGTTCGGGTGGTTCGTCGACAGCTCGCCGCGCAGCTCCGCCTCGGCGTAGCACCGGCCGCCGGCCGCGAGCACGACGGTGCCCGCGTCGATCCTGTGCGCGCCGCAGAGCGCGCGCCAGCGGCCGTTCACGGGCTCGAGCTCCTGGAGCGGCGCGTTCGTGAACGACGTGCCGGAGCCGGCCTCCCATGCCTCGCGGAGCGCCTTCGTGATCGCGTGGCCCGTGCGGTCGCCGACCTGGAGCAGCCGCTTCGCGCTCGCGCCGCCGCAGCGCGCGAGCCGGTAGCCGCCGTCGGGATCGTGCGTGAACTCGACGCCGAGCTCCTCGAGCCAGTGGATCGCCGACCGCGCGTCGCCGGTCAGCACCTCGACGAGCTCGAGGTCCGCGGTCTCGTGCGACGAGCGCCACACGTCCTCGGCGTGGCGTTCGGGCGAGTCGTCCTCGCCGAAAGCCGCCTGGATGCCCCCCTGCGCCTTGGAGGAGTTGTTCGCCTGCAGCGAGCCCTTGGTCGCGAGCGCGACGCGCGCCCCCGCGCGCTCCGCCGAGACGGCCGCGGCGAGCCCGGAGGCGCCGCTGCCGACGACGAGCACGTCGAATGCTTCCGGCGCGGACATGTCCGCGGACTATACCTAATCCGACGGATAGGAAACGCTTATGCGCCTGGGTCGAGGGCGGGCGCGGTGGGCGCCTCGCCCTCCGGCGTCGCGCCCTCGACGGGCCCGAGCGACGGCAGCCACTCGAGCCAGCGCGGCAGGTACCAGTTCCACTCGCCGAGGAGCTTCATCGCCGCGGGCAGCAGCACGGCGCGCACGATCGTCGCGTCGACGAGGATCGCGACGGCGAGGCCGAGGCCCATCTGCTTCATGTCGATGGTCGAGAGCGTGGCGAAGATCGCGAAGACCGCGACCATCACGGCGGCGGCGCTCGTGATCGCCCCTGCGGTGCGCGTGATGCCGTGCAGGACGGCGTCCTCCGTCCGCTCGCCCGCATCCACGAGCTCCTTGACGCGGCTGAGGATGAACACGTGGTAGTCCATCGAGAGCCCGAAGAGGATCACGAACAGGAAGAGCGGCAGCCACGACGCGATCGCGCCGTTCGAGCGGAAGTCGAGGATCCCCTGCGCCCAGGTGTGCTGGAACACGAGCACGAGGAGGCCGTACGCGGCGCCGACGGAGAGCAGGTTGAGGATGATCGCCTTGATCGGGATCACGATCGACCTGAACGTGAGCAGGAGGAGCACGAACGCCAGGCCGAGCACGAAGGCGAACACGATCGGCATGCGCTGCTTCATCTGCTTGTTGAAGTCGTAGGTCGCCGCGGTCACCCCGGTGACCGCGTAGTCGACGCCGGCCACCTTGCCGACCGTCGCCGGCAGCACGTCCCGCCGCAGCGTCTTCAGCGCGTTGAAGGAGACGGAGTTGTCGCCGGGGCCGGCCAGCGGGATGTCGACGACTGCGAGCGTCCGGTCGGGGCTCACGCGCGTCGTCACCGGCGGGTTCATCTGCTTCGACGCGAGCGCCCGCTCCTTCAGCCGCTCGATCGCCCGCTGCACCGAGGGCGCCGTCACGTCGGGCGCCTTCACGACGACGGCCGCGGGGGACGGCGACCCGGGGAAGGCCGCGGTGATGCGGTCGAACGTCTTCACGATCGCCAGGTTCTTCGGCAGGTCGGTGAAGCTCGGCAGCTTCGTGTGCAGCGTGAACACGGGCAGCGCGGCGGCGACGAGCGCCGCCGTGGCGAGGAACGCCGCGAGCCACGGGCGTGCGAGCACGCGCGTGAGCACGAAGTGCCAGGCGCGCGACTCGCCGCGGCGCCGTCCGACCAGCGGCACGCGGCCCTTGTCGACGCGGTCGCCGAGCTTGTGCAGGACCGCGGGCAGCGCGGTCAGCGAGGCCATGATCGCGATCGCGACGACGACCATCGTCGCGAGGCCCATCGACGTGAAGATCTTGTTCCCGGCGAAGAGCATGCCGGCCATCGCCACGAGCACGGTGAGCCCCGAGATGAGCACCGCCTGCCCCGAGGTGCCCGCCGCGGTGTGCAGGGCGTCGTCGAGGTCGCGCCCGCGCCGCCGTTCCTCCCGCTCGCGCAGGAGGTAGAAGAGCGAGTAGTCGACACCGACGGCCATGCCGATCAGCAGGATCACGCTGTTGACGAAGCTCGCTCCGGCGAAGAGCTGGCTGACGAGCGCGAAGATACCGATCGCGCCGAGCACGGAGAGGAACGCGAGGATCACGGGCACCGCTGCGGCGACGAGCGCGCCGAAGGCCAGCAGGAGGATGACGAGCGTCAGCGGCAGCGACGTGAACTCGGCGCGCTGGAAGTCGCGGTCGAAGACGTGCTGGAGCTCGTGGTTCGCGCTCGCGAGCCCGAACTCCTCGATGCGGTACGCCGGCGTGCCGCGCTGCGCGCCCGCAACCGCGTCCAGCACCGGCTGAATCTTCCCCTTCGCGTCGTCGGCCTTGCCCACGATGTCGAACTGCACGAGCGCCGACCGCCCGTCCTTCGACACGAGCCCTCGCGGCGCCTCGAGCGGCGAACGCACGTTGCGGACGACCGGCTGCTGCGACACCGCCTGCACGACGGTGGCGATCGCCGCACGGAAGCTGTCGCTCTGGATCGTGACGGCGGCGTCGCGCGGCTGGACGAGCACGCTCTCCGTCGCGGGCGACTTGAAGTTCCCCTGCGAGAGCAGCTTCTCGGCGCGCGCGGTCTCGCCGGAGCCGGTGTCGGAGTCCCCGAGGACGTTCAGTCCGACGGCGCCGCCGGCGAACGTGGCGAGCGCGGTGGCGAGGATCGCGCCGAAGAGGGCGGTCTTCCAGTGGCGCGCGGACCAGTACCCGGCGCGGCCTGCCAGGTTGTCATGCATGTCAGGTGTTTGTAGCGCATACGGCGTCGTCCGCGAGGACGATCTTCCGCCCCGTCACCAGATGCTGACGAACATCGCCTGGATCTCGTCCGCGGTCGCCGGCCGGGGGTTCGCCTGGTTCCCCGCGCGTGCCGCCGCCGCGGCCGCCACGTCGGCCAGCTCGTCGCGCGGCACGCCGTGGTCGCGCAGCCGCTCGAAGCCGCCGAGGAGGGCGAGTGCGCGGCTGCGCTCGACCGGGTCGCCTCCAACCGCGTCGCCGAAGGCGGCGACCTCGTCCGGCACGACCGCCCTGTTGAACGCGAGCGCGGGCGGCAGGCAGAGAGCGTTCATGGCTCCGTGCGGCAGGCCGAAGGTGCCGCCGAGCGCCTGCGCCATCGCGTGGGCGAGCGCGAGGCCCGCGAGCGCGAGCGCGTGCCCTGCGTGGGCGGCGCCGCGCAGCAGCTCGGCCCGCGCCTCCCGGTCGTCCGGGCCCGCGAGCACGAGCGGCAGCGCGCGCGCGATCATCGGGGCCCCCGCGAGCGCCTCGGCGTCGCCCTCGGGCGAGCGGCGGGCGGCATAGAGGGCCTCGGCGCAGTGGGCGAGGGCGTTCATGGCGGTGCCCGCGGTGACCGCACGCGGGAGCGAGAGCGTCAGCTCGACGTCGTAGACGATCGCGACGGGACGTGCACCGCCGCCGCTCCCCCGGATCCGCCGGTCGGGCGTCCGGATCCCGTACGTGGTCGTCCACTCGGCGCCCGAGTAGGTCGTCGGGACGTGGACGACCGGCTTCCCGGCCTCGGCGGATGCGAACTTCGCCGTGTCGATCGCGGACCCCCCGCCGATCGCGAGGATCCCGTCCGCCTCATCCGGCACCTCGACCTCGGCCGCCGGAAGCTCGCTCAGCCGACCGACCGACGGGGGCAGCTCGAGCGAGTCCCAGCGCGGGCTCGCGATCAGGAACGGCCGCTCGATGCCGACCTCCGCGAGCGTCGGCCGGAGGTGGTCGAGCCCGAAGCGGACGATCACGCGAGGGCGTCCCGCGCGAAGGCGAGGAACGTGCGGGCGGCACGGGTCTCCGTGCGGCCGGCGGCCCGGACGAGGTAGATGTCGCGCTCGAGCTCGAGCCCGGCGACCCGCGCCTCGGCGAGCGTGCCCGCGGCGAGGTCGTTCTCCACGGACGAGCGCGAGATGAACGTCACGCCGTGGCCGCCCCGGACCGCGCTCGCGACGGACTCCTGCAGGCCGAGCTCGATCCGGACGCCGAGGTCGCGCAGCCGGGTCGGGCTGCGGCGCAGCTCGTCCTCGATCATCTGCCGGACCCCGGCGCCGTCCTGCATGAGGATGAGCGGCCCGTCCTTCAGCTCGTCGAGCCGGACCGTCCGGCCGGCGAACGGGTGGCCGGGCGGGCAGGCGAGGATGACGGTGTCGTGGACGAACGGCTCGTACTCCACCCCGCGGTGGCGCGGCGCCGCGCCGACGACGCCGAGCTCCAGCGTGCGGTCGGCGACTCGCTCGACGACGGTCTGCGTGTCGAAGACGCTGAGAGCGACGTGCAGCTCCCGGTGCTCCTCGGCGAAGCGGCAGAGGAGCCTGGCGAGCACGACGCCTCCCGGACCGGTCGAGGCTCCGATCGAGAACGTGCCGCCGAGCTCGCCGGTCGCCTCGTCGGCGAGCTCCACGAGGATCTCGTCCTCGAGGGCGAGGAGGCGCTGCGCCGAGCGGTAGAGCTTCGTGCCCGCCTCCGTCGGCTCGACGCGGCGGCCCGAGCGGTCGAGGAGCTGCGTCCCGAGCCGCTTCTCGAGCCCCCGGATCTGGAGGGAGACCGCGGGCTGCGTCACCCCGAGCCGCTCGGCCGCCTTCGAGAACGACCGCTGCGCGACGACCTCGCAGAACGCCTGCAGCTGCCGGGTGTCCATAAGGACATCTTATGCGAGGCGCCTTAGGCAGGACCCCGGTTCGGCTGCGCCGGAACCGGGTTCCGGCCTTCGCGGAACTCGAGCCGGTTCCCGAACGGATCGGCGGCGTGGAAGCGCCGCGTGCCCGGGATCGTCTCGTCCCACGCGACCTCGATCCCCGCGCCGGCGAGCCGCTCCGCGAGGGCGTCGAGGCCGGAGACGACGAGGCCGGGGTGCGCCTTGCGGGCCGGCGCGAAGGGCTCCTCGACGCCGACGTGCAGCTCCTCCGCCCCGGCGCGGAACCAGCAGCCGCCGCGCGCGGCGAGCGCGGCCGGCTTCGGCAGCTCCTCGAGCCCGAGGAGGCCGTCGTAGAACGCCCGCGCCGCCTCCTCGCAGCCCGGCGGCGCCGCGACCTGCACGTGGTCGATGCCCGTGATCGTCATCGGCAACGGTCTACCATCGATCCGTGGCAACTGCGCCGCCGCCGCTCGAGGACACCCTGATCAGCGGCTACACCCGCCTCGCCGCCGAGGCCCAGAGCCGCCGCATCGACTTCGAGCTCCGCGCCCTCGACATCCTGCTCGCGTCACTCTTCTCGCTCGTGCTCCTGCCCGTCGCCCTGGCGATCGCGCTGCTCGTGCTCGTCACGAGCGGCCGGCCGGTCCTCTACCGAGGCCAGCGCGTCGGCAGGCGGGGGCGGTTCTTCTCCATGCTGAAGTTCCGGACGATGCGCCGCGGCGCCGAGGAACGCATCGGCCCGTACCTCGGCGAGGAGCTCGTGCGGCGGACGGACGCCGAGCTGACGCGGCTCGGGCGCTGGCTGAAGGCGTCGCAGCTCGACGAGATCCCGCAGCTCTGGAACGTCCTCGTGGGCGACATGTCGTTCGTCGGGCCGCGCCCGATCAGGCCGCGCTTCTTCGCCGAGCTCGCGCGCGACCTGCCGGCGTACTGGCAGCGGCTCGTCGTGCGGCCGGGGCTGACCGGCTTCGCGCAGGTGCGCCGCGGCTACGAGACCTCGATGGCCGAGAAGCTCGCGCACGACCTCGAGTGGATCGCAGACCGCTCCGTGCGGCTCTACCTGCGAACGATCGTCCACACGGGCGTCCGCGTCGTCGGCCAGACGTTCGGCCGCCGCACCTAGACTCACTCCCCATGTGCGGGATCTGCGGGATCGCCTCGCGGCGGGGCGCGATCGACCCGGAGCGGCTCGGTGCGATGGCCGCGACGCTCCGGCACCGCGGGCCGGACAGCGAGGGCACGCACGTCGACGGGCCCGTCGGCATCGCCGCCCGGCGCCTCGCGATCATCGACCTCACCGGCGGCGACCAGCCGATCGCCTCCGAGGACGGCAGCGTCGTCGTCGTCCAGAACGGCGAGATCTACAACTACCGGGAGCTGATGCACGAGCTCGAGCGCGCGGGCCACCGTTTCCGGACGCGCTGCGACACCGAGGTGCTCGTGCACGGCTACGAGCAGTGGGGTCACCGGCTGTGGGAGCGGCTGCGCGGGATGTTCGCGGCGTGCGTGTGGGACGCGCGCGAGCGCCGGCTCACGCTCGCCCGCGACCGCTTCGGGATCAAGCCGCTCTACTACCGCGACGTGGGCGGCGAGCTCTCGTTCGCGTCGGAGCTCGACGCCCTGCCGAAGGGGGAGCTCGACCTCGACGCGCTCGAGTCGTTCCTCGCGTTCAACGTCGTGCCGGGGCCGCTGTCGATCTTCGCCGAGATCCGCAAGCTCCTCCCGGGCCACCGCCTCGAATGGCGCGACGGCCGCGTGACCATCGAGCGCTTCGCGCGCACCGGCCCGCTCGAGCGGCGGTCGGACGACGAGTCCGAGCTCGTCGAGGAGTGCCGAGCGCGCCTGCGCGACTCGGTGCGGGCCCACCTGATCGCCGACGTGCCGGTTGGGGTGCTGCTCTCCGGCGGCGTCGACTCGGGCGCACTCGCGGCGCTCGCGGCCGAGGAGTCGTCGGAGCCCCTGCGTACGTTCTCGATCGGGTTCGAGGAGGCGACCTTCGACGAGACCGCCGACGCGCGCGCCGTCGCGGAGCGCTACGGGACGCGCCACCGCGAGCTCGTGCTGCGCCCCGACGCGGCCCTCCTCCTTCCCGCCCTCGCCGACGTGTTCGACGAGCCGTTCGCGGATTCGTCCGCGCTCCCGACCTACCTCGTCTCGAAGCTCGCGGCCGAGGACGTCAAGGTGGCGCTGTCGGGCGAGGGCGGCGACGAGCTCTTCGGCGGCTACTACACGTATGTCGCGGACCGGCTCGCGGAGCGGTTCGGCCCCGTCGCCGCCGCGCTGCGGCCCGTCGCGGAGCTCCTGCCGAGCTCGGATGCGAAGGCGAGCTTCGACTACAAACTGAAGCGCTTCACGCGCGCCGCCGCCCTGCCGCCGCTCGAGCGCCACCACGCGTACAAGGAGATCTTTTCCGCCGAGGCGCGGGCGGAGCTCACGGGCCGCCGCAGTGCGCACGACCCGCTCGCCGGCTACCGGGAACGCTTCGCGGAGACGGAGGGGCACGAGCTCGTGACGCGCCTCCAGGACGTCGACTTCGGCCTCTACCTCGTCGACGACCTGCTGACGAAGACCGACCGCGCGTCGATGGCGTGGTCGCTCGAGGCGCGCGTGCCGTTCATGGACACCGTCGTCTCGAACTTCGCGTTCTCGCTGCGGGTGCGACACAAGGTGCGCGGCTTCTCGAAGAAGTGGCTCCTCCGCAAGGCGGTCGAGCCGCTCCTCCCCGCGCAGATCGTGCACGGTCGCAAGCGCGGCTTCTCGATCCCGGCGGCGGCGTGGCTGCGCGGCGAGCTCGAGCCGTTCGCCCGCGAGACGCTCTCGGCGGAGACGCTGCGCCGGCAGGGCTTCCTGCGCCCGGAGGCGGTGGCCGCGGTGATCGACCGCCACGTCGCCGGCGCGGAGGATCTCTCGCGCCAGCTCTGGGGACTCCTCGCCTTCACGCTCTGGTACGAGCGACACGTCGAGGGGGTCGACCGCGGCGTCACGCTCGCGGACGCGATCCCGACATGAGGGTCTGGATCGACTTCACGGCGAGCGCGCACCCGCTCGTCTTCCGGCCGCTCGTCGAGCGCCTGCGCGCGCAGGGTCACGAGCTCGAGATCACCGCGCGCGACTACGCGCAGACGCTGCAGCTGATCGAGTCGCACGGGATGACGGCGACGGTGATCGGCCACCACGGCGGCCGCTCGGCACTCGGCAAGGCCCGGCAGATGCGCTCGCGCCTGCGGGCGCTGCGCGCGTGGGCACGGCCGCGCGGGTTCGACCTCGCACTCGCGCACGGATCGCACGAGCTGACGATGACGGCGCGGCGGCTCGGCATCCCGAGCTCGACGACGTTCGACTACGAGTGGGCGTGGCTGCAGCACCAGCTCGGCTGCCGCGCCGCCACCCGCGTCGTCGTGCCGGACTCGATCCCGCCCGAGCGCCTGCGGCGGTACACCGCGGCGCCGCCGAAGCTGCAGCAGTACCCGGGGCTGAAGGAGGAGTACTACCTCCACGACTTCGAGCCGGATGCGCGCGTGCTGGAGGAGTGGTCGATCGACCCGGCGCGCATCCTCGTCGTGCTCCGCCCGCCGCCCGACGTGTCGCTCTACCACCGGCACTCGAACCCGCTCTTCCCGATGACGCTCGAGCACCTCGGCCGCGCCGAGGACGTGCACGCCTTCGTGATCCCGCGCACCGACGAGCAGCGCGACTACGTGCAGGGGCTCGCGCTGCCGTCGGTGATCGTGCCGGAGCGCGCCGTCGACGCGCAGAGCCTGATCGCGTTCTCCGACCTCGTCGTTTCCGCGGGCGGGACGATGAACCGCGAGGCCGCGGCGCTCGGCGTTCCCGTCTACACGACGTACGGGGGGCGTCTGGGCGGGGTCGACGAGCAGTTGATCCGCGACGGACGCCTGCGCCCGCTCACCGACCCGCGTGCGCTCGATCTGCGCAAGCGCGACCGCAGCGCCGGCGACCGGGTGCGGCGCGACCCGCAGGTGATGCTCGACCTCCTGCTCTCGGCGCTCGATGCCTGATGGCCGTCGACGTCGTCTTCGAGACGCGCTCGACCTCGACCGACAACGAGTCGGGGCACGCGACCGGCTGGCTGCCCGGCACGCTCTCGACGCTCGGCCGCGACCAGGCGCGGGAGCTCGGCGCGCGGCGGCGGGACGACGGCATCGCCGCAGTCTTCGCGTCCGACCTGCACCGCGCCGTCGAGACCGCCGAGGTCGCGTTCGGCGGCGCGCTGCCGCTCTTCCTCGACTGGCGCCTGCGCGAGTGCGACTACGGCGAGCTGAACGGCGCGCCGCGCGAGGCGGTGCACGACCGGCTCGCGCGCCTCGACGCGCCGTACCCGGGCGGCGAGAGCTGGCGCGCGGCCGTCGAGCGCGTGGGCTGGTTCCTGCGCGACGCCGCCCTGCGCTACGACGGCCGCCGGATCCTCGTGATCGGTCACGTTGCGACGCGCTTCGGCCTCGATCACCACGTGCAGGGCGTCCCGCTCGAGCGGCTCGCGGCGGAGGAGTTCGCCTGGCGGCCGGGCTGGGAGTACCGCTACGCGGCGGCGACGAGCGCGAGCACCTCGGCGCCGTAGCGCTCGAGCTTCGCCGGCCCGACGCCGGAGATCTGGGCGAGCTCGCCGAGGCTCGCGGGCCGGGCGGCGGCGATCGCCTGCAGCACGCTGTCGTGGAAGACGACGTACGGCGGCACGTCGTCCGCCTTCGCGCGTGCGAGCCGCCACTCCCGCAGCCGCTGCGCGTCCTGCGTCCACTCCGCCTGCTCCCGCGGCGCCCGCTCCTGCACGCCGAGCTCGCCGAGGAAGCGCGACCGCTTCCCCGACCACGTCAGCCAGAGCACGCGCTTCGCACGCGTCATCCCGACGTAGAGGAGCCGCCGCTCCTCGGCGATCTCGTCCTCGGTGCGCGCCTGCCGGATCGGGAGCTCGCGCTCCTGCAGGCGGGGGATGAAGACCGCGTCGAACTCGAGGCCCTTCGCGCCGTGCAGCGTCAGCAGGTTGACGCCGTGCGCCCCGTCGCCGCCGCGCGCGAAGCGCTCGCGCAGCCAGGCGACGAACGCCGCCGCGTCGCCCTCGAAGGCCGCCGCGAGCTGGACGAGCCGTGCGAGATCCTGCTGGCGCACCTGCTCGCGCTCGCCGAGCTTCTCGGGCGGCTGCTCGACGAAGCCCGCGTCGAGCGCCGCCGACCGGACCGCCGCCGCGGCCGGCTCGGTCGATCGCTCGAGCCGCCGCGCGAGCCGCCTCGCGGCGTCGCGGTCGAGCAGCGACGCGCCCTGGAACGGGATCCCCGCCTCGTGCAGCAGCTCCTCGAAGTCGGCCAGCCGCGCGTTCGTGCGCGCGAGGATCGCGACGTCCTCGTGCGGCACGTCGAGGCCGCGGATCGCAGCCACGATCGCCTCGCCCTCTTCCTCCGGCCCCGGGAACGGGGAGACCACCGGCTCCGGGCCGTCCGGCAGCACCGCGCGCAGCGTCTTCTCGGCGCCGCCGAGATTCGGCACGAGCCGGTTCGCGAGCGCGAGCACCTGCGGCGTCGAGCGGTAGTTCTCCTCGAGCCGGACGACGAGCGCGTGCGGGAACCGGTCGGGCACGCCGAGCAGGTAGTCGGGACTCGCGCCCGTGAAGCCGTAGATCGACTGGTAGTCGTCGCCGACGACGCAGAGGTCGTCGCGTTCGCCGAGCCACAGGTCGAGAAGCGTCTGCTGCAGGAGGTTGACGTCCTGGACCTCGTCGGCCGTGAACGCCAGGTACTGCGCGCGGAACGTCTCACGGACGTCGGCGCGCCCGGCGAAGAGGCGGACCGCGAGCTCGAGGAGATCCTCGAAGTCGACGAGCCCCTCCGCGGCCTTGCGCCGTTCGTACTCCCGGTAGACGCGCACCATCAGGTCCGGCGGGATCGGCGGATCCCGATCGACCTCGGCGTACGCCTGCGGGTCGAGGCGGCGGTTCTTCGCCCACTCGATCTCGGTCGCGAGATCGCCGGCGGGCCGGAACTTGAAGGGGGCGGGCAGGCCGTTCGCGATCTGCCGGAGCGCGAGCGCCTTCGACGGCAGGATCCGGCCGACGGCGTCGGGCTCGAAGTGGCGCAGCTGCCGGAGCGCGGCGGCGTGGAACGTCGAGGCGCGGACGCCGGAGACGCCGAGCGCGGCGAGCCGGGCCTTGAGCTCGCCGGCCGCCTTGTCGGTGAACGTCACCGCCATCAGCTGCTGCGGCGCGAACGCGCCAGAGGCGACCTGCTGCGCGATGCGGCGCGTGATCGTGGTCGTCTTCCCCGAGCCGGCGCCCGCGAGGATGCAGACGGGGCCCCGCACCGCCTCGGCGGCCCGGCGCTGCTCGGGATTGAGGCCGTCGAGGGGGTCCACGCGCGCCACCGTACCGGCGGCCCCGGCGGGCGCCTGTGACGTCAGTGCAACGTGTCTTCCAGAACCGCCTCGGTGCCGATCCGGTGCGGCTCCCTGACCATCGCGCCGAGTCTCGCGACGACGGCGACCGTGTCGCCGTCCTCCACGAGCCGCTCGAGCTCCGCGAGCGACTCCTCGAGCCAGTCGTGGTCGATCGCGGCGCGGGCGGCACGCATGATCTTCGGGTGCGAGGTCGGGCCCACCTTCTCGCCCTCGTTCCAGAGCACCTCGTGGATCTTCTCGCCGGCGAGGACGCCCGTGAAGACGATCGGCACCTCGTCCTCGTCGCGACCGGACAGCCGGATCATCTGCTTCGCGAGGTCGAGGATGCGGACCGGCTCGCCCATGTCCAGCACGTAGACCTGGCCCCTGCCGCCCATCGCGCCCGCCTGGACGACGAGCGACGCCGCCTCCGGGATCGTCATGAAGAAGCGCGTCATCTCGGGATGACGGACCGTGACGGGGCCGCCGCGCTCGATCTGCCGCCGGAAGATCGGGATCACGGAGCCGGACGAGCCGAGCACGTTGCCGAAGCGGACGGCGACGAAGCGGGTCGCCACGTCCTCGCGCAGGGCGAACGACTCGATGATCCACTCGCACACGGCCTTCGACTGGCCCATGACGTTCATGGGGTTCGCGGCCTTGTCGGTCGAGACGAGGACGAACCGGTCGACGCCTCCTTCGATCGCCGCCTCGACGAGGTTGCGCGTGCCGAGGACGTTGTTCGCGACCGCCTGCAGCGGGTTCGACTCGAGCATGCCGACGTGCTTGTACGCGGCGGCGTGGAAGACGACCTCGGGCCGGTGGCGCTCGAAGACCTGCCGCATCTTCGCCCGGTCGCCGCAGTTCGCGAGCACGGGGATGGCGGCGGCGAAGTCGCGCTCGTCGACGAGCTCGCGCTCGATCTCGAAGAGCGGCGACTCACCCTTCTCGACGAGGACGAGCCGCGCGGCGCCGAGCCGGGCGAGCTGCCGGCAGAGCTCCGAGCCGATCGAGCCGCCGGCGCCGCTGACGAGGACGGTCTTCCCCTTCACGTACGAGGCGACGAGGTCGAGGTCGACCTCGACCTGTTGGCGCCCGAGCACGTCCTCCACCTGGACCGGGCGGATCTGGCGGCCGAGGTCGAGGTCGCCCGAGATGAGCTCGTGCAGCCCCGGCAGCGTCTTCACCGGCACGTTCGCCGCACGGCAGGTCTCGACGACCTTGTGGCGCACCGCGCCGGGGGCGGACGGGATCGCGATCAGCACCTCGTCGGGACGGTTGTCGCGCAGCAGGTGGCCGAGATCGTCGCTCGTCCCGAGCACGCGAACCCCGTGGATGCGGTCGCCGCGCTTGCGCGGGTCGTCGTCGACGAACCCGATGGGCGTGTAGTGGAGCTGGCGGTTGCGCTGCATCTCGCGCACCATCAGCTGCCCCGCGTCGCCTGCGCCGACGATCAGCACCTCCTTGCCGTGGGCGACGATCCCCGCCGGCGGCCGCTCGATCAGCGTGCGCGCGAGCAGGCGGGTGCCGGCGACGAAGGCGAGCAGGAGGAGGTAGTCGAGCGCCGCGATCGACCGCGGCAGCCGGGACGTGTGCGCCGGCGGGAACGCGTAGAGCACGAGGTAGGTGAGGGCGGACGCGACCGTGACGCCGCGGAACGCGCCCCACATGTCGCGCGTCGAGACGTAGCGCCACCAGCGGTTGTAGAAGCCCGCGACGACGAACGTCGCGAGCTTCAGCGCGACCACGATCGCGACGACCTGCCAGTCGAGGAGGTGCCGGTAGAAGACCGGCGTCGACTGGTCGAAGCGGAGGAAGAACGTCAGCCGCCACGCCGCGACGATCAGGACCGCATCGAAGAGCACCTGCCACGCCCGGTGACGGTTCACCGGAATGTTCATCAGGAGGCGACGAGCTCGGATGCGCGCCGGAGCACCGAGACGACCTCGGCCTGCTGCTCCTCGGTGATCCCGGCCCACAGCGGCAGGCACAGGTTCTCGCGCGACGCCTTCTCCGTCTCGGGCAGGTCGCCCTCCGAGTACCCGAGGTAGCGGAGCGCCGGCTGGAGGTGGAGCGGCGGCTGGTAGTAGACGGAATGACCGATCTCCGCCTCCGCGAGCGCCGCGGCGAGCCGGTCGCGCTCCGGGCTGCGGACGCAGTACATGTGGTAGACGTGCCCGTCCTCGTCGGCGGGAGTCTCGACGAGCCCGGCGAGAAGCTCGGTGTAGCGCGCGGCCGCCTCGCGGCGCTGCGCGTTCCAGTCACGGATGTGGCGCAGGAAGATGCGCAGGAACGCCGCCTGCACCGCGTCGAGTCGCGAGTTGTAGCCGACGTAGAGGAACTCCTTCTTCGCGGCGGAGCCGTGGAAGCGGAGCATGCGAAGCCGCTGCGCGAGGTCGGCGTCGTTCACCGCGACGAGTCCGCCGTCGCCGAGCGCGAACAGGTTCTTCGTCGGGAAGAAGCTGAAGGTCGAGGCGATGCTCGTGGCGATGCCGCCGGCGCCGAACGCCTGCGCGGCATCCTCGATCACCGGTACCCCCAGCCCTCCGAAGTCGGGAGCGGGCCGCCCGAACAGGTGCACCGGCATCACGGCCTTCGTCCGCTGCGTGACCTTCCGCTCGACGTCCGCCGGGTCGAGGTTCAGCGTCACCGGGTCGATGTCCGCGAAGACGGGCGTCGCGCCGCGGCGGGCGATCGCCTCGGCGGTCGCGTAGAACGTGAAGCTCGGGCAGACGACCTCGTCTCCCGGTCCGATCCCGAGCGCGTCGAGGACGAGCACGATCGCGTCGGTGCCGTTCGCGCAGCTGACGGCGTCCTGCGTGCCGAGCAGGTCGGCGGCCTCGCGCTCGAACGCCTCGACCTCCGGCCCGAAGATGAAACGGCCGGTCTCGAGCGTGTGCGCGAACGCCTCCTGAAGCTCGGGGATCAGGGGCGCGTACTGCGCCTTGACGTCAACGTGGGGTATCGCCATGGCCGGAGGGCATCGTAGCCGTGCGGCGCCGCCGGATCACCCAGTACGCCGCGAGGACGAGGATTCCCGCCACGACGACGTAGTCGACGTAGCGGAACGCGTGGTGGAAGTGGTCCCAGTTCGAGCCGAGGGCCCAGCCGACGGCGGCGAGCACGGCGCACCAGACGGCGTTCCCGAGCAGCGTGAGCACGTTGTAGCGGAGGAACGGGCTCTCGAAGACGCCGGCGGGAATCGAGACGAACGACCGCGCGACGGGCGTGACCCGGCCGACGAGCACCGCCCAGGCGTCCCAGCGCGCGAACCACCGTTCGGCGCGGTCGAGCCGCGCCGCGTCGAGGTGGAACCAGCGACCACGCCGCTCGAGGAACGCGCGGCCGCCGTAGTCGCCGACCGCCCAGCCCGCAACGGCCCCGAGCTGGTAGCCGAGGACGCCCGCGAGGACGACGGCGACGTACGCCGAGAGCCCGTCGCCGTGCCACCCGAGGACGTCGACGCGGTGCGTGAGCGCTCCCGAGGCGAGGGCGCCCGCGTAGACCATCACGAGCTCGCTGGCCGCCGGAAACACCGCGTCGACCGCCATGAGGACGAACACGGCCACGACGCCGTAGTGCGCGAGCCACGAGGTCACCGCGCGAATCTACCCGCGCCGAAAGGCGAACGGCACGGCAAGCTCCGCCGTCCCGACCTCGCTGGCCGCGTAGAGGCGCGCCACGTAGGCGCCGCCGTAGGCGCGCGTCCCGTGCGGCAGGCGGCCGTCCCACGTGAGCGAGCGCGCGCCGGGCGGCAGAGCGACGGCCGGGAGGTTGCGCACGACGATCCCGCCCTTCGTCTCGATGCGCAGGCGCACCCGGGCCGCGCGCGAGAGCGTGAAGCGGACGGTCGCCGCGCCCCGGGCCGCCGGGACGGAGACGCCGCGCAGGGTCGTGTCGACGCGGAAGGCGCGGTCGATGGTGGAGGCGCGCTGCAGGTCGTCCGTCGCGGCGACGTTCCAGCGCCACGCGCCCTCCGCGTCGAAGGAGGAGTACGTGAACCGGTACGTGCCGGGGTCGTGGTGGACGGCGGCCTCGAGCACGCGCGGTTTCCCGTCGGGACCGACGAGCTGCGCCGTCACCGTCGAGGGGCGGACGATCTTGTAGCTGAGCTGCTCCTCCGTGCGACCGGGGTCGCCGTTCAAAAGCGGCGTCGAGACGTCCGGCGCATACACGCCTGCGTACTGCACGAGGAGCGCCTCCTTGACCGGCCGCTCGCCGCCGCTCGGCCGGTTGAGGAGCCTGCCGTCGAAGGCGACGGTGACGGCACCGCCGGGCGCCAGCCCCGACGCCGTCACCGCTCCCAGCCGCACGAGCGTCTGGGCGAGCTCGAAGCTCGTCAGGCCGACGCTGTAGCCGGGCTGGTCGCCGTCGACGGCCACGATCACGACGCGCCCGTCTGCGAGCTGGCCGACGCCGGCGCGCGCGGTGCGCGCGGTCACCTGATCGGAGGTGAAGTCCTCGAGCGAGCGGAACACGGGCTTCCCGTTGCGTACGAGCACGGGCCCACCGCCGAGCGCGTTCACGACGCCGTCCCACGCCGGCTGGAGGATCAGCCGCGTCGTCACCGGCGTGCCGACGGGCGCCTCCGCCTGGAGCTTCGCGGCGAGCGCGCCCGTCGCCTGGAGGACGGCACCGCCGGGCGGGATCGGCTCGCCGCCGTTGACGCCGACCGCGCCGACGGCGGCCGTCAGGTCGGCGTTCGGGGTCGTCGCCGGAAAGGAGGGCAGGACCGCCTCGGCCGCGCCCGGGACGGCGGGCACGCGCGGGCCCCACGCAGGCGTGAACAGCACCACCTGCCCCTGCCCCGGCGACTGGTCGAACCCGTCGAGGGGACGCCGCTGACCCGTCCCCTTCCACGTGCCGAAGAACTTCACGCGGTCGACGCGGAGGGTGCCGTCCGCCGCGACCCCGATCGACGAGCGGCTGCCGAGCGGCGGGTGCTGGAGGACGCCGCCGGTCATGAAGACGCCGCTCGGCTCCCCCTTCGCGTTCGTCAGGTCGCCGTTCACGCCCACGACGGTTGCCTGGCCCGACAGGGCGGCTTCGAGCTGGGTCAGCCGGACGGGGGCGCCGGTGACGGCGCCGCCCGCGAGCACGGGAGCAAGCGACCAGAGCCCGGCCGGCCGGGGGGCGATCAGCACGTGCAGCGCCACGGCGCCGTGGGGCGTGAACTGCACCGCCTTCTCGTAAGAGACCCCCGGCATGAGGGGCGTCCCCTGGGCACCGGCCCCGCTGGCAGCCGCGCCGGCGAGCAGGACGAGTGTCGCGAGCGTGCGGCGCATGACCCTCGATCGAGGGTAGCCGAGATTACGTCCCGCTTACGTTGCGTTAGCGGAGCACGCACGGACCGATCCCATCGTTCAGGCGACAAGATCGATTGGAGGGTTCATGCGCAGGTTGACATTCGCGTTGGCCGCCCTCGTCGCGCTGGTCGTGACGGGGTACGCGGTGGCACACGGGATCGAGGGGGCGAAGACGTCGAAGGCCGTCGCGGGCACGTTCACGGCGACGAGCGCCAAGACGACGACCCGCACGTGCACGACGACCGACAACAAGACGATCGTGATCACCGACGGCCGCTACACCGGTACGGCGTCGGGCGACGCCGACCTGACGGGCGCGATCACGCTGCGCGCGCGCAGCGTGATCAATACGACCGACAAGATCGGCACCGTCGACGGTGCGTTCTCGATCGACGTCGCGAACGCGCGGAACACGAACGCCGCGTTCTCGACCGTCTACTCGAACGGCGCGATCGCGGGGCTCGCGGCCGGGCGCGCGCACGAGCCGGCCGTCCGGCTGGTCGCGAACCTGTCGGCGACGTTCGACCCGGCGACCGGGTTCACGAACGCCAAGCTCGGCGGCGGCACCACCGGCGGCGCGGCCGTCGAGGTCGGCGGCGGCTCTTGCAAGCCGTCGCAGCCGAAGCCGGAGCGCAGCGAGGCGCGTGGGACGATCTCCGCGCTCTCGCAGACGTCGATCACCGTCGCCGGGCTCACGTGCAACGTCCCGGGCTCGATGTCGGCCGACGTCAACTCGAAGTACAAGGTGAACGACCGTGTCGAGATCCGCTGCGAGCTCGTCAGCGGCCAGAACACGCTCACGAAGATCTCCGGCAAGCACTAGCTGCGCGAGGGGAGAGATCCCGGCACATGCGCCCGAGGCTAGACTCGGGCGCATGTGCCGGAACATTCGTGTCCTCCACAACTTCGAGCCGCAGACCACGAGCGACGAGGTGCACGCCGCGGCCCTCCAGTACGTCCGCAAGGTGAGCGGCATGACGAAGCCGTCCAGGGCGAACGAGGCGGCGTTCGAGCGTGCCGTCGCCGAGGTCGCGCACGCGACCGAGCACCTGCTTGCCGACCTCGTCACCGCGGCACCGCCGCGCGACCGCGAGGTCGAGGCGGAGAAGCGCCGCGCGCGGTCGCAGAGGCGCTTCGCTACACCGCAGCCGACGCGGTGACGAACCGCAGCTCGGGCACCTCGTCGAGCTCGCCGACGTCCCGGGCGAGCTCGAGGAAGGTGTAGAGGCCGGCGCGCTCGCGCGGGCCGAAGCGGTAGCGGAGCTTCTCGAAGTAGCGCGCGAGGAAGCCGGGCGGGTAGCCGTACCGGTCGGACGATTCGTAGGCGAGCAGCTCCGGCTCCGCGCGCGCGGCGCGCACGGACGCGACGAGCGCGTCCTCGAGGTCCGGGAGATCCGGATGCGCCGGCTCGGGGGCCGCCCACACGGCGAACACCATCGGGAGACCGGTGCGCTCGAGCCACAGCCGACCGAGGTCGTGGTGCGGCGTCGGGTCCTCGAACGCGGACTTCAGCGCCGCGTCGCCGATCAGGAGCTTCGCCTCCGCCTCCTCGCCGAGCGGCACGTGCTCGGCCTCCGGGAAGAGCACCTTCGTGAGCACGACCGACGTCGCAGACTCGGGCGTTACGGCGACCGTGCGGATCCGGGCGAGCGGCGTCTTCGAGATCAGCTGGATCGACTCGACCGCCCCTTCGCTCGAGACGCAGAGCCGAGGCAGGAGCCGCAGCCGCTCGGCGTTGCGCGCGTACTCGATCGAGGAAATGGGCGCGACGTCGAGCTCACCGGCGAGCAGCTGCCGGTTGAGCGCGGTCGGGACCCCGACGACCTCCTCCACCTCTGCGTCGAGCCGGAAGAAGACCGGCGCCATGTTCACGTACCCGATGCGGCCGAGGCGGACCATCAGCCTGCCCTGTTGACGACGCCGTAGGTCAACGCCTCGAGCTCCTCCCGGTGGGGATGCGCGCCGAGGTTGGAGCGCGCGCGCGCAGCGTAGTCGAGCGCGGCGGCGCGGGAGCGGTCGAGGGCGTCGGTGGACGCGACCCGGACGAGCGCGCCGTCGAGCGGGCCGCCGGCGAGCGCCGCCCGCACGACCGCGTCCTGCTGCGCCGCGTAGATGAGCGGCATCGTCGGCGTCCCCTGCCGGAGGTCCGTCCCCGGGACCTTGCCGGTCTCCTGCGTCTGCCCGGCGCAGTCGAGGATGTCGTCGGCGATCTGGAACGCGAGTCCGAGCGCGGCGCCGTAGGCCCCGAGGCGGCGGTCGCCGCCGGAGCCGAGCAGGCAGGCGGCCTCGATCAGCTTGCCCGTCTTGAGCGCGCACCGCTCGAGGTACGCCTCGATGGGCGTGTCGGGATCGTTCGTCTGGAGCTTCTGCATCGCCTCGCCCCGTGCGAGGCAGAGCGCCGCGTCGGCGAGCGTGCGCACCGCGCGCTCGTCGCCGGTCTCGGAGAGCACCCGGAAGGCGCAGGCGTACAGGTAGTCGCCGGCCGCCTTCGCGGCCTCTGCGCCGTACACCGACCAGGCGGCCGGGAGGCCGCGGCGCAGGCGCGCGCCGTCGACGAGGTCGTCGTGCACGAGCGTCGCCATGTGCACCATCTCGACCGCGACGCCCGCAGCGACCGACGGCTCCCCACGCGCGGTCAGGAAGCAGAGGAGCGGCCGCAGGCGCTTCCCGCCCGCCGCGAGCGCCTCGCCGGCGACCTCCTGCGCGAGCCCCGGCTGCGCGGTCACCGCCCGCGCGAGCCCCGCCTCGACCTCGGCCATGTAGGGGGCGACGCCGGGCGTCGCGTGGACCGCCGCGAGACCGCTCGTCACGCGGCCACCCCGGTGTGGATCGCGACGATCGAGCCCGCGAGCAGCCGGAATTCGACGTCGGCGAAGCCGGACTCCGCGAGCAGCGACGCGAGCCCTTCGGCCGTCGGGAACCGCTTCACCGACGCGGGCAGGTACGAGTACGCGTCCCCGCCCGGCAGCGCCTTGCCGAGCAGCGGCACGACGCGGTCGAACCACAGCGAGTAGAACGGCCGGAGCGGCCCGCGCGGCTGTGTGATCTCGAGGATCGCGAGCCGGCCGCCGGGACGGAGCACACGGCGAAGCTCGCGCAGGCCGAGCGGAAGATCCTCGACGTTGCGCACGCCGAACCCGACGGTCGCGGCGTCGAACGTCGCGTCCGCGAACGGGAGCGCGAGCATGTCGCCGCGCAGCCACTCGATGCGCGAGCTCTTGCGGCGCGCCCGCTCGAGCATCCGCTCGGAGAAGTCGAGGCCGGTCACCTGGCTCGCGCCCGCCTTCAGGTCGGCGATCGCGAGGTCGCCGGTGCCGCAGGCGGCGTCGAGCACGCGGTCGCCCGGCCGGACCGCGGCCGCCGCCGCGAGCCTGCGCCAGCGCATGTCGAGGCCCGCAGTCATCACGCGGTTCATCAGGTCGTAGACCGGCGCGATCCGGTCGAACATCGTCCGCACGGCGTCGGGTGCGAGCGTCACGAGCTCACTCCTGACCCCACCTCGGCGCGAGCGCGTGCTCGAGACCGAGCTGGTCGAGCACGCGCGCGACGACGAAGTCGACGAGGTCGTCCACCGTCTCGGCGCCGTGGTAGAAGCCGGGGGCGAGGAAGAGAATCGTCGCTCCCGCGCGCCGCAGCGCCAGCATGTTCTCGAGGTGGATCGCCGAGAGCGGCGTCTCGCGCGGGCAGAGGACGAGCTTCCGCTCCTCCTTCAGCGCGACGGACGCGGCCCGGTGGATGAGGTTCTGCATCGCGCCGGAGGCGATCGTGCCGAGCGTGCCCATGGAGCACGGGCAGATCACGTACGCGTCGACCTTCGCCGAGCCCGAGGCGTACGGCGCCTTCCAGTCGTTCGGCTCGTAGACGACGACGTCGCCGCCGGTCCCCTCGGTCAGGCGGGCGAGCGTCTCGTCGCGCGACAGGCGCGCGTCGCCGTACAGCTCCGTCGCGAGCACCTCGATCGCCGCGCCCGAGACCGACACGCCGACCTCGCAGTCCGCCGCGGCGAGCGCCTGGAGGAGCCGCCGTGCGTACGGGGCCCCCGAGGCGCCGGTGATGCCGAGGAAGACGCGCACGCGTCAAGCGTACGCGCGACGACGATCGCCG
>Ga0070741_10005885_pt1 | contig 26776 bp, 21 predicted proteins | sample Coa_R1_4_FD_66440 | JGI IMG/M metagenome (GOLD analysis project Ga0070741, IMG submission 66440) | Surface soil microbial communities from Centralia Pennsylvania, which are recovering from an underground coalmine fire - Coalmine... | ecosystem: Environmental > Terrestrial > Soil > Unclassified ... | reverse complement strand
AGCCCGATGAATTTACCACCGATGCGACGCTCACCCGCACGATCCCGTTCGAGGACCTCTTCGGCGCGAGCATGAGCAAACTCTTCCTGGATATTCAACTCGAAGTGACGAACGTATTCAATAATACGAACGCGCTCTATGTCTATCCGACGACCGCTCAGGGAGATAACGACGGCCAAACGGGCCTGCTCGGCACCACGACCGAGTATTACAACGATCCGACCAACAGCCGTGGCGGGCAGATCGACGCACTCGGGAATTTATTTTATAATCCCCGGCTCGACTTGAACCACGATGGGCGGGTCAGTCTGCAGGAACAGCAGACCTCGTATACCCGCTATCGCACGGATAATTTCGATCGTCGAATTTGGTATGAAATTCCTCGCCGGGTATTTTTGAACTTCATGCTCCGGTTCTGACGCAGATTTTGCAAAGATTTTTTTAGTATGAGAACTATGATCCTATCATCGAATGCGCGCGCGCGGGCTGCATTTTTGGCAGCGTTCGTTGCGGTGGCTATCGTTCCAGTGCTCTCGTCTTCGAAGGCCGACGCTCGGCCGGTATCGAAGTCGAAAAAGGGTGGCAGCGCTGCGCCGCTCAACTTTCTTCGGCAGTTGAACGTCTATAGTAACCTCGAATTCTTTTACACCAACCGCGGCGTGCTGTTTAATGCGGGTCAGGGTGAGAACGAAGGCCTTTTCTGGCCGCGCGGCTCGAATCAGAGCTATCTCTTCGGAGAAGGATTGTGGTTCGCCACTAAAAAAGAGATCCAGGGCAAGCGCCGGAAGCTCTGTGACCTTGGATACAATCCAAACTCGGGTGCCGGATGGTACATGGAGGGAGAGGCAAGCCAGGTCGGATTAAGTACCGGAACAGATGGCGCAACTCCGGCCGCAAAATATATTTCGTATGTCAGCCCGCGCTACGATAAACTGACGGGCGCGTATATCTCCGGGTCTTCGTCGGTCGTCCCCTCGCCATATTATCCCTGGCCGTTGTGGGATACGGCTTCGGGAAAAACGCTGTACCACAATTTTTATTTTGGAGATTATATCTCCGATGTTGGAACCCGAAATACCCTCGTGACAGAGGCCAAGGGTGGAAATACCAGTGTCAAACCTGCGATCACCTCCGAAGAAGACATTTTCAATGTCTATACGGACCAGGACCCCACGAATAACCCTGAATTCCGCGCAGGTACCGGCTATCCGTTTGGGATCGATGTTCAGGAAGAGATCTATTCGTGGAGCTTCGGGCGCTATCGTGATATGATCTTCCTTCGCCAGAAAGTCACGAATTCTTCCGGTGACTCCCTGATCGACTGCTATATGGCGCCGGCATTCGATCCCGATCTCGACGCGGCGGTTGGCGGAGCCAATAACGATGCAAACAGTTATGTGACCGATAGTTTGGTGAAGACCACTGCGGATGCGGCCAGCGTTCAGGAATTACGCGAACCCTACCGTTCCGACCCCGCAAAACTCAATATGGGCGTCCAGTGGCGGAATTATACTCAGGCTCCGAACGGCAAGCAATATGGCTGGATCGGTTTCAGCTTCCTTGAAAGCCCTGTCATCGATGCCAGCGGTAACATCATCGCTAATGACGATAGCGCCGGTTTGGGTGGCTATGGGCCAAACAGCCTCTTCCAGAAAAATCAGCTTGGCCTTACGACCTTCCGCGACTGGATCATTCTGAACGATCCTTCTACTCAGGACTTGCGCTACGATTTTGTGGCGTCCGGCGAAAAAGATCTTTTCAATGGCGTCTATCAGGACCAGCGCCTTCTGATGTCCACGGGACCGTTCACACTTCCGCCGCATAAGTCCGTGGAGACGACGGTCGCCATTGGTATTGCGCAGGTTGACAACACCGATTATCATAAGAACTTCGGTGCCCTGCTTCTCCTCATGGATTTTGCACATCAGGTCTTCGGAGAAGTAGATTCTTCCGTTCTGTCGGTTATGCCGGACACGACCGGAAAACTCGATACGACCTATGCGTATTCGGTGAGCCATTTTCTTTCCCCGGTGCCTCCGGACATTCCGAATATTAAAACCACGGCGCTCGATCGCGCAGTGCTCGTAACATGGGACAGCACTTCTGAAAAGAGCATCGATGCGGTGAGCGGTCTTTATGGCGCTCCCGATTCCCTCCGTGCGAAAGCGACGCTTCCTTTCATGGGCTACCAACTCTGGCGCACGACTCGAAAAGATCATGACAGCACCATTCGCCCGGATGGGAACAATCCGGATGTCATGCTTGGCGACTGGCATCTCTACGATTTTGCGAAGGACTCTGTGTTCGATGCGAACGGGCATTTTAACCGCTTTCATTATCGCCGCCTGAACTCGACGCCGCATCCGATCCCGCATTCTTACCTCGACGTCGGCGACGATAACCACGATGGTGTATTGACAGGTACAGAAGGTCTCTATAATGGCGTTCAGTACTACTACTACGTCATTGCCTACGACGAATTCGACTCGATCAATAAGATCGGGCCGCTCTACACCGCTATTGTTCCACCCAAGAATTTCGTCGTTGGAATACCGAACCGCCCGGTTCTGCTTGCTCCATTTACCAGCGACACGGCAAGCGGGATCGCTGGGAACTGCCTTGCGGGCAGCGGGGACATCGGTCCAAATTTCGGCGGCCTTCAGGACGTCCGTCTCGACATCGTCGATACGGGGATTTTCGAGAAGCTCTTCACGAACGATACGATTCATGTGAGCTTCCAGCCTCGATGGGTCGAACTTACCACGAACGTACTCAACCAAAGCTATATGCTTACGTATGTCGATGTGACCGATTCGAGAAAAGGTCCCGACGGCCAGCCTCTGGTGCAGAATACGTATAGCACCATGCAGAGCGCGGCGAATAATACTAACGCATATTTCTTCCCGACGACGCTGCCGGGCGCAATCACGCTGCATGTCAATGGCACGATCACGCCGGACTCGGTCTTTGCCTCGCAGTTCACGACGGACAATACAGGCTTCGCTCCAAATCAAACTATTGCGCAGGCGTTCAAAGTCTTAGCCGATGTGAATTTCGAGCAATTGAGCACACCGTATCGGCTGCATTCGGTCACGGTCACTCCCGGTCCGAGCAACCCAACGCTCGATAAGGATATTCTTCGCTTATCGCGCCGTACGAATAACGGGGCCGATGGAGATACGAACCAGAGCATCTGGAGTTTGCCGACCGATGAGGCGTTGAATAACGGCCAGGGCAGCACTCGGCCTTCGTTCCTTGGGGCGCTCGGCGAAACGTCGTATGACATTACGTTCGGTCCGACGATCTCGCCGGGCCCGGTTCCCGTCGTTCTGCCGTCGGGCGATGTGATTCATCCTCGCGTCATGCCGATCCAGGTCAGTCTTACAAACTGCCCGGAGGCGATACTACGCCTGGTGCAGGATACGACGGCCAATATGACGATAGAATACGATCACCGGTTCTATAGCGATGTCGGTTCTCCTCAGGGTAGCACAACGCTGTTCCCGAAATTCGACGATCCGGATGTGATGCATGTGCCGAATCCCGGCTGGTATAATATGCAGGCATTCCATTACGTCGATCAGGCGGGCTTCGATCAGCAGCATACCAATGCGAGCTTTGCTTCCCAGCCGACGACCGCGCCGACGGCGTTTGCCAGCGGTGCCAGCGTCGGGGCATATTATTTCCCGATCGGCGGTAACGATAATATCGACCAGGGGCAATATCATCTCGTCGTACATAAGCTGAGCGTCGCGGGTGCCGAACTTATTTTCAACGCTCCGGAAATATCCGATCCGAACACCGGCGATACGATTGCAGGGACCGGTTCGCATGTGAATCCACACATGAACGATTTTCAGCCGGGAGATAAGATCACGTTATCGTTTACGGGCCTAATGAAGAACGTGCCGTTCCCCGGTGCGCAATTCAATATCGTCACCGAGAGCGGTTCGAAAGTCGATTTTTCGAACGCCGGGAATTACACCGATTCGATGCTGTCGCAGGTGCAGGTGGTGCCGAACCCGTATATCGTAACGCATCTCGGCCAGACCTCGACCGATAATGCAAAGCTGTTCTTTACACGGCTTCCACCGCGCTGCACGATCGAGATTTACGCACTCGATGGCACGCTCGTTAACACGATCGAACACATTGGCTACGCATCGTCGACGACGCAGAACCCGAACAATCCGGCGCAAACGACAACAACCTACGACTACTCGCAACTGAGCGACCAATCGTCGGTCGAAACGTGGAACTTGCTGACGGCTGGAAAGCAGCGGGTCGGAAGCCAGGTCCTGTTCGCACACATTATTGCGCGCGACCCGATCACGAATGCGGAGACGGGTGAAACGACCACGAAGTTCGCCATTGTCGTCGGCGTATCGAAATAACAAACAAGATTCGAGAAATAGAAGTAAAATCGACTTTGAAGCTTATGAGAATTGTCAATCGACGCGCCCATGGGACGCAAGTCTGGCCCCTTGTAGCACTCTTCTGCTTGATGGTGGGTAGAACGGCGTTCGCGCAGCAGGGCGGCCAAACGCAGTCCACTGCCACCACGAATTTTACGAACGCCGGTTCCTCGGGCTCGGTCTTTACCAAATTATGGGTCGGAGCGAGGGCCGCAGGTATGGCCGGCGCGTACAGCGCGATGGCTGACGATATCACCGCGCTGTACTGGAATCCCGCCGGCATTGCGAGGCTTCCCGGTGTCAATGTCGGCGCCTCCTACACCCACTGGTTTGGCGATGTGACCGAGAACTTTTTAGGCGTCACGTTGCCGGTCAGCGAGCGGTATCGTGCCGGTTTTTCGCTCATCGTGGTCGATTATGGAAATTTATCTAAAGCCACGATCCAACAGGATGCGAATGCCGGTACCTTCAATGCAAACGATCTTGCCTTCACCGCGACGATCGCCGGTTCCCTGACAGACCGGTTCTCGTTCGGGGCGTCCGCGAAGTACCTTCGCAGCACCATCCTGGACATGTCCGCCGACGGGCTTGCCTTCGATGCCGGCTCGCAGTACCTGACCGATTTTTATAACATGCGGATCTCGATGGACCTTTCGAACCTGGGTGCTGACCGGAATTTCAGCGGTAACAGCCTCGACTTCATTACGAGCAATCCGAGTATCAATGCCGTCCGGGATTCGCTTCAGGGCAGCCTGATCACGGGTGCCTATCCGCTCCCTCTTATATTCCGCATCGGCTTAGGAACGGATGTTTTTCAGGGAAAAGTCGAGAACCAGAAATTGAATGTCGATTTCGATTTTTCGACCCATTCCGACGGTCCGGAGCAATATAATCTTGGTGCGGAATATATCTGGAATGATATGGCCGCGTTCCGGGCTGGATACGCCTTTAATCAGGACCAGCTTGGGCTCGGAGTCGGTGCAGGATTCCACTTCAAGACCGAGGATTTTTCGGGCGTGATCGATTACGCCTATAACACGACCAAAAGTTTGGGCGGAATCCACCGCATTTCGATCAGCGCGACCTTCCAGTAAATCGCACGAGGCGGTTTTTCAACTCTCTCGAAGGATCTTACGGGCTTCTGTTGTGGACCTGCCCGCGGCATGAAACCCCGCGGCACGAAACCTATCGCATAAGAACTGCGATACTATCCGAATATGAATTATCGCCTTATTCTTTGCGCCCCGTTTTTAAGTCTCTGGTTCTCGAGTGCGTTCGGTCAAAGCCCGCTCGAAGCCGATGCCGAAGCCTATCGTTATGACAGCTCTCACGCTGAAATCGAGATCGATTATGGTGTGCTGCAGCGCGCCCTGGCATTTACGCCCCATGGCAACGGCTTCACAGCGATAACGTCTGCAAAAGCCGAGATCTGGCAGAACGGTGCAGTCGCCCAACGTAAAGAGATTCACGATACGGTTCAATGTCCCTGCACACAGGCGCAGCTCGATTCCGCCAGTGCGAATAAATTGCTCGGAGCCGCTGGGTTTGCCGTTCCGTACGTGAGTCCCACAACGGCCGCATTTATCTGGCAACGGGGCATCAAGGACGGCAAGGCGGTCTTCGATACGATCGTTATTCCGCTTAACCTTCCGAGCAAGGACAGCACAAAGTTTTCGTTCGGGAGCGTCGAGCTTTCTTCCTCTGTAGCGAAATCCTCCGGCAACCCGAGCCCGTTCGAAAAATCCGGATACATTGTCACTCCGAACCCATCGGGAATTTTTGGGGAAAATTACACCAAGCTCTATTATTACACCGAGCTGTATGTTCCCGCTAATTCCGTCGACCCGGCACAGAAAGCCGACATTGTAACGTCGGTGATCGATGCCTCCGGGAAGCAAATTGTTTCGAGTACCGAGAAGGTGCAACTCACCGGACCGGCAGTGCCCCTGATCCTGGGACTCGACATCGACGGTCTTCCGGGCGATTCTTATCGCCTTCGTATCCAGGCGAAGTATGAAGACGCAATTGTGGCTGAAATCGAAAAGCCATTCTTCTATGCCTCGGAAATGAAGCTCTCCGAGGACGCGCCGCCGCCACCGGCCTCCTTATCGAACGATTCTATCCTTTTTGCGGAATCGGACTTTATGAAAATGTCGGAGCCCGAAGCGGACGAGCGCATCGATCAGTCGAAATACTGGATGGGCGAAGCGGACCAGAATGCCGCAAAAAAATTGAAGACCCTTGCCGATAAACAGCGGTTCCTATTCACGTTTTGGCGCAGTGAGGACGAGAAGTTGCATTCCGCCCAGCCGCTCGACGCCTACCGGCTGTTCATGGGCCGCGTGACCGAAGCGAATAAGGAATACAATTACCAAAAAACGCCGGGTTGGAAAACCGGCCGCGGGCGCGTGCTCATTACGTACGGACCGCCCAAGCGCATCGGCACGGTCGCTTACGACCCTGCCTACAAGCCCTATATTGTCTGGCAGTACGATCCGGATCCGAATATCCGCCTGAAGGCGGGAACGTTCCCGGAATTCGATTTCGTCGATCGGATGGGCGGCGGAAATTACTTCCTGGTGAGTTCGAATGTCATTGGCGAGAACTATGACGTCGACTGGATGACGCACGAGGCCCTTCGGCTCGCGCACTAAGGCCTTCATGCTTTGGCTGTTGTCGTGGGTGGGAAGCGTGCTCGGACGGCTCGCCTTTTACCTCAATATTCGTTCCAGGGTAACCCTGGAAAATCTTCGGCGGGCGTATCCCGACCGATCTTCCCGCTGGCGCCGTCGTATCGCCGTTCGGAGCTACGCTAATTTAGGCCGTGTCTTTTTCGAATTCCCGTATCTGCGGTGGGCGCCCAAAGGCCGGATCCGGAACGGTCTTGAAATTGTAAATTTGGAAGAGGTCCAATCCACGATCGCCGGCGCGAACGGGGCGATCCTGCTTTCGGGTCACTTGGGGAACTGGGAATGGCTCGCCCTGGGATGTGGGCTTCGCCTCGGAGTTCCACTCGACGTGATCATTAAAAATCAACGTTCGAAGTTCGCCGAGCGCTTCCTCGTCCGCATGCGCACCCGGTTTGGGAACGCCATGCTCGACGCCGGTAACGTACGGGCTATTTTCCGGGCCCTTCGAAGCCGGGAACTCCTGGCGATCCTCGGCGATCAGGCGGCTACCGCCGAGGATGTCCGCGTCCCGTTTTTCGGGTCTGACGTTCCGACCTTCGAAGGAACGGCACGTCTTGCGCTGGCCACGCGCGCGCCGATCCTTTTTCTACAACCATTCGAGCGGACCCGCCGGGGCTACCGATCGCGATTTATTCCCGTTCCTTTTGACGACCTTGCGGATGCCAGGCCCGAACACGTCAAGGAACTTACTGCACGGCATACGGCGGTCCTGGAGCGGGCGATCCGGGAGCGGCCGGAACTTTGGCTCTGGCAGCATCGCCGCTGGAAATACGTTCCATGAACGCGCTCATTATCGAGACGGCGTTCCTCGGGGATGCGATCGTATCGCTCTCGCTTGCGCACGCCATTAAACAGCTCGATCCAGACTCGACGGTGTCCTACGTGGTCCGGCCGGATGCCGGGGAAGTAATAAGCGCTTCTCCGGACGTTGCCCGCGCGATCGCGTTCGACAAACACGGGGCGGAATCCGGCCTCGCAGGCATCCATACGAAAGCCGCTCAAATCGATGATTTTAAGTTCGATACCCTGTTTCTCCTGCACGGTTCCCGACGATCGCAATCGCTTGCGTCACGGCTGACGATCCCGGTTAAAGTCGGCTTCGAGGGAATGACGCATGCCACACTGACGCATACGGTGAAGGACGCCGGATGGAATAACCGATACGAACGAGCCGTCCTGCCGCTGCGCGCGATCGATCCGAATGCCCGTCTTGACATTCTTCCAAAGATCGTTCCGCCCCGTACTCCGGAATTCGATGCTTTTTTCAACAGATTCGATATTGCGGTCGCGCTCGCACCCGGCAGCGCGTGGGAAACGAAAAAGTGGGGGGACGACAAGTTCTTCGCGTTGGCAATAGCTCTGGCGGCAAAGAATATTGGAATCGTTGTGATCGGCGGAAAGGACGAACAGGCCGTGGGATCTAAAATCGAAACGGCGGCTTCGGGAAACGTTCTCGATCTCACCGGAAGAGTAAGTTTCCTGACGTCGATGAGCGCCATTGCACGGTCGTCGTTGCTGGTCGCCAACGATAGTGCGCCGACCCACGCGGCGGTCGCGGTCGGAACGAAAGTATTTACACTCTTCGGCCCGACCGTCCCGGCGTTCGGCTTCGCACCGCCCGGCGGCAGCGGGGAAGCGATCGAAGTCCCCGGCCTCTGGTGCCGGCCCTGCACGCCGCATGGCAGCCATACGTGCCCGATCTATACCCACGAATGCATGAAGCGCCTCTCGGTCGAAAACGTACTGGAGCACATGGCCAATGAAATGTCGTGGAACGCCAATGAAATTTCGAGGAACGATTAAGATCGTTGGCGTCAATCCGTACGTTCATGTCAGTCGTATCCGCGCCGCGCGGCTGCGGGCCGGCTGGCGACGCCCCATGCCCGTCCTCGTACGCATCAACGGCGAGCCGAAGAAACCGTGGCGGATCAACATGATGCCCAAAGGCGATGGGAGCTTTTATCTCTATCTCCACGGGCATGTTCGCAAGGCATCAGGGACGAAGGTCGAAGATCACGTTACGGTCGAGATCGAGTTTGACCATCAGTATCGGAACGGTCCGCAACACCCACTTCCAAAATCGTTTCGATCTGCGCTCTTGGAACATCCGGAGGCCAAAAAGGCCTGGACGAAGCTTTCCCCGAGCCGTAAAAAAGAGATCTTACGTTATTTTGCAAGTCTCAAATCCGAAGCAGCCCGTTCGAGAAATATCGAACGGGCTATTCATGTCCTGAGTGGGAGCCGCGAGCGATTTATGGGGCGGCTTTGGAGCGAGGGGAAATGATTACGTTCCCGCCGCGTAGTCCATCGAGTAGGCAAGCTGCTCTTCGGTGAGCGCGTCGATCGAGGCGCCGATCGTTTCGAGTTTGAGCGCCGCGAGTTCCTGGTCCTGCTCGTTCGGGATGTCATAGACCAGGCCGCGTTCCATCACTTCTTCGCCCTTATCGACTTTTACAAGGCGCAACTGGCTCAGGAACTGATTCGCAAAGCTCATGTCCATTACTTCGGAAGGATGTCCTTCGGCAGCCGCAAGATTCACCAAGCGGCCCTGTGCGAGGAGATAGACCCGGCGGTTTCCGCTCAGCAGATACTCTTCGCAGTTCTGGCGGATGGTCCGTTTGGTCGCCATACGCTCTTCGAGTTCCGGAATGTTGATCTCGCAATCGTAGTGACCGGTATTGCAGATGATCGCGCCGTCCTTCAGCAGGTCGAAATGGCGTCCCACGATCACGTCCTTCACGCCGGTCGCGGTGATGAAAATATCGCCGATCTTGGCCGCTTCGTCCATCGGCATGACGCGCATACCTTCGAGCGTCGCTTTGAGCGCGGCGGTCGGCTTTACTTCGGTGACGATCACATTCGCTCCCATGCCTTTGGCGCGCATCGCAACGCCTTTGCCGCAATGGCCGTAGCCGGCGACGACAACGTTCTTGCCCGCAAGCAGGACGGAGGTCGCGCGGATCACGCCATCGAGCGTCGATTGGCCGGTGCCATAGACGTTATCGAAATCCCATTTCGTCTCGGCATCGTTGACGGCGATGACGGGGTAGCGGAGCTTTCCATCGGCCGACATCGAACGCAGACGATGGACGCCCGTCGTCGTCTCTTCCGTACCGCCGATGATCTCATCGACGAGCTGCGGGAATTTATTGTGGACCGTAAAGATCAGGTCGGCGCCGTCATCGAGCGTCAGGTTCGGGTGGAAATCGAGCGAGCGCTCGATGCACCAGTAAAATTCATCGACGTTCATACCATACCACGCATAGATCTCGACGCCCTCTTTGGCGAGCGCGGCGGCGACTTCATCGTTCGTCGAAAGGGGATTGCAGCCCGACCAGGTGACCTGCGCGCCGGCGGCGCGGAGCGTCTCGATCAGCACGGCCGTCTCTTTCGTGACATGCAGGCATCCGGCGATGCGGTAACCGGCGAGCGGCTTCGTCTTCGAGTAGGTCTCGCGGAGCTTCATGAGCACCGGCATGCGGCTTTCGGCCCATTCGATCTGCCGGCGGCCAGCATCGGCAAGTTTCAAATCTCTGACCTTATATTGACCTTCTTTATGATCCATGTGTTTTTTAGATAAACACCCCCGCCTTTCCAGGGCGGGGGAAGGGGGTGGTTAATTCTGCGCCTCAACCGCCATACGGAAGATAGGGTTTCGCGTTTCCCGGAATTGTTATTTTTCTATAAGCCCCATAGACTTTTGCCGGTCAGACTAGAATCCGCCCCCCGATCCCATGACAAACTTGCCCATGACAAACTTGCCCGGCTTCTCGGATCCTTCAGTGTGCGGAGTCTTATCTGGCCAGCACCAATGGCACGGTTTCCATGTGCCCATTCATCCGCACAAGACACTCATACATCCCATTACTGACCGTGGGATCGCTCCATACGAAGCGATGCTCCCCGGCCGCCAGCTCGCCGGAATAGAGATGCGCGATTTCCGTTCCCAGCGTGTTTACGATGGAGATATCGGCATAGCCGCTCGATTGCGAGGAGAATGAGATGGTGGTGGCTTGGGAAAGGGGATTCGGATAGACTTGTATTTCAGGTTTGGAAGCTGCAGGCGTTTGCACAACAGAACTAATTCCGAAATCGGAAAGCGGGCGGCGCCAGACACCATGACTTCCCGTGCCTGCAAAGAGGTAGCCGTTTGCGACATAAAGTGAAGTAATGATCGTATCGGCCAGCCCTTCACTGGCTTGGTACCATGTAACGCCACTATCGCGCGAGAGGTATATCCCATTGTTCGTTCCAGCATATACGTTCCCGTATACGACATCTCTCGAAAGAGAGTTTGTGCTCGATGGATTCGTCTGATTCCAGTGTTTGCCATTGTCCGTAGATATGTATATACCAGTAGGCGTACCGGCAACATGGGTATATCCGATATTGACGTATGCATCGATTGGAGTATTCAGCAATCCGTAGGAACTCCAACTTTGCCCGTTATTCGTGGTAACGAATAAGCCGCAGGGATCAATACCAGCGACCACATTGCCGTTATTATCGTACCCAAAGCTCGTGACGGTAGCACTTGTAATCGTTCCAGGCAGGCCCTTATTGATCGCAGTCCATCCGACGATGCTGTCCGGGCCGACGAATGTTGCCGAATAAATACCGTCATTCTCGGTTCCCGCCAGCAACATAGAATTACCATAAAAGAACGAGGTAACGGCATAAAAATGACTATCGTCAAGTCCCGTATTGATATAAGACCATGTGGTCACGGGGTTCTGCGCAATCATCACGCCATATTCGATTCCCAGTAGCTCGTGCAACCCTACTTCTTCGAAAGCGAAGACCGAATTATCGCGGGGATACGTTTGCGGGTTTGTCCATTTATTTCCACCGTCGGTCGAAACGTTCACTCCAAAGTTAAGCAGGCCCGCTAAGAGGTCCCCATTATTCTCACCGAGACACAGTACCTTATCCGCTCCCCATGGCGGACCGAGCGTCTGCCTCCACTGCGCGCGGGCACTCTCGAAATGTATGAGTGAAAAAACAAGGACAAGTAAGAGAATCCGTTTTGGTGTCATGATTTTTGTTTCTTCAAAGCCGCGACGTGTTGCGATAGTGCCCGAACAGGTCAAGGTGTAACTATGATTCGCAGCGTCGCCATCGCGGATCGTTCATCCGTCCCATTCCTCCGCACAACGCATTCATACACGCCGGGTGGCGCGGTCATCTTGGCCGCGGACCATTCGAACGAATGCTCACCCGCCGCAAGATCGCCCGAATAGAGATGCGCGATTTCCGTTCCCAGCGTGTTTACGATGGAGATATCGGCATAGCCGCAGGCATCCGAAGTAAACGAGATGGTTGTCGATTGAGAGAAGGGATTGGGATAGGAACGAATAATTTCCTGAGGCTGCGGTTCATTTCGTGCACCAGCGTTCGATACCGTAAATAATTCCGAAAGGGAGCGGCGGTAGACGCCAAGTTTTGTTGCAACAAACGCAAAGGTATCGTTAAAGGCAAAAGCTGTTGCAGTGGAGTCTTCTAATCCGTCATTGACTCCCTGCCAGTGCCCGCCGTTATCGGTCGAAAGATAAACTCCACCGATGTCTCCTATCGCAAACAGCGCATTCCCGTCCACAGCAAAACTCCAAAGATCGAAATAGGATGGCAAGCCGTTCGAGGCCGATTCCCATGTCATTCCCAGATCGGTCGAGCGAACGACAGTATCTCCCCAACCGGCAAATAACACGCTGCCGATCGCTGTGACCATGCCACGATACGGATCGAAACCCGTGAGAAGGACCTGCTTCCAACTGGCACCATAATCCTGAGCTCCATAGAGTTCTTGTGGGCTCTGATTGCGTTCAAGGCCGTCAAAACTGGCCGCAAATAATACGGTATCAATCGCCGCGAATGACCGAGCTTCCGAGCAGGCGCGAATTGTTCCCCATGTTCTCGAACCTGCTACGGAAGAAAGAAGCTGATCACCCGTTCCGGCAATGGTAACATTGCCGATCGTGCCGAACGACAAAATAGCATTTCCACCGAAAGTTGGGTCGTGGGACCATGACCTTCCACTATCTGTGGTCCGAACAATTTCTCCTCGATAGGTTCCGGCAAGCAGGTCCGATCCCTGTAAAGAAAAACATTCGATGGAAGAGAGCTGATTCCTCTCCTGCCAGTTTGTCCCATTGTCGGTAGAATAAAACGTAGAATCTCCACCTAAAAACACGTTTGAGCCGATCGTTGCAAGCGCGCCACCTCCATAGATCGTAAGATGCACTCCCGATTGAAACGGCCATGTATTGCCATGATCGAACGATTGCCGGACACCATTGCCGGTCGCGGCGTAGAGTACATCTTCGGTGGAGGAGAAAGAATCGAGAACGGGCAGGATGGCATAGACCCATGTTGTCGAAGTAAACGTCAAGCCATTATCGGATTCGTTCCATATGCTGTCGGACAAGTCAAAAAATTTATACCCCGCGCCTGCAAATAGAAGGTCTCCGATCTGCGAAAATGTTCGGACTTCCATTTGCGTCAGACCCTGGTTCCACGGTGCCCAGCTTCTCCCGCTGTCGCTGGAACGAAATACGCCGCCGCCAAACGTTCCGGCAAAGAGAGCATTATGCGGCTGTTCATGTTCCGTAGCGGCAAGGCATCGGACATCGATGTTCGTAAGGCCAGTGTTAGAAGGGGTCCAGGTCGCTCCCTGATCGCTGGAACGAAATATACCGTTCGAAGTCCCGGCAAAGAGCAAGGAGTAATACGATACGAATGCATCGACACGGGTGGAATTTGGAATGCCTGTATGGGCGGAGGACCAGCTCGCTCCGTTCGTAGTGGAAACAAAGATCCCATTGGAAGTACCAGCAAAGAGAGATGTTCCCGATACCCAAAGCGATTGGACATCGAGCACGCTTAATCCTGAGTTAATAGCACTCCATGTTTTAGCGGAGTCCATGGAGCGATAGACACCCCCTTTGGATGTGCCGGCGAACAACGTCGTGCCATCGACCACCAGTGTTTGCACACCAACGTCCTTTAAACCGGAGTTCATTGGTGTCCAGGAATCCCCTTTATCGGTAGAGACAAATATTCCCGTCGCCATTCCGCAAAAGAGCTGGGAACCGATATTGGCAAGACAATAGACGTTACCGCTCGAAGGTCCATTCGTCTGCACCCACTGCGCGCGCGCCATACGGGTGCCCGTGAGCGCGAAGAGGAGCGTGAAAGCAAGAAGTTGTTTTGTCCACATACTCACCATTCAAAACGGCATCGGGCGGCAATCGTGCCCAGGGGAGGGCAACTCGGAATGCCGAACGCGTCGTGTGCAAGGAAGCGCTGCTTCCTTGCAGGAGCCGATGATCGCTGATGACGCTCCAGGCAGACACTAATTTTTGTAGTACAGCCTTCAGGCTGTCCCCGGCTTTCAAGCTGCGCGTGCTAAAGCACGGGGACAGGCTGAAAGCCTGTTCTACATGCGTATCGGTGCGCGTTATCGATCGAGCATGATCGGTACGGTTTCCATCCGCCCATTCATTCGCACAAGACACTCATACATTCCATCCGGCACGCGTGGCGCGGCAGCATGATCGCTCATGCTCCTGGCCGGGTTCCATACGAAGCGATGCTCCCCGGCCGCCAGCTCGCCCGAATAGAGATGCGCGATTTCCGTTCCCAGCGCGTTGACGATGGAGATATATGCATAACCGCTCGCTTGCGAAGTAAAGGAGATGGTGGTCGATTGGGAGAAGGGGTTGGGGAAAATAGTTAGCAGGGAAGTTGGGTCCGATTGAGGGGTAATTTCAGCGGCTGCGTATGCGCTGCCGGTGAATGTGATATTCACACTCTCTGCTTCCGAAACGATTTCGAGATTAGCCGAAAAAACTCCTGCTTTCGATGGCTGAAAAAATACCTCGAAGGTGAACGACTCTCCGGGAAGGAGTTCCACTTTGGCGGAGAGGTCGCTGGTTGAAAAAGCATTTTGTTTGGGCGTTAACTGAAAGGACTGGATCGTAAGAGGCGATTTCCCGACATTGGACACCGTCACGATCCGAACGGAATCCTTCCCGACCGGGACGCTCCCGAAGTCGAGGGAATCGGCACTGACGCCGATCGAGTACGACACGGTTGACAGTTCGGAGAGGGAGCGGCGCCACACGCTGCTGCCGTTCGTCGCGGCAAAGAGCATCGGCGACGAGGTGTTCCCGCCGGTCACGGTAAGCGCTTGTACATACGGGTTTATCAGGCCATCCTCGATCGAAATCCAGGTCGTGCCGTGGTCCGGAGAGAAAAAGATCCCGTTGCCATACGTCCCGGCAAAGAGCATGGGCGACGGCGAGTTCCCATTGCATACCGCGAGGGCGCGGACATCCTGGTGCGTCAGTCCTACATGCTTCCAACGGGAGCCTCTGTCGGTAGAGAGAAAGACGCCGCTGTCGGCTGTGCCGGCAAAGATCATGGGCGACGACGAATTGGAGTTCATCACGGCGAAGGCCTGGACCGTATTTTCATTGAGGCCCGACTCCTGCCAACTGTTGCCGCTATCGGTCGAGAGATAGATCCCACGGTCCTGCAACCCGGCAAAGAGCGTGGATGACGATGTGTTTGTGCCGATCACCGCAAGGGCTTTGACGGTCGTCCACTCGATGAAATAGCTTAAGCCGTTATTGACGTCAATCCAATTTGCGCCGTTATCCGTCGAACGATAAACGCCGATGTCATCTGTTCCGGCAAAGAGTATGGGTGAGGCGGTACCCGGACCTATCACGGCATAGGCGGTCACCGTACCACTTCTCGCCCCCGTGTCGCCCTGGAACCGTTTATCCGGAGCCGTCCAGTGCGCACCGCCATCGGTCGTCCGCGCAACGCCATCCTGGGATCCGGCAAATAGATTCGTTCCGCTCACGGCAAAGCAGGTGGCGGCATCTCCGGCATAGGGCCAGGTTGTGGTACCTCCCGCACGTGCCCAGCTTTCACCGCTATCCGACGAGAGAAAAATGCCCGAGAACGGAGACCCCGCAACGATCGCCTGCGAGGGTGAATTCTCGCCGATCGTTGCAAGCGCTCGCACATCCATGCTCGTCAATCCCGTCGCGTTCCAGCTTGCGCCTTCGTCGGTCGAGATAAATACTCCGCTATCGTTCGTTCCCGCAAAAAGTATGGGCTCGGGCGCGTTCGTGCCGATCGCAACAAGGGCCTGGACGGATGCTTGCGGGAGGCCGGAACCCGATGCGGTCCAGCTTATGCCATTGTTCGTCGAGCGAACAACGGAGCCAAAGCCGCCTGCAAAAAGATTGGGACCGATCGCCGCAAAGCAGGCACCGCCATTTCCTATACTGGTCCAGCTTCTCCCGCTGTCCGTGGAGAGAAAATCGCCGTCGGTCTGCGTTGCTGCAAAGAGGTCATTACCGCTTAGCGCAAAGGACGTCGCCGGAGCGTTGAAGGGCCAGCCGGAGGTAACGTTCGTCCAGCTTGCGCCACGGTCGGTAGAACGGAACACTCCGCCACTTCCGAGTCCGGCACTATCGAGCCAGGCCAGGCCTGCAACGAGAATCGTTCCGGTGGCCTGGAGGGAAATGACGGAACTATTAGCCGGTAAGCCGTTACCGTCCGAGGTCCAGCTTTTGCCGGTATCGGTCGAGCAAAAAACGCCATGGCCCGTGGGCGGGTACGCGAGGCCCGTACCGGCATAAATAGTTGTTCCCAGGACGGCAAACGCATTGAACGGGGTCGACGGCAGCAACGAATCGACTTCTTTCCAGCTCGCGCCGCTGTCGGTCGAAAGATCGACGCCATACTCCGTTCCGGCAAAAAGATTGGTGCCCATGACCGCAAGGGAACGTACATTCGCTCCCAATTCCGGGTAGGACCAGGTTTTGCCATTGTCGGTCGAACGGAACACGCCACTGGCCACTTCGCTATTATTCCCCGCAAAGAGGACCGGTGCCAGTGAGTTTATTCCCATGACCGCAAAACAATCGACATTGCCACTATAGGGTCCGTTCGTGGGCACCCACTGCGCGTGGGCCGGAATCCCCGCAATCATCAAGAAACTCGCACAAACCGCCATTCGAAGGTTCATAGAAGAGATCTCCACTCATGAGAAGACCCACAAAGCGGCAAAAGGTAACCGCGATGTCTCAAATAAATCTGGGTGCGGCGAAAGGGGGAGGCATAGAAAGGGGAGCCTTGGAAAGGGGAGCCTAAGAGCAAATCGGAATGACCTTGTAACGGATCAAATATATTCAACGCGGCCACGCATGTCCTCCTGAGTCAGGCTGCTTTGCAGCATCAGGCATGCGAGTACAATTTCGCCGATCGGAGTTTCAGGACTGCAATAAAGAATTCCGAAGTGGTCCCACTCCTTCGAAGCGAGGCGAAGGAAATCGCTGTCCCTGGTAATGAGAACCCTCCGTTCACGCTGCGCGTATTCGAATTGCGATTCATCGGGTCTGGAACGCAGCCCGGCTTCCGGGGTAGTGGTCACATCGATCTTTTGAACCCGCAACGCGCGAGCCACTTTGGAAGTAACACTCTCATCCAGATGGAACCGGATCTCTGTCACTCAGATCGAACGGTGTTTCAAGGCGTCCAACAGGGACCGGTTCGAAGCACGCAACGATTGTATGAACTGCTTGTCCTCGATGAACGACCGGTCGATCTCCTCTTTATGATCGTAATAATAGGCGAACGCAGCATAGACCGCTGCGAGCGACACTTTCCAATCGTCGGCAATCTCCTCGGCAGACATCCCTTGAAATCGGTGATGGGAGATCACGTCCTTCACGGTAAGCCTCGTTCCAGAAATGCGAGGCTTACCGAAGCACATATCCGGATCGGAAACGATATGTTCTGTGCTCAGATTCATCATTTTTGCAACAGGACGATGAAAGAATCGAGTTCCAAACGCTCCAGTTGTGCCGGGAAGCAGCCGAGCATGATCGCTCATCCACTTGCCGAGCATGATCGCTCATCCCCTCGCCGCCCATGATCGCTCATGCGCTTCCCGGCATCCAGGCATGGGTTAAAAATCCGTTGTTGCCAGCGGTTTGCCCGATTCGAGGAAGCTCTTGAGGCTGGAGGTGATCTTTGTCCAGCCGGTCGAGACAGCGGCTTCCACTTTATCGGAGAGTTCTTCGTGAATGATGGTGAGCAGCATCGCGTCGCCGGCAGGCGCGAGTTTGTAGGTCACTTTCGAGATCGGCTCCTCCGCGAAGTGCGGGTACGGAGAGACGTCGAACGTGTAGGAGAGCGACGTGTAGGGATCGTAGGAGAGAACGGTTCCCTTCCAGCCGACAGAACCGTTTTTCCCGACCAGTTCGAGGCCGGCGCCGACCTTCCAGTCCGAACGAAGTTCCTTGCCGTTCCAATACTGGCGCGTAAATTCTTTCGACGTGAGCGCTTCCCAGAGTTTTTCTGCGGTCGTGTTGATGTACGTGTTGTAGGTGAATGTCTTCATGTTAACGATGTTTTAGGATGTGATGGTTGTTCGAGTGCTTGTTTCAAATTGGAGATCGCGGCGAGCCGTGCATGCTCGTACTTCGAGACCCAGCGTTCGTAGATATCCTGTATCGGCACCGGATTGAGGTAGTGCAGCTTTTCGCGGCCCTTCCATTGCGTGACGATAAGGTTTGCCTGCCCGAGGATCGCGAGATGCTTCGTGACCGCCTGCCGTGTCATGGAAAGGTATTCGCAGAGTTCGCCGAGCGTCTGTCCGTCCTTCGCGAACAGCCGGTCGAGCAGTTCCCTGCGGGTCTTATCGGCGAGCGCTTTGAATACCCGGTCCATCGTAAAATTAGCCATGAGGATAGGGCTCCTGCATGGTGACGGAACCCGTTTCGAGCAATGACTTTAAATTCGAGATCACTTTCGGCCATCCTCCGGAAACGGCTTCGATCAATTTCGAAGCTTCCCGTTCGATCGTGTGCGCGATCGTGAGCTTGACGGCCGTATCGAACGGTTCGATCTCGATCGTGCAGATCGAATCGCCTTCGGCCTTAAGTTCGGGCCGATCGATGTGTTGCCAGCGGATGACAAGCCGGCGCGGCGGATCGGCTTCGAGGATCTCGCCGGCGTCGGTCACGCGCCCATCGGGATAGATATTCTTCCACGAGGAGCCTGGCCGCCACTCGCTTTCGATCCGATTGCCGAACCAGTATTGCCGAATGAACTCCTCGCTGGTTAATGCCTGCCACAGCTTTTCGGGGGTCGTGCGGATGTACGTGACGTATAGGAATGTAGATTTAGCCATAAGTGTAATTCCGTTATTTACGAATGGTCTTGCCCGATTCGAATATCACAACCATTATATGCAACCAAAAGGTTGCATGATTTTCAAGAAAATTTCTTTGCTGTGTCATGCCCGCAAATGCGGGCATCCCGAGTGGGTAAAACAGAAAATTCAGGTGATGCCAGTGGCCGGATCTACCCGCATTTGCGATTGATGGGAATTATCCTCTCGAGGGATCGTCCACCATTACTTCCTGATAGGTCTGCGAAGAGAGTTGGTCCTCCTGCGGGGACTCGATCAGGCGCTTCTTTTTCCAGTCGCCTTTCATATAGATGAGGACGACAATAATTCCCATCACGACATTCGCGATCGGGACCGACCACCAGATGCCGTCGATGCCCATCGCCGTGTGCTTGGAGAGGATATAGGCGATAGGGAATTGAAGCACCCATTGCGAAATGAGGGTGAGCATCATCGTCATCACCATATTGCCGGAGGCGCGAAAGACGGCGGTAAGGCAAAACTGTAACCCGATGAAGCCCCAGGAAAAGGCGATAATGCGCAGAAAAATAGCTCCGGCATCGATCACGCGCTGGTCGCTCGGAACGAAAAACTGCACGAGGGCCGCGGCGGTGAAAAAGACGAGAATGCCGAAGGCTTCGAGCGCAATAAAACCGGCCGCGGAGCCGAGCCACGCGATGCGCGCCGCGCGTTCCATATTGCGGGCGCCGATATTCTGGCCCACGAGCGTGGCGATCGCCATCGAAAGTCCCATGGCAGGGATCATGACGACCTGCAGGATATTGGAGCCGACGCCGTAGGCCGCCATACTGACCGTCCCGAAACTCGTGATGAGATAGGTCATGACGATGAGGCCGAGGGCCCGTGCCGATTGCTCGATCGAAGCTGGGAACCCGAGGAAAAAGGCGCGCTTGATGTAGGCGAAGTCCGGCCGCAGATCGTGCCAGTGCAGGCGCACGCTGTACTTTCCTCCAAGAAGAATAATAATGCCGAGGATCGCCGCGATGCTCTGGGTACCGACGGTCGCGATCGCCGCACCGGCCACCCCGCTCGCGGGGATCGGTCCCCAGCCATAGATAAAGAGCGGGTCGAGCCCGAAATTCAAAATTACAGTCCCAAGCACAATGTAGACGGGAATCTTTACCTCGCCGACTCCGCGTAAGACAGATTGGAACATGAAGAACACGAAGTTGAAGATCAGCCCGATGAATGAGACCCGCATGAACGAAAGCGCGCCTCCATAGACCTCCGGCGCGACCCCAAGCGAATTTAGGAATATGGGCGATAAGGCATAGCCGATGATCCCGAGAAAAATAGAGATGAGGACGATCATCAGGATCGTCTGGGCTGCGACATGATCGACCTTCTCGTGGTCCTTCGCGCCGAAGTATTGGGCGATGAGAATCGAGCCCGAGACGGCGAATCCCAGACCGAGCGAAATAGAGAGGAACATCACCGGGAACGATACCGATACCGCCGCAACCGCATTACCGCCCAGGCGTCCGACCCAGAATGCGTCGATCAGTTGATAGGCTGCCTGCAGGACGTTCGCGAGGATGAGCGGGACCGCGAGCGTCAGCAGCGAGCGCAGGATCGGGCCTTCCGTCAGCTTTGCATGACGGACGTGGTGCTGGGAATGTGGCGGTGGTGTCGAGGGCATTTTTCGAGAACACGAGAGGCGATTCCCTGATTCATTCTCCGCAGCATCCGATTCATTTTCCTCAGCATCCGATTCATTCTCCGCGTATACCGGCTACGCGCGGGACACATGCATGGGCTGTTCGTAGACGCACTCGGTCGGTTTTTTATCGAAGCGAAGACCGACAAACGAAGGATGACGAAAACTGCCATCGCCGGTCCGTTCGGTAAACTTGACTTCACAGACGAGCTTCGGTCTCAGCCACTGGACTTCAGATAAGTTCCTGCCGCGAATGGCTTCCCATTTATTGCGCTTCGCGGTAAAAGGCATATCGAAGGGCGGTCGGTCGGTCCTGAGGGGCTGCATGAGATCGTAGATCTCCTTGAGCCGTTTTTGGTCGAACCCGGTGCCCACTTTGCCGACCGAAACGAGCCGTTTGCCATCGTACAAGCCTAAATGGAGGGCGCCGAAATATTCCCGGCTGCCTTGCGGCCGGGTGTACCCAACAATAACGGCTTCCTGGCGCATCGTCGTCTTGATCTTGAGCCATTCGGTGGAGCGGCGCTGCTCATACCGGCTGGCACCGTTCTTAGCCATGATCCCTTCCAGCCGTTTGCGTTCTGCGTTGCGAAATAATTTCGTTCCTTTCTCAAGGACGTGCGGGGCGAACTGAAAGACCTCCCGCGGACGCAGGATTTTTTTCAGTTCCGCCTTGCGGAGCAGCAGACGCGCATCCCGCAGGTCATAGCCATCCACATAGAGAAGATCGAAGACATAATAGACGATCTTTTGCGTTTTGGCGAGCCGCTGGATCGTGTCCCGGTTCGTGACGCCAAAGCGTGCCTGCAGGTCCTGAAAGTTCGCGGTGCCGCGTTTGTTGAGGACGATGATCTCGCCGTCCAGGATCGCTTCCTTCGCGCGGACCCATTTGGGGAGGTCTTTCAATTCCGGATACCGGACCGCCATCGACTTTTGGTTCCGTGAAAGGAGTTCGAAAGAACCGTTCTTGATATACGCGAGGGCGCGGATCCCGTCGTACTTATCTTCGAAGATCCAGCCCTGGCGATCGAAGGGTTTATCGGCGAGTGTGGCCTTCATCGGCTCGACCTCGTGCGGCATCGGCGCTTTTCGCGCTCCGGGAATGTCGATCGGCATGCGAGATGAACCGGTGACGAACACGAAATGGTTTTGGACCGTCCCGAAGGGAAGGAATTAAATCATGCCCAGAAAATATTCGTGCACGCGCGTATCGTTCACGACTTCCGGGTGAAAGACGGTCGCCAGTAGATTCTTTTCGCGCGCCATGACAATGCCGCGTTCGACCCGGGCAAGCACCTCAACGCCCGTTCCTGCCCTGGTAATAAGAGGAGCGCGAATGAAGACGCCCGGAAAATCGGGTGTGCCCAGGGCCGGAATCGCAAGCGGCGTTTCGGAACTGAAACGCTGCGGCCCAAAAGCATTCCGGTGAACTGTGATGTCCATCAGTCCCAATCTGCCTTGTGTGGACCCTTCGATATCTTTTGCGAGCAGGATCGATCCCATGCAGGTGCCCCACATCGGGAGGCCTTCTTCGCCCAGCGTTTTTATAGCTTCAAAGATATGTTTTGCGGCTTCCGACTTTTCGAGAATGGCGACGGCCGTCGATTCGCCGCCGGGAAGGATCAAGGCATCGATCTGTTCGAGATCGCGGGCGCGGCGAACATCTTTTGTGTGTGCCCCCAGGGAACGGAATTTTTCGATATGCTCACGAAAATCGCCTTGCAGGCCGAGAACACCGATCGTTTTAGATCCTGCGGGCCGATCCTTGGATCTGGCTGGTATGTCCGTCATTCGGAGCGGAATAAATCGTAGCGAAGTCCGAGGATGACTTTCAACTATAATCCACGGACCGCCAGTAATTCCCGCTCTTCGAGCGAGGCGACCGTGCGCCCGACCATCGGCTCACCCAGGCCGCGGCTGACTTCGGCGAGCACCGAGGGATCGCTGTAGTAGGTCGTCGCTTTCACAATGGCCGCGGCCCTCCGGGCGGGATCGCCGGACTTGAAAATTCCCGAACCGACAAAGACGCCGTCGACGCCCAGTTGCATCAGGAGTGCGGCATCGGCCGGGGTGGCAATCCCGCCGGCTGCAAAATTCACAACGGGAAGTTTTCCTGTCGCCGCAATGTCCTGTACGAGATCGAGCGGGGCGGCAAGATTTTTTGCGGCACTATATAATTCGTCCTTCGAAAGCGATTGGAGCTTCCGAATTTCGCCGAAGATCGCGCGCGCGTGTCGTACGGCTTCGACGACATCTCCCGTTCCGGCTTCGCCTTTGGTGCGGATCATCGCCGCTCCTTCGGCAATTCGGCGGAGCGCTTCGCCAAGATTGCGAGCGCCGCAGACGAACGGAATTTCGAATTTCGATTTGTCGATGTGGTTCTCTTCGTCCGCCATCGTAAGGACTTCGCTCTCATCGACGCAATCGACGCCGAGCGCCTGGAGGATCTGCGCTTCGACAAAATGCCCGATCCGCGCTTTCGCCATCACAGGGATCGAAACGGCTTCGATGATCTGTGTAATCAGTTCCGGGTCGGACATGCGGGCGACGCCGCCCATGGCGCGAATGTCCGCGGGAACTCGTTCGAGCGCCATCACGGCGACGGCGCCGGCGTCCTCCGCGATCCTGGCCTGTTCGGCGTTGACCACGTCCATAATGACGCCACCTTTCAGCATCTGCGGAAAGGCGCGTTTAACGAGCGTCGTGCCCGTTTTGGACGTCTGGCCGTTTTTGGTATGACCGTTGGTTTCGATGTGACCGTTTGTCTTCATTGACACGGATAACAATTTTTTTTCGGGCTTAGTGCAATTTTTTATACGTTGCGGTTTGCGACACCGGCTAAAAAGGCTGCGATCATGCGCGCCGCGAGGCGAGAGGTCCTGCTGTCGATATCGTGCGGCGGACTGACTTCGACGATGTCCAGCATTCGGACGTTTTTCGAAAGCCCCGCCGCCGTGGCCAATTCGTATGCTTCTTCGGCCAAAAATCCGATGGGAGCCGGGGCGCTGACGCCGGGCGCGTCGGAGGCGCGGACACAGTCCACATCGAAGGAAAGATAGGCTGGGAACTCCGGATCGCCATGGGAGATCGCGAATTCGCACTCTTCGAAAGCATGGGGAAGGTGCGCCGTCGTCGCGTCTTCGAAGGTAAGGATACGTGCTCCCTGCCGGACCACCCACTCGAAATGCTCGCGCGCCGTAACGAAGGATTGAATCCCGATCTCGGCAAATTGATGTCCGGCCACGATCCCTTCTTCGAGGAGGAGCCGAAAACTGCTGCCCGAGTGATGCCGGCCGTTCTTTTTTTCGCGGACGTCGAGGTGCGCGTCGATATTCACGATCCCAATGTCGGAATTCGCGCCTTGTTTAAAGCCACTCGCAAGAGGATAGGTAATATCATGTCCGCCGCCGAGCGCGATCACGATTTTTTTTGCGGCGATGAACTGCTTTACGACCTCAGAAGCATGCGCGTGCATTGTTTCCAAATCGCTGTGTGGGATGTCGCCCACGTCGACGATGCGAAGCGTATCAAGGTGCTGCTTAAATTGCGGCCCGGCGTAGGGCGTAAGCGTTCCGAGCCATTCTCGAATGGCCGAGGGCGCCGCACTCGCTCCAGGGCGACCGCCATTGCGGCGAATGCCTTCGTCGGTGGGAACCCCAAGTATGACGACGTCGGCGATATCGAGTTCCTCGGGCCTCTGGATGAACGAGGCAAGACGCGGATCGTCCGGAGAAGACGAAATCGCCGGATAAGAGGGCGGTGTAAACGTTGAGATCACAGGCGCAGAACACGGAGGACGCCTCTCTCATTCTACGGCCGGGCGAGTGCGATTCTTTTACGGCCCGGTGAGCGTGTAGGTATAAGTAAAGACGAGCACCCGCGTCCAGCCGGTGCGCCGGTTTTCGGTGCGGATCGATTCCAAAAGTCCACGCGGTGTATAATGGCACTCGACGTTTTGGATGGGAGCTCGTTCGCTCCTGAGGTCGCTGGACAGAAATCGCTCGTCCTCGAGAAAGCGGTCGCGCTCGGTGATTTTCATGCCGGTGCTGTCGAGCGATGTTTCTTCGTCGGTTCGTTCGGTGCTATCGTAGCGCAGCCATCGGGAAGGTTCGTTCAGATAGGAAACCCGCTCGTCGTTTCCAGGGCCCGGTTTGAGAGGGAATTGTTGCATTTTATAGACCCGCGCCGAATCGCGATAGACATTCAAAAAACCGAAAGGCGGGCGAAGTTTGCGATCGAAACCGAGGCTGCGGTAGAGATACCGTTCGACGCGCCCCTCGGAATCGAACGCCGTCAACTGGATGGCGGTGAGCATTCCATGTCCGTTAATGTACGACGTGTCGTACTCCATCACGAGATTCGCCCGGTCGGGGGTCGAAGGGCGATAAAAAAAATGGTTACCCTGCAGGCTGCCGTCGGGGTTTCGAAGTTCGACGCGCTCGATCGCGCCGTTCTCGTCATAAAAAAATTCCTGCGGTGCGTGCCAGCCGTCCTCGGCGTATTCGTACCAGTCGCGCTCGAGCCGGCCGGCCGTGTCGTACCGCCAGCGTTCGATCGAGATCGAACGGCCGTTCGCATACTGGGTTTCGGCGATGGGATGCCCGGCGCTGTCGAACTCGATTTGCAGGGAATCGCCTTCTTCGGCAATGGGGTGGTCGGCGCGAAGGAGTACATGGGTTCCCGCTCGCGTAAAAGTAACGCGGCCGTAGTGCGTGCCGAGCGTATCGGGGTGTGAGCCGCTCGCGTCGATATCGAGGGTCGTGACGGTAAAGGAGCGAAGGCCATGAACGCCGGCTTCGCGAGACCAGAGTGCGTAATCGGTCGAGTCGGGTGCGACCGGACGCTCGAGCGTGGCGGGAACCGCCATCTGGGCAAAGAGGGGGCTCGCACGGATGGCGAGCAGAAGGCAAAAAGAGAGCGCGAAACGCATGGAACGCTACTTAGACGCAGGAACGCCGATTTCAGTTCTGCTTCCCGTCTATTTTCACTGGGATTTATAAAAACGATGGACTGTTTCCAACGACGCTATGAAGATTGCAGTCATCGGAGGCGGCCCGGCAGGGCTTTATTTTTCGCTACTCGTTAAAAAGTGGCGCCCGGATATCGAGATCGATCTGTTCGAGCGGAATGCGCCGGACGATACGTTCGGCTGGGGCGTCGTCTTTTCGGATAAAACGCTCAGCTATCTTCAGGCGGAGGACGAGCCGACGTACCGGGCGATCACCGACCGGTTTACGATGTGGGATAACGTCGATATCGTGCACCGTGACGAAACGGTCACCGTTCGTGGAAATAAATTTTCCGGTATTGCACGGATCGAAATCCTGCGCATCCTTCAGGAGCGCTGCACGGAACTCGGAGTGAAGCTTCATTTTCGGTCGCCCGTCGCCGATCTTTCGGAGTTCCGGAATTACGAACTGGTGGTCGGTGCCGATGGGGTCATGAGCGAAGTCCGTTCCCAATATGAATCGTGCTTCAAACCCGATCTTTCGACGCGGACGAACCGATATATCTGGTACGGCACGCGGCATCTCTTCAAAGGCCTGACGCTGACGTTCCGCGAAAATACGGCCGGGGTGTTTGCGGCGCATTCGTATCAGTTCGATACCACCACGAGTACGTTTATCGTCGAATGCGATGAAGAGACCTGGACGACCGCTGGATTTCAGGACATGGACGAGGCCTCGACGCGGCGCTATCTCGAAGACGTCTTTCATCTCGACCTGCACGGCGCGGAACTGCTTTCGAACTATTCGAAGTGGATCAATTTTGTGCTCGT
>Ga0070741_10005884_pt1 | contig 26777 bp, 22 predicted proteins | sample Coa_R1_4_FD_66440 | JGI IMG/M metagenome (GOLD analysis project Ga0070741, IMG submission 66440) | Surface soil microbial communities from Centralia Pennsylvania, which are recovering from an underground coalmine fire - Coalmine... | ecosystem: Environmental > Terrestrial > Soil > Unclassified ... | reverse complement strand
AATCATGACGATGCCGCGAAGGACGTCGATCGAGGCGAGACGAGGCTTCATTCTGGCTTCACGATACCCGCATTACGATTGACATCACTTTGTCATTCGTATAGAAGTATGCGAACGTGACACCAAAGCTGCTGACGGTCGGAGAAGTGGCGACGCTCGCCTCGCGGCTGACCGGCCAGGGGTGCACGCCGCGACAAGTCCGTTACCTGCTCGTCGACGGCGGCCTGGGAACCGAATCCGGTCCGCGACCGCAGGGTCAGACCCGCATGTACGGCGTCATCGACCTCGCCATCGTTTGCCTCGCGCGCCGCATGCAATCGGCCGGCATGTCGTCGGCCGTCGCCCGCGCCGTCCTGACCTACCGCCGCGACGACATCGTCCGGGCGTGGAAAGCGGGGGCCAACGCGGCGCTGGTCGTGACCGGTCTGCATGGCGCCGTAGTCCCGGCGGCCAAGGCGACGTCGGCGAAGGCAGCGGCGACAGTGCCGCTGCAGGACGTCTGGCGCGGCCTCGACGCCGAAATCGAGCGCCTGACGCGAACGCGACCCACCGTCTGGATGTGGCGCGACGTTCCGGTCCACGCCGTGCCGCGGTCGATCGCCTAGCGCCGGCGGCACTACAATCCCCAGCACATTCCCATGCCTATCGACACGCGACCCGCGTTTCGCGAACGCGTCCTGCTGTGGACCGCGTCTGCGCTTTTCCTTCTCGCCGTCTTCACGCTGCTCGCGAGGCCGCGTCCGCCGGCGACGGGTGGACAGACACCCGCGCGAACCGTCGACGTGACGATCCTGCAACTCAACGACGTCTACGAAATGTTTCCGGTGGACGGCCGCGGCGGGCTCGCGCGGATCTCGACGCTGCGTCAACGACTCGAATCGAAGAATCCGAACACGATTGCGGTCCTGGCGGGCGACCTGCTGAGTCCCTCTGCGCTCGGCGAAGCAAGAGTCGGCGGGTCGCGCCTAGCCGGCCGCCAAATGATCGACCTGATGAACCGAATCGGACTGAAGTTCGCGGTTTTCGGCAATCACGAGTTCGATCTCAAAGAAGCCGAACTGACGGCGCGCATCGCGCAGTCGACGTTTTCCTGGCTGGGTTCGAACGTCGATAAGGTCTCGAGCGCGGAGCCGTTTGGCGGCAGCGTGCGAGACGTCGTCGTCCCATTTCACGCACCAGACGGGACCGAGGTTCGTGTCGGCCTGTTCGGATTGACGATCGCGTCGACGCCGACCAAACCGTATGTCACGTACCGTCCCAACGTGGCGACGGCCCAGTCCGAAGTGGCCTCGCTGAAGTCGCGCGCGGACGTCATCATCGCCGTGACGCACCTCTCGCTCGCCGAGGACGAAGAGGTCGCGACGATGGTCCCTGGCATCGATCTCGTCATCGGCGGACACGAGCATCAGAACATCTACGCGCGGCGCGGCGCCGGCCTCACGCCGATCGCCAAGGCCGACTCGAACGGGCGGACCGTTTACGTCCACCATCTGCGGTGGGACGCGACGGCGCGACACGTCGACGTCGAATCCCGGCTGACTCCCATCACCAATGCGTTGCCCGACGATGCGACCGCCGCCAAAGCCGCCGAGGATTGGCGCGTGCAGGCGTTCAACGCGTTCGAGGCGGACGGCTTCAAACCGAACGAGGTCGTGACGACGCTTACGGCGGAACTCGATGGGACCGAGGCGAGCGTGCGCACGAAATGCACGTCGCTGACGCAACTGATCGGTCAGGGTATGGTTTCGGCGGCGAAGGGCGCAGTCGGCGCCGTCTACAACAGCGGATCAATCCGGCTGGATGACATCCTGCGTCCTGGGCCGCTGACCCAGTACGACGTCATGCGCGTCCTCCCGTATCCAGGCAAGGTTGTGCTTGTTCGTATCGGTGGCCAAGTCTTGAAAGATGCGTTGGAGAAGGGGCAGACGCTGCGGAACAGCGGCGGCTATCTGCAAACGTTCGGCATCGATGCCAGAAATCTCAAGCCGACCAGCAGTTATTTGATCGCGATGAACGACTTCCTGGCCGGCGGCAACGAAAAGGGTCTCGAAATCCTTGGGCAGGATGCGGCGCGAACGATTGTGGACAAGGACGTCAAGGAGTGGCGTCAGGCGACGATCGCGCAGTTCATCGCGTCGCCGGGCGGCGTGCCGTGTCCGGCGCCCTAGCTGCTCGCGTACGGCGTGCGGAACTGCAGCGCCTCCGCAAGATGATCGACGCACACGCGGTCATCGCCGGCTAAGTCGGCAATCGTTCGCGCCACTTTGCGGACGCGGGTGTACGCACGCGCGCTCAGCGCCATCTTCCGAACCGCCGCGTCGAGCATCCGCGCCGCCGGACGATCGAGCGCGCAATGCTCGGTCAGCATCGACGCCGTCATCGCCGCATTGGTCATCGTCGAACTCTCGTAGCGACGATGCTGACGTGCTCGCGCCGACACGACCCGTGCGCGAACAATGGCGGAGGCTTCGCCATCGGCGTTCGATCCGAGGACCTCGGGCGGTACGGCGGGGACGTCGACCGTCAGGTCGAGGCGATCGCGCAACGGTCCCGACAGCCGGCTGCGGTATTTCAGCATCTGCTGCGGCGTGCAGCGGCACTCGCGCGCCGGCTCAGTCGAAAATCCGCAGGGGCACGGGTTCATCGCGCCGACGAGCACGAATCGCGCCGGAAACATCGACGTCCGCGCGGCGCGTGCGATCGTCACGCATCCTTCTTCGAGCGGCTGCCGCAACACCTCGAGCACGTGGCGACTGAACTCGAGCATCTCGTCGAGAAACAAGACGCCGTGGTGCGCGAGGCTGACCTCCCCAGGACGCGGCTGCGATCCACCGCCGACCAGCGCGGCGTTGGAAATCGTGTGGTGCGGCGCGCGAAACGGACGGTCAGTCAAGAGACCGACGCCGGGACGGAGCACTCCGGCGACCGAATGGACCGCCGTCACCTCGAGCGCCTCTTCGAACGTCAGCGGCGGCAGGATCCCCGGCATCCGCCTCGCCATCATCGTCTTGCCGGCGCCCGGCGGACCGACGAGCAGCAGGTTGTGCCCGCCGGCGGCGGCGATTTCGAGCGCACGCCGGGCGAGGAGTTGGCCGCGGACATCGCGCAGGTCTGGGGCTGATAGGGCCGGTGGGGCTGGTAGGGCGGGTGGGGCAGGTGGGGCAGGTAAGGATGGTGGGGAGGCGGGAACGCCCGCGGGGTTGTTGAGAACAGCGACGGCTTCGGCGAGAGAGGACACGGCGAACACTCTCAGTCCTTCGACGATCGACGCTTCTTGCGCATTCGCTGCAGGCAGCAGCAGTCCGCCCACGCCGGCCTTTCGTGCCGCGACGGCGATGGGCAGGACGCCACGCGTCGCGTGAATCGAGCCGTCCAGCGACAGTTCGCCCAGCAGAATCAGATCGTGGATCTTGCGGCGCTCGACGACACCGGACGCCGCGAGGATGCCCAGCGCGATGGGCAGGTCGAAGGACGCACCGGCCTTCCGGACATCCGCCGGTGCGAGGTTGACGACGATCTTGTGCAGGGGAAACTCAAATCCGGAGTTGCGAATCGCCGCCCTCACGCGGTCACGGCTCTCGCGGACGCTGGCGTCTGGCAATCCAACCATCGTGAAGAACGGCAGCCCGAACGAGACATCGACTTCGACATGGACGGAACAGGCGTCCAACCCAAACAGCGCCGACGTTCGCAAGCTGGCCAGCATGGCCGCGCGTGCTTGCAAACCTCATCGCATGGGACGCGGTCGTGTGTTTTCAATAAGTTGGCGATGGAACCGACCGAAAAGCGGGCAATTCCTGCCCTGCAGAAATGGGCACGAGCGGGCAACCCGAGGTGCCAGACCACTCTGACACCTCTGACACCTCTGACGTTTTGAACGGTCGACGCCGATATCCTGTGTGCACTATCCTTTAGCGGCAACCCCGCACAATTTTTCTCGGAGCTGAAGATGCTGGACGCCTTCAAGAACCTAACCGGCGGCAAGGGCAAGCTGGTCCAAAAGCAAAGCGAAGAGCTCGAACTGCTGATCGCAAGCGCGCGCGAAGAACGCAGCGCCATCAGCGCGATGCTCAATGCATTGACGACGCGCAGCGCGAAGTTGACGCCGCTCAGCAAGTCACTCGAGCAGGTGACCGAGAAGGCAACGAGCGTGACGACGCGCCTCGACGAGATCGCGAGCCGCCTCGCGACGCTCGACGATCGCTCGAAAGAGCTGGCTGACGTCGACAATCGCATCCAGGCGCTGAAGGAAGCAGCGCGTCAGGCGGAGCAGACGACGCAGAAGGCGATCGGTCCCGACGGCGAACTGCAGAAGCACCGCGAAGCGGTCCAACACCTATCGTCACAAGCGCTGCAGACGCAGGCGACGCTCGACACGTTGAAGAAGGAACGCGCGGCGCTCGAAGAACTCCGCGGTCAGCTGCAGAAAGCCGAAAACGACGTCAAGCAGGCCGTCGGCCATGCGGGTGCGCTGAAGGGCGACCTCGATCAAGTGCGCGCGATGGCGACGACGCTGACGCAGGACTACGCGAAGATCCGTGACACGGCGCGCGCCGCGCGCGAAGACACCAACACCGCAGTCGCCACCGTCAAGGACGTCGAGAACAAACTCGGACCGCTCACGCGTCTCCACGAGTTGAGCCAGAACACCGAAGAGCGGCTCACGGCGCTCAACGCGTTGTCGGAGCACGTCTCGCGCAAAGCCAAGGCACTGGAAAGCCAGCAACAGTCGGTCGAACACGCCGTCGTCCAGGCCAACCGCGTCAACGAGATGGTCTGGGCCATGGACGTCCAGATCAACAAGCTCAACGAAGGGATGAAGCAGGCGGCGAAGGCCGAAGAAGTCATCGGGCGGATCGAGCGTTTGTCCGAAGACAGCGCGATGCGGATGGATGCCGCGTCGAAGCTCAATCAGGAATTCCAGCGCGAGACGATGCGGCTCGAAAAAGACAGCAAGCTGATGCTCGAGGCGGTCCGCACCGAGGTCAATTCGCTATCGATCCGCAAGAAGGAGTTCGAGGCGTTCGACGAACGGCTGCAGGTGCTGCAGACGTCGGTTGGCGACGCGGAGCAGCGGATGATCGCGCTCGCCGCCAAAGACAAGGCGATGGTCGAGCTGACGCAGAAGGTCGACACGCTGACGAAGCGCTTCGAATCGCTCTTCACGCAGGCCGACGACCTGACGAAGAAACAACTCTCGCTCGAGACGATGCGCGAGCGGCTGGCGCAAGTCGACGAACTGTCGAAGCGGACGTCGTGGCAGATGGACGCGCTGCGTCAAAGCCGGCAGGATCTCGACGTCCTCCGCAAAGAAATCCAGGAGTTCTACAAGTCGCACGCCGAAGCGGCGAAGCTCGCCGACAAACTCGCCGGCGATCGCCAGGCGCTCGAGGCCTTCACCGACCGGATGACGGCGTTCGGCGCGCAGGCCCCCGAGCTCGAAGCGAAGATGGACGCGATTCTCGGCAAGCTGAAGCTCGTCGACGAGGGGACGCAAAAGGCCACGCGGCTGCACGAATCGGTCGCTGAACTCGATGCGCAGATCTCGCGCGTCAGCGCGCGCGTGCCGTTCGTCGAAAAGCTCGAAGGCCGCCTGAACGGCCTCAACACGTTGAGCGGCGAAGTCGATTCGAAGCTCGCCGACCAGCTGGCCCGCCGGTCAGAGCTCGATACGCTCAAGACGGCGCTCGATGGTGTCGCCGCGCAGATGGTCGACGCGCAGCACAAGCTCGAGGCGGTCCGCACGCTGGAGCACTCGCTCGTTCCGCTCATCGCCGAAGTGAATCGGCTGCGAGCGGACATCACCTCCTCCGAGGAGCGCGTCGGCGCCCTCAAGTTCACCGAAGCCGCCGCGGTGGAGCAGGAGAAACGGTACGCCGAGCTCGTCGCGGCGAGCCGCAGCGTTGCGGCGGAAGTGGCCGAACGGTCACGGCAGATGCAGACGCTGTCCGAGGAGCTCGCGCGATCGATGAAAGTCAAGGACGAGATGATCGCCGAGCTGGATCGCGTGCAGAATCGCCAGCGCGACACCGTCAGCCAGATTCAGGCGTCCGAAGATCAGCTGGCGCGCGCCGAAAGCATGTTCAAGCAACTCGAATCGCGCCGCTCGCAGGTGGCGTTCGGAGAGAAGAAGCTCGCTGCGGTCGAAACGCGACTGGCCGAGATCAAGACGCTGGCGACCGAGCTCGACAAGAGCATCGCCGCCATCGCGAACCGCGAGCAGTTGATTGGCGCCGTCAAGACCGAAGTGGAGAACGTCCACCAGATCAGCGCCCGCAGCAAGGCCGACTTGGCGCACGTCATCGAACACCGCGGCGAAGTCGCCACGCTCAAGACACAGGTCGACACGCTGCTGTCGCGCATCGCGGAAACCGACGAGCGCATCGCCGCAATCGACTCACGCCGGAAGCTGGTCGACGAAGTGCAGACCAAGGCGAACGCGATCGTGCATGTGCTTGACGATGTGCGCGTCAACCTCGAAGCGTTGGGCGAACAGAAGGCGGTGATCGATCACGTGGCCGAGAAGGTCGCCCAGCTCGACTTCATGCTGCAGGAAGCACGCAACACGCTGCGCACCCTCCAGCACGAGCGCGAGTTGGCGGAACGGATCGAACAGGGTATCAAGCAACTGCGGACGCGCACGGCTGGGGCAGACGACAAGCGGCCTGCGGCAACGGCGTAGCAGTCGCCAGTCTGCTCGCCGGCAGTCGCCAGTCAAAATCGTAGGGCGGGTCCTTTTGGACCCGCCTTTTTAGTTTGTTAAACGATAGACCGTCAGACGCTGACCGGTCGTCAGTCGATCGCCAGGCAGCCGCGGATTCCAGGTCTTCAACGAGGTCACGCTCGTTCTGAACGCGGCCGCGATGGACGCCAGCGTGTCGCCGCGCTTCACCTGATACAACGTCTTCACGCGGTTCGACGTCGTCGCCTCGGCGAGTTCGCCGCTCGACGACACGGTCCGACGCGCTTCAGCCACGGGGACCGCGCGGTCTGTCTGCGCCGCCATCAGGACGGTGGCCTCAAACGGCACCATCAGCTTCTGGCCGGCCGCTACCCGAGCGGTCGCGGAGAGGTAGTTCGCTTCGGCCAGGTCCGCTTTGCTGACGTGGAGTTTCTTCGCGATCAGCGGCAGCGTGTCGCCGCGCTTGACCGTATAGAACTTCAGCGATGCGAGATCGGTGGAGACCGTTTCGTCGAGACGGGCCCGCACCACCTCCGCCTTGCCAGCCGGGACCTTCAGTTCGTAATCGTGGTCGCGAACGGGCGTCGTCCAGCGACGCAGTTCGGGGTTGAGCGACTGAATCTCGTCAATCGTCGTGTCGGTCCATTCGGCGACGCGGCGCAGGTCGACCGGGCGCGGCAGCGTGACCTTTTCGTAGGCGGGCGGCTGCTGAGGCTCGAAATCAAAACCATACTGCGCCGGATTGCGAGCGATGACGATGGCGGCGAGGATCATCGGCACGTATTCGCGCGTCTCGCGTGGAAGGAACTTCGGCTGCGCGGACAACTGCCAGAAGTCGTTGACCCGCGCGCTCTTGACGGCGCGCTGGACGCGCCCTGGTCCGCCGTTGTACGAGGCGAGGGCCAGATGCCAATCGCCCCCGAAAATCTTCGACAACGTCCGCAGGTATTTGGCCGCCGCGACCGTGGCCTTTTCCGGGTCGGAGCGCTCGTCGATGTACCAGTCGCGTCGCAGGCCGTTTTCGAGCGCCGTGCCGGTCATGAACTGCCATACGCCCTTGGCTTTCACGCGGGACAACGCGTTCGGCTTGAACGCGCTTTCGACGAGCGGGACGTAGGCGAGGTCGAGGGGCAGCCCTTCGGCGCGGAATACGTTCTGAATCATCGGCAGGTATTTGCTGCCGCGCTGCATGCCTTCTTCGATGAAGTCGTGCAGGCGTCCCTGGAACAACTCGATGTACGAGAGCACCCGCTGGTTCAAGGGGATCGGGATGTCGTGAGCCGCCGCGTCCGCCTGGACCGTGTCCTTGAGCTCGGGATTCGGCGACGGCGTCCCGAAGGTTGTCGTCAACGCCAGGAGTTCGTCAATCGAGGCCGGCTCGTACTTCTTTTCGGTAAACCCGTCACCGGTGGCGAGCGCGCGCACTTCGTAGCTGCTGATGCGATCGACCATCCGATCGAAGTGCTCGCGGATGCGCGGTTCCGACCGCGCGCCATACGGCGACTCCAGCAGGACGTCAATGGCCTTGTTGAATTCGAGTTTCGCGGCTTCGAAGTGACCCTGCTCCAACTCCGCCTGGCCGGTTGTGAAGTGATGCTCGGAGACGGCAATCAGCGCCACGACCGGATCTTCGACCGGCGCGGTCTGTGCAACCGGAACCGGCGGGGGAGTCGTTTCGGCAGCCGTGGCGACGCGCACCGGCACCGGGTTAGCCGGTGTCACCGTATGCACTTGCGATCTGACGCTCGAACCGCAGGCTGTCGCGAACGGGAGCAGCGCAATCAGGACTCGGCGCTGCCAGTGAAATTCAGTCATCCGCCTCCGCTCAATGGCCGAGTCAGTGTAACAAAGCCGAGTACGCTGGTCAACAATAAGTCCAGCCGGCTCAGCATTTACGAAATTGTTCGCGTGTCAACCGCGCCAGGGGGCGACGGTAAGAACGCGATGCTGTTCGGCGAGGTCCCGGGCCGCCGGCGTGATGATGGCGCGTTCGGAGACCACAAGTTTCCGTCCCGCCTGAATCGCCGTCCGGACATCATCTTCACAGACGAAGTCCATCGGCTTCTGGTCTGGGGTCAGACTCGAGTCTGACCCGAGTCTGACCCCAGTCTGACCCGAGTCTGACCCCGGTCTGACTCGAGTCTGACCCGGGTCGGACCCCGAAAAGCCGCGGGACGACAGGAACTGGTCGATCTTCCTGGACAGCGCCTCGGCGCTGATGCCGGTCGGCGGAGCCGGACGCGCAGGCGCGGACGGCAGTTTGGACCCCGCTGCGGCCGAGGACGAGGACACGACCGTGCCGCCCATTCGGTCCCACCGCGACACGACCGGCGCGACCTCGTAGGCCAGCCGCTTGATGTTCAACAAATGACGCGGAGAAATATTGTCGGACGTGATGTTGCCGCCGTAGCCGCCGCATCCCAACGTCATCGCCGGATCCAGACCCGTCGACAGACCAACCGATCCGTGCGTCGTCGGCGAATTGACGACGATGCGGAACGCGGGCTTGTGCAGGCCAAACTCCAGAATGACCTGCTCGTTTTGCGAATGGATCGACATGGTGTGACCCATGCCGCCGTAGCGGAGGATCTGCTTGCACCGCTCGCAGCCTTCGCGCCAGTCCTTGACGACGTAGTACGACAGGACCGGACACAGCTTCTCGATGGACAGCGGGTAATCGCGTCCGACCCCTTCGAGCGGAGCGATCAGCACTCGTGTCGTCGACGGCACGCTGATGCCGCACTTCTCGGCGATGTAGACGGCTGATTTCCCGACCAGCGCCGGATTCGGCAGCCGCTGCGGCGTGACCAGCACCTTCGCGACCGCATCCATCTCGGCCTTGGTCATGAAATGGCCGCCCTGCGCCTGGAACTCGCGTTTCACTTCGTCCGCGATCGGCTCGTCGACGACGACGGAGTTTTCCGACGAACACAGGACGCCGTTATCGAACGTCTTGCCGGTGATGATGTCGTGGACCGCTTTCTTGACGTTCGCGGTCCGCTCGATGAACGCGGGCGCGTTCCCCGGACCGACGCCGTACGCCGGCTTGCCGGCGCTGTACGCCGCGCGGACCAATCCCATGCCGCCCGTCGCGAGAATGACCGCGACGTCGCGCTGCTTCATCAGCTCTTGCGTCCCCTCGAGCGTCACCGTCGTCATCCAGTTGATCGCACCGGCCGGCGCACCGGCGCGACGAGCCGCCTCTTCCATCACTTCGGCGACGCGCGTGATGCACTTCACCGCCGACGGGTGAGGGCTCAGGACGATCGTGCATCGCGCCTTGATCGAAATCAGGATCTTGTAGATCGCGGTCGATGTCGGGTTCGTCGACGGAACCACCGCGGCGACGACACCGAATGGCTCGGCAATCTCGACGACTTTTCGATCCTCGTGTCGGGCGATGACGCCGACGGTCTTCATCGGCCTGATGAAGTTGTAGACCTTTTGCGCACTGAAGAGATTCTTCTGGATTTTGTCTTCGATGACGCCGTAGCCGGTCTCGTCGACGGCCGCCCGCGCGAACGCCTCCGCCTGCGCAGCGGCGGCGGCAGCCATTTCATCGACGATCGCATCGATGCGCGCTTGATCGAATTCCGCCAGCTCGAGCCACGCCTGCTTGGCGCGGCGGGCGAGCGCCCGCGCTTCGGCAATCGACGCGAGATCGCGATCGCTTTGGGGAGCAGTGTGCGACTCGGCCACGGACTACGCGCCCTTGGGAAGAATACGTTCGACTTCGGCGTGCGGGCGAGGGATGACGTGGACCGAGACGAGCTCGCCGACGCGCCGCGCCGCGGCGGCGCCGGCGTCGGTGGCCGCTTTCACCGCCCCGACATCACCCCGCACCATCACCGTGACATAGCCGGCGCCGATGTATTCCTTGCCGATTAATGTGACGTTCGCCGCCTTGACCATCGCATCGGCCGCTTCCACCGATCCGATGAGGCCGCGGGTTTCGATCAATCCAAGCGCTTCAGCTGCCATAGTTTGTAGTGTCCGGCTTTAATCGGACCGCAGTATAATCCTTTAACTCCAACATTTCACATATGCTTATATCTCGTTTCCGCCGTCCGTTTGTCCTGATGCCGATCCTCGCCGCGACGCTGGCCCTTGGCGGCGCAGCGTGCCGCCGCAAGGAGCCCGCGGCACCGCCGGTCGCCACGCCGACCGTCACGCTCGGCCACGACAAGGCGCCGCTCGGCAGCCCCCTCGATATCACCTACAAGTTCGTCGTCGCCAACGATGCGCACTTCGATCAGGACTACCGCGTGATGGTCCACGTCGTCGACAGCGACGAGGAGATGATCTTTAATTTCGATCACAACCCGCCGACGCCGACGTCGCAGTGGAAGCCGGGCCAGACGATCGAGTACACGCGAACCGAGTTCGTGCCGGTGTTTCCGTACGTCGGCGAAGCGTCGATCCAGGTCGGGTTGTATTCGACGCAAACGCAGAAGCGGCTGACGTTGACGGGCGAAGACGCCGGTCAGCACGCGTACAAGGTGGTCCGTCTGCAGTTGCAACCGCAGACCGAGAACGTCTACACGGTGTTCAAGGACGGTTGGCACCCGGCGGAGCAGGCCGAACACAACGCCACCGTCGAATGGCAGTGGACGAAGAAGGACGCGACGCTGGCCTTCAAGAATCCGAAGAAGGACTGCATCTTCTATTTCGTCGTCGACAATCCCGGCAGCGTGTTCAAGGATACGCAGCACGTGCAGGTCAGCCTTGGCACGACGCCGATGGATGACTTCACCCTCGCGCCCGGCCAGGAGCTGCTGAAGAAAATCCCGTTGAAAGCTGCACAGCTTGGCACGGACGACATGGCCGAGTTGCATATCTCGGTCGACAAAACGTTCGTGCCGTCGTTATTGCCCGCGGCCAATAGCAAGGACCCACGAGAGCTGGGCATCCGCGTCTTTCACGCGTATATTGATCCTAGGTGAAGCGGTTCGTCCTTGCCCTGATCGGCGTACTCATCTGCGCGTCCTCTGCGCGCGCCGAGCTGGTGTTTTTCCAAACCGGCCGGACGATGTCGGTCAAGAACCACCGCGTTGATGGCGACATGCTCGTGCTGACGCTCCGCACCGGCGGCGAGATGAGCATCGCCTCGTCTGCCATCACTGACATCAAGCCGGACGAAGTGCCGTATCCCGAGGATCTGCCGCCGGCACCTGTCGTTCAGCAGGCGGCCGCGCCGGTCGTTCCGTTCGCCGAGATCATCGACACGGTCGCGGCGCGCGAAGGCGTGTCGCCGAATCTCGTTCGCGCGGTGATCAAGGTCGAATCGGCGTATCAGGAACGCGCGCGATCGCGAAAGGGTGCGATGGGCCTGATGCAGTTGATGCCCGAGACCGCACGCCAATACGCGGTCGCCAATCCATACGAAGCCCAGTCGAACATCGAAGGCGGCATCCGTTACCTGAAATCGCTGCTCGATCGCTTCGAATTGCCGCTCGCGCTGGCCGCGTACAACGCCGGCGAAGCCGCCGTGAAGCGCTTTGGCGGCATCCCGCCGTATCCCGAAACGCGGAAGTACGTCGCCGACATCATGAAGCTCGTCGGCCGGTAAGGCGAGGCTGACGCCTCGCCCGACACAACGCAATCCTGCGCAATCGAACCCGCCTTTTCCCGGGGCGTCACGGTCTAATCTGTGTGGCGTCTGGAGGTACAATTTAGGACCGTGGAATTCCGCTGCAGGCTCGCCTCGCCGAACGGCGAAATCGTTGAGGGCGTATACGTTGCCGAGACCGAAGCCCGGCTGCGCCACGAATTGGAAGAGAAGGGTCTCTTCGTCCTGTCGCTGCAGCCCAAGGGGGCGATTGCCGGCGTGTCGCTGCGGCTGCCGCAGCGACGCAGCATCGGCACGCGCGAGTTCCTCGTGTTCAACCAGGAATTGGCGACGCTCCTCAAAGCCGGCATGCCGTTGGTCCAGTCGCTGGACTTGTTGAAAGGCCGGGTCACGTCGCCGACCTTGCGCGCCGTGCTCGAGGACGTGCACGAACGCGTGCGCTCCGGCACCGCGCTGTCGGATGCATTCGCCGCGCATGGCGATCTCTTCCCGAGCGTCTACACGGCATCGCTCCTGGCCGGCGAGCGCAGCGGCAACCTCGACGCGGTCCTGCGCCGATACGTCGAGTACACGAAGATCATCGCGACGGTCAAACGCAAGACGGTGTCGGCGCTGGTGTATCCAGCCATCTTGATCACACTCGCGCTTGGCCTCGTGTCGATCATCGTGTTGAAAGTGGTGCCGCAATTCTCGGACTTCTACGCCAGCTTCAACGCGCAACTTCCGCTCGTCACGCGCGTCATCGTCCGCCTCTCGGATTTCATCCGCGGTCAGTTCCTGCTGATCGTGGTGACGCTCGCCGCGGCGATCGTCGGTGCGCTCGTGTGGGTGCGACAGCCGGGACAGAAGGCGCGGTTCGATCACCTGATCCTGCGGATTCCGATGCTCGGCGAGATCGCGCAGAAATTCGCGACGTCACAGATGGCACGGACGCTCGCGACGCTGCTCGGCGGCGGCCTGCCGCTGGTCAACGCGCTCGACATCGCGTCGAAATCCATCGGCAATCAGTACATCGCGAAAGAACTCGACGTCGTCTCGAGCCGCGTTCGCGAAGGGGAGTCGTTCTGGAGAGCGCTCGAAGCGCGGAAAGTCTTCCCGGATGTCGCGGTGAAGATGGCCGAAGTGGGTGAGTCGACGGGCGCGCTGCAGGAGATGCTGAACACCGTTGCCGACTTCTACGACGAAGAGATCTCGACGAACATGGAGCGGTTCGTCACGCTGGTCGAGCCGGTGCTGCTCGTCATCATGGGCATCGTGATCGCGGGCCTGCTCCTCGCGCTGTACATGCCGCTCTTCCAACTGAGCTCGGTGCTGAGTTAGCAACAGATGGCGACGACGCAAAACACCGACTTCCACACCGAACTAGGCCTCGACGAACAGCGCGCCGAGATCGACCAGGCACGCCGCCTCGCGGAGCGCTATCACGTCGACTTCGTGGACATGGAGACGTTCCGGATCGATCAGGACCTGTTCCGGTCGATCCCGGCCGACCTGATGTTGCGCTACGGCTTTGTGCCGCACCGCCGCATCGGCAAGACGCTCGAGATCGTCGTGTCGGATCCGACCGACCTGCCGATGATCGACGAGGTCGGCGTGCTGCTGTCGACGCCGCTGAAGGTGGCGGTCGGGGCGAAATCGGCCATCGAGGCGATGCTGAAGAAGAGCGAGAGCTCGCAGCGCGTCCTCGAAGACGCGACCGAGAGCTTCCACCTGCAAATCCTGAAGGAAGACGAGCTTAGCGACGAAGCGCTCACGGTCGAGAAGCTCACCAGCGACGCCAGCCCCATCATCCGCCTCGTCGACTCGACGATCTACACCGCGATCCAGCGTCGCGCGAGCGACATCCACATCGAGACACAGGACGATGCGGTGTATGTGAAATACCGGATCGACGGCGTGCTGCAGCAGGCGATGCGGCCGATCGCGAAGCAGTTCCACAGCTCGATCATCTCGCGCATCAAGGTCATGGCCGAACTCGACATCGCCGAGAAGCGCGTGCCGCAGGACGGCCGCTTCAAGATGCGGATGCCGGGCAAAACGATCGACTTCCGCGTGTCGGTGATGCCGAGCGCGCACGGCGAAGACGTCGTCATCCGTATTCTCGACAAGGAATCGATCAGCGAGCAGTTTACCGAGCTGCGGCTCGACATCCTGGGATTTCCCGAGGACGAGCTGCGCCGGTTCCGTAAGTACATCCGCGAGCCGTACGGCATGGTGCTCGTCACCGGTCCGACCGGCAGCGGCAAGACGACAACGCTCTACGCGGCGCTGTCGGAGATCAAATCGATCGAAGACAAGATCGTCACCATCGAGGACCCGGTCGAGTACCAGTTGCGCGGCATCACGCAAATCCCGATCAACGAGAAGAAGGGACTGACCTTCGCTCGCGGGCTGCGCTCGATCCTCCGTCACGATCCCGACAAGATCATGGTCGGCGAGATCCGCGACACCGAGACGGCGCAGATCGCGATCAACTCGGCGTTGACCGGTCACCTCGTGTTCACCACGGTCCACGCGAACAACGTGCTCGACGTCCTCGGCCGCTTCCTCAACATGGGCGTCGAGGCGTATCAGTTCGTCAGCGCGCTGAACTGCGTCCTCGCGCAACGTCTCGTGCGAACGATCTGCACGCACTGCAAGCGGCCGGCAAAAGTGACGGCGGAAATGCTCGCCGAATCGGGTCTGGATCCGGCGCTCGAGCGGACCCACACGTTCTACGAAGGCCTGGGGTGCATCGAGTGCGGCGGGACCGGCTACAAAGGCCGCATGGCGATCTGCGAGCTGCTCGATTTGAGCGATCGGATCCGCGAGATGATTCTCGGGCGCAAACCGACGACCGAAATCAAGAAGGCGGCCCGCGAAGAAGGGATGCGCTTCCTGCGTGAATCGGCGGTCGAGCGCGTGATGGCGGGCTACACGACGTTGCGCGAAATCAACAAGGTCACATTCGTCGAATGAATCCGTTTGGCTCGGTCCACGAAGCACCGGCGCCGGCCGTGGCGGTCGAAATCGCGGCGGACCACATCGCCGGGGCGACGCTCGAGTGGCGCGGCGGCCAGCCGGTGGTCGGGTCGTACGCGATCGAGCCGCTGGCGAGCGGCGCCCTGATCCCGTCGCTGACGAACCTCAACACGCAGAATCGGGCGACCGTCGCCGGCACGTTGACGCGCGTGCTCGAGCGGATCGGCAAACCGAAACGTGTCGGCTTAATCGTCCCCGACGTCGTCGCCAAGGTCTCGCTGGTGAAGTTCGAGAAGGTGCCGCCACGCGCGCAGGATCTCGAGCAGTTGATCCGGTGGCAAGTGCGGAAGACGGCGCCGTTCCCGATCGAGGAGGCGCAGGTCGCGTTCGTGCCGGGCCTGGCGGCGAGCGACGGCGTCGAGTTCGTCGTGGCGCTGTCACGCCGCAGCATCATCGAAGAATACGAGGCGCTGTGCCAGGACGCCGGCGCACACGCCGGCCTCGTCGATCTCTCGACGTTCAACGTCGTCAACGCGGTGCTGGCGGGCGCGAGCGCGCCGACGGCCGACTGGCTCGTGATCAACGTCGCCGCCGATTCTTCGTCGATCGCGATCATGCGCGGCGCGCACATGATCTTTTTCCGCAATCGCGCCGCGGACGCGGAAGGATCGCTCGTCGATCTCGTCCACCAGTCGGCGATGTACTACGAGGATCGCCTGCAGGGCGCGGGGCTGACGCGCGTGATCGTCGCGGGTATCGGGAGCGTGGAGGGCGAGCAGACGCGACGGGAACTCGAGCAGCGGCTCGCGACAACGGTCACGCCGATCGATCCGCGATCCGCAGCGGCGTTGACCGATCGCATAGCCGCCGCGCCCGCGCTGCTCGACACACTGGCGCCGCTCGTCGGCTTGTTGTTGCGCGACCGCGACGTGGTGAGGGCCTGACACATGTTGCGCACCAACCTCGCGACCCGGCCCTTCTACAACGAGCGCGTCATCCACTTCTGGCTCGGCGTCGCCACGCTCGTGATCCTGGGGTTGACGGCGTTCAACGTCGCCCGCGTGCTGCAGTATTCGCGCAGCGATACGCGCCTGCAGACGCAATCGGCGCGTGACGAAGCGCGCGCGGACGATCTTCGGAAGCAAGCTGCGCGTCTGCGCGGATCGGTCGATCCGAAAAAGATCGAGTTCAAGTCGGCGGAGGCACGTCTGGCGAACGAGCTGATCGATCGCCGGACGTTTTCGTGGACCGAGCTGCTGAACCGGTTCGAAACAACACTGCCCGACGAGGTCCGCATCGTCGCGGTCCGGCCGAAAGTGGATCGCAACCGCGGCATCCAGTTGCAGATCAACGTCGTCGCGCGCGACATCGAAGACATCAACACGTTCCTGCAGAACATGGAGAAGACCGGCGCCTTTGCGCGCGTCATCTCGCACGAGGAACATCCGAACGAGCAGGGGCAGTTCGACGCGACGCTCGAGACCACCTACGTACCGAGCCACGCAGCCGCGGGCGGAACGACGGGGCAGCAGTGATGCTCTGGAAACGCATTCTCGTCGAAAAACGCACGGCGATCGGACCGCTCGCGCTGGCGCTGCTGGTGAACGTCGGCGTGTACGCGTTCGTCGTGTATCCGCTCGGCGTGAAATCGCGCGGCGCCGCGGCGCGCGCGCAGCAGGCCACCTCGTCGCTGAAAGCCGCCGAGGCCGACTACACCGCCGCACGCGCGCTCGTCAGCGGCACGACAAAGGCCGATCAGGAACTCGCGACGTTCTACGACAAAGTGCTGCCGGCGGGATTCTCCTCCGCGCGTCAACTGACGGCATCGTCGATCCCCGAGCTGGCGAAGAAGTCCGGCGTGAGGCTCGCCCAGCGACGCACCGAAGTCGACGACTCGAACGTCAAGAAAACCGGCCTGGCGCGTCTCAACATCCACGTGGTGCTCGAGGGCGACTACGACAGGCTGCGCTCGTTCATCTACGAACTCGAGAGCGCGCCGGACTTCGTCATCATCGATGCCGTCGCCTTGAGCCAGAACGAAGCCGCAAAGCCGCTCGTGCTTGCGGTCGATCTGTCGACGTACTTCCGGCCGGGAGCCAATGGCAACTGACCGCCGCAGGCAGCTGCTGTGGCTGGGCGCGCTCGTCGTCGTGCTGGCTGTCGTCGGATCCTGGGTGCTGACACAGACGTCTGGCGCGCCGACTGCGACGTCTAACCAACAGGCGGCCACGCGAGGGACCGCAGGAGCCGCCGGGGATCAGACGGCGACGGCGGCACCAGAAGTTCATCTGGACGCGCTCGAAGCGGAGCATCCGGAGCGCGTCGGCGGCGAACGGAACTTGTTCCGCTTCAAGCCGAAGGCGCCGCCGCCACCGCCGCCGAATCAGCGGCCGGCGGCGGTGGCGCCGCCGCCGGTGCCGACCGGGCCGCCGCCAGTCCCGCCACCGCCGCCGATCAACTTGAAGTTCATCGGCGTCATGGATCGCGGCGACGGGCAGAAGATTGCGATTCTCACCGATGGCGTGGGACCGCCGATGCACGCGGCGGAAGGACAAACGGTCGCGGGACGCTTCCGCGTCTTGCGCATTGGCGCGGAATCGGTTGAGATGGCCTATCTCGACGGACGCGGTCGACAGACGATTCGGTTATCAGGATCATGATGAAACTGAAATTGCAGATTGCAGATTTCAGATTGCAGATTGTTGCGGTCGCCGCGGCGGCCGTACTGGCGGCCGGCTGCGCGGCGGGGCAGGCGTTCCGCCAGGGCGAGCAGGCCACGGCAGCCGGCAAACTCGACGAAGCCGTCGAAGCCTATCGCCGCGCGAGCCAGGCGGCGCCCGACAACGCGAACTACCGGATCGCGCTCCAGCGCGCGACGATGGCGGCCTCGCGCGCGCACATCGACAAGGCGCGCGAGTTCGAAGCGAAGGACCAGCTCGAAGCGGCGTTAGGTGAGTACCGTCAGGCGTCGGAAATGGACCCGACCAACCGGTCGGCGGTCGCCAAGGTCGCCGAGCTCGATCGCACGATCCGCCAGCGCATCGAAGCGGCTCGTCCACGGCCGCCGATCGAGCAGATGCGCGAACGCGCCCGCGCGGCGTCGCAGCCGCCGGCGCTGCTCAACTTCACCACGCCGCTGCCGCTGATTCGATACCAGAACGCGCCGCTGAAAGACGTCCTCGCCTCGATTGCCGCGACAACAGGCGTCAACATCACGTACGACCGCGAAGTCACCGACCGCGCGATCACCGTGCAACTCGACGGCGCCACGCTCGAACAGGCGTTGAACCAGATCATGACGATGAACGGCCTGTCGTACAAGGTCGTCAACGATCGATCGATCTTCGTGTTTCCGGATACCGCGCCCAAGCACGCGCAGTACGACGAGCAGGTGGTGCGGACGTTCTACGTGTCGAACGCTGACGCGACGGAACTGACGCAGATCCTCAGCACGATCGTCCGCCTGCCCGGCATCGCGGTGCAGCCCGGCATCGTCGCGAACAAGGCCGCGAACACGATCACGGTCCGCGCGACGGCGCCGGTCGTGCAGATCATCGAAAAGATCATTCAGCAGAACGACAAGCCGCGCGCCGAGATCGTCATCGACGTCGAAATCCTCGAAGTCGAACGGACGCGCGCGAAGAACTACGGTCTCAATCTGAGCGACTACGCGGTCGGTGCGGTCTTTTCGCCCGAGGTCTCCCCGAGTGGCACGACGACCGCGACGACTGGCGCCACCGGCGCGACCGGCACGACAGGCGGCACGACGAGCTCGGCCAGCGGCCGCTCGACCGCGCCGGGAGCGCTCGTCTCTCCGCCCGCGTTCAACCTGAACACCATTTCGCGCGGCATCACGACCGCCGACTTTTATCTCGCCGTCCCGACGGCGATTGTGCGATTCCTCGAATCCGACTCGCACACCAAGATCATCGCGAAGCCGCAGTTGCGCATCGCCGAGGGAACGAAACAATCGCTGAACCTCGGATCGCGGATTCCGGTTATTTCCACGAGCTACACGCCGATCGCGACCGGCGGCGCCGGCGTCAACCCGTTGAGTTCGTACCAGTATCAGGACGTCGGCGTCAACATCGACATCACACCGACCGTCACGCTCGAAGGCGACATCCGGCTCGACCTCGTCATCGATGACAGCGCGCTCGGCGCCGACAAGAGCGTCGCCGGCGTCAGCGTGCCGACGTTCGTGCAACGTAAGGTGACGACGAGGCTGCGTCTGCGGGACGGCGAATCGAACTTGCTCGCGGGTCTGTATCAGAACAGCGAGCAGAATGCCGTCAGCGGATTTCCCGGAGCGATCCGCCTGCCGTTGTTCCGGCAGTTGTTGTCGCAAAACACGGTCAACACGGATCAACTCGATATCGTCATGCTGATCACCCCGCACATCGTGCGGACGCACGAGATCACCGAAGACGATCTCAAACCGATCTACATCGGGTCGCAGCAGAACCTCGGGCTCAATGGTCCGCCGCCGCTGATTGCGCAGCCCGCGCCAGTCGAGCCGACGCCGCCGCCCGCTCCGGCCGGACCGACTGGCGCCACCGGCGCGACGATGCAGGGGCCGGGCGGAACGCAGGTGGCCGTGCCGCCGGGGTCAACACCGGTGCCCGGCGTCGTGCTCGCGCCGCAGCCGACCCAAACGCAGCCGCCGTCGAACATCGTCGTGCCGCCGCCGCCCCAGGCGGCGGCTGTAAATCCCGCTCCGGCGACCGTACCGCCGAGCCCGACGCCGACAACCGCTGAGCCGGCAGCCGTGCCGACGCAGTCGCCCGGGATCGGAGCGGCGCAAATCATCATCTCGCCGCCGGGGCCGACGTTCCGCGTCGGCGGTGGACCGTATACGGTGCCGATCTCGATCTCTGACGCCGCGCGCATCTCGACTTTGACGCTGACGCTGACGTTCGACCCGACGAAACTGCGCGTCCGCAGCGTCAACGAGGGAAGCTTCATGCGAAGCGGCGGCGTCAACGCGACGTTCCGTCAGCAGGTCGAAGGGAACCGCATCGACATCACGATCACGCGGACAACCGATGCGACGGGCGCGTCGGGCACAGGCCTCGTTGCGGCGGTGCTGTTCGATGCGATCGCGCCCGGCAGCGTCGCGCTGTCGGCGAGCGGAACAGCCACGGGGCCGGGCGGCGCAGCGATGGGTCTGCGGTTCAGTCCGGTTACGGTGAATGTCCAGCAATAAGCTTCGGGATTCGGGATTCGGGGTTCGGGATTCGAGCGGCTACACGTTCGTGGAGATGCTCGTCGTGGCGACCATCATCTTGATCCTCGCCTCGGCGATCATGCCGCTGGCGAAGGTGACGTCGCAGCGCACGCGCGAGGCCGAGTTGCGGCGCTCGCTGCGCGAAATCCGCACGGCGATCGACAAGTACAAGGACGCCGCGGACACCGGCCAGATCGGATCGCTCGACCTCAAGGTCGGCAGCGAAAACTATCCGGCGGATCTTCAGGTCCTGGTCGACGGCGTGACAGCGGCGAACGACGCGACCGGCCGCAAGCTGAAGTTCCTGCGCCATATTCCGGTCGACCCGATGACGCACGGCACCGAGTGGGGCATGCGGTCGTACCAGGACAAACCCGACGCGACGCGCTGGGGCGGGCAGAACGTCTTCGACGTCTACACGACGTTCGACGGGACGGCGCTCGACGGCACCAAGTATCGAGACTGGTAATGCGAATGAGGCGGCTGCGCGAATCGGGCTTCACGATGATCGAGTTGCTCATCGTGTTGTCGCTCATGGTGATTCTGGCCACGATCGGCATGACGCAGTACCGGAACAGCGTCATCCACTCGCGGGAAGCGGTGCTGAGGGAAGATCTCTTCCGGCTGCGCGACGCGATCGATCAGTATTACGCCGACAAAGGGCAGTATCCGTCGGCGCTCGACGCGCTCGTGAGCGAGCACTACATCCGCGCGGTGCCGGAAGATCCGTTCACGAAGAACAACACCAGCTGGCAGACGATCCCCGCCGAACCCGACCCGAACAATCCCACCGCCGAAGCCGGCGTGTACGACGTCAAGAGCGGTTCAGACGGAACCGCCCTCGACGGCACCAAGTACAGCGACTGGTAATGGCTCGCTGAAATTTCAGAATTCAGATTTGCGGATTTCAGATTGAAGACGCCGGGCGGCTGTTACGCCGCTCGGCGTCGAAGCGTTTATGGAAGGACGACGGTGGTCGTCCCGGTCGTGGTTCGATTCAGCGTGTCCTTGGCGTTCACGGTGACGGTCTTCGCACCCGCAGACGTGTAGGAGTGCTGGACCGTTACGGTTCCGTTGACGCCGCCGAGATCCGACGTCGTGCCGTCGCCGAAATCGATCGTCGCGTCGGTGATATTCACACCCGTCGGCGCCGTGACCTGAAGTTGGAACGTGACCGGCATGACGGCGGAATGCGTCGTCGGCACGTTCGTCGGCGTGATGTTGACCGTCGGGTTCGCTGTCGCGACGACCGTCACGCTCGTCGATACGCCACTCGTATTGCCCACCGTATCGGTGATGGTCGCCGACACGTTGTACGTGCCTGCCGTGGTGAACACGTGTGAGATCGAGGTGCTGCCGGTAATCGACCCTAGATCCTGCGCCGTTCCGTCGCCCCAATCGATGTGGACGTTCTTGATGGCGTCGCCTTGGGGCAACGTACCGGGCGCAACCGTAAACGTCGCCGGCAGACCATTGCCCGGCGCCGTGGTTGGAGGCGTCAAGGTGACCGGAATCGATGTCGCGTTGACGGTCACGGCGGTCGAGATCGGGACGCTGAACCCGTTGTTGTCAACGACCGTTCCGGTGATGGTGTAGACACCCGCGGATCGATATGTATGCGACACAACCGCGTTGCCGGTCACCGCACCGAGATCCTGAATCGTGCCATCACCCCAGTTGACGGTGAGATCGCGAATCGTCGTCCCGTTGGTCGTCGATGCGGTCACCGCGAAGGTGTACGACGCCGGCAGCCCGGCGCTCGGCGTGGTGGTTGGCGGCGTGATCACCAGCGTGGGTGCGCCGGCGACATTGATCGTGACTTGCGCGGACGTCTGCGTTGACGTCGGCGTCGGCGTCGTCGGTGTCGTGCTGCCGCCACCCGACGAGCCGCCCCCGCCGCCGGCTGTCGATCCAGTGGCGCCGACCGTTGCCGTCACCGTCGCCTGGTTCGCCGTCGTCAGTTTCGTGACGGCGTTGCCGTTCTTGTCGGTGGTGACGACGAACTGATCCAGCGTGCCGGCGGTCGTCGCAAACGACACGGGCGCCGACACGAGCGGGTTGCCGTTGATGTCGAACACCGACGCAGTCAGCGTTGTGGTGCCGCCGTTGGCGGGAACGATCGTCGGCGCGGCGGTGAGTGCCACGCGACCGACAGCCGCGGTGCCGACGGCGATCTTGATCGCACTGTTGCCGGACGCGCTGACGCCGCCCGAAATCGCGGTGATCGTCGCCGTTCCGTTCGCGCCACCCGAGCTGAACGTCGTCGTCGCCTGACCGTTGATGTCCGTCTCGACGCTCGACGGCTGAAGCGAGCCGAGATTCGTCGTAAAGGTGATCTGTGTGCCGGCGTGCGGCGGGGTGCCCGACGGCTCGATCACTTGCGCGAGGATTTGAGTGGTGCCACCAACCGGCAATGCGGTCGTCGACGCCGTCAACGTGATGGTGGAACCGGACGGCGCGAGCAGCGGAACCTTCTGGCAGCTCGACGCGATAAACCCGAATCCGGACAGGGCGATGAGGGCAAGAGTCGCCCCGCGGAAGCGTGATAGCATGAAGACGCTAACCATCTTAATATCCATGAAGTTACGCGGTCAAGCCGATGCCACGGTGTGCACACAGTCGGGATACGCGATGGCCGTGCTGCTCGTCGCCATGAGCATCATGGCGGTGATGCTGACGGTGGCCATGCCGGTCTGGAAGCAGGCGTCGCAGCGCGAGAAGGAAGAAGAGCTCGTCTTCCGCGGCAAGCAATACGCCCACGCGATCGGATTGTTCCAACGCAAGTACGCCAACGCGTATCCGCCGAACTTTGACGTCCTCGTCACCGAAAAATTCCTGCGCAAGAAGTTCAAGGACCCTGTTACGAACGACGACTTCGCGCCGATCCTCGTGGGACAACAAGGCGCCGGCGGTCAAACGAACCAAAACGCGGGACGCAGTGGCGCAGCGCCGACGCAGTCGGGCCCTCCGGGCGCCACACCGCAGATCGGCACTGGACCCGGGGTCGGTGTCGGACCCGGTGGTCCGGGTGGCGGCACAACCGGCGGCGGCATCATGGGCGTGACGAGCAAAAGCAAGGACAAGTCCATCCGCCTCTACAACGGTCGCAGCCACTACAACGAGTGGCAATTTGTCTACGTGCCGCAGGTGCAGAATCCTGGCGTCGCTACACCCGGCGGCGCTCCTGGCGGGCAGCGCGGCAATGGACAGAATCCGTTCCCCGGCGGCGCCGGGCCGATCGGCGGGCAACGGGGCCGCGGCGGTCCAGCCGGTCCTGGCGGCGGTCGCGGACCAGGGCCTGGCGGACAACCGAACGGTCCGGGCCGCGGTGGGTTTGGATCTCCGTTTCAACCGAACACTCCTCAGCAACCGATCGGCGCGCCACGCGGCGGCCGGGGCTAGCGGGGCCCCGGCGCGCGGACTGTGCGCGCTGGGGTGCTTGAGATCTAAGACGGCAGATTGCGCGCGATGGCCGCTGCTGCCGCTGCAGAAACGAGCAGCAGCGCGATCCCGACGGGCACGCTCCGTAGCAGAATCTCGCCGACACCGAACAGGGCGGCGTAGACGAGGACGCAACCCAGCACGGCATTGAGGATCTGGCGGCCGATTGCCGGCCAGCCGCCGCGCATCGGATCGACGCGGCGGTAGAACTCCTCGAGCGTCGCCCTCGGCTCCGGCTGCGTCAGCAGCGTGACGGTCACCCAGCCGATCGTCGTGATCGTGACGGTGACGATCATCAAGTACGCGAAGTCGCGCGGGCGATCGCTATCCCACTTGAGCGCGATCTGCAGATACAGCGACACCGCCGCCGCAATCGCCATCGCGGACACTTCCGACCATGCGTTGATCCGCGACCAGAACCACCGCAGCAGCAGCACGGAGCCGGTGCCGGCGCCGGTCACGATCAACAGCTTCCACGCCTGCTCGATCGATGCGAGGTGCAGCGTCACGTAGATCGAGAACAGCATCAACGCCACGGTGACGACCTGCGACGCCGTCACGTATTCGCGCTCGCTGCCGCCGCGGCGCACGAATCGCCGGTAAAAGTCGTTGACGACGTAGCTTGCGCCCCAGTTGAGTTGCGTGCCGATGGTCGACATGTACGCCGCGGCGAAGGCCGCCAGCATGATCCCGCGCAGCGACGTCGGGAAGATGTGCGGATCCATCAGCGTGCGGACGTAACCCGATTCCTTGTCGACGAGCGTGGGGTAGAGGACGAGCGACGCCAACGCCGTCAGAATCCACGGCCACGGCCGCACCGCGTAGTGCGCGATGTTGAACCAGAGCGTCGCGAACAACCCATGACGCTCGTTCTTCGCGGAGAAGATTCGCTGCGCGACGTAGCCGCCGCCACCAGGTTCCGCGCCCGGATACCAGCTGGCCCACCAGTTCACGCCGAGATAGACGAAGAGCGTGATCGCCGGCATCCACGCAGAATCAGTCGACGGAAAAAACGCGAGGCGCTCGGCGGACTGCTGCTTCAGCACCTCGAGTCCGCCCACGGCGCGCACCGAAAAATACGCGAGCGCGATCACCATCCCCATCTTCAACACGAACTGCACGAGATCGGTGACGAGCACGCCCCACAGTCCGGCGAGCGTCGTGTAGAAGGCGGTGAACAGCAGCATGGCGACGAGCGCCCACAACGCGTGGGTCGCGTCGAGGCCCAGCGTGACCTGGAGGATCTTCATCATCGCCAGATTGACCCAGCCGATGATGATGCAGTTCATCGGGATGCCGAGATACAGCGCGCGAAATCCGCGCAGGAAGGCGGCGGGCTTGCCGGCGTAGCGCAGCTCGGCGAACGCGACGTCGGTCATGACGCCGGCGCGACGCCACAAGCGCGCAAAGACAAAGACGGTGAGCATGCCGCTGGCCGCCATGTTCCACCAGAGCCAGTTGCCGGCGATCCCGTAGCGCGCGACCATGCCGGTGACAACAAGCGGCGTGTCCGCCGCGAACGTCGTCGCCACCATCGACGTCCCGGCGAGCCACCACGGCACGTCGCGACCGGAGAGGAAGAACTCGGTGGTGCTGCCGCTCGCGCGGCGCGCGTAGTACAGACCGATCGCGAGGTTCAGTCCGAAGTACGCCGCGATGACGAGCCAATCAACCCAGGTAAGCGTCATGGAAGGCGCGACGGACGTCGCGGATCTGCTCCAGTGTCCCCGCGCCGTGGACGCGGTTGGTCAGCAACACGAAATAGCGATCGCGGTCAGGATCGATCCAGAGCGATGTCCCGGTGAATCCAACGTGGCCGAACGCCGACGGCGACATTTTCGTTCCGCACGACGAAGTGGGCAGCATCGTATCCCACCCGAGCGCGCGCGAGCTGCCGGGGACGGTCGTTTTCGTCGTGAACTGCGCGACGAGCTCGGGAGAGAATGGGAACGGCTGATGCGTGTCCCCACGCCGCGCGTTCAGCACGGTCCGCGCAAAGACGCCGACGGCAGCCGCGGTCCCGAACAGCCCCGCGTGCCCCGCGACGCCATCCAGCGCTGCGGCGTAGTTGTCGTGCACCTCGCCGACAAGGGTCCGCCCGCGGCGCACGTCCTCGTCCATCGGCGTCGTGGGGGCAATTCTTGCCCTCAGGTCGGCCGGCGGATTGAAATTGAGGTCTGACCCGAGTCTGACCCCAGTCTGACCCCAGTCTGACCCCAGTCTGACCCCAGTCTGACCCGGGCCAGACTCGACGACGAAGCCAAGGAGGATGAACCCAAGGTCGCTGTAGATGGACCGCGACCGAGGCGCGTACTCGAGCGCGATCGTGCAGATCTCGTGCTCGAACTCGCGTCGCCCTTGTGGCGGCTGGTCGACGAGCCGCGCCGGCAGGCCTGACGCATGCTCCAGCAGGTCGCGGACCGTCACCGACTCGCGATCGGTCCCGCGCCACTCATCGAACAGTTCCGCGACGCGCCGGTCGAGCCGCAACGTACCCTCGCCGACGGCGCGCATCACCGCCGTCGTCGTGGCGATGACCTTCGTCAGCGACGCCAGATCGAACAGCGTGTCGATCGACGTGCCGAACGCCTCCTGCCACGTCGCGCCGCCGCTGTCGCCGACCTCGACGGTCGCGACGGGATAGACGCCGTCCCACAAACCGCGTTCGATCACCGCGCGCGCCGCGTCAACCGACATTACTCGCCACCAGCCCCACCACCGCGCACATTGCCGTCCCGACCAATACGTACCAGGTCCACGCGAGCGGCGTGAACAAACGAACCAGGATCATGACGACGAGCGAAACGCCGATCGCCACGATGACATCCCGCTGGCGCACCCGCGTCGTCAAGCGTCCCAACAGAAATGCGCCGAGCATCGGCCCGTACACGATCGAC
>Ga0070741_10005883_pt1 | contig 26783 bp, 21 predicted proteins | sample Coa_R1_4_FD_66440 | JGI IMG/M metagenome (GOLD analysis project Ga0070741, IMG submission 66440) | Surface soil microbial communities from Centralia Pennsylvania, which are recovering from an underground coalmine fire - Coalmine... | ecosystem: Environmental > Terrestrial > Soil > Unclassified ... | reverse complement strand
CGGCTGGGCCGCTGGTGGCCGGCGCGAGCGCCGGTTCGAGCTCCCGCCGTCGCCGGCCTACGGTGGGAAGGCGGGGGAGACTTTTCTGCTCGACTTTCTCCGCGCCGCTCGCACCGGCCAACCAGCCCCGGCGCCGATCCAGGCCGCGGTGCATGTGCTCGAGGTCATCGAGGCCGCGCTGGAATCAGCCCAGAGCGGCCGGCTGGTGCCCATCGAGCCGCCGCGCTGAGACCAGCGGCCGATGCCGACAAGCGAGGCCCCTGCCGGAGAGCGGTGGACGGGTGACGCGCCCTACCGGCCTTTGCTGGCCCAGAACTCGTCGACGATGCGCTGCGCATCGGCGCGCATATTCGCCACCGTCTCCCGCACGGTGCTCTGGTCCTGATTGAGCTTGGCCAGCTGGTCGCTAAAGGCCTTGACTACCTCGTTGTGTACCGGCAGGAAGGTCGCTGGCGCCATGCTGTGCTCCAGCGCCTTGAGCAGCACGTCCCAGTACGGACTGATCTGCCGCATCTCAGGAGCCTGGTTGAACTCCTTGACCGGTGCCGGCCGTCCTTGCTGCTGCATGAACCATCCGGCGCCGTCCTTGTCGGTGGTGAGGAACTGCACCAGCGCCCACGCCTGCTCCAGGGAGCGGCTGCCCTTGCTCACGCCGTAGGCCCATGCCTCGAGCGAGAGGTACCTGGGCTCCTCGCCGTTGCGGGCCGGGCGCAGATAGACGCCGGCGTGGAGATCGGGCGCTTGCGTCTTGATATAATACCAGTACCAGACGCCGGAGACCGTCTGGGCCTGCACGCCGGTATAGAAGGGATCGCCGCCGCCGGGCGGGAAGCCCTGCAGCGCGCTGAGCCCGCCGTTGATCTTATTGCGAAAGTCCACCATCCACTGCAGGGTATCTTCCGCCTTGTCGAGCGTGATCTTGCGTCCGTCGCTACTCCAGAAGGTGCCGCCGTTGAGCGACTGCCAGTGCCAGAAGGTCGTCCAGAGAGTATCCATGGGGAAGCCGAGCTTGGCGATCTTGGGGCCATCGCGCACGGTGAGTCTGCGCGCCAGCTCCTCGAGCTGGTCCCATGATCTGGGCGGGCTCTTGTCCGGATCGAGCCCCTGCTGGGTCAGCCAGTCGCGGTTGTAGTAGACGTTGCCGTAGGTGCCGGCGGTAGGCATGGGTAGCGCCCAGGTCTTGCCGTTGTAGACGCACATGCCGATCTCGGCCTCGTAGAAGAGGCTCTTCGAGACGCGGTCGCGGGTCATGTAGGCATCGATTGGCACCAGGCCGGCCACCTTCTCTACCAGCAGCGGAATCTCCTGCCGGCCGATCATCGGCACGTCCGGCGGCGAGCCACCGGCCATGGCCGTCAGGATCTTGTCCAGCCGCTCACCGCCGTTTAGCACGACGTGCTCGACCGTTACCCCGGGGTTGCGCTCGGTAAAGCGCCGCGCCTGCTCTTCCATCAGCGGCACGCGCGTGCCACCCCAGATGGTCCACAGCTGGAGCGAGGCCGGCGGCAGCTTGGCCGGCCTGGCGCCCACCGGCTCCGGCGACGCCTTCCCGCTGCAGGCAGCCGCCAGGAATGCGCTGCCGGCCACGCCCTGGAGCAGCGTCCGGCGCGTCACGCCGGTCGCCGGTGAACGCGTGGTGCGAGGGATCATGCCTTGCTCTCCTTTCTCAATTACAGGACTGACGCAGTCACTCCTGAACGCGTCCTGCGAGTCCAACCTGGGGCCGCGTAACTCCTGCCAATTAGCGACATTCATTCATAATCTGAAGCTCATCTGCCATAGGCGCGCACCTCTACTACCCGCGCCACGGGGGCACCATTGGTGGCCAGCACCTCGAGGCGAAGCGAGCGCGCGCGGGCCGGCGCGAAGCAATGGCGGCGCCGGCGCTGGTAGTTGCCCTCCACCGCCGCCAGCTGATGCCAGCCGTGGCCATCCTCGGTGACCAGCAGGCGGTAGTCGCGCACGATGGCCGGAACTGCCCCATCGCCCGGCTCGTGGTCCAGATCGCTATCGAACGTCAGCTGCACCTCCTCCAGCGTGATGGCGTGTGGAAAGTCAAGCTGCAGCCATTGCGGGCGCTCGGGCGACGGCGGGCCATGATCGGGGTCGGAGATCCAGGTATGCGCCGCATCCCAGGGGCGCGTGACGCCGCTGAGCACGTTGTGCGGGCCATACGGGCGGCTGCTCGGCACCGTATGGAAGAGCAGCGTGCCACGCTGCATCTGCCAGAGGCCGGGCACGCCGCCGCGGCCCGGCGCCTCGGGATTCCACACCGCCGCCTGCGTGGCGAGCGTCTCCTCTCGCGTGTGTACCCAGCCCAGGCCATCGAGCGCCGGATCGCCTTCGATCTGCACGAAGTAGCAGCCGGCCGGCAGGTCGAGGCCGATGGCAAAGCGGGTCCAGGTGCGCCCGGCCACCACCTCCGCCACGGGAGCAGCCAGGGGCGTGCACGGCTCGAAGTCTTCCAGATGCCGCGCGCGCTTGAGCAGCAGGCGTATCACAGCCGGCTGGATGCGCCTGTGCTCCAGCAGGAGCTCGATCGCCTCCAGCGTGCCGCCCGACCAGATGAACGATTGGGCCCGCGAGGCTGCCAGCGGCAGCGCCGCTGCGCCGGTGGTGGGCAGCAGCTGCGCCAGCGTGGCCTCGCTCGAGGCGGTGGCGGTGGCCGTGCGCGCCAGATCAGCGGGGTCCTCGTTGCGCAGGTCGATGAGGAAGCAATCGTCGCGCAGGAGCTGCTGCTGCAGTGCGGCCAGACGCCCACGATCAGACGCCAGCGTGCGCGGGGTGATTCCCTCGGCGGCGCAGAGCGCGGCCGCGGTGCCGGCGGCCTGGCCCATTACCGCGCCGGTCTTTTGCACGCGCGTGGAGCCAAAGGCGACGTGCGTCGCCGAGCAGTTGCGCCCGGCCAGGAGCAGGTTGGCCACGCTGCGCGAGTAGAGCGAGCGGAAGGGGATGCTGTAGAGGCCCAGCAAGTGCGGCTTGTCGGCCGGGTGCGTGCTGCTCTCCAGAATGCCGCGCGAGGGGTGCAGGTCCATCGCCCAGCCGCCGTAGGCGACACGATCCGGAAAAAGGGTGCGCGCCTCGAGATCGTGCTGGGTCAGGAGGTGGTCACCCTCGAAGCGGCGCGATTCGCGCTTGCCCGGGATCTGGCCAATCCAATCGAGGTAGTAGTTCGCCGCCTCGTCCTTGTAGACGCAATGGTTCTTGATGTGATCCCACACTCCCAGGATGGCCTTGGTCAGCTCGTCGCGGATCTGCTCGTTATCGCCGATGGTATCCAGGTGGCCGCCCCACTCGATCCACCAGTAGCCGGAGCTTATCCGACGGTGGCTGCGAAAGGCGAGGCTCTCTTCGGTGGGGAACTTGTAGGCCCAGGGGGGAGGAGTGAACGGCACGGGGCGGCCGGCGTCGCGGGCGGAGAACATCATCGACGAGCCGAGCTTCTCCTGGTCTGGCTCTTCGGGCGCGCGCCATTCGCCGAACTCGCGTCGCGCCTCGCGGCCCATGCGGTACGGCGCGCCGGCGCGGAAGGCCACGCCACCATCGCCGGAGGCGTCGACCACCATCCTGGGGATGAAGCGCCAGCTCTTTTCCGTCGACGTCTGGATGGCGAGCACGGCGCGGACGCGGGTGGTGTAGCCGGCGCCGTCGCTGAACGGCTCGGTCTCGACGTCGACGGCGCGGCAGTTGAGGAAGAGGCGCAGATTCGGCTCGGCCTCCACCTTCTCCTTGAGGATCAGGTCCCAGAGCGGATAGGGCTCGCCGTTGATCTGCGCGCCCCCTTGAATGCGGGCGCGAGCCTCGAGCAGGAGCTCCTCGATGATGCCCGTCTCCCGCGCGTTGCGAAAGTAGTGGCCGTCCTCGGCCCCGACCGGGGCAACGCGGATCTCGCTCGACGAGTTGCCGCCGAGGACCGGCCGGTCCTGTACCAGCGCCACCTGCGCGCCATGGCGCGCGGCGGCGATGGCGGCGCAGATCCCGGCCAGGCCGCCGCCCACGACCAGTACGTCGCAAGCATGCTCGTGCGTGATTGTCCACTCGACCATGTAGCTGCTCCTCCTTACGCCCTCAACGCCAAGATGTCCTCGTCTACGTCGGATGCGCCCCCAGCGGCCCGAAGCTCACGCGAGCGGCTCATACGGATCGAGTGCGTGCGCACGCAGTGCCTGCTCGTCGAAGGTGATCCCCAGCCCGGGCCCGGTGGGCACCAGCAGATAGCCACGCTCGTAGTGCAGCGGCTCGGTGAGCAGCGCATTGCCCAGCGGGCTGCTGTGGAACGAGCTGGGATACTCGCAGAGCAGGAAGTTGGGCGTGGCGGCCGCCAGGTGCAGGCCGGCCGCCAGGTGCACCGCGGTGCTGATGCTGGCGTGGACGCACCACGGCACGTTGAACAGATCGGCGACGAGCGCGATCTTTCTACCCTCCGTGATACCACCGGCACGGCAGACATCGGGCAGGATAACGTCGGCTGCGCGCCGGCTGAGCTTTTCGTGAAACTGCCAGCGGGTGCATTCGGTCTCGCCGCTGGCGACGGGCAGGTCGAGCGCTGCGCAGAGGGCAGCGTAGCCGGCCATATCCTCCGGCGGCAGCGGGTCCTCGAGCCAGCCGGCGCCCATGCGCTCCAGCCGCCGGCCGGCCTGGATGGCGCTGCGCGCGTCGTAGGCGCCGTGGGCATCGACCAGCACGTCGGCGCGGCCGCGCACCGAGTCGATCAGCGCCTCGACGCCAGCCAGATCCTCGTCGAGCGGCCCGCGGCCAATCGAGACCTTCAGCGCGGTGAATCCCTGCTCGATGAAGCGCTGCGCCGCGGCGACGCGCTCATCGATGGTGCGGCCGGGAATGCCCGAGGCATAGCAGGGAATGCGCGGGCGATACGGGCCGCCGAGCAGAGTAGAGATGGGCCGTCCGAGCGCTTTTCCGGCCAGATCCCACAGCGCGATGTCGACTCCCGCCAGCGCCTCGAGCATCACGCCGGTCGAGTAGCCGCGCAGGCGCATGCTGGCGTAGAGCGCCTCCCAGATGGCATCAATCGCCAGCGGATCACGGCCGATCAGCTGCGGGGCCAGAAGATCGGTAATCAGCGCCTGTGCCACGCGCGGGATGGGCGGCGCGTGCACCTCGCCCCAGCCAGCGAGCCCATCGTCGGTGACGATGCGCACGAGCAGCACCTCCGCCTGTGCCGGGTACACGCACAGGTGCCGCCCGCGGTTGGTGTTCAGGGCGGTGGTACCGGGACGAGCAGTGGCCGGCAGCGCCGGCCGCAGCCCGGCGCTGCCCTCGTAGTCCGGCTGCGCCGCCACCCGGAACGATTCCACCCGCGCGATCTTCACGTGGCCATACCCGTTTGCATATAGCAGATAGGCAATGCGTATGGTAGCATGGATGCTCAGAGATGGCAACGCGCATGCGGAAAAGGGAGCGGCCGACCGGTGGAAGCCACGCGGCCGCCAGGGCAGCGGGTGGGGGCGAGGCGGGCCTGACGCAGAGCGTGGAGCGCGCGCTCTCGATCCTCTCGCTCTTTACCGACGAGCGCCCAGCGCTGCGTGTGGCCGATGCCAGCACGGCGCTGGGGCTGGGGCAAAGCACCACCTCGCGCCTGCTGGCCACGCTGGAAGCGCTGGGCTACGTGCGGCGCGACCCGCACACCGGCCACTACCGGCTTGGAGCGGAGGTGATCCGGCTGGGCGGCGTCGCGCTCAACGATAACGAGCTGCGCCGCCAGGCGCTCGGCGACCTGCACGACATGTCGTCGTGCACCGGGCTGGGCGCCAATCTGGCCATCCTCCGGCAGTTCGGCCCCACCGATTGGGGAATCTTCTACCTCGCTCACTTCGATGGAGCCAAGGCGCCGCGCACCTACACGCTCATTGGGCGGCGCAATCCGCTGCACGCCACCGCCATGGGCAAGGTGCTGCTGGCCCATCTGCCGGAGCCGGAGCGCGATGCGATCCTCGATTGTCTGCCGCTGCCGGCCTATACGCCGCATACCATCACTACCCGCTCGGCACTGGAGGCGGTGCTGGAGACGGTGCTGCGACGCGGCTACGCGGTGGAGGACGAGGAGCTGGCTTTCGGCCGGGCCTGCGTGGCCGCGCCGGTGCGGGACCTGGCCGGCCGGGTGGTGGCGGCGATCAGTCTGTCCGGACCGTTGAGCGCGCTGCAGCTCGAGACGCGCGAGCCGGAGCTGGCGCGCCTGGTGATCGAGTGCGCCGACCGGATTTCGGGGCGGCTCGGCTACGTGGCCACGCCGATGCCGGCCTGGGCGGCCGCAGGCGGGTAGCTCGAGCAGACGCACGCTGCGCCGGAAGAGCGGTGATGTCGGCGGGGCCGGGTTCCGGCCGGCGCTGACCTCCGCCTCAGGCTGCAACCCTAGCCGCCATCGGTGCCGGCGGCCACCATGCCCGAAGTGACCGGTTTCCAGCGCCAGACTACGCGCACGGCGTCACGAGCAACGGCAGGTAGCGCGACGGTCTGCCCGTTTTGTGCCACTAGCTCCAGCAAGAGGGTACCGTCACTGGGATCATCGATCACTGTGGGGTCGCGGGATACTAGGGCACGAGGTACGGGTTGGGAAAGGGACGGCCCCACTGGCGCCCCGCCAGCACGGTGTGTGCAGCGACGAGCCGCACCGGGGCATGCCAGGTATGGCCACGCGTATCGACAAACTCGAAGTCGCCGTGCTGCAGCTCGAGCACGGCTGCGTCGCCCGGCGCGCCCGCCTGCAGCGTGCCGAGCAGCGGCTCGCGGGCCGATGGCGGCAGGCTGGCATTGATGAACTGCGCCGGTGCCTCGGTGGCGCGGCGCACCACCTCTTCGAGCGAGAGCCCGAGGCTCAGAAACTTGCTCATCGTCGCCGGCAGGTCGATGGCCGGCCGATTGACGCTATAGGCGTGGAGGTCGGTCGAGATCGTATCCGGCCAGAAGCCGGCCTCGGCGGCGGCCTTGGCGATGGGCAGCGAAAAGCTCCCGCTGCCGTGGCCGACGTCGAAGAGGATGCCCCGCTGCCGCGCCGCCTCGCAGGCCGGCTCGAGCCGCCCCTGGTCGTCCACCACTCCATTGCCGGTGCCCGTAAAGCAGTGCGTGATCACATCGCCGGGGCGGAGCAGCGCCAGGATCTCCGCCAGCGGGGCCGGCGCGCCGCCAATGTGCACCATCACCGGCACGCGCCGCGCCGCGCCGGCCGGCCGCAGCGCCTGCTCGGCCAGCTCGGCAGCACGGATGGCGCGGCGCAGTGGCTCCAGACCGTTGTCGCCCACGATGTAGTGCGACTGGCGCACCTTCACCCCCAGCACGAAGCCTTGATAGCTCAGCAGGCAGCGCGCCGCCAGCTCAGGCTCCAGGAAGGTGAGATCGCGCGATTCGCCGTGCGGATGGCCGACGAGGCCGATGCCGGAGATGTGCACTAGGGCATAGATGCGCGTTCTGGTCTCGCGCTGAACGAGCCGATGGAAGCCCAGCATGTTGTTGGCGCTGGCTGTACCGGCATCGACCATCGTCGTGCAGCCGCTGGCTGCTCCCACCTCATCGGCCGGCAGGCACAGGTCGGCGGCGCCGAGATAGACGTGCGTGTGCAGGTCGATCAGGCCGGGCGTAACCAGCTTCCCCGCAACGTCGATGACCGTTCGCGCGGCCCGCGGGTCGATCGTCCCCGGCTCGGCCACGGCAGCGATACGGCCCCAGGCAAAGGCGACATCGCGCACGCCACGCAATCCCTGGCTTGGGTCGAGCACCTCGCCGCCGCGCAGCAGCAGATCGTATGGTGCCGTCTGGTTCTCCAGCCGCCCTGCCCAGCGGCGCGGCGCCGCGCCGCTGCCACCGGCGGTGGCGGTCTCACGTGCTCCCTGGTCGTTCCGCTGGGTCATTCGGCTATTCCTTCTCCCACTCACTTGCTGTCTTGCCGGACGCGAAGACGCCGGCTGGGCCGCTCACGCCTGGCGCATCGCCGCGAGCGCTTCCTCCGCCGCAGCGAGTGTCACCTCGATCTCGGCGTCACCGTGGGCGGTGGAAAGAAACCACGTGCCGCGCGAGGTGACGCGCACGCCACGGTCCTGCAGCAGGCGCAGGAAGCGGCGAAGCGCCTCGGCGTCGGTCGCACGCTGGAATGATCGGTAGTCGGTGATCTCGGCCTGTGCCGGATCTGAGCCAGCGCGGAGAAAGGCCGTGTTGAAGACCGTGCCCAGCCCTTGCACGTGCAGCGGTACGCCCAGCCGGGCGGCGTGCTCGCGCAGGCCGGCGATCAGCCGCTCGCCGCGGGCAGCCATCTGGCGATAGGCACGGCCATCGTCGGCAGCCAGCGCGTCGAGCGTGGCGAGCGCGGCGACGACACTCGGGACGTTGCCGTTATAGCTGCCCCCATGCAGCGCCGCCCCGCTGCCCGCCAGCTCCATGATTGCCCGCTTGCCGGCAAAGGCGGCGATGGGAAAGCCGCCGCCGAGCGCCTTGGCAAACGTGGCCAGATCGGGCGTGACGCCCAGCAGCGCCTGTGCCCCACCCGGCGCCACGCGGAAGCCGGTGATCACCTCATCGAAGATCAGGATAACCCCATAGCGGTCGCACAGCGCGCGTACGCCTTCGAGATAGCCGGGGCGGGGGTGGATCACGCCGGTATTGCAGAGCATAGCTTCCATGATGATGGCGGCCGTCTGGTGCGCGTGCTCCTCGAGGAAGCGCTGCACGGCATACAGGTCGTTCCAGGGCAGCACAGCCACGTCCTGCGCCGCTGCGACTGACTGCCCGGCGCTGGGCAGATGCTTCGGGAGCTCGAGGGCAGCCGGCGCCTCAGGCTCGAGCGGCGGATGGACGCTGACCAGAATCGAATCGAACCAGCCGTGGTAGTGGCCCTCGAACTTGACGACCAGTCGGCGGCCCGTGGCAGCCCGCGCCAGACGCAGCGCCGCCTGAACCACCTCTGAGCCGGAAGAGCCAAAGCGCACCAGCTCCGCGCAGGGCACCAGCGCCTGCAGGCGCTCTGCCAGCGCGACCTCGGCGCGGTGCTGGCCGGCGTAGAGCTGGCCCTGCGCCAGCGAGGCAGCGACTCGCTCGACCACCGCCGGCGGGGCGTGGCCGAGGATGCACGGCCCCATGCCCAGAACATAATCGACGTAGCGATTGCCGTCGACATCGAAGAGGTAGGGGCCCTCTCCGCGCTCGAAGAAGAGGGGTGCGGGCTGCCCGCCCAGCCGAAAGTTGCTGCTCACGCCCCCGGCCAGTGCTGCCTTGGCTCGCTCGTAGAGCGCAAGGGTCTGCCGGTAGCCGGCATCGGCGCCGGTCGGCACTTGAGCCATGGTGCAGGTCCTCCGTTCGCGATGCGTCTTGCCCTCTGCTGGCGCTCACCGCGCCGCCGTAGCAGGATAGCAGGGCGCAGCACCTGCCGGCCGTTCCGGCCGTGCCGACGCCCCACCGTCCCGGATATCCAGCAGCCCGCCGATTGACCGCGCCGCAGACAGGTGCTAGAGTGGCGCTGCGCCGCGTGCAAGCCGGGGAGAGCCGAGGCAGATGGAGCAGCGTTCGCCGCGGCGCAAGCGCGAGGAGGAGCATGATGCCTAATGCAGGCAGCTATATGGGAGCGATGCGCCACCAGACCGGCGAGAGCGGCCACGCCGGCCTGACCAGGCGCCGGGCCGTGCTCGGCGCAGCGGCTGTGGCCGGAGCGGCGGCGCTTGCCGCCTGCGGCACGGGCGGCGGGCCGGCGCCGGGCGGGGCTGCCACCACGAGCCAGACCCTCAAGGGGCAGAAGATCACCTTCCTGCACTGGTGGACCGACACGCTGGGCCCCGGCTACAACAAGATGATGGCCTGGGCCGCCGACACCTTTACGCAGCGCACCGGCGCGCAGGTGGAGCTCGTCGACGGCAAGCCCGGCGGTGGGCTGAACGAGAAGTTCATCACCATGGCTACCGCCGGCACGCCGCCCGATGCGACCTTCATGTCGGTGGTCATCGGGCGCGACGATTACGATGCCGGCATGCTCAGGAACCTCTCACCGTACGTCGCCAAGTTTGCCGACCTGGCCGACAAGGAGTTTTTCGAGAGCTCGAAGAAGTTCCGCACCAAGGGCACGGACATCTTCGGTATTCCCACCATGGGGCCCGAGTCGCTCGGCTTCATCATCAACTCGGGGCTCTTCTCCGCAGTGGGGCTCGACCCGCAGGGCAAGGACCTCAAGACGTGGGACGATTTCGTCAAGGCGGCGCAGAAGCTCACCAAAGCGAACGGTGATGACTTCCAGCAGATCGGGCTGCTGGTTAACGGGCTGGGGCTTGACTGGATGCAGGCCTGGCTCTATAGCAACGGCGCGCAGCTCACCAGCGCCGATGACAAGCAGTACTTGTTCGATTCGCCGGCCACGCGGGAGGTGGTGCAGTTTACCGTGGACCTGATCCACAAGTATCGGGTCAGTCCGCGCCTCGACGCGCCGAACCGGCCCTCGAGCGCACGGCCGGCGCTGATCGCCGGGCAGGTCGCCATCATCTACGACGAATCGGCCATCGGGCTGCTCAATGCGCCGCCCGACTTCAAGTTCTGGTTCATTGCCCTGCCCAAGGGGCCCCGCGGCACTGGTCCGGCCTCGGCCACCTGGACCAACTTCTGCTCGGTCGCTGCTGGCTCCAAGGTGCCGGATGCGGCGGTGGAGTGGATCCGCTGGTTCACCAGCGTGGAGGCGCACATCGGCCGGATGAAAGCCAAGGGACCGCCGATGGCCGCCAGCCCGCGGGTGAAGTTCTACGACACGCCGGAGTGGAAGGAGGCCGTGCGGCAGGACCCGGTGCTCGGCTTCATTCCAGAGGCTGCCAAGCTGCCGGGCCCGTATCCCTACCTGCGCTACAACCGCATCAGCAGCGAGGTTGGGCCGATCATCCGCAGCATCCTGCTGGGGCAGGTGGGCGTGAACGAAGGGCTGGTCGACGCGCAGAAGAAGGCCGACCAGATCATGGCTGAGCCGGTGCGCGTGCAGTGAGCGTGACCGCACTTCGCCCCTGGTCCGACTGTTGATGCGGCGCTCGTCGCCAGTGGCGGTGCGCGTGCAGCAGCATGGCTGGGCCGCGCTATTCCATCGGTGAGGGTATGGGGAACGCGGAGCCAGTGGCGGTGGGTGTACACTGCGCTTGACTGTGCCTCATCGTGGCTGGCACGCTACAGGCTTATGACGCTGCCGTTTCTTCGTCCCGAGGCCGGCACGCCGGCCGCCGGCCGGCCCTTCCGCTATCGCGGGCTCTACGTCGAGAGCAAGTGGGGTCCGGACCTGATGACGCTCGACGACTGGCGCCACCTCATCGACGAGATGGCGTTCCTGCGCATGAACAGCCTGGGCATCGGTGTCTATGGCTGCTGGGTAGTGCAGTATGAGGGCAAGCGCACCGAGTTCCTGATGGTGCCCTTTCCAGAGCACCCGCGGCTGCAGACGCCGAAGACGATCCGCTGGTACTCGCCGGCGGCGAAGGCGGAGCAGGAGCTGACCTATCTGCCTAGGATGTTCGAGGAGGATTTCTTTGGGCAGATCGTGGCCTATGGCCGCGAGCGCGGCGTGGCGGTGCGGCCGCACTTCAATGGGCCGGGCCATTCTACTCTGATCCCCTCGGCCTACCCGGAGATCTCGGCAAAGGACGAGCACGGGCAGCCCACCGGGTTCGGCTACTGCCTTTCCTCGGAGCGCACGTACGAGCTGCTCTTCTCGCTCTACGATTCGCTGGTCGCGCGCCACCTGAAGCCCAACGGCGGGACCTGGTGGCACATGGGGCTGGATGAGGTCGATGCATACATGGGCATCGACGAGCGCGATCCCTCGCGTGTTGTCGATCCCTGGTGCCGGTGCCCGGCCTGTAGCGCACGCTCGAAGCCACAGCGGCTGGTGGACTTTGCAGTGCGCTGCATCGAGCATCTGGTGGGCCAGGGAATCGAGCAGATCACGCTCTGGAACGACGCGCTCGCCAAGCTCGATGCCTACCCGCTCTTCAAGGCGGCGCTCGACGGCAAGGGGCTGCGCCAGCATGTGGCGGTGCAATGGTGGCGCTACTCGGATCCGCCGCTGGTGGTGGGCGAGCGCGAGCTACGCTCGTGGGTGACTCCCATGGCCGGCTACTGGTCGAACCTCTTCCACCATGAGTACGGAACGAATATCGCCGAGATGGTAGCGCAGGGCGTCCAGGTCGGCTCAGAGGGGCTCGATGCCTACTGCATCTACGACCCGGCCTATTTTCAGAGCTACGCTTGCCTGGCCTCGCTCGGCCTCGAGCCTTCGCTGACCCTGGCCGCGTTCAAGGACGAGTTTACGCGCTGGCTGTTCGAAGGCACCGGAGCGGGGGCCGGCGGCGGGCACGGCCAGGATGTGCCGGCGGCCTGGAGCCACGCCGACGTGCTCTTCGATTCGTCCTATGGCCCGCTGGGTAGCCTGCTGGATGCGCTGCTCTACTACTGGTGGACCTATCCGGCGCAGCGCCACGTGCGCTACCCGCGTGACCAGGTGGCCCAGCTGGCGGCCGACCCGCTACGCGCGAGCCGAGTGCTGGCGGTGGTGCAGACTCAGGCCGGCGAGCTGCGCCAGGCGTGCACGCAGGCGGCACCACGCGCGGCCGACGAGCGCCGCCGGCGCTTGCTCGAGGAGTATGCTGCCGAAGCCGGCAAGCTGGTGGGGATTGTGAGCGCTTTTCGCTCCGCGGCCGCTGGCTGGAGCCACTACCGGCGCGCCGAGCAGGGCCCCACCCGCGCCGAGACGGTCGAAGCGCTCGTGCGCGCGCAGGCCGCCTTCCAGACGGCCCGCCAGGCCGTGATAGATGTGATGGCCGAGCTGGAGCGGGTGAAGGCGCCGTACCTGCGCCCGCAGACACTGCGCGACCTGACGCCGCTCTATCGCTGGCTGGCGGAGCAGCACGATCGCGTGCGCTCACTGCGCGAGGCGGTCGAGGCCGGCGGGCTCGACGAGCTGCCGCCGCTGTAGCGCCCCAGCTATCTGGCCGCCTCGCGCGCTGGCACTCCCGCGGGTTGACGCTGCCGCCTACGGGTTGAGGAGCGCCCCAGCTATCTGGCCGCCTCGCGCGCTGGCACGGCCGCACCGGCCAGGGACCCGAGCCGCTCCGCCAGCAGCTCGGCCACATGCCGGACCTGGAAGCGGTCGCCGGCCGCGTGGGCGGCGCCGCGCAGGTGCAGCAGGCAGCCGGGATTGTCCGTGGCCAGGATCGCGGCCCCGGTGGCGCGGACGTTCTCGAGCTTGCGCTGGGCGATGTGGCGCGCCACCTCTGGGTGGTCGATCGACGTGCTCCCACCGAAGCCACAGCAGACCTCGGCTTCCGGCAGGTCCACGACCGCATAGCCGGCGTGGCGCAGCAGCCTGGCGCCGGTGGCGCCGAGCCCCAGGACGTTCGTGCTCTGGCAGAAGCTGTGATAGGTCACCTGTGGCCCGCGCTCGCCAGGTGATGGGGCGAGTGCCGGCAGCTCCGCCAGGCCAGCCGGGGCCGCGCTGGCCATCGATGCGTTTCCCGCACCGGGTGAATCACCGAGTGCCGGCAGCTCCATCACGCCCGCCACATGGTCGAGAAAGGTGAGCAGGTCGAGCGTGCGAGCGGCGAGGTGCTCGGCGCGGGCGCGCCAGTCGGGCTCGTGCTCGAAGAGGTGCGCGTAGTCGTGCAGCATGGCAATGGCACAGCTGGCCGCCGCCGTCACGACGTACTCCGCGCCGGATGCCTCGAGTGCGCGGATCGTCTGCTGAGCCATGCGCCGCGCCGTGCGGCGATCACCGGCGTCATACGCCGGGAGGCCGCAGCAGTGCTGGCCGCTGGGTACCACCACCCGCGCGCCGCAGGCACGCAGCACACGAATGGCGGCCACGGCCTGCTCCGGCGCAAGGCGGTCGGTCAGGCACTGGAGGAAGTAGGCCACGGTACGCCCCCGGGCCTTGCTGGCTGCCCAGGGGCCGGTGCTGTCGGGCCCGAAGGTCTGGCCGAGCAGCGCGTCGCGTGCCGGATGGTCGGCCAGGGCCGGCGGCGTGCGCCAGCGCCATGCTGCCGGCAACGGCAGGCGCAGGAATGAGCCGCGCCGGGCCGGGCGCTGGAGCAGGGCGGCGACCCGCGCGGCACGATCGAAGAGCTGTGGCCGCGACCACAGCAAGAGCACGGCGCGCGTGAGCCACGGGAGCCCTCGAGCGGCCACGACTTTGGCGCGCACGTCGAGGATCTGGCGCGGAAGCGGAATGCCGGCCGGGCAGACGGTGGCGCAGGCGTTGCAGCTGACGCACAGCGACTGAGGCCCGGCGGCAGCCTCGATCCCGTGGTGGAAGGCGGTATTGACCAGGCCAATGGCGCCGGAATAGACGTAGCCGAAGACGTGGCCGCCCACTACCTGATAAGGCGGGCAGACATCGGCGCAGGCCGCGCAGCGGATGCAGCGCAGCGCGTCGCGCACCGCTGGATCACGCCACATGGCGCTGCGCCCGTTGTCGAGCAGGACGAGATGCACCTCGCGCCGGCGCGCGGGCCCGGCGGCCGAGCCATCATCGATTGGCTCCGCTCCGGTGATGAACGAGGTATAGGTCGTGATCTCCTGCCCTGTCGCCGAGCGAGCGAGCAGGCGCACCTGAGCCACGGCATCCTCAAAGGTGGGGAGCAGCTTCTCCCAGCCGGCGATAACGATGAGCAGCGGCGGCAGGGTGCTGACCAGGTCACCGTTCCCTTCGTTGGTGACGAGCAGCACCGAGCCGGTTTCGGCGATGAGCGCGTTGGCGCCGATCATGCCGGCACCGGCCTCGAGAAAGATGCGCCGCAGCTCCTCGCGCGCCAGGCGCACCTGGGCGGTGATGTCGTCTGCCGGCACGGGCCGCCCGGTCTCCTGCTGGAACAGCGCGGCCGTCTGCTGGCGGCTCTTGTGGATCGCCGGCATGACCATATGGCTCGGCGTCTCGCGTGCCAGCTGGATGATCCACTCCCCCAGATCAGTCTCCACGACGCGAATACCGGCCGCCTCGAGGTAGTGGTTGAGGAAGATCTCCTCGGCGACCATGCTCTTGCCCTTGGCGAGCAGCCGCACGTTGCGCTCGCGCAGGAGCTGCAGGATCGTCTCGCGCGCTTCGGACGCCGTTTCTACCTGGTGCACCACCGTGCCCGCCTGCGTCGCGGCGGCGATGAAGCGCTCGCGCCAGGTAGCTGGGTTGGCAAGGATAGCGTCCTTGGCCGCTACGAGGCGCGCGCGGGCGGGGTCGAAGCCCGGGGTGGTGGCTCCCAGCGCCGGCGCCTCGCTCAGCAGTCGGCCAAAGGCAGCATCGCGCGACTGGCGCCACGAGCGCTGGAAGGTCAGCAGGTTGGTGCGCAGGCGCACATCGGCCAGCGCGCGCCGGTAGCGCTGGCGAAAGGGTGCGATCGGACCGCTCATGGGGCTGTCTGCTCGCCTCCAACGACCACGATAGTGAGCGCGCGTGGGCCGTGCACGCCGATAGTCAGCGTGCGCTCGATGTCGGCGGTACGGCTGGGCCCGCTCATGAGCGTCACGTACGGCATTCCTCCCTGAACCAGCCGGCGCACGTGGGCAAAGATGCCATCGAGCGAGGCCACGATTGCTTCGTACGGCACGAGCAGCCAGAGCCGCTCGGCCAGGAGACAGGCCGCGCGTCCGGCACGATCTTCCGCCAGCAGAACCGAGCCGGTCTCTGCCACGGCGGCCTGCCCCAGCCCGACCACCTCGCGCGCCGTGCCCCGCGCGACGGCCGGCAGCCGGCCGGCTGCGGCCGTCGCGCGGGGGAAGCGCGACGCTGCCTGCGACGTGGCCACGATCTCCGTGGCCGAAGCCGAGGAACGGTCTGGAGGCTCGCCCGCCATGGCCGGCGCCAGCAAGGTGGCGGCTTCCTCCTCACTGCCGGCGTGGATCACGGTGGTGCCGAGTAATGCCGCTTTGGCGGCAAAGTGCTCCCACAACGCCGCCGGCGCGGCCGGTGCCGGCTGGGGCAGGCTGGCAGGAGCGGACAAAGGAGAGGAGCCGGCCATGCTGCACGACTATGCTACCTCATAGCCGGCGGGTTACATGCTTGACCGCACGGGGCGTGCGGGGCCAGGAAAAATGCAGCGCCGGCCGGGGCAGGGGCCCGGCCGGCGCGCACGAGGTGTGGCCTCATGAGGCGTCTGCCACGCCCAGACAATGGCCACGTAGTCGCTACCGAGAATGACTGGACGAAAGACGAAAGACGAAAGACGAATGGCCACCTCCTCCTTCGTCCTTCGTCCGGCAGGCACTCTAGGCGGGCGATACGGCCGGCGCGGTGTGGTCGTGCACGTGAGCCTCGCTGGCGTGGTTCTGCTCCTCCTCCTCGAGGCTGTAGTCGTGGCTGTGGGTCAGCTCGGCGTGATTGTGCTCGTGAGTGTGCCAGTAGGTGCGGTGCTCCCACTCGCCGAACAGGCCCCCTTCTTTGTGATGGTGGGAGACATGATAGTGGTCGTGGCTATGGGTCACCGCCGGGTGGGTGTGGGTCGGCTGCCTCCCTTCGCCTTCCGTATGCTGAGGTGTCTGCGTGGCCGTTCCGGCCGGACGCACGACTTCGCCCTCTGGCCGATCCATCGTTGCCATGGTTATGCCTCCTTGCGTGTCCCTTCGCACTTGTGCGCTGTCGGTGCACCTGAGTACGGCCTGCTCATCCTGTGCATCGTTGCACCTTGCGGGTTGCTGGGGGCCAGCCGCCCCTGCACCCATCCCCACTCTGCCGTTCAGGGCACACCATATGCTCCGCACAAGGCGTGCCACCGGCCGCCATCCGGGAGCACGCCGGGACAAGATCGCCTCAGCCGTCGGGCTTGAGCCAGGCGCACAATCCCCGGATGCTACTCCTTCACATCATGGCCGAGGTGCCGATCATATAATGAGGCTGCTCGGTCAAGCGGCGGATGCCGCACGGCCTGCCAATCGGTCAGATGGTCGATCCGTACCGCGTCCTGGGTGTATCGCCGGAGGCCGGCGAGGAGGCTATTCAGGCCGCCTATCGCCGGCTGGCACGTGCCTTCCATCCGGACGTCAACCACACGCCGGAGGCCGGGGCGCGCATGCGGGAGATCAATGCGGCGTACGCGCTGCTGCGCGACCGGACCCGCCGCGCCGCGTTTACCACGGCACGCCCGGCGCCATCGGCGGCCCCGCCGGTCCCACCACCCCCTGCGCCGGCGGGGAGCACCGCGGCCGGCAGCTACCGGTGCGTGACGGCCAGGTGGTGGGGCTGGACCGCTGGACCGGTGCCGACCGGCGTCTCCGGCGCGGTAGCGCTCTGGCCGATCCAGCCGCAGATCGTTACCGCCTCCCTGGTGGCCGGATTTGGCGTGCTGGTAGCGGTGCTTGCCGCCTGGGCGCTGCTGGTGGTCAATCCGTTCGGTAGTGCGCTGCGCGCGCCCTCGAGCGCGGAAGGAGCGCCGGTGGGACGCGTGGCCACAATCGGAGGCCCGAGCGTGGGAGGGCCGGCCACGGCGACCGCTGCCACCACCACCCGGCCACAGGCGCCCCCGGGCGACGGTCTGGCAGGCACACACCCGCCGGTGGCTTCGCCCGCAGCGCCTGGAGAGCGCGCCGAGGGCCGGCAAAGCGCGCCGGCCGCGGCTGGCATGCCACCGACTTCGGCCCCAGCACCGGAGGCCCCGGCGGGTAGCGATCCCGGCCACCAGGCAGCTATCGCTCAGGCTGCGCCGGCCCGGCCATCTGCGGCTGCCCCCCAGGCCACGCCCGTGTCGGCGGCGCCGCCTGTGCCTCAGACGGTGCCTCAGCGGAATATCCAGGCGATCGCAGCGCAGCAGCTGGCCGGCCCGCCTTCAGTGGTCGCGCTGCAGCAGGCGCTCTCCGCGTTCGACCGGGCCTGGATGGCGTATTCGGGCGCCCTGCGCCTGGCCGCGGCCGGTGAGCTGGATACGAGCACCGGCCGGACGAGCCTGGCGCTCCGTGGCGGTGGAGCGGCCTTGCTCTCCACTAGCGGACAGCTCGGGCTTACTCGCGCCGTCTATCTCGATGCCCAGCTGGCGTGGAGCCGGCAGCGCAGCGCCACCCTGGCCGCGCTACCACCAGCCGCGGACGAGAACGGCGAGGCATGGCCGGAGATGGGCCTTCAGGCCCAGGCCGATCTCCGGCTGGGCCAGGCTGCAAGCCTGCTCCAGCAGGCACAGGCGATGGGTACCGTTTCCTCCCTCAGGGGGCAGATCTCGATGCTGCTAGATGACGCCGACCGTCTCCATGCCGGCTACGTGGCTGCCTGGGCTCGCTACCTGGCGCAGTGGCCGGCCTGAGTGGTCGCGCGAGCGCATCGACCAGGGAAGGACGGGAGGGCGGCTCGGCCGCTCAGCTACCGACGCCGTGCCCGCGCCAGCGCTGCGCCGATGCCGATCCAGGCGCTGACGACAGCGATCAGGAGCTTGGTCACATCCACCACCGGCCGCACCTGTACCCCCTGCGGGCCAATCACCACGATCGCTACCGGACGGCCTTCCGACCAGCCGCCCCCACCGCCGCCGCCACCGAGCGTCTCCGCTGCTGGGGCCGAAGCTGGCGGCGCACCGGCCTCGCTCGGCGCTGCCCGTGGGGCCGCCGGGCCGAAGCTGCGGCCCAAGCCAAACCCACCGCCGGCTTTCACCTCGCTCGCGGTGATCACCGTGTAAGCTCCCTGGACCACCGGCTCGCCAAAGACGGCACCCGGCTGCGCCGCGGCAAAGATCTTCTGGGCCACCAGCTGCGTCTGCTGCTGGTCCTTCTCGATGGCCGAGGCCATCAGATTAGCCGTCTCCATGGTCTCCATGGCTGCGCGGCTCCTTTCTTCCTCCATGGATCACCAGTTGGAACAGCTCCAGCGGCTCCTGGCGCCTTCTATGGTCTCCATGGTTGCGCGGCTCCTTTCTTCCTCCATGAGGCTATCAGGCCGGCAGCGACGATGAGCAGCGTGGCACCGCCCAGGCCCAGCTGGACCAGGCGGGTCACGTCGCGGATTGGGTAGCGCTGGACCTGCCCGCCTCGCTCCACCAGCACCGCCACCGGCCGGTTCCAGACGAAGCTCGTCGAGCGCCAGCGAAGCACCAGCCGCCGTGCCTGCGGCGTGACAGTCATCCTCCCTCCGGCCACGGCCAGCGGCTTCCCGATCGTGGTTTGCAGCTCCCAGCTGGCCATCCAACCGCCTTTCCGTAGTCCATGATCTGCGATCTGCCGGCTGGGGCGAGGATCGACCTCCGGCGGCGCCGGCGGCTTGAGCCTGGTCTGCGCCGGCTTGCCATCGGCTCAGCTCTTCGCTCAGGCTGCGCCGAGCCGGTAGACGCGCTTGGCGGTATCGCGCCAGAGCTTGCGCCTTGCCGTATCTGGGAGATGGGCTGTGAGCTGATCGAGCGCATCGACCCAGCGCCGGTAGCTCGATGCGTTGAGCACCACCGGCCAGTCGCCCCCGTACAGCACACGATCCTCGCCAAAGGTGTCGAGCACGTGCTCGACGTAGGGACGAAGGTCGTCAATCGTCCAGTGCTCGTGATTGGCCTCGGTGACGACGCCGCTCACCTTGCAGACCACGTTTGGCAGGCTGGCCAGCTCGCGAATCTGCTCGCGCCAGGGATCGAGCTGGCCGCTGCGGATCGCCGGCTTCCCAATGTGATCGAGAATGAAGCTCGTCTGCGGGCAGCGCCGCACGAGCTCGATAGCGCCGGCCAGCTGCGGGTGGTAGATGCAGAGGTCGAACGAGAGACCATATTCCGGCAGCAGCCGCACGCCCTCCACGAAGCGCGGCTGCAGGCAGAAGGTCGGGTCCGGCTCATTCTGCAGCAGGCGGCGCACGCCCTTGATGCGCTGCTGGTCGATGGCCACCAGTGCCTCGAGGAAGGCGCGAGCCTGCTCACCGTACTCGAGTGGAGCCGAGGCAACGATCCCCTGGATCAGCGGCTCGTGTCGCGCTAGCTCGGCGACCCACTGCGCCTCGAGCAGCTTGTACTCGGGCGCGAGGTCGACCTCCAGATAGACGATCGCCTCGACATCGACGCCGGCCGTGTGCTCGGCGTACTCAGCGAGACCGAATACTCGGTTGAGACGTGGGCTGGCATCGAGCCAGGGAATGCGAAAGCGGGCTGGATCCCAGAGGTGAACGTGCGAATCGACGATAGGAAAGTCGGGCATAGATCAATAGCTCCTCATTGGCTCATTAGGCTCATTGGCGCAAGTGGTCGCTGGCCAATACTCCTCATTGGCTCATTGGGCTCATTGGCGCAAGTGGTTGACGGCACGGGACGACATCCTTGGTGCGGCCGGCGATTATGGCGGCTCCACGAAGAAGGTTGCCGGGGTACGCGGCCGCGTGTGGCGCGACCTGGTAAGCAGCCGCGCGGTGGTGAGCAAAGGAGCGTTCAGGAGGTAGCGCCGTCCCACGCTGCCGGAGTCGGGAGCGCCAGCGGGTCGGCGGTGCGTCTCTGCCAGGCGCGCAGGCGTTCCCATAGCTCCTCGACGGCCTCGGCCGCACCCGGAGCCTGCTGAAGACGTCCGGCGTAGAGCAGGTTGTGCCGCTCCATCGGATCGTGTGCAAGGTCATAGAGCTCGTGCTGGCCTGCCTCATCCACGGTAAGCTTCCAGCGCCCGCGGCGGATCGTGCGCTGCTGCGCCGCGACGGCGCGCTGCTCCAGGGGCCCGGTATTGAAGCGGTGGCCGTCGGCCAGCACTCCTCCTCTGGCACCGCTCCACTCGATGACCACCTCAGCATGGTCGGGCGTGCGATCGCCCTTGAGCAGGCGCTCGACCAGCGACTGTCCCTGCAGGTGTGCCGGACGGTCGACGCCGAGCAGCTCGAGCAACGTGGGGAGGAGATCGATCTGGCTGGTGGGGGTGGCAAGGCGCCGCGGCGGCTGGCCGGGAACATGAATGATCAGCGGCACGCGCACCGCTCCCTCGTACTGCACGCCCTTGGCCAGCAGGCGGTGCTCACCCATCATATCGCCGTGGTCGGTGCTGTAGACGATGATCGTATGCTCGGCCAGGCCCAGGGCGCGCAGATGCTCCAGGATGCGCCCGACGTACTTGTCGACGAGGCTGGCCAGCCCCCAGTAGCGGGCCTTGAGTGCCCTCCACCCGGCCTCGTCGTTGGTGCCGACGTGCTCGTTGTGCTCCATGTAGTGCTGGCGGCGCACGCGATAGCGCAGCGGCATGCCGGGGTCCGGCTCGGCATACCACGTTGGCGGAAGATCCACGAGCTCAGGAGCGTAGCGCTGGTCCCATGGCCCGAAGAAGGGCATATGCGGCTCGAGGAAGTTGACGTAGAGCGCGAACGGCGTGCCCGGGCGCTGCTGGATGTGCTCGTCGAGGAAGCGGCCGGCCTCGTGCGCCAGAAAGGCCGGCTTGCCGGCCTCCTCCGGCAGACGAGCGGCCGTGCTGCGCTTGAATACCTTAGAGCCATCCGGCGCACTATCCGGCGGCTGATAGCCCTGGCGCACGAGCCACTGGTGGTAGGTCGAGAAGCCATCACGTTGGTGGTCCTTGATGTAGCCATCCTCCATGCTCGACCACCAGTCGAACCCGCGCTGGGCGCGCAGCTCGTTGCCCAGATGCCACTTGCCGGCATACCCGCAGTAATACCCGTGCGGCCGCAGCAGCTCGGCGATGGTGGGGATGTGCTCCGGCAGTGGAATGTTGTTGTGGGTGGCGCCATGCGTGTGCGGGTAGACCCCGGTAAGCACGGAACCGCGTGAGGGCGTGCAGACGGGGATAGTGCAGTACGCCTGCTCGAAGAGCACGCTCTGCGCCGCCAGCCGGTCGAGATGTGGCGTGGCGATGTGCGGGTTGCCGTAGGCGCCGATGGTATCTGGACGCTGCTCATCCGTCCAGAGGAACAGCAGATTGAGTGGGCGCCGGGTGCTCATCGGGCGCGCCCTTTCCAGTATGCCCGGCCGAGCCATCGGGTATCCGGCCGCGGCCGCTGCGGGCGTCGTCTTCCTGCTACCGTGGTAGTAGCTAGCCGATCTGCCATGAGCACCTCTTAGCTGCTGCTCGCGCAGCGATCGCGCCCCTACGGCCGCTCATTCACCCAGTACCAATCCCAGCGCAGCACGCGATGGCCGTGCGCTTTCATATGCTTGCGAGCGCCCGAGACCGACGTGAAGTCTCTGTCGCAGAAAGGGCAGTGGTAGAGGTTTCCCTTCGACCAGCCGCGTTTGGCCTCGATGAACTCTTTCTCCACGTCGTCCGGGGTCTCAAGCCCCAGGAGCTGTGCCTTGTGCGAGAGAGTCTTATTCTCGACGACCGCCATATCGCTTTGCCCCAAGAACCTCACGGTACGGTGGTACCGGCCGCCTACGACTCGCAGCGGCCCACTACAAGGCCGGGGACGGCGCTTGAGGGGCCACCTGCTCAACGACTGCCCGCGCACCGGTAAAGAGGTACGTAGCCTGCTGGAGTGCGCCGCGTGGTGCGTCGACGCTGACGAGTGACAACCCGGCGTTTACCGTGCGGACGCGCCGAAGATACCACAGCCGGCGGGCGCTCACAAGACCTTTCGTGCCCATTCGCCGGACCGATTTACAATCCCAGTACCGTTCGCGCTCGGCGAGCGGGCGGCATCGCCGGGCCCTATCAGGGCCAGATGAGCTCTGGGTACAAGCTTGCAGCGCGGTGATGCCGGCCGCGGCGTGATGAAGCCGGGGGCCACGAGGGCGAGACGGGCTTTTTGGTGCAGGGAGGTCATAGATGCCGGCCCTTGAACTCCCACGGGTAGCGCGCATCCGCCAGCGCTTCGCGCGGGAACGAATCGACGATGTTGGCAGGGCGGTACGAGAAGCAATCGACGCGCTCGGGGACCGGCCGCGTCTGCAGCCGGGCGCGCGCATCGCCATCACCGCCGGCAGCCGCGGCATCGCGCAGATCCCGGCCATCCTCGCCGCGATCGTGGCCAGCCTGCGCGCCCGGGGGGCCGAGCCGTTCATCGTACCGGCCATGGGAAGCCACGGCGGTGCAACCGCTGATGGCCAGCGCGAGGTGCTTGCCGGCTATGGGATTACGCCGGAAGCGACCGGCGCGCCGATCCAGGCATCGATGGAGGTGGTCGAGGTCGGGCGCACGCCACGCGGCGTGCCCGTCTATCTCGACCGGCTGGCGTACGAAGCCGACGGTATCGTCGTCTGCGGCCGGGTGAAGGCCCATACGGCCTTCAAGGCGCCGATCGAAAGCGGGCTCTGCAAGATGCTGGCCGTGGGGCTCGGCAAGCAGCAGGGTGCCGAGACGATGCACGCCGCCGGGCTCGCGCAGACGATTCCCCAGGCGGCACAGGTCGCGCTGGAGACCGGTAAGGTGGCCTTCGGTGTGGCCATCGTCGAGAACGCTGCGGATGAGCCATATCGTATCGTGGCTGTACCTCCCGAGCGCTTCCATGAGACCGACCGCGAGCTACTGCGGCTCAGCAACAGCCTGCTGCCGCGTATACCGTTTGACTACCTCGACGTGCTGATTGTGGACTGGATCGGGAAGAACCTCTCCGGCAGCGGCATGGATCCTAACGTCATCGGCATGTGGCGGCGGCTGGGCGGGGAGCGCATCCCCGACTACCGGCGGATCGTGGTGCGCGATCTCACGCCCGAATCCCATGGAAACGCCATTGGCATTGGCTGGGCCGACTTCACCACCCGCCGGCTGGTAGACGCGATCGACTACCACGCCATGTACACCAACTGTCTGACCGCCAACGCGCCGGACGTGGCGCGGGTGCCGATGACCATGGCGACCGATCGAGAGGCGATCGAGGCGGCTATCAAGACAGCCACACCGGCCGGGCCGGTGCGGCTGGCGCGCATCCACAGCACACTGCGGCTCGAGGAGCTCTATGTCTCGGAGGCGCTGCTCCCCGAGGTGGAAGCCAATCCCGCGCTCGAGCTGCTCGAGCCGCCGGCGCCCATGGAGTTCGACGCTGCCGGCCGGCTGGGCCCGCCGCTCCTGGTCAAGTAATCGCTCCCGGACGCACGGTCAAGGAGTGCTCCGCCGCGTCCTGTGCGTCCGGGAGTGATTGAGCGCAAGGACGCATGGTCAAGTAACTGCGCGCGGGCCGTGTGCCATCCGGCAACGCACCACCAGGCACCGTGCTGGCTCGAGGCCGCTCCTGGTCAGCTGGCCGCTTGCGGGCCGTGTGATGCTACTCCACCGGCAGCCAGGTCGCCGCGGCCGCGCTGCGATTCGACGTTGTGCACATGCACGTGCTCGCCGGGCGCGATGTCGGCTATGGCGAGGCCGATCACCTCGCCGTACTTGACCACCGGCGCGCCTCTGGCGATCGGCACGAGCGCCAGCTTGTGCCCGAAGGGGATGGCCGAGCGAACCTCCACCCGGCGCCCATCGGGCGCGGCCACGACCATGCCGGGCTCCAGCGGAGTCAGCGCCGTCGCTACGTTGTCGGCTGGATGCAGCAGGTGGATGCGCTGAGCAGCCATAGGCCTCGTTTCACGTTAGCATACCCGGCCGAGGCGTGAAGAGGCAGTTTCAAGCTCGTCGGTGGGACGCACGGCGGTAGCGCGGGCCCGGGGTGCCCGCTCGCGCCGGGGTGCCCAGGCCCGCCAGGGTGCCCGCTCGCGCCACCGGTCTGAGCGAGCGGGATGGTCCACCCGCCGGCTCGGACTGGTGGCGCCGTCGGGTCCCCTGGGCCTGGAATGATCTGAGCGAGCGGGATGGTCCGCCCAACGGCCGCTGCGGGCGACCAGGCCTCCCAGGCCAACACGGTTGGCTTTGGAACCCGACCAGCGCCCGCGCTACAGGCTCGAATAACGTGCGCCGACCAACTTGAAATTGTTTTGGGCGTGAAAAGGGGACTTGACGGCGCCCCATGCTTCGGGCTATAGTGATCGTGGCGATCCGGTGGCACCGGCTGCCGGTCGTCGACCGAGTAAACTGAATATCTGGCCGAATTTCGCGTGAGCGAAAACGGGGGACCCAACGTCCCGGGGTGTATTCCCTTCGTTAGAAGGGATAGGGTAGCTCTTTCAGCCCGAACCCGTCAGCTAACCCCGTAGGCGACTGGAAGAGGAGTAGCGTTCTTGGAGACCGAAGGCTATTCCCTTCGGTCTTCTGCTTTTCCGGCATCGGCACCATCGGTACGATCGAGGCAAACGAACGGCATCATGATCAACGCAACGGAGCATCTCTCGACAATCTCGCCGCGGGCACAGTCGCTCGGCCTGCACACGCTTGATGACCTGAAGCTGGCCGTCCTGCGCCAGCGCCCAACGTGGTGGCTGGGGAGCTCATATCACTGTCCGCTCTGTGACCTGGACTTTGCCAACTCGCAGCGGGCCGCGGAGCACGTCATCCTGGAGCAGCACCCGGTGCTACGCATGGACTAGCGGCACCGGCGAGGAGCATTGCTGGAGAGGAGATGGGAATCAGAGCTGTGCCGTCCAGAGAGGCCAGAGAGGTGTTTGCGGACTAGACCTCTCTCTCCTTCCTTCTCCTCACTCGCCCCGGAGCGGCGGCCCGCCACGGCCGCCGCTCCGGTTTTCATGGACCGGTGGCTTGCCAAGGACCTTGCCGGCTGAGCCTCTCCATCGCGCGGCCCGCGGCCGGGAGAACGAGCGTAGCAGCAGCTCTCACCGGACCGGCCGCTCACGCGCGATCGCGTGCGAGCGTCGCAGCCTCTTGCAGGCGCCGCGCGCGCCGGGCCCGCGCCTCCGATTGCCGGCGCCGCTCCTCGGGAGTCTCGGCGATGACCGGCGGCACAGGGGTTGGCCGCCCCTGCGCATCGAGCGCGACGAAGACAAGATAGGCGCTGCCGACGTGCCACGTCTCCCCGGTGGTAAGGTCCTCCGCTTCCACGCGCACGCCGACCTCAAGTGAGGTGCGCCCGGTGTCGTTGACCGCGGCCTTCAAGGTGACCACGTTGCCGATGTAGACCGGCCGCAGAAAGCTCATCTGGTCGATGCGCGCGGTCACCACACGTGTGCGGCAGTGGCGCGTGGCCACTACCCCGGCCGCCGAATCGACCAGCTTGACGATGCTGCCACCGTGCACGTTCCCCGAGGGGTTAGCATCAGAAGGCAGCATCAGCTGGCTCATGGTGATGCTCGATTCGGCGACCCGCTTCGGCTTCAGCTCCGGCGGCGCGGCCGCCTCGCCGCCCATTGCCCCCGGTGCATCCTCGCCCACGCCATTCGCGTCACTCACGCCATTCGCGTCACTCACGTCGCTCATGGCGGTCATTCTTCCAGAGCGGCCGGCCGACGGTGCTGCTCGTCCGTTGGGGTAGGAGAACATTGGCCCGCCTCGCTCGCCACGCGCTTTGCGCCGGAGGTCTGCTCGATGCCCTCGCCCTGGCAGGGCTGGGCGCCTATTGCGCGGCGCTACTGCGCAATACGCTCGTGCGCGGCGGTGCCATGGTTGGATACGACCTCTTCACCTATTTCTTCCCCGCCAAGGTCTTTATGGCGCGCGCGCTGGCGCAGGGGCAGCTCCCGCTCTGGAACCCCGACATCTACTTCGGCGTGCCATTCCTGGCCAACGTGCAGATGGCGGCGCTCTATCCGCCCGATGCACTCTTCCTCTGGCTCAGCTTCCCACGCGCGGTGGCGTGGAGCCAGTGGCTTCATCTGGCCATCGCCGGCGGGGGCATGTATGCACTCTGCCGGTGGGGATGGGGGCTCGACGTCGTAGGAGGGCTGGTGGGAGCGCTGGCCTTCGCCGGCAGCGGCTTCTTTGGCGCCCACATGGGCCACCTCAACCAGGTCCACGCCGGCGCCTGGCTGCCACTGCTGATGCTGTGCTGGCTGCGCCTGGCGGCCGCGCTCGGCGCAACGCGACGGCGGGCAGTCGCGATCGCCTGCTGGCTCGTCGCCGGTGGAGTGGTGGTGGCG